>Ga0075421_100004086_pt1 | contig 17575 bp, 12 predicted proteins | sample SoiMetdeltSBSDD5_FD_75292 | JGI IMG/M metagenome (GOLD analysis project Ga0075421, IMG submission 75292) | Bulk soil microbial communities from a Populus tree surrounding site in Tennessee, USA - Soil MetaG P. deltoides SBSDD5 | ecosystem: Environmental > Terrestrial > Soil > Tree plantation...
TGCCCGTCGCCCCGGTGACAATATACATGCGCACCTCCTTGCCGAGGAGTCTAGCTCAGAAGCCGCCGGAAAGCGAAATCGATCCATGCGCGATAGGGAAACCGGAACAGAACATGGATGAGGCGGGTGCGACGGATTCTCACGGATCCGTGCCCATCCCTCGCATCCGTCTCATCCGTGTTCTCTGTTACTGAGATTCCGGGAGCGGGTGACGCGCGAAGAAGGCGGCCAGACCCTCCGCCATGCCGCGCGGATTCTGCAGATGAAGCAGGTGCGTCGCCTCGGGGAGGACAAAAGCCTCGGCCTGCGGGAGCCAATCAAGCAACAGTTCCTGGCGCCCGACAAAAACCGGCGCCACCTCCCGGGTCTTCGCGCCCAGGACGGCAAGGGCTGGCTGGGTCACCCGGCCCGCATCCTCCCGCGTGAACGACCACTGCCGCACCGCGGGTAGTTCCTGGCCGAAGAACGTGTCCGCGTCAGCCACGGCCTGATCGAAGGCGCCGCCCGGCAGGGCCCGCTCGACGACAGCGCGGTAGGCCGGCCCGCAGACCCCCCGCATCCAGACATCCACCGCCCCCGCCTTGTCGCCCCTGCCGTAGAGCTCAAGGGCAGGCCCGGCGACGGCGGCGACGAACTCCGCCTCGGGCCCGCCCGGCATCGCCGGCCGAGCCGACTCCAGCAGGGCGAGCGTGTGCACCGCCTCCGGGGCGTCGAGTGCCAACTGGAGGGCGATCATCCCGCCCGAGGAGTGACCGACGACGTGCGCCCGCCCGATCCCGACGTGGCGCATGACTGACCTGCAGTGCGCCGCCTGTTGCGCGATGCTCACCGGGCCCGCGACGCGACTGCTGCCCGCGTAGCCGACGCGGTGGTAGCTGAGCAGGCGGTAGCGCCCGGCAAGCGCCGGCTCCTCCAGGAGAGGCTTGAACCAATCGGCGCAGATGCCCGCATGCACCAGCACGACGGGCTCCCCCGCCCCACGAGTTTCGTACTCGAGCACCACCCCCCCGAGATCTGCCCGATCCCATGGCCGCTGTCCCATGACACACTCCTTTGATCGATCCGTGGTCATCCGTCGCATCCGTCCCGATCCGTGTTCAGAAGATGCGGCCGGCGTCGAGCGCGAACTTCGGCTGCTCGCGCGTCCCGCTGATCTTGATCGGGATCACGGCGCCGGCGCCGTGCTTCCTGAAGAGCGGGTCGGCGAGCTTGAGGAAGAACGACGTGACCCCGGTCGTCATCTGCGAGACCTTGGCCTCGGTGCGCACGGTCCCGACGAAGTCGAGGACCTCGCTCCGCAGCGCGTAACTCCCCCTCAGACTCACCGCCGCCCCCGGCACCGCAAAGGTGAGATTCGAGAAGGCAATGACGCCGCGCCGGAGGACGAATCTGCCCCCGAGGTTCGAGACGACGCTCTCGACCTCCTCGTCCCTGTCGCCCCGCGCTCGGCTGCTCAGCTCCTCGATCCTGCGCTGGAGGTTCGAACTCGTGAACCTGGCCGCCCCAAGCCCGAACTCGCCGTTGAGGTAGAGCTTGTCGATGATCTCCACGTCGCCGGGCGGGATCTCCAACTGCGTCCGGAAGGCGATGGCCCCGGTGAGCGGCGGTTTGCTCGCCTTGACCGCGAGGCGGAGCAGATCCTCGATCCGCGAGTCCGAGACCGTGACGTTGAGCGCGACGGTCTTGCCCTTGACGCCGGGCGTCCCGACCACGCCGCCGCGGGCGACGATCGTCGAGCGGCCGAAGCGCGCCACGACCGGCTCGAGCCGCGTGTCGCCGTCCGTCCCGTCCACGATCGCGTGGAAGTCAGCCGTGAGGTGCACGGGGTGGCCGCTGATCCGCACGGTGAAATCGGGGACATCGACCGAGCCGTCGACCACGATCTCGTCGAGCCGGCCCCGGTACTTGCCCCCGGAGGCGAGCATCCCGGCGATGCCCTTGAAGTGCGCGAGGTTGGCGTTGCTGAATGTGTAGTTGCCGGCGACCGGCGTCTGGCTCGGCTCTTGGTTCTGCCACGGGCCGAACTCGCCCGTGCTCTCGATGAGGCCCGGGGGCTTCGGGTTGGTGAGGGTGGTGACAAATTTCATCGGCTGCCCGATTCCGGCCGAGTTGAGCGTCAGCCTGGCGATCTCGAAGACGAGCGGCTCCTTGCCCTCCTTCTTCGAGAGAATCTGAAGCACCGTCCCATCAGCCTTGACCACGTCGATGACGAATGCAGGCAACTCGCTCTTCGGCTCGCGGCCCTCCTCGTTCCGCCGGTCGCCCCGCTTCGGTGGCACGTTGACCCGCAGCCCCTCGAGGTCGACGCGCCGGATGCGCAGCGGAGTGCTGAGCATCCCCTCGAGGCTGGCGTCGATCGTGAATCCGTCAACCCCGATCAGCGGCGGCAGGCCCGGCCGGTCGCGCTGCGCCAGGACCAGCCCGCGGCCGACAGCCGCGAACGGGTAGGGGCGGATGTCGAGCTCCCGCAAATCGACCTCGCCCCGGTAATGCTCCGCGAGCGCCGTGACCACGCGCTCGCGGAGCAGGGGCCGGAGCCGCACGCGCGCGTAGACGAAACCGACGACCGCCGCCAGGAGGAGCACGCCGGAAGCGATGAGTAATTTGTGCATGGGGAAAACTCTCACGCGGAAGACGCGGAATCAACGGAAGAGGCGGAAATACCCTGATAGTCTTTCCGCCTCTTCCGTTGATTCCGCGTCTTCCGCGTGAGCTCCGCTCAGCGCGGCGAGATGACCCCGGCGTAAACCAGCCCGAGGAGGATCGCGCCGACAATCAGCCGGTAGCCGATGAAGAGGTAGGTCGAGTGGCGGCGCAGGTAGCCGAGCAGGAAGGCGATGCTCGCGTAGCCGACGACGCCCGAGACGACCGTCGCGGCGACGAGGTTCGCGAGCCCGATGCCGGCGAGCGAGTCGACGGCCTCGCGCAGCTCGAGCAGCCCGCTCGCGGCGATCGCCGGGATCGAGAGCAGGAACGAGAAGCGTGCCGCCGTCTCGCGCGTCAGCCCGACGAGCAGGGCGCCGGTGATCGTCGTCCCCGAGCGCGACGAGCCGGGGATGAGCGAGAAGACCTGGGCGAAGCCGACCGCGAGCGTCTCCTTGAGCCCCACCTCTTCCATCCCCTTGCGCCGCTCGCCGGCCGCCTCGGCCACCGCCAGCAGCAGCCCCCAGATGATCATGCTCGCGCCGATGACAGTCAGGTTTTTGGTCAGGCTCCCCTCGATGATCTTCTTGGCTGCCAGCCCGACGGTCGCGATCGGGAGCGTCCCGATGATGATCAGCCAACCGAGCCGCGCCGGCTGCGCCTCGCGCCGCCCGATTCGCCGCGCGAGGTTTCCCCGGATGAACCCCGACGTGATCTCGACGATGTCGCGGAAGAAGTAGACGAGCACCGCCGCGAGCGTCCCCAGTTGGATCACGGCGATGAATGCCGTGATCTGCTCCGGCGTCAGCCGGCGCTCGATCCCCATCAATTTCTCGACCAGGATCAGGTGACCGCTGCTGCTGATGGGAATGAACTCGGTCAGCCCCTGGACAATCCCGAGGATGATCGCTTGGAGAAGTGTCATAGTCGGGGCGGAACGAGCGTCTGATCCGTGTCGATCCGCTGCATCCGTGTCATCCGTGGCTTATTTCAGCCTCTGTAAAAGGTACGCTTCGAGTTGATCGACGGCGACGCGCTCCTGCCGCATGGTGTCGCGGTCGCGCACGGTGACGGTCTGGTCGGCGAGCGACTGGAAGTCGACGGTGAGGCAGTAAGGCGTGCCGATCTCGTCCTGCCGGCGGTAGAGCTTGCCGATCCCGGCCGTGTCGTCGTAGACGACGCGCAGGCTCGGCTGCAGCTCGCGCTTGATCCGCCGCGCGAGCTCGACGAGCGGCGGCTCGTTCTTCTTGAGCGGGAAGACGGCGGCCTTGATTGGGGCTAGTTGCGGGTGCAGCCCGAGGACCACGCGCGTGTGCTCGTCGGCGAGCTTGCCCGCCAGTTGGCGCACCTTCTTGAGCAGCTCAACCCGGTCGCCGCCCGGCAGGCCGCACGCCTCCTCGACCCCGAGGATCGCGCGCGGCAGCCCGGCCTCGGCCGCGGCGAGCGCCTCGCGGATCGCGCGCAGCTGCGCGGCGATCAGCCCATCGCCTTTCTTCTCGGCCTCGGCCGTCTTCTTGTCGAGGCTCCGGAGCGCCGCCCCGATCGCCTCACCGAGCGGCGCGAGCGCGGCCGCGTCCGGCTCGGTGACGACCTCCTCGCGGTAGGCCTCGCAGAGGAAGGCGAGGGTGGCGCGCGTCGCCCCGGCCGAGGGCTCGATGACGTAGGGGACGTAGCGCGCCCCCTTCTTGCCAGTCTCGGGGTCGACGTACTGCTCGTCGAAGTAGTCGAGCTTCCCGGTGCTCGCGGCGTTCGCCGCGAGCTTGAGGCGTCCGAGGTCCGCCTCGGGGATGTCGCGGCTGTGGGCCGAGAGATCATAGTCCTGGCGGTTGGCCACCCCTTCGAGCTCGCTGAAGCCGAGCGAGCCGGGGAAGAGGTACTCGATGTCGACCGTCGCCTTGGCGTAGTGGGCGAGCTCCGCCGCGTCCTGCTCGCGCCGGCGCAGCCGCTCGGGCGCCAGTCCGAGCCGGACGTACCAGTCGAACCGCTCCGCGACCCACTCGCGGTGAATCTCTTCGTCGGTCTTCTCGCCCGGCTGGAGGTACTGCGGCGGCTTGCAGAAGTACTCGATCTCCATCTGCTCGAACTCGCGCGTCCGGAAGGTGAAGTTGCCGGGCGTGATCTCGTTGCGGAAGGCCTTGCCGATCTGCGCGATCCCGAAGGGCAGCTTGCGCCGCGTCGTCTGGAGCACGTTCTGGAAGTTGACGAAGATGCCCTGCGCCGTCTCGGGGCGCAGGTAGGCGACACTCTCCTCGGTCTCGACCGGCCCGACCACCGTCTTGAACATGAGGTTGAAGTTGCGCGGCTCGGTGAGGTCGGCCGAGCCGCAGTTCGGGCACTTGCCATCCCGGAGGTGGTCGGCGCGGCTCCGCGTCCGGCACTCGCGGCAGTCGACGAGCGGGTCCGAGAAGGTCGTCTCGTGCCCCGAGTAACGCCAGACGAGGCGGTTCATGAGGATCGCCGCGTCGAGCCCCTCCATGTCGTCCCGTTCGTAGACCACCGCGCGCCACCAGGCGCGGCAGACGTTGTTCTTGAGCTCGACCCCGAGCGGCCCGTAGTCCCAGGTCGAGGCGATCCCGCCGTAGATCTCCGAGTTCGCGAAGATGAAGCCCCGCCGCTTGGCGAGGCTCACAATCTTCTCCATGCTGGATGCTGGCATCGTCTGCTCTTACCTTTCCCCCCTCTTGAAGTCGAGGGCCGCGATCTTAGCAGACTTGCGCGCGGGCGGTCCAGGCGCCGGAAGAATGGCCCGCGGATGAGGCAGATGAGGCGGATCAGACCCGTGAAGATTTGCGCCCTTTCTTCGCCCCTCCGCGGCCGGTCCGCTTCTTCTTGGCTTTGCTCGCCGGGCGTTTGGCCGGGGCGGGCTCGGCCGGCCCGTGGGAGATGATCGTCTCGCTGGCGCGGCCGTAGTGGTGGTAGGCGCCCCAGGTCGAGCCGTCGTGCGCGATCTCCTGACGCGCTTTGCCGACGGCCTCGGCCAGCGGCTGCGGGTTGGCGATCAACTTCCCGCCGGGCCGGTCCTGGGCGGCCCTTGCCCGGCGGCCCTTGCCCGGCGGCGGCTCCTCGCCGACCGGGCCGCCGGTCAGCGCCCAACTGTAGAAGGTTAGCGCGAAGTTCACGGCCTGGTCGTCGGCCACGGGCCACCCGGAGCCGATGTAATTCTGCACCCCGCGCTCGAAGAAGGCCTCGGCGATCCCGGCCAAGCCCCGGTTGATCTCTGCCGGGGTGAGCGGCCGGCCCGGGTTGACTACGGCCGAGTAGCAGGCGTTGGCAAAGACCAGGCGCGGGACGCGGCGGGCGCGGAAGATCTCGCGCGAGGTAAGCGTCAGGTCCCGGCCGAAGATCCAGCCGCCGCGCTTCGGGTCCTCCTTGTTGAATTCGCCATGCCCTGCGTAATGGATCACATCAAACCCGCCGTCGAGCATGAGGCTCAGGACGTCGACCGGGTCGCACTCGGCGTCCCCGATCCGGTCGACGACCTCAATGTCGAGGCCGAAGTCGGTCTTGATCCGGTTGAGCAGCCGGACCACCTCGCGCCCCTCGCGGCGCGCGCCCGGCAGCTGGAGCTCCGGCTCCGGCGCCGGGTCGGCGATGACCAGCACGCGCAGCCGCTCGTTGTTCGCCGGCGCGATCCCCGGCGGCGGCGAGAGGAAAGTGCGGAACTGCCGCGTCAGGCGCAGGTCGGGCCCGAGGAAGCTCGTCCCGGTCGGCCGCTCGTGGGCCGCCATCTCCCAGGGGATTTCGGCGGTGCTGCGGTCGAGGATGAGCGTCAGCGGGCCGGGCTGGTCGAGGACCTCCGCGAAATCCTCCGGGACGAGCGTCGTCGTCAGCAGCCGGCCGAGCCGCTCCTGCTCGGCCCGGTAGACCGAATTCCTCAGCCGGTCCGAGATCTGGTCCGGGAAGTAAGACTGGATCTCGACCTGGCGGACCGGGATCACGGCCTGCTCGATGAGCGCGGAGAAGCGGAAGGCGTCGCCGTCGCGCTCGACGGTCAGGCGCGGCGCGAATTTCGCCCCGGTCTTCCTCGCCGGGCCTGTCGAGGCCGCCGGCTTGAGCGCGGGGTTCTCGCGCGGGGCGTTCCCCCCGGCCGCGAGCGCGAGGTCGACCCCGATGGCGTCGTCCTCCTGCATCTTTTTGAGCTGGTCGTGGATTTCCAGGCACCTCCCGTGGTCGATCTCGATGATCGCGACTTTCCCGATCCGGTCGCTCCGCGGGAGACGCTTGAGGGCGTCGCAGACGCCGTGGACCATGCCGCGCACCGCCTGATCGACGTTGAGGTTGCCCTTCCCGGCGCCGATGAGCAGCGTCGCGAAACTCTTCTCCTTGAGGGCCGAGATGCCGAAGGCTACGTTGAGCATGAGGTAACGCAGGTCGTCCTCGCCGAACTTGCCCTCCTCGCCCATGCCGGCGACGAGGACCGCGTCGGCGCCGAGCTGCCCTTTCCGGATCGGGATGAAGAAGAGTCGCCCGAGGTCCCCCCCGATCATCGCGTGCTCGTTCGCCCGGCTGATCCAGCGGTCGAGCTTGCGGTCGAGCGCGCCGAGCGCGTTGACCGGCTTGACGCCCTTGTAGTGGCCGGCGACGACGACCGGGGCGGTGACCTTAGTCACGTCCTGGTGGCGCACCTCGACCTCGAGCTTCGGGCGATCCTTCTTGGAGGACTGGACCTGCCCCCGCCGCAGCGCGGCCACCTCGCGCGCCGCCGGGTCGCCGCCGGTCGCGGCGCGCAGCAGCGTCTCCTCGGCCGCCCGCGTCTCCTCGGGCGCGACCGGGTCGCCGCCGGCCACGCGCCTGGCGAACTGCTCGAGCTGGGCCGCCGCCTGGTACTCGCCGATCGACCGCGACCAACGGCCGTCGGCGGCGGCGGCGCGCGGGGCGACCGGCCGCTCGGGAAGCGACGAGACGCCGCGCTGGAGAACCTCCTCGACCGCCTGTAGCACCAGGTCGTTCTTCGCCAGGTCGCCGTGCGTCTCGTCGACGTAGTAGGTGCGCACCCCGTCGAGCAGCCCGAGCTCGTGCGTCACCCGGCCGTCGCCCGCCGCCGTCGTCCGGTAGCGGAACTCTCCCGGCGCCATGACCTCGAGCCCGGAAATGGTCTGGCGGTTGCACCCGGCAATGTAAGTCATACGCGCCGGGTCAATCGTCGCCGGATCCTTGAGCCCCTCGTAGAAGCGGCGCGCGCGCTCCAGGTGCAGCTCCGAGACGGGGTAGGCGCCCCAGGTGGCGCGGTCGTAGAGCGCCTGGGCGAGCGCCGGGAGCTTCTCGGGCGCGGGCAGCAGGAGGTAGCAGCCGAGGAAGGTGCCGATGATCTTGACGATCTCGTTGAGGTTGTTCCGGAGGTCGACGCGCGAGAGCAGGATGACCAGGCTCTCGACGCCGGTGAGCACCTGCACGATGTTGAACGAGCCGTAGTTCGGCGTGCCGAGCATGATCAGCCGCCCGCCCTGGCGCTCGTCCCCGCGCATGGCCTCCCACTGGCCCGGGTGGCGGCGGATGAAGTTGCGCGCTACCAGCCCGCCCATCGAGTGGCCGACGAGACTCACCGGCTTCCCACCGAACTTCTCCTTGATGAACCGCCCGAGCCGGTCCGACGCCTCGTCGAGGTCCTTGCGCCAGTCGTAGGGGAATGGCTCGACGTTCCAGCGCGCGCGCAGCTTGAGCACCGCCCGCGCGTAGGTCCGCTTGTCGACGTCGGTCGGCTCGATCTTCAGGCCGGGGCGGGCCGGGTCCTTGCCGTTGCGCCCGAGCTGGAGCTCCGAGAGCGCCCCATTGATGATCCGCAGGTAGTGAATCCAGAGAAGGTCGGTGTCGCCGGCGCCGGCGCGGGTGAGGTTCGAGCCCATGATCCCGGGGAGCAGGACGATGTTGCCGAGTGGCTCCTGCTTCGCCCGCTCGCGGCGCTCCCGTACGGCTCGGGACTGGACGGCCAACTGCCGCAGCTTCTCGTACTCCTCATCCCCGAAATAGTCCCGCAGCGGCTCGCCCAGGGCCTCCGCCCGCAAGCCGCGGCCTGCGGGCAGGAGGTTGCGCTCCAGGTCGTCCCACTTCATCCGGGCAATCTGACGGTGCCTCTGGTCATTCATCGAAGCCCCTCCTTTACCGGCGCCGCGCGCCGGCCTTCCTCGCCGGCGCTTTCTTCGTCGCCTTCTTCGTCGCTTTCTTCGTGGCCTTCGTGGACGGCTTCTTCGCCGCCTTCTTCGCGGGCGCCTTCGCGGCTTTTTTCGCCGGGGCTTTCTTCGCGGCCTTCTTGGCGGGGGCCTTTTTGGCCGGTTTCTTCGCCGCCTTCTTCGCGGCGGGCTTGCGCGGCGCGCGGACGGCGTCCTCGGGAAGCCCCTTGAGGTTGGCGAAGGGGCCGTCAAGCTCGAGCATTTCGTACTCCGCCTCGAGCGCGCGCAGGGCGCCTTCGTCGGACTTGACCTGCTTGAGGCCGATGAGCCGGCCGCCCTCGAACTCCAGGCGCACCGCCTGGAAGCCGAAAATGAGCGGCGCGGCGCCCTCGTAAGTCACCTTGGCCTGACTCGTGCCCGCTGTCTTGACCTCCGCCCGGCCGCCGACGATCTGCTGGATCACCGGGACATCGACGTTGACCGCGACGCCGCCCGCGGCCGTCGCCTCAGTCGTGAACTTGGTGCTCTTGATCGTGCTCGTGATGACGTAGACCTGGTCCTCTTCGAGCATCCGCGCGGGTGGCCCGGCGGAACTGTCGATGGTCGCCGCGGTGAGAAACCTGCTCAGCTGAATCTGGCTGATCTGGCTCTGCTTGACGTCGTTGAACTCGAAGGCGACGGCCTTGGCCCGCTTGTAGCCGACCCCGACATCGAGCTTGGTCCCGGTCATGGCCCCGATGATCCCACCGAGCAGCGAGAGCCCGACGCTCAGCTCCAGGTCGCGCGAGCGCTTCCCGTTGATGAAGGCCGCCTGCTCGTCGGGGCCGAGGGTCGGGACCGGGACGCCGCCCGGGCGGAACAGCTCGGTGATCTCGCCAAGGAAGGTCAGGTCGTTGCCCCTCTTGACCAAAAGCTGGAGCGGCCGGATCCCGGTGCGCGGGATGCGGACGACGTTGTAAGAGAAATCTTTGAGGGTGGTCAGGATCGGATCGGAATTGCCCATGCTCATTCTCCTTTCGGAAGCGGCGTGGCTGGGACTCGGCTCGGGATGGGAAAGAGATGTCCGGCGGCTGATCGAGCCGGGGCGCATTATAATCGGCGCGCCGAAAAAAGCAATCCGATAATTGGGGCGGGGGGGCGGGAGGCCGCGCTTTGTCCCCCCGCGCGGTTGTGGCACAATGGCGAGCGACCGCGCGCTCGCCGCCAGGAATTTGAGATCCGAGATTTGAAATTTGAGATGACGACGTTGCACGAACAGCTCGCTTACTTGTGTAAGGGGACGGTGGACGTCATCCGGGTGGATGATCTGCGGGCGAAGCTCGCGGCGGGGCGGAAATTGCGGGTCAAGGCGGGGTTCGACCCGACGGCGCCCGACCTCCACGTCGGCCACACCGTCCTCATCCGCAAGATGCGCCACTTCCAGCAGCTCGGCCACGACGTCATCTTCCTCATCGGCGACTTCACCGGGTTGATCGGCGACCCCACGGGGCGTAACCAGACGCGCCCGCCGCTCACCCGCGAGCAGATCCGGGCGAACGCCGAAACGTACAAGACGCAAATCTTCCGGCTCCTCGACCCCGAGCGGACGATCATCGACTTCAACGCGCGGTGGATGGGCGCGTTCACGCCCGAAGACTTCGTCCGGCTGATGGCCAAGGCCACGGTCGCGCAGATGCTCGAGCGCGACGAGTTTTCCAAACGCTTCGCGGGCGGCGTCCCGATCAGCCTCCACGAGCTGCTCTACCCGCTCGTCCAGGGCTACGACTCGGTCGCGCTCGCGGCCGACGTCGAGCTGGGCGGGACCGACCAGAAGTTCAATCTGCTCATGGCGCGCGAAATCCAGCGCGCCTACGGCCACGAGCCCGAGGTCGTCATGACCACGCCGCTGCTCGAAGGCCTCGACGGCGTCAACAAGATGTCGAAGAGCCTGGGTAACTACATCGGCATCGCCGAGCCGCCCGACGAGATCTACGGCAAGGCCATGTCAATCTCCGACGAGCTCATGTGGCGCTACTACGAGCTGCTCACCGACCTCACGCCCGACGAAGTGGCGCGGCTCAAGGCCGAGGTCGAGGCCGGCGCGCGCCACCCGCGCGACGTCAAGTCGCAACTGGCCCGCCAAATGGTCTCCGATTTTCACACCCCGTCCGAGGCCGAGCGCGCCGAGGCCGAGTTCGTCCGCCGCTTCCGCGAGCGCCAGGCCCCGGACCAGATGCAGACGCGCGCGCTCAAGGCCCGGGGGCCGAAGCTCAAACTCGTCGATTTGCTCGTCGAGACCGACCTCGCCACCTCAAAGGCCGAGGCGCGGCGGCTGATCGCCCAGGGCGGCGTGCGCCTCAACGGCGAGCGCGTTGGCGAGCCGACTTACGAGCTCGACCCCACCTCCGGGCGCGAGGCCCAGTTGCAGGTGGGCAAGCTCAAATTCTTAAAAATCATCTTTGAGTGATCGCCATGGCATAAGTCTTGCCCCCTGATGGCCTTGGTGAATTGATGTTGAACACTTGGGGTCGCAAGAGGAGGGGTTATGGAAAGTGTGGTTGGCGTATTCGACTCCCTCGAAGAGGTCAAGCCGGCGCTCGCCGAGCTGCGCCGGCTCGGGATTCCCGATGAGCGCATCGATTTCGTCGCGCCCGGAGGGGGCGGGGAAGAGATCGATGAAGTCCCGACCACCGAGGCGGAAGCGCCGGGGATCGGGAAGGCGCTGGGCGGAGTGGTCGGCGGCGCCTTGGGCGCGGCCGGCGGCATGACACTCGGCATGGCTGCCGCCAGTCTGCTCATCCCCGGCATTGGCCCGGTGATCGCCACCGGGCTCGCCGGGGCGGCGCTCCTCGGCGCGGGCGGCGCGGTCGGCGGCGCGAAGGCGGGCGAGGCCGTCGAGGAGTCGATCGACGACGGCCTGCCGCGGGACGAACTCTACGTTTACGAGGACGCCGTCAGGCACGGCCGCGCGGTCGTCATCGTCCGCGCGGAGGACGACCAGCAGGCTGCGGCGGCGCGCGCGCTACTCGCGCAGGCCGGGGCCGAGGACGTCGACGCGGCGCGCGACAGCTGGTGGATCGGGCTGCGGGACGCGGCGGCCGAAAAGTACGAGGGTGACTTCACCGCGGACGAGGCGCACTTCCGGAGCGGCTTCGAGGCCGCCCAGCAGCCGGCGGTGCGTGGCCGCGCTTACGACGAAGCGCGGTCAGAGCTCGAGCGCCGTCACCCCGAGCTTTATCAGGCCGAGCCCTTCCGCCTGGGCTACGAGAGCGGCCGGGCATACTATCAAGCCGAGCAAAGGAGGCGTGACGCTCATGGCCCGAAAAAGGAAAAATGAGTCCGAAGAATTCGTCGACGTCGGGCGAGCCGAGAGCGAGATCATCGAGCCGGACGCCGAAGTCAAGGAAGAGTTCGCCGAGGCTTCGCGTCTCGCTTCGGGGCGCCAGCAGATGATCGGCGACCTGCGCTCGCACCACTCGAAGTCGCCGGTGCTCTCGGGCGGGGACGTGGACGCGGCCTGGGACCAGGCCGACGCGGGCGAGGAGACAGTCGGCGGCACCGTCCCGACGCCCGACCAGGACATCGTCGAGGACCTCGGCCGCGCCGTCGGGATCACCTACGAGGACGACGAGCCGCTCCACACGACCGAGAAGCTCGAGGAGCGCGACCGGCACCGCTGGGAGCTCGACCCGGCCTCCTCCGAGAACTACGACAAGCGCATCAAGCACGAAGGCGAGTTTGAAGAGTAAGTCTTCGCTCTCGAACCTCAGATTTGAGATTCATTCGGCTTGGCGCCGACGCCGAACCAGCGCCGCCGCGCGGTGACCGCGACCCTCTGGTCGGTGGCCAGCCGCGCCTCGGCCCACCGCGCCAGCCTGACGAAGGGCAGGCCCATGAGGAAGTAGATCGCCGCGGTCAGGATGCCGACGCCGATGTAGTCATAATAGGTAGAGGCGAGCTGCCCGTAGACTTTGGTCAGCTCGACCATGGTGATCACCGAGACGATCGACGAGTCTTTGAAGAGCGCGATGAAGTCGTTGGTCACCGGCGGAATGACGAGCCGCATGGCCTGCGGCACGACGACGTGCCGGAGCGCTTGCGCGCGCGTCATCCCCAGAGAGAGCGCCGCCTCCATCTGCCCGCGCGGGATCGCCTGAATCCCGGCCCGATAATTCTCCGCCTCGTAGGCCGCGTAATTGAGCCCTAGCCCCACCACTGCCGCAATCAGCGGCGAGAGCTTGATCCCGACGTTCGGCAGCCCGTAAAAGATGAGGTAGAGCTGGATCAACAGTGGTGTCCCGCGGAAGATCTCGATGTAGGCGCGCGCGGCCCAGGCCACGGGGCGCGGCCCGTAGAGGTTCATGAGCGCGAGCGCGAGTCCGAGCGCGACGGCGAGCGCCATCCCGAGGAGCGAGATGAGAAGCGTCATCGGCGCGCCGACGCCGAGCAGGATCGGCAAATAGCTGAGGTATTGGCGGAGCCGCTCGCCCCAGGTCCGCTCGCGCGTCACACTCCGGGTGAAGTCCGCCAGCGCCTCCCCCCCCGGCGGCGATGCGGTTTGGGCGGCGAAGAGCCGCTCGGTCTCCGGGTTCCAGAGCCCCCACTTCTCGTAAATGCGGCGCAGCTCGCCCGAGCGCATGATCTCGCGCAGCGCCCCGTTGAGCTTCCCGAGCAACTCGCCCTCGCCCCGGCGCACGCCGATGCCGTAGACCACCTCCTCGATCGGAGGCCCGGCGAACTTGAGCTTCGCGTCCGGCCGGCCGTAGTAAACCGCGATCGGGAAGTCGTTGAGGACGGCGTCGAGGCGGCCGAAGCCCAGGTCGCGATAAGAGTTGATCACCCCATCGTAGGTCCGGACGACGATCCCACCCTCGCGCTCCAGGACGCGCTGCGCGAGCGAGTTCTTGAGCGTCCCGGCGCGCCGGCCTTTGAGGTCGGCCAGCGTGTTGATCCCGCCCTCCCCGGCGCGCACCATGAGCTGCAGGGTCGTCGCATAATAAGGGATCGAAAAGTCGATCTGCCCCTTGCGGTCCTCGGTGATCTCCAGACCGTTGAGCGCGAGGTCGTAGTTGCCGCGCTGGAGGCCGGGGATCAGGCTGTCCCACTGGTTCTGGACGAAGACGGCCCGGCGGTTGAGCCGGCGGCCGAGCGCGTCGGCCAGCTCGACCTCGAAGCCGATCGTCTGGCGCGGGTCCTTCGGGTCCTGGAAGACGAAGGGCGCCCCGCCTTCGGAGTCGCCGCCCCAGCGCAAATCCTGCGCCGCGGCGGGGAGGCAAGTGAAGAGGAGGATGAGCCCGAGGCGGGCGAGGAATCTGGCCATCAAAGAATGCTCCGGAGGAAATCGCGCGTCCGCCCGTCGCGCGGCGCGGAGAAGATCACCTCGGGCGGCCCCGCCTCGATCAGTTCGCCGTCGTCGAGGACGAAGATTTTGTCAGCCACATCGCGCGCGAAGCGCATCTCGTGAGTCACCACGACCTGCGTCATGCCCTCGTTGTCGAGCTGCCGCATGATGTTGAGCACCTCGCCGACCAGGCTCGGGTCGAGCGCCGAGGTCGGCTCGTCGTAAAGCATGACCTGCGGCGACATGGCCAGGGCGCGGGCGATCGCGGCGCGCTGCTGCTGGCCGCCCGAGAGCTGCGACGGATAGTAGTCGAGCCGGTCGCCGAGGCCCACCTTGACGAGCAACTCGCGCGCCTGCCCCTCGGCCGCCGCCCGGCCGAGTCTTTTGACGACCATGGGGGCTTTGATGGCGTTCTCCAGGACCGTCAGGTGGGGGAAGAGGTTGAAGCCCTGGAAGACCATGCCGACCTCCTCGCGCAGGTGGCGGAGCCGGGCCTGGAAGTCACGCGGTGCGTCGCCGTTGTGCCGTTCGAGCGTCGTCTCGCCGATCCGCACGCGCCCCGAGTCGAAGAGCTCCAGCCCGTTGAGGCAGCGCAGGAGCGTCGATTTGCCGCACCCCGACGGGCCGATGATCGCGGTCAACTCGGACCGCCCGATCTCGAAGCTCACCCCGCGCAGCGCCGCCGCCCCGCCGTAGCTCTTGCGCAAATCCTCGACTGAAATCAGTCCGCTCATGCGGATTTCTGTTCCGTAACAATCCGTGCTCACCGTGTCATCCGTGGGCCATCTCCTGTCAATTGACCCGCTTTCCCCGGCCCTGCCAGTAGCGGTCGCGGAGCAGATTCTTCTGGATCTTGCCGGTCGCGGTGCGCGGCAGAGCGTCAATGAAGGCCACCGACCGCGGGCATTTGAAGTGCGCCAGGCGCGCGCGGCAGAACTCGATCAGCTCCTCCTCGCCCGCCGCCGCGCCCGGCTTGAGCACGACGACCGCCGCCACGGCCTCGCCCCAGCGCTCGTCGGGCACGGCGATGCAGGCCGCCTCGAGCACCGCCGGATGCTGGTAGAGCATGCCTTCGACCTCGATCGAGGAGACGTTCTCGCCGCCCGAGATGATCAGGTCCTTCCGGCGGTCGACGACCTCGATGTAGCCCTCGGCGTCGAGCGTCGCCATGTCCCCGGTACGGAACCAGCCGTCGACGATCGCCGCCGCCGTCGCCTCGGGCTGCCGCCAGTAGCCCGCCATAACGACGTTGCTCCGCGCGATCACCTCGCCGACCTCGCGCCCGTCCGCGGCCACGTCTCCCCCCTCCTCGCCGACCACGCGCAGCTCGACGCCGAGCATCGGGTAGCCGGTGCGCGTCTGCATGCGGTACCGCTCCGCCTCCGGCCAGTCCGCCATGTGCGGCTTGAGCTTCGAGACGGTGAGGAAGGGCGCCGTCTCGGTGAGGCCGTAGACCTGGATGACTTGCCAGCCGAGCCGCTCCTGCATCCCCCGGATGAGCGCCTCGGGCGGGGCCGAGCCCGCGGTCCCGACCCGCGCCTCGCGCGGCAGCGCCGCACGCACGGCGTCGGCGAGCGGGTAGTTGAGCGCCAGGTTGATCATGGTCGGCGGCATGCAGGCGAAGGTCATGCGCTCGCGCGCGGCCAGTTCGAAGAAGATCCCCGGCTCGAACTTCCTGACGACGACATGCTTGGCGCCGACGCCGGTGACGGCGTAGGGCAGCCCCCAGCCGTTGCAGTGAAACATGGCCAGCGTGTGGAGGTAGACGTCCGCGTCGCGCAGCCCGAACTCGATCGTCGCGTTGAGCGCGTTGAGGTAGAGATTGCGGTGCGTCATCATAACGCCCTTTGGCTTGCCCGTCGTCCCCGAAGTGTAGAGCAGGGCCGACGGCTCGTTCTCGTCCACCTCGGCCGGCGGCGCCGCTCCCGGCGGCGCCGCGGCGAGCAGCGCTTCGTAATCCTGCCAGCCTTCGGGGGGGGCTCCGGCGCAGAGGAAGTGCTCGACCGCGGGCAGTTGGCCGCGGATCGTGTCGATCAGTTGGGCGAGCTCCGGGGCGCAGATCACGACCTTCGCGCCGCCGTGGTTGAGGATGTACTCGAAGTCGGCCGGCAGGAGCCGGAAATTGAGCGGCATGAGCACCGCGCCGATGAGCGGGGCGCCGAAGAAGGCCTCGAGCATGCGGTGGCAGTTGGGCGAGAGGATCGCCACCCGGTCGCCGAGCGCGACGCCGAGCGCGCGCAAGGCGTGCGCCCAGCGGTCGACCCGCGCGCCGAACTCGCGGTAGGTCAGGCGCAGGCCGCCGCTGACCACCGCCTCGCGGTCCGGGTAGACGGCGAGCGCGCGGCGGAGGAAGTCGTATTCGTTGAGCGGGACGATCATGGCGGCGACAGATTAGCACAAATCCGTTGTCTCCGCGCCACCCCTGGGCTATCTTCTCCGCATGACTAAAGGCGGCAGTTTTCTCTTCGAGGCGCGCGCGCCCGGAGAGGTCTTCACGCGCGAGGAGATTACCGAGGAGCAGCGGATGTTCGCGCACGTGGCCGAGGAGTTCATGCGCCGCGAGGTGCTCCCGCGCGCCGAGCAGATTTACGCCAAGGACTGGGCGGTGACGCGCGCGCTGCTGCGCCAGGCGGGCGAGCTCGATCTGCTGCGGATCGACATCCCGGAAGAGTACGGCGGCCTCGGCCTCGACAAGGTGAGCTCGGCCTACGTCGGCGAGCAGATCGCGCTCATGCCCTCGTTCGGCGGGAGCCTCGGCGCGCACACGACGATCGGCACGCTGCCGATCGTCTACTTCGGGACCGACGAGCAGCGCGCGCGCTACCTGCCGCGCCTCGCCACGGGCGAGCTCATCGCCGCCTACGCGCTGACCGAGCCCGGCTCGGGCTCCGACGCGCTCGCCGCCCGGACCAAGGCGACGCTCTCGGCCGACGGGAGTTACTACACGCTCCGCGGCCAGAAGATGTGGATCACCAACGGCGGGTTCGCCGACCTCTTCATCGTCTTCGCCAAGGTCGACGGCGAGAAGTTCACCGCCTTCATCGTCGAGCGCGGGCCAGGGGTGGCGAGCGGCAGTGAGGAGAAGAAGCTCGGGCTCGACGGCAACTCGACGACGGCGCTCATGCTCGAGGACTGCTGCGTGCCGGTCGAGAACGTCCTTGGCGAGGTCGGCCGGGGCCACGTCGTCGCCTTCAACATCCTCAACCTCGGCCGGCTCAAGCTCGGGAGCCGGAACATCGGCGGGGCGAAGCTCGCGCTCGACCACGCCATCGGCTACGCCAGGGAGCGCCACCAGTTCGGCCGGGCGATCGCCGAATTCGGGCTGATCCAGAAGAAGCTCGCCGAGATGGCCGTCCGCTGCTACGTCGGCGACGCGCTCGTTTACCGCACGCTCGGAATGATCGACGCGGCGCTCTCCGAGGTCGAGGCGGCCGATCCGCGGCAGGCGCTGAAGGCGATCGAGCAGTACGCGGTCGAGTGCTCGATCATCAAGGTCTGGACGAGC
>Ga0075421_100004088_pt1 | contig 17570 bp, 13 predicted proteins | sample SoiMetdeltSBSDD5_FD_75292 | JGI IMG/M metagenome (GOLD analysis project Ga0075421, IMG submission 75292) | Bulk soil microbial communities from a Populus tree surrounding site in Tennessee, USA - Soil MetaG P. deltoides SBSDD5 | ecosystem: Environmental > Terrestrial > Soil > Tree plantation...
AGCGCATGTATCGCACCGGCGATCGCGGCCGCTACCGCGCCGACGGCAACCTCGACTTCCTCGGCCGCGTCGACCACCAGGTCAAGATCCGCGGCGTCCGGATCGAGCCGGGCGAGATCGAGGCCGCGATCGCGGCCGTCGCAGGCGTCGAGCAGTGCGTCGTCGCGGCCCGCGAGGACCAGCCCGGCGACCAGCGCCTGGTCGCGTACGTCGTCGGCCGCCCGCCGCCGGTGCCGGAGCTGCGCGCGCGGCTCGAGGCGCTGCTGCCCGCCGCCCTCGTACCGTCGGCCTTCGTCACCCTCGACGTCCTGCCGCTCACGACCAGTGGCAAGGTCGACCGCCGCACCCTGCCCGCGCCGGAGCGCGATCGCGAGGCCGCCGGCGAAGCGTATGTGGCGCCGCGCAACCCGGTCGAGGCGATGGTCGCCGGCGTCTGGGCCGAGGTCCTCGGCGTCGACCGCGTCGGCGTCCACGACGACTTCTTCGCCCTCGGCGGCCACTCGCTCACGGCGCTTCGCGTGATCAGCAAGCTGCGCGCGCACGGCGTGGACGTGCAGCCGCGGCACCTGTTCGAGCGCCGCACGATCGCCCGCCTCGCCGCGAGCGTCGAGGAGCGTCCCCGGTGCATGGTGCTCCTCCGCACCGGAGGAAGCCGCACCCCGACCTTGTTCTTCCCTGGTGCCGGCGGGGTGACGATCGGCTACTCCGCGCTCGTCAGGGCGTTGCACCGGGACCTTCCCTTCTGGGGGTTCGATGCGCCGCTGATCGCGGGCGCCGGCGAGATGCCGGCGACGCTGGAGGAGCTGGTCGATCGCTATATCGACGAGGTGCTCGACCACGGCGACGCGCGGGCGTTCAACCTGGTCGGCCACTCGTTCGGTGGGCTCGTCTCGCTCTCGATGGCCAGTCGCCTGTCGGCGCGCGGATGCCATGTCGAGCAGATCGTCCTCCTCGACACCCTTCCGCCAATCCCGCTCCCGCTCGGCGACGCCGCGCTCGATGATCGCGGCGCCGTTCCGCTGCTCGATGGGCGCTCCGAGGTCGAGATCCTTCGCCGCGTCGCCGACGTCGCGCGCACGTTTCTCCGGTGGATGCCGTCGTGGCGGCCGACTCCCGTGCCAGCGGGGCGAATCACCCTGTTCCGCGCCCGGGAGGAGTCCGCCGTCGAACGTGGCCGGGTTCGGCCGTCGCGCGACCACGACTACGGCTGGAGCCGGATTCTCGAGCGGCCGGTCGACGTCATCGACGCGCCGGGTGCCCACGACACGATGCTCACCGACGGCAACGGCGCCGTGGTTGGCAGCCGTCTGACCGAGCTCCTGCTGGAAGACGACGCGCAGCGCCGCTGACGCCGGCACGTAGAGAAATCGGGTGCCACTGCCGTTCTTACCTTCCAGGAAGGCTGCGACCGTCTTGTATGTTGGCAGGTAGGCAGGCGCACTCACGCCCTCATCGTCCAGATATTCGAAAGCTCGCTGATCGCTGTGAACCTGCTGTCCGCCTTCACGGCCGACTGAGTAGGTCACCGCTCAACGATGATCGAAATTGCACGACGGGCGACTGGACGAGCGACGCCGCCGGCAACTTCTGGAAGCAGCGCGGTCGTCGCAAAAGATACTTGACGACGTGCTTTGGAAGCTGTAACCAGGATGAGAATCCCATGATGACCAGGGCCAAAGGAACGAGCGAAGCCAAGCGGTGTCCCGCCGCGCAGGTCTCGATCCGCTCTTATGCCCAGCATCTGGGTCTCGGATCGTCCTTGGCGGAGCCCCAGAACGAGTGGAGCCATTCGCCCGGTCCCTAAGTAAACGCACAAGAAGACGCGTACTTAGAAGGCCGGGCGGACCGAAAGGTTCCCCGGCCTTCGACGTTTCTGGGTCGCGCAGAGCTGGCGCTCGGCGAGGTCTCCAAAACCTTGCGGCAAGGTCCGATTCCTTGGCGGCCTGCGACACATATCATTGCCTTCGAAGCACAAGAGGCGGTGCACCGGTTTCGTAAACCGGGGGGCTGAGTTCAACTCTCGGCGAAGGCTCTGCTGTATGCGGGTGAAGCCACATGGTGTGGCCCTTCCGCGCCAAGGAAGACCAGGCGAGTTCGATTCTCGCTGCCCGCTCCAAGGGAGCATGGCTGAACGGCAAAGCACCCGGCTGTAAACCGGTGGTCGCGCACGCGAGGTGGTTCGACTCCATCTGCTCCCACGAGCTTGAAAAGTGAATAGTTGATGCGCGAAGACGCTGGTCGTAGCAGGCCAGCATCATGGCTCCGTAACTCAATAGCCAGAGTAGCCGCCTCTTAAGCGGAAGGTTGCAGGTGCGACTCCTGCCGGAGCCACCATGGGAAACAAGTCCAAACGCACGATGGCGGATCGCTCGTTCGCCGTCGTAGCTCAATAGGTAGAGCACACGCCTTTTAAGCGATGAGACGGAGGTTCAAGGCCTCTCGACGGCACCTTGCTCGCGGGGTGCAACTCCCGTAGCTCGCTCCAGTCGGGCTTGGTGCAGCGGAAGCACGGGAGGCTTTGACCCTCCAAGGCCAGGTTCGAATCCTGGAGCCCGAACCATTGAGGAGTCGTCCAATGGCAGGACACACGGCTCTGACCCGTGGAATGGGAGTTCGATCCTCTCCTCCTCAACGAATGGCTGACATTCCCCCGTGGGCTAATGGTAAGTCACGCAGCTGTTTCCTGCGGAGATGCTCGTTCGATTCGGGCCGGGGGAGCTAATGGGCACCACCAGGAAGCCTGGCGCAGGTGTGCAAAGCCTGACGAAGGGGGAGCGTTACCCTCGATGCCCTTGTTGGCGCCATCGTACAGTGGTCCAGTACACCGGTTTCTCAAATCGGAGAGCGGAGTTCGATTCTCCGTGGCGCTACCCATGCCCTCGTCGTCTATTGGTCAAGATCGTGGCCTTTCAATCCACGGAAGCGGGTTCGATTCCCGTCGAGGGTGCAGCAATTTGCCAAGGTGTAGTTCAGCAGCTAGAACGCGCGGTTCGGATCCGCGAGGCCGCAGGTGCGAGTCCTGCCACCTTGACCATGGAGTGGGCGGTCACTCCCCCCGTTGTGCCCGAACGGTTGAGTTTGGGCTGAACCGAGCCGGGGCAAGCCCGGCTCCTGGGTCCGTAGCTCAACAGAAGAGCATTCGCCCGATAAGCGAACGACAGAGGTGCGACTCCTCTCGGACCTACTGCGGTCGACGTCGAAGAGTGGAGACACAAGGTTGTGACCCTTGCAAAGCGGGTGCGACTCCTGCCGATCGCCCCAAGCCTGCGACCCACCACGCTTCCGTCGAGTCCTGTCGACGGTGCTGCGGGGAGGGTGGTCTTAGCGGTCCCGGGGAAGTGTCATACGCCTGCCCTGACGTCGGATGCGACACCGACCCCCGCTACCACGCTGGCTCCTCTCGGAGAGGGCGTCGTTTCATACGCGACCAGAGAGGGTTCAACTCCCTCGCCAGCACCAATTGCTCGCCGGGCTACCCCAACGGAAGAGGGAGCTGGCTCAAACCCAGTAGAGTCTCGGTTCAAATCCGAGGCCCGGCTCGAACGTGGCCCAACGGCCACGACAACCCTTGCAGGAGACCCCCAATGGAGACTCTGGTTCTGGATCCAAGCTACGTCCCCGTTGGCCGGGTTACATGGCAACGGGCGCTCACCCTCTACTTCAGCCAAAAGGTCGAGATTGTCGACGTCTACGAGGACAAGGAGGTCCGCTCCGCCACCCTCGCGATCAAGATGCCGGCCATCGTGCGCTTCCTCCGGGCGCTGCGCAGCAAGAAGAAGGCCGTGAAGTTCTCACGCCTGAACATCTACACGCGCGACGAGGGGCGGTGCCAGTACTGCCGCGCCCACGTGCCGCTCGAGGAGACCACCTACGACCACGTGCTGCCGCGGTCGCGTGGTGGCAAGACCGAGTGGGAGAACGTCGTGATCGCCTGCGTGCCGTGCAACCAGGCGAAGGCCAACCGGACGCCTGGCGAGGCCAAGATGCCGCTGGCTCGCCGGCCGATCCGCCCCAAGCGCTTGCCGGACATCCGCATCCGGCTCACCTGGAAGCAGGGGATGCCAGAGGTGTGGCGTGGCTGGTTGACCGATGCGAAGGAGACGATCCAGAGCGCGGTCTACTGGGGCGGCGAGCTCGACGAGGGCTGAACGACCACGCACGGGTCATGGCACGGCAGGGCCATGGCCCATCCTGGAAGCTGGCCTCGTCTTGGGACGAGCCCGGTTTGGAACACCGGTGGGCCGCCGCACGGCGGTCATCGTTCGAATCGATCAGTTTCCGCCACCTGGAGGACGACGTCGCTGTGGAGCGATCGCCGTTTCGAAAACGGATGGGGCGCCGAGAGGCGTCTGGTGTTCGACTCATCCGTCCTCCGCTCTGGAGAGTGAAGCGGCTATGGAACCTCCGCTCTCCGCCGAAGGGGTCGTCGTCGAATGCGCATCATCGATGGTAGCCGTCGCGATCCCTCGGGCAGACTGGCCTACCTTCACCTGCGAGTACCCCCCATCGAACGGAAGCTCGTCTCAATTCAGCGTGTCGAAAGCCTCGCGCCGATCGCCAGCGCCGACAACATCGTGAAGGCGCGCGTGATGGGTTGGGATCGCGTAAGTGCTGCCGACCGGCTGGTCGCCGAGGACCGGCTGCACACCGGCTTTCTTTGATCGGGTAGGCTGCGCGCGCGAGCAGGATCGAGTCGTCGATGATCGGACCAGCGGATCCCGTCGCTTGTCGCCGACAAGCCGTTCCTGTTCCGGACCCCCGCGAGGCGTACGCCAGATCTCTGGACGATCACCAGCTTGTCAGATGGACGCCGGCAGCGGCATCGTCGCTTCGTGGCCGAGTTGCTCGCCAGGTTCGTATCGGCGTTCAAGCGTGGGATCGAGGGCGAGCTGAGGGCGATGCGAGACTCCTCGGCGGCGTTCGAGATCCCGCTCGCGCGCGGCGAGGACCTCGGCGAGCTTCACTACGGCTTCGAGCTGTCGAGCACGGAGCGCCTCGCGGGGGGCACCGTGTGTTCCCTCAAGACAGCTCGCGGCGAGCAGCGCGTCACGATCGAACGCATCACCGGCGATCGCGTCGCGATCCGCGCCGACCAGCCGGTCGACGTGAGCGCCGCGTGTGCGCTCGTCGTGGCGCCGTGGTTCCTCTACGAGCGCCTGGTGCAGGCGCTCGACGGGATCCGCGCGGCGCCGCTCGCGATGACGCTGTTCGGCAAGCAGCCGCCGAAACGCGTCCCGGTTGACCTCAGGGGCGATCACGCCGCGCTCAACGCGAGTCAGCGCGCCGCCGTCCAGCTCTGTGCCGAGAGCGACGTCGCGTTCGTCTGGGGACCGCCCGGCACCGGCAAGACGGTGACACTCGTCCACGTGATCGAAGAGCTGCTCGCGCGCGGCGAACGGATCTTGATCGCTTCGACCACGAACGCCGCGATCGATCAGCTCCTCGCGAAGCTCGCAGCGCGCCCGTGGTTCGCGCCGGGAACATTCGTCCGCATCGGGCGCAGCGACGCCGAGACATTCGGCGCCCAGCTCGGCGACATCGCCGACGTACGGCAGAGCGCGCGCCGGGACGAGCTCGCGCGGCTGCGCCGGCGCATCGGTGAGGTCGAGCAGCAGGTGCGTCACGCGCGCGCGCTGGCCGGCGAGCTCGCGCCGGCGCTGACGTCGCAGCAATCGCTGTTCGCCGAGCCGCCAGCGCGGCTCCGCGCCGCGGCGCTGTCGCGCGTGTTCGCGGCGGCCGACGCCATCGCGGAGCTCGACGCACGAGGTCAGCTCCGGGCGATCGAGGAACGGATCGCGAGGCTCGAGCGAGTGCGCGTGCTGTCCAGGGCGCGTGTCGTTACCCGGACCGCCGAGGATCGCGACGTCGAGGCGCGTGTCGTCGCCGAGGCCCGCGTCGTGCTCTGCACCCTGGCGAGCACGTACGTCTCGCCGCTGCTCGCCAAGGAGCGGTTCGACGTGCTCATCGCCGAGGAGGCCGGCATGGCGACGCTGCCGCCACTGTTCTACGCGGCCACGCTGTGCGACCGGCGCGCGATCATGGTGGGGGATCCGCGTCAGCTTCCCCCGATCGTGCAGTCGAAGGACGACGGCGTCGTCCGGGCGATCGGCCGCAGCGTGTTCGACGTGACCGTTCCCGAGCCCATGAGCAGCCCGGTCGTCGCGATGCTGGACGTGCAGTACCGCATGCACCCGGCCATCGGCTCGCTCGTCGGCGAGCTATTCTACGGCGGACGGCTCGTGCACGAGGCCGTGTCCGTCGCGGAGATCGCGGCGCGCGCGCCGTTCCCCGGCCGCGCGCTCGTCGTCGTCGACACGAGTTCGACCTGCGAGCGCTCGGTGAAAGGAAGCTCGCGCACGAACCTCGTTTCGGCCGAGCGCACGGCAGACCTCGCGCTCGAGGCCGTGCGCGGCGGCTCGGCGTCGGTCGCGGTGATCACGCCGTACGCCGCGCAGGCGTTCGAGATCCGCCGGCTGCTCGCCGAGCGCCGCATCGCGGATGCCGTCGAGTGCAGCACGATCCATCGCTTTCAAGGTCGCGAGTGCGACGTCGTGCTCTTCGATCTCGTGGACGCGCACCCGCTGCGACCGAGCGCGCTGGTGGCGGAGACGCCGAACTTGCTGAACGTCAGCATCTCGCGAGCGCGCGGCAAGCTCGTGATCGTTGCCGACATGGCCTACTTTCAGGCCGCGGATCCGGGTGGGCTCGTCGCGTCGATGCTGTGCGCGGCGATGCGAACCTGACCGCGCCGAACCTCGGTGACATGACGCACGCGAACGGAGTTTCAGATTGCGCGTGCGGGAGGAGCAGCCCGTATGCGATCTCGCGAATCCCCGGAGCCCAGGGCCTCAGGACATCCGTGGGGGTACGGTCCTGGCGTGACGGTGCAGGAAGGCGACCTCTTCGTGCGGGACGGCGCGGGTTGCCACTCGCCGGGGAACGCGGGCATGCTCGGCCGCAATGACCTCTCGCGGCATCGCGTTCTGCTCGGCGGTCGAGCGCGCGGTATTCTCGGCCGCCGACGCTCCATCGTCGGCCGAGCTGTTCGTGGCCGCCGACGCGCTCGACGCAGATGACATGCGGGCGATCGGCGGCGTGCTCGCCGAACGCCTCGCCGCCGGCGATGCCTTCGCGATCACATGGCCGCTGCTTGCCAACGCGCACGAAGATACGTTCGCCAACCTCGCCCGGGTCGCGCGTCGGCGACTCGCCGAGCTCGGCCGCGACGACCAAGCCGAGCAGGTGCTCGAGGACCTCGCCTGGCAAGGTCCGGACCTCGTGCCGTCCGCGACCCAGGAAGCGGCGCGACGTCCATCGCCGGCGCCGATCCACCTGGTCCCACCACCAGGCCACATCAAGGTGCGTCATGGCGTCCCGACCCCGACCTGGCTGGGGCGCCGGGGCGGCCGCATCGGCGCCGCGCGCGTCGGCGGCCACGGGCGTGCGCGCTGCGCGCGCTGCGCGGAGCTGCTTCATCGCCTGGTCCACCTTCCGATAGTTCCGCCCGCGCTGGGCGTGTCACTGCCGTCCATGTCGATCGAGACCTGCCTGTCATGCCTCGGCTGGGAGGAGCAGGAGCTCTGGTTCCGTCACCGCGGAGTCGACGTCGAGCCGCTCGATCCCGCGGAGGCGACGCCGAACCCGCCAGAGTTCCCGACGGGACCTCTGGCGGCCTGCGACGTTGAGCTGGTCGACTTCGGCCCGCGGTTCGCCCGCCAGGACTGGGGTAACAGCAACGGTTTCCACAACCTGAACCGGTTCGGTGGCGCCCCGAGCTGGGTCCAGGACGCCCAGGACCTCGACTGCCGCGGCTGCGGCGCTCCGATGATGCACCTTCTTCAGCTCGACTCTTGCTTTCCTCTCGAGGACGGTAACGACTTCTTGTTCGGCAGTGGCGGCCTCGCGTATGTCCAGTGGTGCGATGCGTGCCATATCTCGGCGCATTTCTGGCAGTGCACCTAGACGGGGCGATCCGCGCCCCAGCGCCCGAGCGCCGACAGCGGTGTCTTCAGGACTTCGCGAGTGTCTCGTTGCTACGCATCGGCGATCGACGGCTCGTCGTGGGCGCCGAGCCGAATGGGCAAATATCGGCAGTCGCTTCGTGGCGGCTCTCACAACGTGCGTGGTCTCCGTCGGATGTGGGAATCTCCTGCCGCGATGACGGACGATGCACCGGTCGAGGGCCTCGCGGCGAACCCGGGGTACGCGGCGGGTCAACTGGCCCGGGCGCTGCTCACCGCCGACCAGCACACCGATCCCGAGGTGCGGCAACGGGCCCAGGCGAAGATCGATGCATGGACCAAGGTGTTCGTGGGCATGCTCGATGGTGCGCTCACGGTCGGCTCGCGAACGCCGGTACGGGATACCCCAGCATGGGCAACGCTCGAGGTCGTGACCGGCGGGTTCGCCACGGGCGAGCTGCTGGCGGCCGGGCCGCTGCGACCTCATGAGACCGCCTGGCTCGAGCGCTTGGGCCAAGCCGGCGCTGTCGCGCCGCGGGCGGTCCTCAACGCGCATTTCCTCACCGAGGCCGGTCTCGACCAGCTGCGGGAGATGCTCGCCGGTGGTCGCTATCGCATCGAGTTGCCCGAAGAAGGCGCACTGCTCGTTGTCGCCTGGCTGTTCGACCATGGCCATGGTGATCGGGCGCGCGCCGTGCTCGACGCGATCGCGCCGTTCCTCGGTCGCCTCCGGTTCTACCCGATGCCGCACGATGTGCCGCTCGATAGTGGTGTCGAGGTCCACCTGCAGCCAGTCGCGGACACGATCGCAGGCCTCGAGCGCCTGCCGGAGCAGGAGCGCGTGCTGGCACAGCGCGAGGCTGCGCTCGTGTGGGCGCCTCTCCTGGATCGCATGGTCGCGCTGATGCTCGAGACCGTGGAGGGCGCGCTGCCGGCGGTGGCGACCGACGCGCGGGGCAAGCCGATCCGCAACCCGGACAGCACGTGGCCGGTGACCGGTGGCTGGCCCTGCCAGCACTACCCCGAGGGCTGGCGCGAGCGCGCGGCCGCCGTGCTGGCCGACTTCCGCCAGCTGCGCGCGACGCATCGCCGGTGCCGCAAGCCCGAGCGAGCGAAGGAGAACCTGGCCCGGCTACGTGGGTACCTCGAGCAGTGCGTCGCCGAGCCGCGAGCGCTGTCGGGCCGCGACGTCACCGCGATCCGAACGATCCTCGCCCACGTCCTCGCCAAGCGGGGTGTCCCCGATTCCGCGCGCTGCCGAGGGTTGCGCGCCGGCCAGGCGCGCGCGGTGGCTTCCCCAACTGCGAAGGAGCTGGCACAGGCGGTCGTCGAGCGGCTCCGGGCCTATCGCGCCGATGACGGGCTGGACGCGATCGACCCGCTCCTGGTGCCGGTCACGGCGGACGAGGCCGCAGCGCTGGGGCTGCCTGCGGGCGCGAGCCTCGAGAGATTTCGCCGCCGGCTGCTGCGCTCGCTCGATGCGCCGGTGGACGCGCTGGTCGACGCCGGCGTGATCCCATCGAGCGAGGTGCTGGCTCGCGTGATTCCTCAAATCACGGCGCAGGTCACCGCCGCAGGCATCGACGACCTGGTGCTCCGGCGGCTCTACGGCGCGGTCTACCAGGCGTTCCGGCGTCGCCGTTCCCTGCTGCTCCTCAACCTCGAGAGCCAGGTCAAGCTCAAGGAGCTGCCGTGGGTGGCGCAGATCGAGTCCTTCCGCATCGCGAGCAACGACGCCCGGGAGGTGGCCCGCGCCACGCTCGAGAACGTGGTGCGGCTCGCGCTCACCGCGTTCCCCGAGGTCATTCTTCCGAACAAGCTCTTGCAGGAGCTGCAAGCTCTCGTCGCCCGCGCCGAGCTCGATGTGCCGATCGTGAACGAGATCGCGGCTGACATCTTCATGGGCGAGTTCACGGAGAAGTACCTGCGCGCGGCGCAGCAGGCCGGTCGGCTGCTCGCCGGCTCCCTCTACGAGCAGTACTACGCGATCGACTACGCGGGCATCCAGCGCCTGGACGCCAAGAAGTCGTGGTTCGGCGCAACGACGGCTCCGGCGTTCGATGCCCTGTGCCAAGCACGTGCCGGCGTCAGTCCCAGCGGCCGGTCCGTAGCCTCCAACGGGATGCTCATCGAGCAAGAGCAGATCTTGACCACCCACAACCTGGCACCGCTGATCGCGAGGCTGGGACTTTGTGATGCCCTCGCGCCGCTCTGGCCGGAGCTCGGCCGGCGCACGTTCGCCTGGATCTGCACTCAGCTCCAGCTCCGGATCGACGACTGGAAGCCGCGGCTGCGGATGGTGAAGAACGTGGCGTACGCCTGGCGGCAGATGGTTCTCTATTTCTCGCTCCTCCCTGCACAGGCGGTGGACGAGTTCCTGGCCTGGGCGACGACGCATCTGGCGCAGCAAGGCGAGGCTTTCCGCGTTCGGTTCCAGCCAGCTCTCGACGGCCTGGCGCTGGTGTCGCGGGGCGGTTCGCTCGACGCGCCGCCAGACGGCGGCCCGCCGGTGCGCAGACTGCTCGGATGGACCACCGATCGCCACTGGTTGCTGGAAGCCGACGGCGGTGGCGCCGACTCCGTCGGCGGCCTCTCTTGATCGAGAGCTGTGGAGGGCGACGGACCTCCTTTCCGCGGCAGGCGAATGCCTCGCCCCAGCGGAGAAAGTTGGATTGACGCTCGGTCCTCCGTCCGTGATCCTGAAGGTGTGTCGCAGCTGATCCTCTTTCTTGATATCGACGGGGTACTCAATCGCGTTGGCTTTCGGCCGGCGATCGCGGGCGGGTTGGCGACCTGGATCGAGCCTGCACTGGCTGCGCGGCTCGCCCAACTCATCGTTGACACCTCGGCCGGGATCGTGCTTGCGTCCTCCTGGCGAGAAGGGCGATCTCTCGTCCAACTCCGTCAGGAATTCAACGATGCCAAGGTCGCCGCGCCCATCGTCGGCACCACGCCGGTCCTTCCGGGACGCCCGCGCTGGCACGAGATCCAGGGCTGGCTCGATGCTCAACTTGAGCGCCCTCGGCGGTTCGCCATCCTCGACGATGACTGGGATATGGGCCCGTTCGCAGCGCAGCATGTACGCGTCCGCCCCCTGTCGGGGCTGGATGATGAAGCTTGCGCAGCCGCGCGGCGCATCTTGAACGGCTAGACACCGCCGCGCTCGCGTGCTCGCGTTGGTATCCGCGCGCACCCCGGTGGCTCCTTCATCGCGCATGGCGCGTCGTGCCCGCGAACGCCCTGGTCGAGGATCCCGACCCGGTGTTCGAACGCGTCGCTTCGTCGGGGAGATTCCGCGCTGGAATACATCGAAAGCGTTCTCCAGAGCGCTCCCCATGCGTTGGATGACAAGAGCCGCGAGGCAAGACCGTGCAAGGTGCGGTGGAGTCGGCTTCGCGGCGTACAGCGAATGGGATAGCGACGTCGCCGTCCGCCGACCCGACGTTGGACGTCTCCCGATGACTCGGGCGCACGGTTCCAGGGCGCTGTCGGTCGCGCCACGCTTCTGGTCCTCGTGGTGATCGTCCTGATCCCCACGACGCGAAGCGGGAACGGCCAGTGGATCGTGGACGTCGATGCGAGCGGTGGGTTCCCGGTGGTCACGGTCCAGGGACCGCTGGGAATCGGCATCGCCTACGTCGAGATCCGAGCCCGCCACAGCTACCACGTCTGATCCGCTTGTCCCGATCACTACACCGATGGGGTGATGCCGCCTGGGGCGAGCGCGGGTGGTTGCAAAAAAACTGGCGCAGCCGCGGCGGCCGCCGCAGGCTTACCGCCATGATCTCGACGGCCGGCTCTGCGCACAGGGACGCTCACGCGGACGCGCGCCGCCGCGCGCAGCCGCTCGGCACCCCCAGCGACGAGCACGGCTTCCATCCCGACGAAGCCGCCTGGTTCCGCCACCCGCGCGACGAGGCCGGCCGCGAGTTCGATCCCGATTCGGGCGCGATCCGGATCGCTGACTGAGGCCGGCCCGGTGGCTCGAGCCGGGCGGCTCGCCGTCGAGCAGCAGTGGCCCCGGGCGACGCGTTCGGCACGGGACCGCAGATCCAGCTCTTGATGGGTGATCGCACTCCGAGTGGCTGCGCCGGCGCTGGTAGGTCGACGACGCCCCGACAGTCGCTCAGACGATGGCGGCGCCGATCGGCTGCGGTGGCGGTCAGCGATGACAACAGCGTGATCGCTACCGTCGAGCGCGACGGCGACCTCGTCGCAGCCCGCGACGGCGCGACAGGCGCGGTGCGGGGCACGGTCGATCTGGCAAGCGCGGTCGGCGCTGCCGGGCTCCACCGCGCCGGACGATGTTGACGCTGGCACGCCTTGGCTAGGGCGGATGGGCCCGGGCCGATCGGCGGCAGGCTCGGCGACTGCACGGGAAACAGCGCAGTTCGAACGCCGGCCGCAGCGTGGGAGTCCGACCTACTTCCCGCTAACCTCCGTGGCCACCGACCCGGCGACCTGGCGCCACCAGTGCTCTCCCTGAGCTCCGATCGCGGTCACCCGCGCGCGGATCTCCTCGAGCACGGCATCTATCGCCGTGAAGAAGTCGACGGCCAAGCAAGCGACCCGAGACCAGCTCTCGTCACCATCGCCGCCGCCAATTTCCGAGCGAAGCACGGAAACGAAGAGGCTGGTTCCCGAGCGCTCGAAGGCGAATGCGGGCTGGCCCTGCTCGCCTTCGTCGAAGAGGTATCGCCCGTCGGTCGCACCAAGTTGCGCTCGGATCGGGAGCAACTCCTTCACCCACGTGTTGAGGCAGACATCGTCGGGGCCGAAGAAGCCGAGGCGTGGTAGGTCTCTGCCGTCGATCACGATCCTGAGCCGCCCGTGAACGTGACCGTTCTGATCGTCGTCGAGGTTCGCGAGCGGCAGCCGGTCGTGATGGCTCCCCGTCCAAAGATCCGAGACTTCGATCGTCACGCTGGCCACGAGGACGAGTCTAGCTCCATCCGCTGCGACGTGTTCGTGCGGGCTACCGGCGTGAGCTCCGGTGCTTCACGCGCGACCCGGCCCCGGTATCGACCGCGCCGTGCTGCCAGGCCCGGCATCACCGTCGGCTCCCGCCACCATCGCCACCGGCGCATCGGTTGCGCAGGACCGTCGGCGGCCTTCCACGTCCTGCGCTGCGAGCGGTGCGGGTACCGCAAGTCGTGCTGCGTCTGACCGCGGCTAGCATCCCATGGTCGCTACTGGAGTCCGAGCAGGCGCGGGCCTTGCGCAAGCTGCGAGGTCGATGTGGCATGCTCGGGGCACGATGAACGTGACGTTCCCGGTCGACGACGTGGCGAGGGCGACGGGTAGTAAGCCGACGCGGCGCCTGGCAGATGTGGTCGGCGACGTTCTCGCCCTGGGTGGTGAGGCGGAGCGGCGGGTGGTCGATCACGGACGTACCCACCCTTTGCTCGGCGCCGTTCATCTGGCGTTCGCGCAACACCGCCCCCTCGTGCTCTCGCCCGACGCGGTGTGGATCACGATTGCCCAGGGAGTAGCACACCATGTGCGCCTTCACGCGGACGAGCTCCGCCCGCGCCTCGTCCGGCATGCCGAGCGCAAGCGACTCGAAATCGAATGGCCCACGGAGACGGCGCCGACGGATGCCGCGGCATGGGCGACGATTGTCGCCGCCTTCAGCGAGTGCATCGCCGACGAGGTCGGCCCCGGCCCCGTGAGGCTGTTCGAATGCGACTTCTCGACGACGACCGTGGTCGAGCGCGTAGCCAGCCAGATCGTTCTGATGGACGCGTACTCGCCGTACTTCGACTACTACCTAGCGTGCGTCTGCGGCATCCCCGAGATCACGCTGCGCGGCACCGTCGCGGACTGGCGGACCATCCGAGACCGGATCGACGTCATCGCCCAGCTCGACCTGTCCTTCTGGGCGCGATCCCTCCGTCCGATATGCGATCAGTTCGTGCGCGCGGCAGATGGCGACGTGGACGTGGCCTTCTGGCAGCGCATTTTCCCATGGATGTCTCCCGCCCTCGGTCAGCGACGTCGGCACGCGGGCCGTCGTGGTGTCGCTGTCGGCGAACCTCGCCGGCGATGCGTCGCTCGCGGTGCTCACCGAGAACCTGCGGCTGCTCGACGACACGATGTGCTCGGGCCGCTGAGGCTGCTAGATCCCGCCTGTCGAAGCGGCGCGGTTCCGCGCCCGCGCTAGCATTCCGACCATGGCCATCGAGGACGTGCTCGCGATGGCGGCCGTCGAGCCGGTCCGCGACGGGATGATCGTCGGGCTCGGCACCGGACGCGCCGCGTCGCGCGCGGTCGCGGCGCTGGCCCGGCGCGCGGCAGCCGAGCCGCTCGAGCTCGTGTGCGTGGCGACCAGCCGGCGCTCGGAGGCGCTCGCGATCGGCCTCGGGCTGACCGTGCGCGCGATGGAGGGCGTCGCCCGCGTCGACTACCTGTTCGACGGGGCCGACGAGGTCGACGCCGCGCTGCGGATGATCAAGGGCGGCGGCGGCGCGATGACGCGCGAGAAGATCGTGGCGCACGCCGCGGCGCACCGCGTGTACCTGGTGCAGGAGGCCAAGCGGGTCGAACGCCTGGGCGCGGTCGCACCGCTGCCGATCGAGGTCCTGCGCTTCGGGCTCGCCGCGACGCTCCGCCAGCTTCGCGAGCGCGGGCTCCACGGTGTCCTCCGCGGTGCGGAGACGGACGATGGCAACCCGATCATCGACGTGCGGTTGGCCGCCGACGCCGATCTTGCGGCGCTCGACGCGGCGCTCGACGCCATGCCCGCGGTCGTCGGCCACGGCCTTTTCCTCGACGAGGCCGACGCGGTCCTCTTCGAGGACCAGCGCGGTCGCGTTTCACGGTGCGAGCGGTCGGGAGCGTGAGCGGCTCCGGACCGCCTGGCCACGCGACGCCGGGCCCGTCACCCTAGGACATGCAGCTCGGTATCGTCGGACTCGGCCGCATGGGCGCGAACATGACCGGTCGGCTCACCCGCGGCGGCCACGCCTGCGTCGTCTTCGACGCCAACCCGCAGACGGTCGCCGCCGTCGCCGCGGCTGGCCCTGCCCAGGCGACCTCGCTCGAGGATCTGGTCGGCCAGCTGGCGCGCCCGCGCGCCGTGTGGCTGATGGTGCCGGCCGCCGCGGTCGACGCGACCATCGCAGCCCTTGCTCATTTGCTCGACCGCGACGACGCCATCATCGACGGCGGCAACTCGCACTACCACGACGACCTCCGCCGCGCCCGGGATCTCGCCGCGCGCGGCCTCCACTACGTCGACGTCGGCACCAGCGGCGGCGTCTGGGGCGCCGACCGCGGCTACTGCTTGATGATCGGCGGCGAGGCCGCGGTGGTGGCCCGCCTCGAGCCGATCTTCCGCACGCTCGCGCCCGGCGTCGACGCTGCGCCGCGCACCACCGCGGCGGCCCCGCCGACGAGCGCCGAGCACGGATACCTGCACTGCGGCGGCAACGGCGCCGGCCACTTCGTCAAGATGGTCCACAACGGGATCGAGTACGGCCTCATGGCGGCGTACGCGGAGGGTCTCAACATCCTGCGCCACGCCAGCGTGGGCAAGGCCGAGCGCCCGGTCGACGCCGAGACCACGCCGCTGCGTCATCCCGAGCACTACCAGTACGAGTTCGACCTCGCGGCGATCACCGAGGTCTGGCGGCGCGGCAGCGTGGTCGCGTCGTGGCTGCTCGATCTGAGCGCGCGCGCCCTGCGCGACGACCCGGACCTCAGAAACTACATCGGGCAGGTGTCCGACTCCGGCGAGGGCCGCTGGACGATGATGGCGGCGCTCGACGAGGGGGTCCCGGCCCCGGTGCTCAATACCGCGCTCACCGAGCGCTTCGCGTCGCGCGGGGAGGAGGACTTCGCGAACCGCGTGCTGTCGGCGCTGCGCCACCAGTTCGGCGGCCACGTGGAGAAGACGCCATGACCGCGGCGCGCTCCGATGCGTTGGTGCTGTTCGGCGTCACCGGCGACCTGGCCTACAAGAAGATCTTCCCGGCGCTGCATTCGATGGCGCGCCAAGGCCACCTCGACGTGCCGATCGTCGGAGTGGCGCGAGCGGGCTGGACCCTCGAGCGGCTGCGCGCCCGTGCGCGCGACAGCGTCACCCAGCACGCACGCCACCCCGATCCAGCGCCTCTCGAGACACTGTTGTCGCTCCTGCACCACGTCGACGGCGACTACAACGACACCGCGACCTTCGGTCGACTGCGCGCGGCGCTCGGACCGGCGGAGCGGCCGCTGCACTACCTGGCGATCCCCCCGAGCATGTTCGCGACGGTGGTCGCCGGGCTCGACCGCACCGGCTGCGCGCGCGGAGCCAGGGTCGTCGTCGAGAAGCCGTTCGGGCGCGACCTCGCGTCGGCGCGCGCGCTCAACCGCGAGCTGCTCGCGGTGTTCGACGAGTCGGCGATCTTCCGCATCGACCACTATCTCGGCAAGGAGCCGATCCAGAACATCATCTACTTCCGCTTCGGCAACTCGCTGCTCGAGCCGATCTGGAACCGCAACTACGTCGACAGCGTCCAGATCACGATGGCCGAGAGCTTCGGCGTCGAGGGTCGCGGCCGTATGTACGAGGAGACCGGCGCGATCCGCGACGTCGTCCAGAACCACCTGCTGCAGGCGGTGGCGCACCTCGCCATGGAGGCGCCCGGCAGCGGCCACCCCGAGGCGGTCCGCGAGGCCAAGAGCGCGGTCCTCGACGCGATCCTGCCGGTCGATCCCGACAGCGTCGTATGCGGTCAGTTCCGCGGCTACCGCGACGAGCCCGGCGTCGCCGCCGACTCGCGCGTGGAGACGTTCGCCGCGGTGCGGCTCTACATCGACAGCTGGCGCTGGGCCGGCGTGCCGTTCTACATCCGCGCCGGCAAGCGCCTGCCGGTCACTTGCGCGGAGATCATCGTCGAGATGAAGCCACCGCCGCGCTCCGTGTTCGGCGAGACCGCCACCGGCCACCCCAACCACCTCCGCTTCCGCCTCGGCCCCGACGTCGGGATCGCGCTCGACGTCCGGTCGAAGCGCCCCGGCGACGCCATGGTGGGCCAGAACGTCGAGCTCCTGGCGGTGCAGGATGTCGCCGAAGAGATGGAGCCGTACGAGCGACTCCTCGGCGACGCGATGAAAGGCGACGCGACCCTGTTCACGCGCGAGGACGCGGTCGAGGCGTCGTGGCGCGTCGTCGAGCCGATCCTCGGCGGCCGCGTGCCGGTGCACGAGTACGAGCCGGGGACCTGGGGCCCCGCCGAGGCGGCGCGGATCATCGAATCATCGGGCGGCTGGCACGATCCCAAGGATGACCGGCACCCCACCGCTACGCGACCGTGAAGCCGCCGTCGACGGGAGTCTCGGCGCTGGTGATGAACGACTACGCCGACAGCCGCCAGCCTGTCAGCGCGAGCGTCGTCCGATGCCCGTGGTGTCGGATGACGCGGTAGAGGTCGCGGCCAGGGCAGCACCACAGGCTGCTGCGAACCACCTGCTGCGGCACCTCGCGAGCGCGAGTCCTACGCTCGAACCGCGCGTGCAGTAGTGGCTGGGACCAACACCTCGGTCATGCGGTCGACGCCGGCGCGGTGAGCGACCATCGCGGGCTGTCGCCGCAGGCGGTTGTCGATTCCGATGCGGAGGACG
>Ga0075421_100004089_pt1 | contig 17566 bp, 13 predicted proteins | sample SoiMetdeltSBSDD5_FD_75292 | JGI IMG/M metagenome (GOLD analysis project Ga0075421, IMG submission 75292) | Bulk soil microbial communities from a Populus tree surrounding site in Tennessee, USA - Soil MetaG P. deltoides SBSDD5 | ecosystem: Environmental > Terrestrial > Soil > Tree plantation...
AGCTGCATCAGCGGCTCGCCAACCCTGATTCTGGCGCCCTCTCGTACATCCCCATGCAGCGAGAAACCCTCGGGGGCAAAGACCAGAATGGTCGATCCATGCTCGAACCAGCCCATCTCCTCACCTTTCCTGAATGATGCATCGCAGGCGATGATGTTGGGTCCGCGGTGCTTGACGCTCAGTGAGACATCGAGACAGTGCAGGCGTATGCCGGCGACGAGCACCGCTGCAACCGGCACCAGGGCGATGGTATGGCCGGTGGCGGCAAGCTTCGTCCGCAACAGGGCGCGTTCGTTCTTGCAGAACAGCCTTTCGACGCGTCGCAGCGCGATCGGATTGACGTTCCAGGTGTCGCCGGAGATGTAGGTCACTTGATCGACGCGGCAATCGTGCGGCGCGTGGAAACGGTGGTACATGCTCGAGGTCAGCCGCAACGTCACGTATTGGCCGTTGCGATGGGCATCGGCCAGACCGTGATCGCAAAACAGGTCCGCCAATGTGTAGGGAAATCCCTTGATCTGATAGACGGTGGTGCCGGCGATCGTACCGCACGCGCCGACGATCGCATCACAGGGGCTGACGAGGATCTCGGGATTACAGTCGATCGGGCGTGCACCGTCCTTGAGCTCGCGGATGAAGCAATCGTGCACGCTGCGAAAGTAGGTTTTCTTCGCTTCGCTCAAATCCAGGTCGGAAAAGAAGCGCCACAGCCCGATCGAGAGGTCACGCACCAAGGGCTGTTCGATCCGGCTGAACCAGCCCATGAACCGGGTGAGGAGCCGACGGGGGATGCGGTTGGTGAGCAGGAAGTTGAGGTCCTCCTGTTCGACCAGACGCAGGATCTGGGATCGGAGCGTCATCGTGCCGTAACCTGCGTCGGGTAAGGCACGATTCGATGGAATGGAGCACGACGACGCTGGGGTTCTACGGGCTCGGCGCGGCGGCAGTGGCAACCTCGCTGATGACGTTGCGGCGCCGCCTGGAGCTGTCCAAAGCCAAGCACGGGACGCTGACCGGCCATGCGAACTTGGCGCGGCGGCTGGCCTCGCTCGTTCCTTTTTACGACTATGACGGGGACCGGTTTTTCTGCTCCGACGATCCGCCGAAAGAGATTGCGGCGCGCCGGCGTGCCGCCTTCATGCGCCTGTCCGAACTTTATGCATCGCGCTTTGCCGAAACGGCCAAACGCACCGCCGAGGTGGCCGAAGGCATCTCCGATCTGCAGTTCACCGACGCGTATCGCGTGCCATTCCAGTACAGCCGCCTGGTGCGCCAGCACCTCAAATACGGAGCGTTCGTGCAATCCTCGGCCGGCGTTATGCTCACCGATCTCGACGGCAATGAGTTCTACGATCTTACCGGCTCCTACGGGGTCAATATCTTCGGCTACGATTTCTACAAGGAGACGATCGCGCGCGCCGTCGAGCGTGTGGGAGAGCTTGGCCCCGTGCTCGGCCCCTATCATCCCGTCATCGCCGACAACGTGAGCCGCCTGAAACAGATTTCCGGACTCGACGAGATCTCGTTCCACATGTCGGGTACGGAGGCGGTCATGCAGGCGGTGCGGCTCGCGCGCTATCACACCCGCCGATCGCACCTGGTGCGCTTCTGCGGCGCATATCACGGGTGGTGGGGCGACGTGCAACCGGGTATCGGCAATCCGTTGCCGGTGCATGAGACCTACACGCTGAAGGAGATGTCGGACGACTCGCTGCGCGTCCTGCGCACGCGGCGCGACATCGCCTGCGTGCTCGTCAATCCGCTGCAAGCGCTGCATCCCAACGCGCCGGCGCCGGCGGACTCCTCGCTGGTCGACGGCGCGCGAAGCGCGCATTTCGACAAGGATGCCTATATCGATTGGCTCGAGCGCCTGCGCGCCGTCTGCACCGAGCAAAATATCGTGTTGATCTTCGATGAAGTGTTTGTCGGCTTCCGGCTCGCTATGGGCGGGGCGCAGGAATATTTCGGCGTCCGCGCCGATCTCGTCACCTATGGCAAGACACTCGGCGGCGGACTTCCCGTCGGGGTCCTCTGCGGCCGCAAGGATTTGATGAAGCGCTATCGCGAGGACCGCCCAGCCGATATCTGCTTCGCCCGCGGCACGTTCAATTCGCACCCTTATGTCATGGGGGCGATGAACGAGTTCCTCCGCTACCTCGAGACTCCGCGCGCCCGCGAACTCTATCGCGACCTCGATCGAACCTGGAATGCGCGGGCGCAGTACCTTAATCAGCGCCTGCGCGATGAAGCGTTGCCCGTCGAGGTAGCGAACATGTCGTCGATCTGGACGATCTGCTATCTGCGGCCGTCGCGCTACAATTGGATCCTGCAATACTATCTGCGTGCCGAATCGCTGGCGCTGAGCTGGATCGGAACCGGCCGTCTCATTTTCAGTCTGAACTACACGAACGCCGACTTCCAGGCGGTGGCTGATCGCTTCGTTGCCGCGGCCAGGACCATGGAGCAGGATGGCTGGTGGTGGCACCCTCCGGCGGCGACCAATGCGTCGATCAAGCGCCGCATCTTGAAGGAGATGATCGCGCACCGGCTCTCGCCGAAAGGCGACCACGCCATGCCTCGCTGAGGCTTTCAGCCAGCCGTCAGCTGGGGTTCGCAGCCTCCGCGGCATCCTCGGCGATCCACTCGTGGCTCTGGCCGTGATGCGGATCAATCCACTCGCCGCGCAGCAGCGACAGCGGAGCTTTGTAGTAGAGTTTGATGTCGTGGAACGGGTCGGTCAGAATCTTCGCGGCCCATACCAGTCCGGTCTGCACGTCCTTGATGAAGAATAATTGAACCGTCCGGAACAATAAGCCGCCGATTCCGACGACGAGCCAAATCTGGGCGACGTGGCGCACGAACTCCATGGTGCTCGCATGGGGCGTGAAGATGCCGAAAAACGTGGGATCGAAGTAGAGCGGCAGCGGCGACACCGCCCAGATCGTCATCAGGACGACCTTGCGCTGCAGGTTATAGCCAACCTTGATTTCCTCCTTGTACTCATGAGTCGCTTGGTTAACCACGTCGTAGTCTTTCGGCTCAAAGAAGAAGTGCCCGATCTGTCGGCTGGTCATCGCCACGAGCCACCCGATCAGGGCCGCCATCGCCGGATCCTCGAACATCAATGCGTATGCACATAGGAAGCTGACAGCGCTCAGTAGATGAAGCGATTGATTGACCCGGCTGTGATGATAGAAGCGATGATCGTCCCAACGCTGCACTCTAAGGGCCTCGAGAAAGCGCTGCATATCAGCTCTCCGTGTTGCGCTCGGATGTCGATGCTATGGTGATTCGATGAATCTGCTGTGACAGACGCGAGCATACCCGGCGCGGGGGCATTGGCTCACCGCCAGAGGGAGCGATCAAGCGGCGGCGTGCGCCGCCTGCTCGCTCACCTGTGCGGCCGTCATTCTCCCGGCCTTTGCGAAGCGAATTAACGAGAAGTGTCCAAACGGCGGCATGGCGCGGCGCTCGACCAGCCGCATGCCGTGGGAGTGCTTAGCCCAATGTTCGTAGCGTTCCCAAGAAAACTCCGTTCGCCAGCCAAGCTTGCGTGCCGTAGGCGCAAACCACCGTTCCAACGCGCGACGCAATCCCGCTTCCGCCCCGATCCGGCTGACCAGCACGATCTCGCCGCCCGGCCTTAGCACGCGGGCGAATTCATCGAGTGTCGCCTCGGGGTTCGGAACCGTCGTAATGACGTATTGCGCGACGATCACATCGAATGACGCATCCGGAAACGAAAGATGCTCCGCATCCATAACCCACAACCCCTCGACGTGGGTCAGTTCCAGTTCGGCCACACGCTGCTGTGCCTTGCGCAACATGGGCTCGGAGATGTCGACGCCACAAATACGGTTAACGCGTGAATAGTCCGGAAGCGATATGCCGGTCCCGACTCCCACCTCGAGGATGCGTCCGCCGATGAGTTCGGCGGCGGCGATCGCGGCCTGCCTGCCGCGCTCGAAAACCGCACCGAAGACGAGATCATAGACCGGCGCCCATCGCGCGTAGGCCTTTGCAATCGTCTGCTTGTCGAGTTCCGCATACGAGAAGCTGGTCATTGTCGATCCTTTTTGCCGCCCCATCCGTCTTAAGACGTTCGCTAGGTGCTCATTAGCCCTGCAGAGGGTGCTGTCATCGCAATTCCCCCTTCGGGTTCGCGGCACACGCCTGAGGCCGCTGTTTGGACGTGTCCGATGAATTGACGCGCGCTGCTTTCCCACGACCGAGTAAGCGCGAAGGCGCGACAGGCCTCGCGAGAAATGTGAAGCGCCTCGATACACGCCACGCGCAGGTCTTCGTTCAAAACTCCGACGGGCTGGCCGCCGACAACGTCCTTTGGGCCCGTGACCGGGAAGGCGGCGACCGGAACGCCGCTTGCGAGTGCTTCGAGCTGGACGACGCCGAACGTGTCGGTCCGGCTCGGGAACACGAACACGTCTGCGGCCGCGAGATGCGCGGCTAATGCGCCATTCTCCAGCAATCCAAGGAATCTTGCGTCGGGAAAGCGTCGCTTCAACGCCGTCTCCTGCGGCCCCGTGCCGATAACGACCTTGGTGCCCGGCAAGTCGAGCGACAGGAATGCTTCGAGGTTCTTTTCCACCGCAAGCCGCCCCATCGTGACAAAGATCGGGCGCGGAAAGTCGAGTTCGCTCGCGCGCTCCGGCCTGAACAAGTCGGTATCCACGCCTCGCGTCCACATTCCAAGGTTGGCGAATCCCCGCTCACTCAATTCGGTCATGAGCGACTGGGTCGAGACCATCGTCACAGTCGCGGCGGCATGAAACCGTCGCAGCGCCGCGTAGATCCACGCCTCGGGGATCGGTGCACGCGCCGAGATGTATTCGGGAAAGCGCGTCGTGTAGCTGGTCGTGAAGCGCCGGCCCTGCCTTCGGCAATAGCCGCGTACCATATGACCGATGGGTCCTTCGGTTGCGATATGGATGGCATCGGGCTTGGCCGCTTCGATTCGCTGGGCGACCCGGTGCCGGCGCGGCAACGCCAGCCGCAATCCCGGATAGGTTGGGATCGGAAAGGTCGGAAAACCTTCCGGGGTAAGAAAGTCGATGGTGACGCCGAGACGTCGCGCGCTATGCGCTAGCGATGTCAAGGTGCGCACCACGCCGTTCACCTGAGGGTGCCAGGCGTCTGTTGCGACCAGAACCCGCATCAGGCCGCTCTCGGTCGGGATGGCTGAGGCGTTTCATTTTCGAATCGCATGCGACAACATTGCGAATTGATATCTCAGCCATGTGACGGCGGTCACAAATCTGCGATAAAGACTTTCGCAATCTGTCACCGACCCATTTTGATTTTGGCCAGCGCTGGCCGCCGATTTGTAACAACGGTGTTACAAACGGATGGGACAGTTGCGCCAGTGATTCGCTCCTCCGCGTTGACGCTCATCGCCCCTGGTCCATGGCAAACGTGACGAGCGTCATCTCGCGGACGATACGAGAGCGAGTCGGCTGGAACAGGATCGGCATCGCGATCAGCATCCTGATCGTGATAATCGCCGTCGCTATCCTCGTTCAGCTGCTACGCGACATCGAGGTCGATAAGGTCCTCGCCGCGCTACGGGCAAAATCGATCCAAGACGTCTTGGTTGCCGGTATCTTCGTTGCAATCGGATACGTCGCCCTGACATTTTATGATTTTTTCGCATTGCGCACGATCGGCCGCAATGAAGTGCCGTACCGAATTGCGGCGTTCACGGGTTTTACGAGCTATACGATCGGGCACAATCTCGGTGCCACCGTGCTTACCGCCGGCGCGATCAGGCTGCGGATTTATTCCGCCTGGGGCCTGAGCATCATCGACATTGCCAAGATTGCCTTCATCACAGGACTGACGTTCTGGCTCGGCAATGCGTTTGTGCTCGGGGTCGGCATGGCATACGCGCCCGACGCCGCCAGCGCAGTCAATCAGTTGCCGCCGTGGATCAATCGCGCGATCGGCGTCTGCGGCCTCGTGATCATCGTCGCGTATCTCCTCTGGCTCATGCCACGCCCGCGGATCATTGGCCGATCCAGTTGGCAAATCGTGCTGCCGAGTCCCCGCTCGACGCTCGTACAGATCGGGATCGGGATTTTGGATCTCGGCGCCGGCGCGATCGCCATGTATGCCTTGCTTCCGGCGTATCCTTCGGTCGATTTCATCACCTTGCTCGTGGTTTTCGTCACCGCGATTCTGTTTGGATTCGCTAGCCACGCGCCTGGAAGTCTCGGGGTCATCGAAGTGGCGATGCTGGTCGGGCTTCCGCAATTCCCCAAGGAAGAACTATTGGCGTCCCTGGTGATCTTCCGGTTTATGTACTTCATTGTTCCACTGTCTTTCGCGGCCGTGTTGCTTGGCTTGCGCGAATTGTGGTTGATCGCCCGATCGACGACTAAGCCTGATGACTGCAATGCGCGGCAGCTTGGCAAACGCGGCCGGTCTGATGGCAGACGAGCGCTCTAAACGTTCAAAGGTTCCTGTCCGAACAGGCTTTCCGCGGGCTTCGACGATTGGCAGACCTCACGAGAGATGTTCCGCGAAGCCGGATGGATTGCGCTCAATCCATCCCACGCATTCGATTGCGGGCGGCCGTGCTCGATTGGATCGCATCCGTCAACTCGACGGCGATCAAACGCGCCACGAGGCGCGGGCTCCACACGGCGGTTGCGCGGTATTGCGACAATCGGTCCTTGACCAAGACAAAACCGCAAAGCGCCAAACTGGTCCATACCGCCACGCTGAAATAAAGCGACATCCATGCAATCTCGTCGCTCCACAGGGCAATCCTGTGAGTGACCACCCAACGCGTGGTTACATCGTATAAGCCGGCGAAGAGTCCCAGCAGCTCCTTTCCGCTCGCCAGATCCGTTTGCCACCGCTCGAAATACATCGGCACATCGACGGTGAACATGAACGACACATAGCCGAGCACGCCCAGCAATGCCGCTGCGATCGCGAGCCGCATCGTGCCCGCGAATCTATCGAGCAGCAGCAAGAGCGCGACCGCGATCAGCAAGAAGGTCACCGCCCAAAGCGAATTTTCGAGCGTGTTCCCCAGGTAGCTGGTCGTGATCACCGCGTACCAGGAGCAGCACTCCGCAAGGACGATCAGCGGAACGATGGCATTGGCGATGTTTCGAGCGGTGATCGACTCTGCTGTTCCCGCGAGGTGGCGAAGGATGATGGCCCACTGCGTCACGAAGCAAATTTCCGCCACGGTCGCGACGGACCGCCCGAGGAAAACGCTGGAGAGCCAGGTGTCGAACAGGCAGATTCTTTGAACGTCGGCCCGCGGCAATATCGCTCGGAACGCGCAGCCGAAGACATAGGCGGCCGACAGGACGACGAGGAGCTCGAAACGGAGCGTTATCCTGCGCAAGTAGCGATTGAGGCTCAGCCAAAAAAGGACGTTGACGCTGCTGACGACGAGCAGGAAGCCCCACCAAACCGAAACCGGATTTGACCAACTCAACCAGTCCACGCGCATAAATTTCGGCCGGTCCCAGTCATGCCCCTGTCACAATCTTATCTGGAGGTGCGCGCGGTGCAAGGCGGACGAGCCTCGGGAGAAACTTCATTCCGGCTCCCTAGGTGCTTCGGCCGCCGCCCGCGGAAGGGCGGCCGGCCGCGGCGTCGCGTATACGGTTCATTTCTTGGCCCGCCGCCATTGTTGCAAACGCTCCGCCGTGACGTAGAGCAGCGGGATAATGAAAATGCCGAACAGCGATGCCGCGAGCATGCCGCCAAATACAGGCGTGCCCACCGCCTTGCGGGTGATCGCGCCGGCGCCGCTGGCGACAACCAGCGGCAGCAAACCGAGAATGAACGCGAAACTCGTCATCATCACCGGACGAAATCTCAAGCTTGCCCCTTCAATGGCGGCAGCTTGAATGTCCTTCCCCTGGTGGCGCTGCTCCACCGCGAAGGCGACGATCAGAATGCCGTTCTTCGCAGCGAGCGCGATCAACACCACGAGCCCGATCTGCGCGTAGACGTCGAAGCTCAGCCGCGCCAGCATGATGGCGATGATCGCGCCGAGGATCGCGACGCTGACCGACAGCAGGACCGGGACCGGAATGTTCCAGCTTTCATAAAGCGCGACCAGAAAGAGGTAGGCGAACAGGATGGCTAACCCGAGCACGATCCCGGTGCGTCCGCTTGCCGCCTTTTCCTGCAGCGCGGTCCCCGTCCATTCGAAGCCGTAGCCCGCCGGCAGCGTGGCGGCGGAGACGCGCTCCATGGCGGCGAGCGCTTGGCCGGAGCTGTAGCCGGGCTTGGCCGCGCCGTTGACGATGGCCGCGCGGAATCCGTTGTAGCGCACGAGCGTCTGCGGCCCCTGCACGAGCTTCGCGTCGGCGAGCGCCCGCATGGGCACCATCCCGCCCTGGGCGTTGCGCACGTAGATCGCGTAGATGTCGTCGATGTTGTCCCGAAACGGCGTCTCGGCCTGCACGTTGACCTGCCACGTGCGGCCGAACACATTGAAGTCGTTGACGTAAAAGCTCCCGAGCGTCGACTGCAGCGCATTGAATATGTCCGTGATCTTCACTCCGAGCACCTGGGCCTTGTCGCGGTCGATATCGAGATAGATCTGCGGCGTGTCGGCGGCATAGGTGCTGTAAACGCCGGCGAGCTCGGGCTCGGCATTGGCGGCGACGATCAGCCCGCGTAGCGCAGCCGCGATGTCGGAGGGCGATTGGCCCTGCAGCGCCTCCAGTGCGTATTGGAAACCTCCGGTGTTGCCCAGGCCCAGAATGGGAGGCAGGTTGAACGGGAATGCGACGGCGCCTTGGATGGCCGACATTTGCGGCCGCAGATGCGCAATGATCGCGGCAACGCCTTGCGCCGGATCGGTACGCTCGTCGTAGGGCTTGAGCCGAATGACGAAGAACGCCTGGTTGGATGAGGCGACGTAATCGATGAAATTGAAGCCGACCACCGAGATTATGCCTTGCACGCCCGGGATCGGCCGCACGAGGTCTTCGACCTGCTTGACCACCGCCTGGGTGCGGTTGAGCGAAGCACCCTCGGGCAGACGCAGCGTGGCGAAAATCGCGCCCTGGTCCTCGTCGGGCAAGAAGCTCTGCGGGGTCCGGCTGAACAGCAACGCCGCGAGAGAAACTGTCCCGGCGACGACCACGATGCCGACGATCGCTATGCGCGCCAAGCGGCGCACCACCCATACATAGCCGTCGCGGGTGCGGTCGATCGCACCAAGCACATAGCGCATCGGACCGCTCGCCTTCTGGCCGTGCTTGAGCAACACCCCGCAAAGCGCCGGGCTCAAGGTCAGCGCATTGACGGCGGAGATCAGCATCGCGATCGAGACCGCCACCGCGAACTGGCGGAACAGCTGTCCGCTGATGCCGGGGATGAAGGCCACGGGCACGAACACCGAGAGCAAGACGAGGGTGATGGCGATGATCGGGCCGGTGATCTCGGTCATCGCCTTCTTGCAGGCGTCCGGCACCGGCAGCTCGGGGTTCTCCTCCATCACCCGCTCGACGTTCTCGACCACGACGATGGCGTCGTCGACGACGATACCGATGGCGAGCACGAGCGCGAGCAGCGAAACGGTGTTGGCGGAATAGCCGATGAGGAGCATGACCGCGAAGGTGCCGACGATCGACACCGGCACGGCAATGAGCGGGATCAGCGTCGTCCGCCATCTGCCCAGGAACAAGAACACTACCACGGCGACAAGGACGATCGCGGTGACGAGCGTGCGAATCACTTCCTTGATCGTTTCCGTGACGAAGACCGTTGAATCCCAGAATACGGTGTAAGCCACGTCGTCGGGGAAGCGCTTCTGCAGTTCGTTCAAGGTCTCACGCACTTGCCGCGCCACGTTCACTGCGTTCGACCCAGGGGTCTGATAGATGCCGATCGCGGCCGCCGGCGCCCCGTTGAAGCGGCTATAGCGGTCTTGCGACTTTGCGCTCATTTCCACCCGCGCGACATCCTTGATCCGGATCACCGAGCCATCGGGATTGGCGCGCAAGACGATGGCGGCGAATTCCTCCGGTTGCGTGAGCCGCCCCTTGGTTTTGATGTTGATTTGGACCTGTTGCTCGGTCGTGATCGGCGCCGCGCCGACGCGGCCCAGCGCGGCCTGGATGTTTTGGCTCCGGACCGCAGCGATGACGTCGTTCGGCGTCAGATTGAGCTCGGTCAAGCGGTCCGGATCGAGCCAAACGCGTAACGAATAGTCGAGCGGTCCGAACAGCGTTGCCTGCCCGACGCCTCTAATCCGCGCCAGCGGATCGATGAGGTTGATTGTTGCATAGTTGCTGAGATAAACGGCATCGTAGGTATTGTTCGGGGAATAGACGTTTATCACCTGAAGGAGCGCGGCGGATTTCTTGCGGATGCTGAGCCCGGAGCGCGAGACTTCCTGGGGCAGAAGCGGGATGGCGAGACTGGCGCTGTTCTGCACGTTGACGGTGTTGATGTCCGGCTCGGTGCCCAGCGCGAAGGTCACCGTGAGAATGTAGCTGCCGTCGGAGGCGCTGGCGGACTGGTAATAAAGCGCGTTGTCGACGCCGTTGACTTGCTGCTCGATCGGTTGCGCCACCGTGGTCTCGACCACTTCGGCATCGGCACCCGGATAAGTCGCGTTGACCGTGACCTGCGGCGGCACGATTTCCGGGAATTGCGCGATCGGGATGGCGAAAATCGCGATGGCGCCGGCAAGCGTGATGACGATGGCGATAACGATGGCGAGCCGCGGCCGCTCGATGAAGATACCGGAAAGCATCAGGTCCCTGGCACGACGGTTGTCGTCACGACCTGACCGGGACGGACCTTCTGAATCCCCTCAACGATGACCTGCTCGCCCTCCTTGAGGCCGTCGCTCACCACGATGTCGCGGCCCTGGTCGGCACCGGTCGTTATGCGGCGCTGTTCGACCTTCTTGTCCGAACCGACAACGAGAACATAGCGGCCGGCTTGATCGAGGAGGACGGCGGCCTGCGGAATCGTCAGCGTCGATTTCGGCGCGCCCCGCTCCACGGTGATGCCGACAACTCCGCCCGGGATCAGCACATGGTCCGGGTTCGGCACTGTCGCCCGCACCGTCACCGTGTCCGTCGTCGGGTCGACCTGCACGTCGAGGAAGTCACTCATGCCGGGATGCGGGTAGATGGTGCCGTTGGGCAGCTTGATGCGAACGTTGACATGCGTGTTCTTGCCGGGGTCTTCGGCGCGACGCCTGAAGTAGTCGAGGAGATTGCGCTGGCTGACCTGGAAGGTGACATAGATCGGGTCCTGGCTGACGATGGTCGCGAGCTTGCCGGAGGAGGTCTGGACCAGATTGCCCTTGGTGACGATGGCGAGCCCGATTCGTCCATCGATGGGCGAGCGAATCTCGGTGTAGCCGAGATTGATTTCCGCCTGGTCGAGCGCAGCCTGCGCCTCCATCACGCTCGCCCGCGCCGCTGCCTCGTCGGCGGCGCGCTGGTCGAGGATGCTTTGCGGGATGTTCTGATTGCGCACCAGCTCCTTGCCGCGCTCGAACTGCAGCTTGGCGTTGACCTCGGTCGCCTTGGCCTTGGCCAGTGTCGCCTGCGCCTGCTCGACGGCCGCCTTGTAGGTCGCCTGCTCGATCCGGAACAACAGGTCGCCCGTCTTGACGTACTGTCCCTCTTTGAAGTTCCGCTCCTCGAGAAAGCCCTGCACGCGGGCGACGATATCGACTTTCTCGATGGCGGTAAGGCGTCCGATGTAATCGATGGTTTCCGTCACCTCCCGGGTCACCACCGGAGTGACCGAAACCGCCGGCGGCGGCGGCGCGCTTTGGGCGGCGGCGAAGCCGCAGGAAGTGGCGATGCCCAGTGCGAATATGAACGATCTGCAAGCGACCATGCGACCAGACATCACCATTCTCCTCCATGTCAGGCCGGAACAGCAGCGCCCGCGCGTCTCGGCACGACGAGCCTCGCTATAAGAATCTGCACAGTCTCGCCGTGCTGATTTCGCGTCTCGCTGCGCACGCGGATCATTCCACGATCGGGTCGGGAGCGCGAGGGAGTTATCTCCTCGATTTCGCTCACCACCGTAAGCGTGTCCCCCGGCCGCGTCGGCCTGGGCCAGCTGACCTCGCCGCCGCTGCCGATGATGCCGCCCATCAGCGGCAGGCCGGACTCGACGAGTAACTTCATCGTGATCGCGGCGGTATGCCAGCCGCTCGCGGCCAGTGCGCCGAACAACGTCGCTTTCGCGGCTTCGCCGTCAAGGTGAAACGGCTGGGGATCGAATTGCGCTGCGAACGCCTTGATTTGCGCCGCATCGATCGTATGCGAGCCGCTCGAAAACCGCTGGCCCACGCTGAGATCGTCGAGGAAACACGCGTTTGCAGCCGATTTGACAGGCTCGCTCATCAATGCCTCCAGAGTAACTTGCATGATGATAGTTACTGCTCTATATTGTGTCAATGCAGCGCAAGAGCTTCGCCCGGATGGCCTGTCCGATCGCCCGCAGTCTCGAGCGCGTGGGCGAGTGGTGGAGCATTCTCATTCTGCGGGATGCCCTGCATGGGCTCACGCGCTTCGATCAATTCCAAAAGAGTCTAGGGATCGCGCCGAATATGCTGGCGCGCCGGCTCGATGCGCTGGTCGATGCGGGACTGCTGCAGCGCCGGCAGTACAGCGAACGGCCGCCGCGATACGAATATGTGCTGACCGCGCGCGGGCGCGATTTTCGTCCGATCCTTGTCGCGTTGCTGGCCTGGGGAAACAAGCATTTTGCCCCCGAAGGCCGGAGCGTACAGCTCGTCAACGCCAAGACCGGCGCGGCGGTCGATCCCGTCCTCGCCGATCCCGCCACCGGGCGGCCGATCCAGGAGCCAGACTACGCATTGGTCCCGGGTCCCGCCGCCAACGAGAGCGTCCGCCGAAAGTATGCATCGAGCAAGCATCCGATGGTCTCGGTCCCTGCGCGTTCGATCGCAGGACGCGAGAAAGGCCGTCCGCGCAAGAGGGGCCCGGCATGAGCGTCGCGGCAATAGAGCCGACGGCCGACCTTCCGCTCGCCAAGGCGGACGTTGAGAAAGCGCGCGAGCTCAGCCCGCGCACGCGCGCGCTGCTGCAAGGGGCGATCGTTCCCACGTTGTTGCGCATGGCCTGGCCGAATGTGCTGGTGATGTTCGCGCAAGCCGCCACCGGGCTCATCGAGACTTGGTTCGTCGCAAAGCTCGGCACGGATGCGCTCGCGGGCATGGCGCTGGTGTTCCCCGGCGTGATGCTGATGCAGATGATCTCCGCCGGCGCGATGGGCGGCGGCATCTCGTCCGCGATCGCGCGAGCGCTTGGTGGCGCCCGGCGCGAGGAAGCAGATGCGCTGGTGCTGCACGCGCTCGTCATCATGGTCGCGCTCGGCGCATCGTTCTCCGTGCTCATGCTCGCGTTCGGACGGCCGATCTATCGCGCGCTCGGCGGCGAAGGCGGCGAGCTCGAAGCAGCGCTCAGCTATTCCAACGTCGTTTTCGCGGGGAATGTGTTGCTTTGGGTCATGAACGGCTTGGCCAATGTCATCCGCGGCACCGGCAACATGTTGGTGCCGGCCTTGGTGAGCTGCGCCGGCGTCGTTGTGCTCGTGCCGTTGTCGCCTTTGCTCATTTTCGGCATCGGTCCGTTTCCGGCACTCGGCATCGCCGGCGGCGGCGTGGCGCTGGTCTTGTTCTATGCGGCGGGAACTGCCGTGCTCGGATGGTACGTGCTGTCGGGTCGCAATCTTGCGCGTTTGCGGATGGCGCGGCTGCGCTGGCCGTTGTTCCGGAGCATCCTCGGCGTAGGAGCGGTCGCTTCGGTCACGTCGCTACAGACGAACGTGATCATCGCGCTTGCCACCGCCTTGGTCGCCACCGCTGCCGGAGCGGGCGCCGCGGCCGGCTACGGCACGGGCGCACGACTGGAATACCTTTTAATCCCGATCATCTTCGGACTCGGGGCACCGCTGGTCGCAATGGTGGGCACGAATATCGGCGCCGGGCAGCGCGAGCGGGCGCTGCGCATTGCTTTCATCGGCGGGGCCATGGCTTTCGTGATCACGGAAGCGATCGGCATCGCCGCAGCCATCTGGCCACAGCTCTGGATCACCGCGTTCAGCGCCGATCCGCATGTGGTCGAGACGGGCACCACTTATCTGCGCTTTGTCGGACCGGCCTACGGCTTTTTCGGCCTGGGTCTAGCGCTCTACTTCGCATCGCAGGGCGCGGGACGACTGTTTTGGCCGTTGACGGCCGGCTTCCTGCGCATGCTGGTCGCAATCGCCGGCGGATGGATCGCGCTACGCCTGACCGGCTCGCTATACTGGCTATTCGCCGCTCTCGCGCTCGGCCTCTTTCTGCATGGGAGCGTGTTGTTCGCCGCCATCGCCTCCGGCGCATGGTTTCGCAATGTCCACAGCACGCCGTAAGTATCCCGCGTCCGCGCACACGTACGCATCTCAAGGCTTGTCGCGAAAATTCACGGCCACGCTACGCGAATGGCTGACCCCGCCTGTTGCGCCACGACTCTTGTATCGTGCGGGACGCGGCTGGGCCGCCGAATGGACACCGGAGAAGGCAACGGGCGCGCCTTAACCTCTGGCTTGCGATAGGGATGTCGCTGTCGCTTACGCCTCCGATCCACGAATAGGGCGGTTAGCTATGGTGTACACAATCGAAGCCATGGCGCAGCCCATACAGTCGATATCGACGCAGTCAGCCAAAGCAAGAATCACAAAATCACGGCAACTGATGCAAAGCCAGCGTCAAACAGTTCCGTCATCGTCTCAGTTGGGATCCCCCCGAGCCTTTGAGGCAGCCATGGCCCTTTCTATCAAAGTCAATGGAACCGCACACAGTGTCGATGTGGACGGCGACACTCCTCTGTTATGGGTGCTGCGCGACGTTCTCGGCATGACCGGCACAAAGTTCGGCTGTGGCATGGCGCTCTGCGGCGCTTGCACCGTGCATGTTGACGGCGTCGCCACCCGTTCCTGCATCACCCCGGTCGACAGCATCGGCAGTTCCGAAATCACGACGATCGAGGCGATCGGCGCGACGGCGGCAGGCGCCAAGATCCAGAAAGCCTGGCTCGACCGCGAGGTGGTGCAGTGCGGCTACTGCCAGTCGGGCCAGATCATGTCCGCTTCCGCGCTGCTGGCGAGCAACCCCCGTCCGGCGGATTCCGACATCGACTCCGCGATGTCAGGCAACATCTGCCGCTGTGGGACCTATCTGCGCATTCGCGAAGCGATCAAGGAGGCCGCGGAATCGAGCGGACAGGGAGGCTGACAAATGATCAATCATCTCGCGTCTCAAGCCGTCGGCCTGGATCCATCGCCATCACCGAATGATCTCTCCCGGCGCAAGTTCCTTCAGGCCGGGGCCGCCGCAGGCGGAGGCCTGATGCTAAGTCTGAGCCTGCCCTTCGCAGACGGCAATGTCGAAGCGGCCAGCGCCGATGCGTTCACGCCCAACGCCTTCGTCCGCATCCAACGCGACGGGCAGATTGTCCTGACCATGCCTTATGTCGAGATGGGCCAAGGCACCTATACCTCCATCCCGATGCTGATCGCCGAAGAGTTGGAGGTGGATCTGAAACAGGTGCGGCTGGAGCATGCTCTGCCCAACGAAAAGCTCTACGGCAATCCTTTGTTGGGCGGCGTACAGGCAACCGGCAACTCCAACGCGGTACGCGCATCGTGGCAGCCGCTGCGCCAAGCCGGGGCGATCGCGCGAGCGATGCTCGTGTCGGCGGGGGCAAAGCGCTGGAACGTCGATCCAGCTTCCTGCCGCGCGCAAAGCGGTGAAGTGCTGCACGTGCCGACGGGACGACGGGCCAAATATGGCGAACTTGCCGACGCCGCCGCACGCGTGCCGGTGCCCGAGCGCGTGGCGCTCAAGCGGCCGGAGGATTTCAAGCTGATCGGCACCCCGGCGAAGCGGCTGGACACGCCGGCGAAGGTCAACGGAACGGCGGTCTATGGCATCGACGTTCGCCCGCCGGGGGTCAAGATCGCGACGCTCGCGCAATCGCCCGTCTTCGGCGGTCGCGTGAAGCGCGTGGATGATGCGGCCGCCAAAGCCGTCAAGGGCGTGCGTCAGATCGTTCAGCTCGAGGACGCCGTCGCCGTCGTAGCCGACCATATGGGGGCAGCGAAAAAAGGACTCGCAGCCCTAGTGATCGAATGGGACGACGGTCCGTATGCCAAGCTCAACACGAAGGACGTCGCGGACGAGCTTGAAAAGGCGACGCTGGGTTCAGGTGCGGTCGCGCAGAATATCGGCGATGTCGATGCGGCGATGGCGAGCGCCGTCACCAAGGTGGAGGCGATCTACCAGGTTCCGTTCCTGGCGCACGCGACGATGGAGCCGATGAACTGCACCGTTCATGTGCGCAAGGATGGCTGCGAAATCTGGGTCGGCAGCCAGGCGGTGGCGCGCGTCCAGGCGGCAGCGGCGAAGACGACAGGCCTGCCGCTGGACGAGGTCGTGGTCCACAATCATCTGATCGGGGGTGGCTTCGGGCGGCGGCTGGAGGCTGATGGTGCCGCCCGCGCCGTCCAGATCGCGCAACATGTCGACGGTCCCGTGAAGGTCGTGTGGACGCGCGAGGAAGATATCCAGCACGACATGTATCGGCCTTATTGGCTCGATCGAATTTCCGCGGGTCTCGATGCGAAAGGAATGCCTGTCGCCTGGAACAATTGCTTCGCTGGCTCCTCGGTCGCGTCGAGATGGGCAGCTGCGTGGTTCAAGAACGGCCTCGATCCGGACAGCACCGAGGGCGCGATCGATCTCGTCTATGCGCTGCCGAACATGCACGTCGAGTATGTGCGGATAGAGCCGCCCGGCATTCCGACCGCCTTCTGGCGCAGCGTCGGGCCGTCGCACAACGTGTTCGTGACCGAAAGCTTCATCGACGAGCTGGCGATTGCTGCGAAGCAGGATCCGGTCGCGTATCGGCTCGCCCTCCTCGAAAAGAAGCCCCGCGCCAAAGCCGTTCTCGAGCTCGCCGCGGAGAAGGCCGGCTGGGGACAGCCTTTGCCGGAACGGGTCGGCCGCGGCGTGTCCCTCCAGTTCGTCTTCGCGACCTACATGGCGCAGGTCGCTGAAGTCGAGGTGGCGAAGGACGGAGCGGTTCGTGTCCGCCGCGTCGTCTGCGCGGTCGATTGCGGTACCGTCGTCAATCCCGATACCGTCCAAGCGCAGATCCAGAGCGCAATCATCTTCGGCATCACGGCGGCGCTCCATGGCAAGATTACGTTGAGGGACGGCCGTGTCGAACAGACCAATTTCGACACCTACCAAATGCTGCGCATGAATGAGGCACCGGCGATCGAAGTCCACATCGTTCAAAATTTCGAGCCGCCGGGGGGTATGGGGGAGGCCGGGACTTCGGCGATCCCTCCCGCAGTGACCAACGCGATCTTTGCGGCCACCGGCAAGCGCTTGCGAAAGCTGCCGGTCGACACCGCCGCGTTGAAACAGCGGGCGTGAATGCAACACCGCCGCGATCCATTAGGAGTGCCGATCGAGGATCGAACGATGAGCCGTCCCCCGCTTCCCCCTTACACGGCCGAG
>Ga0075421_100004091_pt1 | contig 17565 bp, 14 predicted proteins | sample SoiMetdeltSBSDD5_FD_75292 | JGI IMG/M metagenome (GOLD analysis project Ga0075421, IMG submission 75292) | Bulk soil microbial communities from a Populus tree surrounding site in Tennessee, USA - Soil MetaG P. deltoides SBSDD5 | ecosystem: Environmental > Terrestrial > Soil > Tree plantation...
CAGCGCCTCGTCGCGGCTGTTGGTGTGCAGCGACTGCGTGCCGCCCAGCACCGCCGCGAGCGCCTGCAGCGTGACGCGCACCACGTTCACGTCCGGCTGGCGCGACGTGAGGGTGCTGCCGGCCGTCTGCGTGTGGAAGCGCAGCCGCAGCGCGTCGGGCGACGTGGCGCCGAAGCGCTCGCGGAGCAGCGACGCCCACAGGCGGCGCGCCGCCCGGAACTTGCAGACCTCCTCCAGGAAGTCACTGTGGGCGTTGAAGAAGAAGGAGAGCTGGCCGGCGAAGTCGTCCACGCGCAGGCCGCGGGCGACGGCGTGCTGCACGTACTGCAGGCCGTCGGCGAGCGTGAAGGCGATCTCCTGAGGCGCCGTGCAGCCCGCCTCGCGCATGTGGTAGCCGGAGATGGAGATGGGGTTCCAGCGCGGGAGGTGCTCGGCGCAGTGGGCGATGATGTCCGTCACGAGCCGCAGCGACGGCGCCGGCGGGAAGCGGTAGGTGCCGCGCGCGATGTACTCCTTGAGCAGGTCGTTCTGCAGCGTGCCGCGCAGGGCCGCGGGCGGCACGCCCTGCTCCTCGGCCACCGCCAGCAGGCAGGCCAGCAGCACGGCCGCGGTGCTGTTGATGGTCATGGAGATGGACACGCGACCGAGCGGGATGCCCGCGAGCAGCGTGCGCATGTCGGCCAGGCACGCGATGGACGCGCCCACCTTGCCCACCTCGCCCTGCGCGATCGGCGCGTCGGGGTCGTGGCCCATCTGCGTGGGCAGGTCGAAGGCCACGGAGAGGCCGGTCTGTCCGCGCTTCAGCAGGAAGCGGAACCGCGCGTTGGTCTCCTGCGCGTCGGAGAAGCCGCCGTACTGGCGCATGGTCCACGGCCGGCCGCGGTACATGCTCGCGTACGGCCCGCGCGTGAACGGGAACTCGCCCGGCCAGCCGATGCGGCCGTCGTCGGCGGGCACCGGGTACAGCGGGTCGAGCCGCAGGCCCGAGCCGGTGACGGCCTCCGGCGAGGCGCCGGGCGGCAGCGCGGCCGCGAGCGCCTGCCGCCAGCGGCGCGCCGCGTCGTCGGCCCCGCTCACGCGGACTCCTCGGCGCAGGCCAGCAGGTCGAGCAGGTCTTTCGGCAGCGGCGCCTCGAACCGCACGCGCTCGCCGCTCGCCGGGTGCTGCAGCGTGATGCGCCGTGCGTGGAGCGCCTGGCGGGAAAGCACGGGGACGCGCCGGCCCGCGAGCCTCCGCGCCTCGATCCAGCGCGCGTAGGCCGCCTGCGCGCGCTGGCCGTACGACTCGTCGCCCACGATGGGGAAGCCGAGGTGCTCGAGGTGCACGCGGATCTGGTGCGTGCGCCCGGTGCGCGGCTGGGCGGCCACCACGCTCATCACGCCCAGCCGCCGCTCCACGGAATAGAAGGTGGACGACGGCTGGCCGCCCTCGGCCTCGGGGCGCACCGCGCGCAGCGCCGGCCGCGTGGGGTGGCTGCCCAGGGGCAGGTCGATCCAGTCGTTGTCGAAGGGCGGCTCGCCCCACACCACGGCGGTGTACTCCTTCTGCACCGTCTTGGACTTGAATTGGCCCACCAGCGAGCGCGCCGCCTCGTTGGTGCGCGCGACGACCATGACCCCGGTCGTGTCTCGGTCCAGCCGGTGCACGATGCCCGGCCGGTCCGCGCGCCCCACGGCGGACAGCTCCGGGAAGCTGGCCAGCAGACCGTTCACCAGCGTGCCCGTGGTCTGTCCCGTGCCCGGGTGGATGACCAGCCCTGCCGGCTTGTCCACGACGATCAACGTCTCATCCACATGGACGAGATCCAGGTCCATCGGCTCGGGCCGTGGCAGCGAGGACGCCGGGCTGCCGACCTCACCTTCGACGAGCTGGCCGGGATTCACCCGGTACGAGACAGCCACCGGGCGACCGTCCACCAGGATGGCCCCCTCCTCGACGAGCGCCGACAGGAAAGATCGGGAAAAATGGGGCGCGAGGGCCCGCCCCAGCAGGCGATCGACCCGCGCTCCGGCATCGGTCGGATCCACCTCGAGCCGCAGGTGTCCGGCCTCGTCCACGTAGGGAATGGCGGGACGGGGCGGGTTCATCGGGCGTCGGCCGGACGGCCACACTCCTTGACAGTTCTGGGGGTGCAGTTACGCTTTCTCGTTCGCTAGACTATAGCGGTGCTGCTGCTCTCCCCGACACGGCGGCACTGCTCAGGGACGCCCCCGGCTTCCCGGCACCTCCGGCGCGATGTAGCGATCTTCCGTTCCTGCGGAGTCCCGCCTCAGTGTTCCACAAGCTGATCGCCGGGCTGTACCTGGCCATGACCCCCGTCGCCCTGCAGGCGCAGCTGGCCTCCGCCGCCAAGGTGAGCAGCGACATCCGCATCGTGCAGCGGCAGACCACCGATGCCGCTGCGCTCCAGATGCAGCCCCCGCCCGGCATGGTCTTCATCCCCGGCGGGCAGGTCTTCGTGGGCACCGACATCGCCCACGCCACCGAGTACGGCCAGAACGACCCCGCCCAGGTCACCACCGTGCTGGCCGAGACGCCCCGGCACACCACAACCGTCGACGCCTTCTTCATCGACACGACGGAGGTGACCAACCTGCAGTGGAAGCTGTTCCTCGACGCCACCGGCCGCAAGCCGTCCACCACGCTCGTGCAGTGGAACTGGCCCGACGGCCAGATCCCCGAGGGCCAGGAAGACTTCCCCATCAGCAACATCAACGTTCCCGAGATCCGCGAGTACCTCGAGTGGTGCGGCAAGCGCCTGCCCACGGAGGACGAGTGGGTGCGCGCCGCGCGCGGTGATGATGACCGCCTCTATCCGTGGGGCGGCAAGTGGGACTCCAAGCTGTGCCAGTCGGGCATGAGCGTCCCGCAGGCGCCGGTCAAGGTCGGGAGCTTCCCGGGCGGCGCCAGCCCCTACGGCGTGCTCGACATGGCGGGCAACGTTTTCGAGTGGGTCGACAGCCCCTTCGCCGCCTTCCCCGACTTCGAGCCGCTGCCGTGGAAGCAGGGCCGCAAGGCGATCACGCTGGCGCCCGAGTTCAACAACACCGAGAAGGTCATCAAGGGCGGCTGCTTCGTGACCACGCGGCATCTCTCGCGCATCGACGCGCGCGACGGACAGCAGTCCGACTCCAGCGACCAGGGCCTCGGCTTCCGCTGCGCGCGCTCGCTCCAGCCCGGCCTCGAGGCCGTGCGCCACGGCAAGCGCCGGCTCCTGCCGCCGCAGTTCGCGCGCATCGGGCTCGACGAGAAGGACATCTTCGGCAAGGAGATCACCTACTACGACGACGCCCGCAAGGTGATCACCGGCTACCGCTTCCTGGCCCTCGCGCACCGCGCCTCCGATCGCGGCAAGACGCTTGCCACGGTCCGCAAGGAGAGCGTCGACGAGCCCTTCCCGCTGGGCGTGCTCGTGTCCAGCGAGCCGCTCATCATGCCGAACATGAAGGACCCTGCCACGAAGAAGCCCCTCGCCATCCCGGCCGGCGAGTACACCCTCTGCTACAAGGGCCCGGGCGAGTCCGCGGCCTGGAAGGCCCGCCAGAAGGCCGACCGCGAGCGCGGCGACGAGGACGAGTCGGCCAAGAACGACGACGACAAGGGCAAGTCCAAGTCCGGCAAGGGCAAGGCGGGCAAGGAAAAGGACAAGGACGAGCCCGCGGCGTCGGACGAGGAGCCGGCCCCGCCGGGGGACGTGGATCTCGGCGCCGCCGTGCCGTGGCCCGGCGTCGGCTCCATCCACGACATCACCGAGGACATCGACTTCCCGCAGGACGAGGAAGTCTTCCTCTTCATCAACGCCGCCAACGCCGTGGTGGCCTGGCAGAAGACCGGCCACGTGGCCGAGCTCGACGACGCGATCATCGAGGCCACTCCCGAGGAGGGCGGCCGCGTGTGGACCGTCGTCTTCTCGATCAACCAGCTCACCACGAAGACCCCGCGCTTCACGCTTCCGCTGCACCTCGCGGGCGAGGGCCTGCCCCCGTGATCATTCCGCCCCGGCGGTGAGCCGGGGCCTAGCCTCCGCGCGCCGACCGCTCCCGGGGACTCCTGGCGCGCTCGCGGCGCCCGCCGTTCAGGCCTGCAGCGCCGCCAGCAGGCCTTCCAGCCGCGCGCGCTCGGCGCCGAGCTCCTGCAGGCGCGCGCGCTCGCGGGCCACCACGTCGGCCGAGGCCCGGCTGGTGAAGTTCTCGTTGCCGAGCTTCTGCGACAGCACCTGCAACTGCTGCGCCGTCCGGTCCAGCTTGCGCTGCAGGTCGGCGCGCTGGGCCTGCCGGTCGACCAGGCCCTCGAGGTCGAGCAGCACCTCGAGGCCCTCGGCCATGTCGACCGCGGCGCCGGCCGGCCGGGCCTGGTCGCGTGCGGCCTCCAGCGTCTCCAGCGGGCCGAGGCGCAGCAGCAGGTCGCGCGCGCGCAGCAGGCCGTCGACCGCCGCCTGGGTCGGCAGCGCCACGCTCACGCGCACCGGCTTGCGCTCGGGCACGTTGTTCTGCTGCCGCAGCTTGCGCACGGACGAGAGCACCGCCTGCGCCAGCCCGAGGTCGGCCTCGGCCTGCTCGTCGCGCCGCAACCCGGCTCCGTCGGGCCAGCGGCCGTGCGCCAGCACGGCCGGCAGGTCGAGCGCCGAGGCGGCGCGCAGCCGCTGCCACACCGCCTCGGTCACGAAGGGCGCCAGCGGGTGGAGCAGGGCCAAAAGGTCGGCCAGCACGCGGCCCAGCACGCCGGCGGCCACCTCGTCGCCCGCGGCCAGCCGCGGCTTGACCGCCTCCACGTACCAGTCGCACACGTCGTTCCAGGTGAAGCGGTAGAGGAGCTGGGCCGCCTCGTTGAACTCGAAGCCGCCGTAGGCCTCGCTCACCGCCTCGGTGGTGGCGGCCAGCCGCGACAGGATCCAGCGGTCCTCCAGCGTCGTCGCCTGCGCGGGCAGCAGCGCAGGCAGCCGCCCGGCCTTGCCCAGCGCGAAGCGGCTCGCATTCCAGAGCTTGTTCACGAAGTTGCGCCCCATCTCGAACTTCTCGACCGCGAGGCGCGTGTCCTGGCCCTCCTTCGTGAGCAGCACGAGGCTGATGCGCACCGCGTCGGCGCCGTACTGGCCGATCATGTCCAGCGGGTCGATGCCGTTGCCGAGGCTCTTGCTCATGCGCCGACCCTGCGCGTCCAGCACGGTGGCGTGGATGTAGCAGTGGGCGAAGGGCGTGCGCCGCGCGGGCGGCAGGCTGTCCATGAAGGCGTGGCCCGCCATGACCATGCGCGCCACCCACAGGTAGATGATCTCGCTGGCGGTCGAGAGGAACTGCGTGGGGTAGTAGCGGCGCAGGTCGGGCGTGTCCCGCGGCCAGCCCAGCGTGGCGAAGGGCCACAGCCACGAGCTGGCCCAGGTGTCCAGCACGTCCTCGTCCTGGCGCACCAGCGGCTTGCGCGTCCTGGGGTGCGGCGAGCCGAGCGCGAGGTCCTCGCGCGAAGCCACCGGCACGCCGTCCTCGTCGTACCAGACCGGGATGCGGTGCCCCCACCAGAGCTGGCGCGAGATGCACCAGTCGCGCACGTGGGTCAGCCAGTCCAGGTACACCTTGGCCCAGCGCTCGGGCTTGAAGCGCAGCGCGCCGCTCCGCAGCGCCTCGATGGCGGGCTGTGCCAGCGGCTCCATCTTCACGAACCACTGCTCGCTCACCAGCGGCTCGATGGGGCTCTTGCTGCGGTCACTGACCGAGATGTTGTGCTCGATCTCCTCGACGCCGCCCAGCAGGCCCAGCTCCTCGAGCGCCTTGACCACGGCGTCGCGCGCCTTCTCGCGCGGCAGGCCGGCGAAGGCGCCAGCATTGGCGGAGAGCCGGCCGTCCTTCTCCAGGATGTTCACGATGGGCAGGCCGTGCCGCGCGCCGCGCTCGTAGTCGGCGGGGTCGTGGCCGGGCGTCACCTTGACCGCGCCCGTCCCGAACTTCGGCTCCACGCCCTCGTCGGCCACCACCGGGATCTCGCGGTCCATGAGCGGCAGCTTCAGCGTCGCGCCGACCAGGCCCTTCCAGCGCGGGTCGTCAGGGTGCACGGCCACGCCCGTGTCGCCCAGCATGGTCTCGGGACGCGTGGTGGCCACCTCGATGTGCAGGGACGTGCCGCGGCTGCCGGGCGCGCCGCCGTCCGCGAGGCGCAGCACTGGGTAGCGCAGCCGCCACAGCCGGCCCTTGCGCGTCACGTACTCGATCTCGTCGTCGGACACGGCCGTCTGCAGCACGCAGTCCCAGTTCACCAGCCGCGCGCCGCGGTAGACGAGGCCCCGCTCCCACAGCCGCACGAAGGCCTCGCGCACGGCCGCCGACAGCTCCGGATCGAGCGTGAAGCGCGCGCGGCTCCAGTCGCAGCTCGTACCCAGCCGCGCGAACTGCTCCGGGATGTGGCTCCCGTACTTGTCCTTCCAGGCCCAGACCTCCTTGAGGAAGGCCTCGCGCCCGAGCTGCTGGCGCGTCAGCTTGCGTTCGGCGAAGAGCTTCTTCTCCACCACCGCCTGCGTGGCGATGCCAGCGTGGTCGGTGCCGGGCAGCCACAGCACGTCGAAGCCGCACAGCCTTCTGTGGCGCGCCACCACGTCCTGCAGCGTGCCGTTGAGCGCGTGGCCCATGTGGAGTGCGCCGGTCACGTTGGGCGGCGGGATCATGATGGTGAAGGCCGGACGGCCTGCGCGCTCGCCGCCCGCGGTGAAGCCCCCCGCGCGCTCCCACAACGCGCGCATCTCCACCTCGACGGCCGCCGGCTCGTAGCGGCCGGCCATCTCGCCCGGCGCCACGGGCGGCGGCGCCGTGCTCATGCCTCGGCCTCCCGGCGGCCGTGGTGCGTGCTGCGCAGCCCCACCCCCCCCTCGGGCGACCGCGACGGCGCGGGCAGGGAGCCCTCGAGCACGAACTCGAGCAGCGCGTGGCCCTCCTCCACGCACAGGTCGCCCGCCGCGGCCTGGCTCTCGGTGAAGCGCGCCGCGCGCACCGAGGCCATGCCCGGCCCCCACACCAGGAAGGGCACGTGGTCGGTGGAGCCCTCGCGCTCGACCGTGGAGGTCATGTGGTCGGTGGTGAGCAACAGCCGCGCGTCGCCGCGCCGGCGCAGCTCGCTGGCCAGCGGCCCCACGATGAAGCGGTCCATCTCCTCGATCACGCGGATCTTCAGCCGCACATCGGTCTCGTGGCAGGCCTCGTTGGCGGCCGCGAGGTGCAGCAGCACCACGTCGTGGTCGTCCAGTGCGTCGAGCGCCGCACGCAGCTTGGCAGTCCAGTCGGTGTCGTAGTAGCCGGTGGCGCCGTGCACGGCGGGCACCGTGGCGCCCATGAGCGCGCCGAGGCCCTTGACCAGCGGCACCGCCGCCACGACGGCGAGCCGCCGCCCGCTGCGCAGCTCGAAGGGCTCGACCTCCAGCCGCCCGCCCGGGCCCCAGGGCCAGATGCGGTCGGCCGGGTTCTCGCCGAGGTCCACGCGCACGCGGTTCACGTCGTGCGCCGCGAGCACCTCCTCGGCGCGCTCGCACAGCTCCACCAGCGCGGCCGCGTCCGGGCCGTACGGCAGGTAGTCGGCGATGGCGTGCCCCTGCACCTCCTGCGGCGGCACCGTCTCGATGCGCAGGCCGCGGCCGCCGTGCAGCACGAGCAGGTTCCGGTAGCCGAGGCCCGCGTGGAACGAGCAGCTCCCGCCGCCCAGCTCGCGCGACAGCGCCTCGACGAGCAGGTGCGCGTCCACGTTGCCGATGTGGCCGGCATTGAAGTCCACGAGCTGCCCGCGGAAGGTGGACACGAAGTTCATGCGGAAGGCGAGGTCGTCCTCGGCCAGATCCACGCCCATGCCGGCCGCCTCGACGCCGCCGCGCGAGACGGGCGTGCGCCGCGGGTCGTAGCCCAGCACCGAGAGCACGGCCACGTCGCTGCCGATGCGCATGCCCTCCGGCACCTGCCGCACGAGCCCGACGCGAGCGTCCTGCGCGAGACGGTCGAGGAAGGGCGTGTTGGCCGCCTGCAGCGGCGTGGCGCCGTCGAGCGCGGCCACGGGCACGTCGGCGATACCGGTGGGCAGCAGGATGAAGGTCTTCATGGGGACGGCGGGCCTCGCGCGGCATGCGGCGCCGCAAGCGTGCATTGTCCATCCGGCGCGAGCGAAGGGAAGGCGGGAGCGGGGTGCCCGCTCACGGGCATCGCCCCGCGCGCAGCTCCTGGACTCGCGCTACAGCGTCGTGATGCAGCCGGCGAGCGCGGCCAGCGCAAGGACGAGCGCTCCGCGGCAGAGGAGGGCGGCGGGGCGGGGCGGCAGCGGTGAGGAACGGGGCATCATGCGGGAACTCCTGGGCTACTTCGGCGGCTCCGCCGCATCAGGCGGCGCCGGCGCCGCGGCCGGTGCCTCGGGCGCGGGCGCGGGGTCACCCAGCGCGAAGCCCATCTTTTCGTGCCACGCCGTGCCCTCCTTCGTGAGCGCGTGGATCCAGCCGAACGAGTTGCAGAAGGAGAGCACGAACCACACCACGACCACGATCCCGATGAGCTTCGGCCACGGACTGGGCTTCTCGCCGAAGGGATCGGCCGCAGGGATCGAGCCCGGTGGCAGCGTCGCCACGGACGTGAGCGAGCCGCCGAACTTCACGTTCATCTTGACGCGCCCGTTCACGGCCCAGCCGTTGGCGTCGAGGATCGGCCCCAGGTTGCGCTGGCGCAGCTTGAGCCAGGCGATGAGCATCGCCGGCCCGGACACCACCATCATGAGGCCGAAGATCACCAGGCTCAGCTTCCAGAACGGCAGCGTGAACAGCCCCGCCGCGTAGCCGATGAGCGTGGTGATCAGCGCGCCGATGCCCGCGATGGCCACGCTGATGGCCGCCACCGTGCCCACGTCGATCTTCTTCGCTGACGGCTTGGCCTCGAGCGTGGCCGTGCCCTCGGCCGTCGCCGCCAGCTTCGTGTCGGACTCGGCCTCCTTGGCCGCGGCGCGCTTGGCCATCAGCTCGTCGATCAACCGCACCAGCTTCTTGTACGGCCACCAGAAGGCCTGCCGCACGCTGATCGGGTTCTCGATGAGCCTGGTGATGGTCGCGTCCCAGTCGCGGCCCTTGCGGTCGTAGAACAGGCCGTTGCGCCCGACCATCAGGTAGTCGGAATCACCGCCGGTGAAGGCCGCGGCGATGGACAGCTTCTCGCCCGTGACCCGCGTGCAGTCGCAGTAGGCGAGGTAGGCCTTGGCCAGGCCCGCGAGCGCGGCGTGCTTGCCGGCGTCGTTCACGCTCACGCACAGCTCGCAGGCGCGCGCGTCGAGGTACAGCGTGCCCGACTGGAAGATGGCCGTGCGGTCGGACGAGTAGAAGTCCGAGAAGTTCACGAAGTTGCACAGCAACCGGTAGAGGTCGCGGTGGTAGCGCACGAGGCGCTCCACCTGCTCGATGGCCTGGAACTCGGCCGCGAGCGCCTCGTCGGCCGCGAGGAGCTGCTCGATCGCGGAGCGCGACGGGCCGGCCAGGATCTCGCGCACGCGCGGCAGGCCCAGCGGCTCCACGGCCACCGACGGCCGGCTGGCCTGCCACGCCGCGTGCGGCCGCAGGAGCGCGCTGATCTTCTCCCACTCCTCGGCGGCGAGCGACGTCCGGCCCTTGCCGAGCAGGGGCTCGACTGCCGTGCCGCGCAGCGCGGAGATGGCCGCGGCCCACGCCGGGTTCAGGCCCTCGGCCAGCGGCAGCGGCCGGCCGGCCTCGATGCGCGCGAGCGGGAAGCCCGCCACCTCCTGCGCCGAGATGGTGAGATCGCTGGCGGCGACGGCGTAATACTCCTCCTCGCGCCGGTTCAGCGCCGCGAGGGCCCGCCCGTCGAAGGCGGCGAGGCGGCAGCGCGCGAAGTAGTCGTCCACCTTGGCGCGGACCGCGCTGAAGGCAGCGAAGGCGGCAGCCGTGCCCTCGCCCAGCGCCCGGATCGCGACGTCGGATTCGCCCTTGCCGGCCCAGTCGGCCAGGGCCTTGCACTCGGCGAAGAAGCGCGCGAGCTGCGCGCGGTCGATGCCCGGCTTGCCGCTGCGGTCGGTCCGCGGCCCCAGGCACGCGACCACCTCCTCGATGACCTTGCGCGTCAAGCTGTCGCCGGCCGCATCCACCGGCACGATGCCGTCGCCGTTGAAGCGGGTCTGCGAGAAGATGCGCGCCGTGTCGGTCACGTCGGCCAGCGAGATGGCCGGCGCGTCGCCCTTGCCGAGGTCCTTGAGGATCTGGCGCGCCGACGCCAGCAGCGCCTTGCCGGAGGCCGACGTGGCAAGGATCTGCGCCAGCGGCAGGGCCTCGGCGCCGGCCTTCAGGGCGGCCAGGTCCACGAGGTGCTCCTCGCACCACTGCACCGCCGCGATGACCTCGGGCGCCCGCACACGCCCGTCGTGGTCGGAATCGATCATGGCCAGCGTGCGCTCGTCGAACTCCAGCCCCTTCACCGGGCAGGCCAGTGCCGCCCACAGCTTCTGGTCCAGGTGCTCGAGGTTGGCCAGGTCCGCGGCCGACTCCAGCCGCACCTGGTCGAAGCCGCCCGTGCGCGTGAACTGCCAGCGGTGCGTCGCGGAGGTCATGAGTGCAGGTCTCCCAGCGCGGTTCGGCACGACCGCCCGCGACCGCATCGCGCCGCCGCGAGGCCGCGGAGTCTATCCGTGCGCCAGCGTCCGCGGAAACCAGCCCAGCAGGGCCGCGAGCCGTCGGCTGTCCAGCGACAGGTCGGCTGGCCGGCTGGCCTCGACGCCCGCCGCCGCGCGCGTCGAGGGCTCGCACAGGTCGGGGTCGAAGCCCGCCGCGGCCGCCTCGCGCCGCCCGAGCGCGTGGCGCGACAGCGTCTCGGGCCCGCCGAGGTGCAGCAGCCGCCCCGGCGCGCCCGGCAGCGCGCCCGGCGTCCACAGCGCGTCGCGCTCGAGCAGGTCCACCAGCGCGCGGGCCACGTCCACGCTCGCGACGGGCGTGCGCAGCTCGTCCGTGAACAGCCGCGGCCGCGCGTCGCGCGCCAGCGACTCCAGCAGCCGCGAGCTGGCCGAGCGCCGGCCCGCCGGGGCAGGCCCGGTGATGAGCCCCGGCCGCACGACGACCGATGCCGGCGCGGCGGCCACCGCGCGCTCGCCGGCCAGCTTGCTGCGGCCGTACTCGTGCAGCGGCGCGGCCTCGTCCTCCTCGCGCCAGCCGCCCCGGCTGCCGTCGAAGACCTGGTCGGTCGAGACGTGGAGCAGCCGCGCGCCCCGCGCGGCGCAACCGGCGGCCAGCTCGCCCGGCACCTCGGCGTTCAGGCGGCGGGCCGCAGCCGGATCGTCCGCGCAGGGCGCGATGTCCGCCAGCGAGGCGCACTGGATGACGGCATCGGGCGCGGCGCGCTCGAGCAGGCGCGCGGGCGCGCCGGCCGGAGCCAGGTCGGCGAGCAGCCAGCTGGCCGCGACTCGTCCTTCGCCGCTGCGCGGAGCCACACGCGCCTGCGCGAGCACCTCGTGGCCACGCGCGAGGAGCTCGTCGCGCACGGCCGAGCCGAGGAAGCCGCTGGCGCCGGTGAGCAGGACGCGCATGCGCGGCGGAGGCTCCGGGGGTGGGCCCGCCAGTGAATCACGACCGGGGCGTCGTCGCGAGGTCCGGAGCGGGAGCGCACGGACCACGCAGGGCGATGGCTACAATGCGCGCCGCATGACAGCCGCCCGCAACCCGTCGCCGCCCGAGCCAGGCCCTCGCTCAGGCGGCTGGTCGGTGCGCGTCGGCGGGCTCACCCTGCAGCAGGGCGGCCCGCTGTTCCTCATCGCCGGCCCGTGCGTGCTCGAGGACGACAAGCTGCCCTTCGCCGTGGCGCGCGAGCTGCGCGACCTGTGCGCCTCGCTCGCCGTGCCCTTCATCTTCAAGTCCAGCTTCGACAAGGCCAACCGCACGCGCGCCGGCAGCTTCCGCGGGCCGGGGCCGCAGGAAGGCCTCGCGCTTCTGGCGGCGGTGCGCAAGGAGCTGGGCGTGGCAGTGCTCACGGACATCCACGAGCCGGCGCACGCCGAGATGGCGGCCGGCCAGGTGGACGTGGTGCAGGTCCCCGCGCTGCTCTCGCGCCAGACGGACCTGCTGCTCGCCGCCGGCCGCAGCGGCTGCGCCGTGAACGTGAAGAAGGGGCAGTTCATGGCGCCGTGGGACATCGGCTGGTGCATCGAGAAGGTGCTGTCCACGGGCAATCGCAACGTGCTGGTCACGGAGCGCGGCGTCTCGTTCGGCTACGGCACGCTCGTCTCGGACATGCGCGCTATTCCCGAGATGCGGAAGTTCGGTCAGCCGGTGGTGTTCGATGCCACGCACTCGGCGCAACGGCCGTCGGCGGCGCCGGGCGGCGTGTCGGGCGGGGATCGCGAGATGGCGAAGGTGCTCGCACGCGCGGCGGTGGCGGCGGGGTGCGACGGGATGTTCGCGGAGACGCACCCGGATCCGGACAAAGCGCTCAGCGACGGGCCGAACAGCATCCGGCTCACGGAGATGGCGGGGCTGGTGCGGACGTGGGTGAAGGTGCGGGAGGCGGTGACGGGGGGCTCGGGCGCGGGCGTCTGACGAATCGGGTGACCGCCAGTGGCGCCCGACCGCCCTGGCCACAACTGGACATGCTTGGACGAGCCGGCAAGATTGGCGGTCATGAACGTTTCCCTCACCGACGGGGTTGGGCCAGGTCGCCGTGGGAGAACCCGTACGTCGAGCGCGTGATCGGGTCTTTCCGGCGCGAGTGCGTCGATCACGTCATCCCGATCGTCGACAGGTATCTCCTCGCGATCCTGCAGGAGTACGTCGCCCGCTACAATCCCGGCCGCGCGCACCAGGCCTTGGATGGGAACTCCCCCATCCCGCATGCCGTCGAACCGGAGCCGGCCGCCGACGTGCGGGCCACGCCCGTGCTCGGTGGCCTTCATCACACCTACGAGCGCGCGGCCTGAGCGAGAACAACTCGTGGTGCGCATCACGGAGAGGGTCCGTACACAGGACGCTGGAAACGTGAGTCGTCGGCGCCGACGGGTCGCGCCACGGCTCCGGGAAGGGCTTGCGCCTTGGCTCGCGATCGCTACCGCGCATCGATTGCCTTGATCGGGGCCCGCGCTGTCTTTTCAGGACGGACTGTCAAGGGCCCTCAGGGTGAGCTCGAGATCCGCAGTGCGGCATTTCCGCGCACGACCTTCTGGCTGTCGGTGTCCTTCATCGGCGTGGTCGCCTTGATGGTCGCATCCATGGCTGCACGGGTGACGGGATTGTCGGCAAGTGCCATGATGTCCGCGACCTTGCTGTTGAGCTGCCACATCGAGCAGAAGATCGGGAACTCGACCGCCGCGGTGCAGTTGATCCGCTTCGAGCCGATGGTCGTGGCAAATCCCGCCTCGAGCATCTCGTTCGAGTTCTGGGAGTCCCCGTAGCAGCACGTGTTGTAGAACAGGCGCAGGTTGTCCGGCAGGCCCAGCGCCAGGATGTCGTCGCGAAGCCGTGTCGCCTGCACGTCCTCGTCGTAGAAGTGGAACACGTCGTCGCTTCCATGGAGCTGGCAGAAGACGTCCACGGCCTTCGTGCCGGGGCTGGTTGCGGCCGCCTTGAGCCGGCTCAGGAACCGCGAGCGCGTCGCGAACCCGCCCGTGCAGGGATGGATGTGCGCGTAGTCGTCATCCAGGGCCGTCATGGTGATCGTCTTTCCGGCCCACTCGCCGCTCTGGTAGATGACCTTCCACACCCCGGTCCGGTACCTGGAAAGACTGTTGACCAGCACCAGTCTCCGCTGGCTCTTCGTGATCGTCATCGGTTCTCCTTTCCGTGAATCTTCGGTGCCTGTGGCGCGAGCAACCTGTCGTCAGGGCGGGCTTGGACAGGCGAGCGTCAGGTGCTCCTGCAGCATGTCACTCACTGGTCTCCATGAGGTTTGACAACACCGCTCACCTGACGCTTCGGGGCGTTTCCCAGCGCGAAGATCGGCTGCCAGTCCGTGATCGCGTACCTGATCCCGGTGTCCTCCCTGTCGCTGACGGTCTCCGAAGCGGCAACGACCTGCACGCCGAAGGACGTGGTGTAGATCAGGCAGCCGTTCAGGACGACCATGGCGTATCGCAAGGCCCAGGGCGTCTTGTGGAACTGCCCGGACTTGCCTCGTGCCGCGTACAGGTAGGCACCGAAGGAGCAGATCACGGCATACACCAGGGGCTCCCAGGTGGGTTCCCGGCCGGTGACCGCCGCGGTCGTGTTCGCCAGGAGCACGACGGCCGTCGTCGTGCCCGCGAGCGTGGCGAAGGTGGACGGTCGGAAGAAATCCCTGGAGGAATCAGCCATGGCCTTCTCGGAGGTGTCCTTCGTCATGGCGCAGCTCTCCAACGTGTGTTGACGATCGAGTCCGGTCGCACGCTGCTCGTCAGCCCACGGCCCACGAGTAGGTGACCGCGTAGGCTCCCTTGAAGCCGACGAATCTCGCCGGCTTGCGCGAGCCGGGGATCTCCCCCGCCGTCGGCGGGAATCCCGGAAGCGAGAGCTGGACGTTCACCGGGTCGAAGACATCGTCCTTGCGTGCCTGCTTGATCTCCTTCGCGGCCAGGCCCACGGCCGCGCCCGCGGCCGCGCCGATGGCGGTGCCGATCAAGGGCACCGCCGAGCCGGCAACGGCACCCGCGGTGATGCTGCTGAGCGCCGCGGTTGCCGCAGCCGTCGCGGCCTTCGAGACCGCCGCCTTGGCCTCCTTCTCCACCGACTTCACGGCCGCGTTGACGATCGTCCCGATCGCAGCCTGGTCCCGCTCGATCATCAGCAGGGTCGCATGGTAGTGACGGGGCCAACCGGCATCCGGTCCTCCGGGGGCGAACCGCGCCACGACGCGCGGGGACTCGTAGTTGCGATGCTCGTGTGCCTTGAACTTCCCGGCGTTGAGCAGGTCGCCACGCTCTGCCTTCGCCGTGAGTTGCTTCTTGCTGCCCGTGGCCTGCACCGAACCCTCCACCTTGATGGCGGCCAGCGTGATCTCGTCCTGGTCGACCTCCTTCGTCGACTTGAGGCACTTGATCGCGTGGATGCGAAGCTCGACGAAGCTGTACCGGAGGGCCTTGGGCCGCACGATCGCCCGCTTCGGGCGCAGGGCCGTGGCGCTCATCCTCCGAATGCCTTGCATGACGTGTTCCCTTTCCGGCGCGGGTCTTGCAACCGCGCCTGCCGGCCACCCGCGCCGAGCACGAGCCGGCGGCGCCGGAATTCAGGCGCGGCCGAGACCACCCCAGGTCTGCGGACCGACGATTCCATCGACTGTGAAGCCCTTCGATTGCTGGAAGGCGCGGACGGCCGCCTCGGTCTTCGGACCGAAGTCTCCGTCCACCGGCCCTGGCGCGAAGCCGAGAGCGAGCAGCCGTTTCTGGAGGAAGCGAACAGCGCCTCCTCGGCTCCCCCTGCGCAGCGTGGGGCGCCGATCGACAGGCGGGGTCGTCACCTTGTCGGGGCTGCGGCCCGGGCCCCCGCCCGCAACCGTGCCGTCATACGTGAGTCCGGGGACTCGACCGGCATGCGTGAACCCTCGATGCGACGCGGAGAACACGTTGACGCCGTACTCCTCGCCTTTTGCCTCGATGGTCTTGCCGTCGCCGAGGGAGACGGCGACATGCCCTGCGCGCAGGAGCAGCGCACCACGCGTCCGGATGCCCTCGGCGAGGGGGATCGAGGTGCCCTGCTCGATCACCCACTGCAACTGCCGGGTACTGCCATCAGGAGCATCGATGCCGAGCTCCTGCAGCTTCACTTCCACGAGTTCCGCGCAGTCCCATTCCTTCGTCCGGGACGGATCCGTCCCGGGATCGACGTGGGCGGCGTACTCGTACTCGTCCCCCACTTCCTTGAGGCACTTCTGCACGAAATCCTCGGCTGTTGGCATGGTGCTCTCCTTCCGTCGGTCTCGCGGCCTGTCTCCTTCCGACTCGGCCGGAGGCCTCGACCCTCGTGGGGCCGGCCTCCTGCTCGAGTCCTCTCGCTGTTCAAGCGGGATCGCAGCGCGCGCCGAAGTGGGCCGACGTCGAGTTCCTGCAGGCGGGACCGGACTCGGCGAGGAGAAGCCTTCGAGCCGCGTGATGCCCGCGGCCGCGGGCGGGGCCCGGCGATGACGCGACGGCCGCGTCCGCTCAGGCGAGCTCGTTGGGCGGTGCGCTGTGGTGACGGCCTACAGCGCGACCACGAGCGTCCCGTTGTTCTTCTTGTCGGGATACTCGGTCCTGTACCCGTATTTCGCCTGCCATGCCTGGTTGTTCCAGACCTCGGTGTAGGCGGACCTGTAGTTGAAGTGGATCGTCGCGCCCTGGCCTCCGAACTTGATCAGTCGGGCGATGGCGGCCGGCGTCGGGTGCTTGAAGTACGAGCCATTCGTCGACACGAGGTAACGAGGACACGCAAGGAGGTCCAGCAGGTCGCGCGACACGTTGTGCTCGCTCCCGTGATGGGACACCTTGAGTGCATCGAGTCTCAGTCGCCTGGCCTTCCCGTTCAGGAGGCGGAGCGATTCCTTCAGCCGGTCGGTGTGCGCATCACCGGTAAGGAGCACACGCTTTCCCGCGTACTCCGCAAGGACGGCGATGCTGCTGCCGTTGGGCTCTCCCGGGTCTTCCTTGAACTTCGCCGCCGCGAGCTTCTCGATGTCGAGCGCTCCGAAGTGCTCAAGACCCGCGACGTCCGAGGGCTTGCCGCCGGATCCGGCCAGCAGGCCCGCCTTCTTGCACTCCTCCTTCCACACCGGGATGAGGCTCTTCAGCTTCCCGGCGTCCGGCGACAGCAGCGTCAGGGTCAGTCCGCCGACCAGCTTCACGCGCCGAAGTCCCGACGTGTGCAGGCACACGGCCTTCATCTTCCAGGCCCTGTTCCATGGCAGCTTGCGCTCGACGAGCGCCTTCGAGAGGCGCTCGCCCTGGATGGCCCCGAAGGTCTCGAGCTCGGCCTGGTGCAGGTGGTCGAAGCCGTTGAACCAGACGTCCTTGAAGGTCACGGGGAGCTTCTTGTCTTCGAGCAGCGCGAGGACGCCTTCGATGTGGTCGCGGTCGATGTGCGTGATGATGAGCAGCTCGAACGTCCGCTTGCCCGCTGGCAGCGCGGCCAGCCGCGCCTTGAGGTGCTTGGCGGTCGCCGCGCGACCGCCATCGACCAGGATCTGCCTCGTGTTCCCGTTCGTGCCGTAGCGCAGCCAGAGGCAGTCACCTTCCCGAGCGGGCAGCATCTCGATCTCAAACATGGTCGTCGGCCTCCAGCCGGAGGATGGTGAAGGACTGTCGGTAGTTGGTCATCCAGGCGACGCGCCGCACGTGTTGGCACATCTGCTCGGCTTCCGGATCGTCCCGGGACACGCGCTCGAGTCCGTCGATGAGCCAGCGCAGGCCCGTCGAGTAGAACGGCAGTCCGCGGCGCCAGGCGCGTCTCAGCGCCTCCTTCGCCTCATCGACATCCGCGGCGTTCCGGCGCATGCGCAGCCTGAGCTGTGCCCACTGGATGGCGCCATCGGGCAACCAGTCGAATTGGTTCATGAGATTGCGGATCCAGCCGTGCCACTCGCGATCGTCCGCGTGGAGCGCCGTCCCCACCATGGCGTATCCGCCCGCGGC
>Ga0075421_100004093_pt1 | contig 17563 bp, 15 predicted proteins | sample SoiMetdeltSBSDD5_FD_75292 | JGI IMG/M metagenome (GOLD analysis project Ga0075421, IMG submission 75292) | Bulk soil microbial communities from a Populus tree surrounding site in Tennessee, USA - Soil MetaG P. deltoides SBSDD5 | ecosystem: Environmental > Terrestrial > Soil > Tree plantation...
CCGTCGCGGACGACCCGTTGGTTCATCGCCTGCAGGGACGCGAGTTGGGCGGGTTCGCCAGGTGGGGCGTGGACGGTCAGCGGGCTGGGTGCTGGTGTGGCACAGAGCGTGAGTAGGGCACCGAGCAGGCTGTCGACGTGCAGCAGCAGTTGCGCCGGTACCTCGCGGGCCAACTGCTCCAACGCGGCGCCCGCGTCCCGGGTTGCCTCCTCGCCCCAGTCACCGCCCAGCCGGCGGACGCAGAACTCAACGGCGGCACGCGTCGCGCCGGTCGCGTCCATCGGTTCCCGGCCGTGGCGCACGAACGCGACCGTGCGGATCAGCTCCCGCCGGGCCTCCGCCGACAACGCCGCCGCTCCAGCCTCGATGATCGCCACCGTGGTGTCGGGCTCGCCGCGCCACGCCTCGGCCAACGCCCGGGTGGCCGCCCCTGCCGGGTGCGGGTACCCGGCGTAGTACACGTCCTCGCCGCGGATACCGGCCACCAGCGCGGGTCCCAGCCCGGCGACCCGGCCGGGGTCCTCGCGCAGCAGGATCGCGGCGGCATCGGCGACGTCCGCCCGGGTCCACTCGTCATCGCTGCCGAGGCGGTCGACGAGGCGGGCGGTTACGGTGTGCAGGTCGGTCCTGGCCGCTGCCAGCAGCCCGTCGGGTACCGCCGGCCGCGGGTCGAACAGCTCGTGGCGCTCGGCGGCCATCTCGACCAGCGCGTCCAGGACCGGCGGCAGGTCAGCGGCGTGCAGTTGGTCACCGAACGCGTCCAGCACCAGGGCCGCCTCGGGTACCCGATGGTGCGGCAGTACCCGCAGCACAGCCTCCACCGCCGGGCGAGCCTCGCACCGACCGCCGTGGACCAGATGGGTGATCGCGGTGAACGCAGTGGGCTCGGCGGTGTCGATCGCGAGATCCAGCAGGGTCTCCACCAGCGGTGGGCTGAACAGCTGCGGGGCGTGCCGCGCCGCCTCGATCACCTGCCGGGCCGCCTCCCGCTCGGCTGGTCCAAGCGCACGGCCGCGTGGGCTGTCCGCGTCGAGACGGTCCAGCCAGTCCGCGAGGTCACGCGCCACGTACCCCTCACCGGCGACGAGCTGCCGTCGACGGTGTCGCCGCTGCGCATGGCGAGCTCTGCGCTCACGTGCGAGGCGTTCCGCGGTCTGCCGGGCCGCGGCGGCTTCGTCGTCGCGCTGGGCGACGATGGTGGCGAGGTTGGGGCAGTTCGCCGGTACCGAGCCGGTGGGGGCATCCGACGCAGTTGTCTCGGTAGAAGTCCACCGCGAGATCGAGGGCACGGTGCCCGGACATGCGCGGGGCGGGCGCGTGCTGGCAGCGGATCTCAGCCCGACCCATCGGCAGGCCGTACATGCCGCCGACCATGCTGTTGCCGCCGGGCATCTCGGCCCGGGCGTGCCGGCAATGCCGGCGTACCATCTCGATCGCGTGGGCGTTGTCGTGGCCCAGCCGCACATGCCGCTCGAACTCGTCGTCGCGCACCTTGCCCTCCGCCGGCCAGTCAAGCACGCGGGTCCGACAGTTCCCACGGCCGCCCGCGCCCACAAGATCAACGACCCATGGTGCGCATGCTCTAGCGGGACGGGGCGACGGTCGCCGAAGCGGTCGACGTCGGGTGGGCGGCCGGGTGTCGTTCGCTGGTCCCGAGCGCGCGCAGCAACCGGCCGAGGAGCAGCTCGGCGACCTGACCCGGGTTGGCGACCAGCTCGGCGTAGGACGCCCTCGTTGCCTGCCGGTAGATGTCGTCGGTGTAGCGCGGGTCCGATCCGCCGCCTGGCCAATGCATCTGGAGCAGATACGAGCGGCACCCCCGCAGACCGGTCGCACCCAGGGCGAGGACCCAGTTGCCGAAGTACCCGCCCTCCTCCGCTGCCGCGCGCACCAGGGCCAGGAGCCGCCGAACGTAGATCACGGCGGCGGTGTCGAACAGCACCTTCTCGCCGTCGTCCATGGTGTCGCTCAGCCGGCCCATGAAGATCCGCAGGCCGCCGTCCTCATGGACTTCGAGTTCCACGACGTCTTCGTCACGGGCGTCTTCACGCAGCGTCCGGTCGGTGGCGAGGCGGTGGTCGGCTCGTGCCGCGCCGCGCGGCCGGCGGGCGCCGTTGGACGCGTAGTCCAGGTCTGGGCTGAACCCGCCCGTGTAGGCCAGCGCCTGGTTGACCTCGGCGGTGTGGGCGCGGGCGGCGAACTCGCCCAGCCGCTGGTTCCAGCCCGGTCCGCTGGTTAACGCGAGCAGCATTTCTGGTGGCGCCGCGACGGGTTCGGCGAGCAGGAACAGGTGGGCCTGTTCGCGGCGTTCGGCCGGGATCGGATCGCGGTCGAACTCAGCCTGTAGCAGGGCGAGCGCATCGGCCTCGGTGGCTCGGCGGCGCTCGTGCAGCCGGACCACCTCGGGGTCGGGCAGGTAGTACTTGGTCTTGTCGCCACGCCCGAGGTATCGGTTGTCCACCATGTGGGGCGCAACTGGGCTGGGTGGCACATGGATGATCAAGTAGCCGGTGTCGGGGTCGGCCTGGGACGGGATCCGGCGGGTGGTGACGGCCAGGGCCGGGTCGGCGATGGCGCGGGCGACCTGTTCGACGTGCTCTTCACTGCCTTTGAGCGGCTGGGGGCTCAGGCTGTAGGTGCCGGTCGTCTTGTCTTCCTCCAGCCCGATGATCAGCGTCCCGCCGTCGATGGCGAACGAGGCCATGTCTCGCGCGAGTTCCCGGTTACCGCCCTTGGTGGTGGGCAGTTCCCTTTTGACGTCAAGGTAGTGCGACTCGCTGATGAATCCCCCGTCGAGTGCGGCTTGCAGGTGCTCCTCGGAGGTCAGGAGCCACCGCGGGGTCTGGGCCGACAGGTACACCGAGTCCATCCCGTCAGTTTCGCCGAGAACCTCGGGGTCGATGCCGCGCCACGCCCGGCCGGACCCGGATGGCGACTGCGGCTTGCGACTTTACCGTCGATGACGGCGTGATCGAGCGCCTGGGATGGCCCGCCGCGTCCCGACCGTCAAGATCCGGCGCGGGCGGACCGGGCCTGACCGCCTGGGCTGCACACTTGCGTGAGGCCGTCATAGGTCGGGTGGACAATGGATCCGTCGCGGTCAGGGTGGACAACGCTTGGTGTTGGAGGTGCAGATGGCCGGGTACGCGGACCTGATTCAGCCCGATCGCCGTACGCTGCGCTTCGCGCCGTACGGTTTGGCGCCCGGAGTGTTGCACCCGGACGACCCGGTGGCGTACCAGTCTGCGGTCATCGCCGACGCCGCCCTGACCGACGCGGTACCCGATGAGATCCGGTCCGAGTTCGAGCGGTTGCGCGACAAGCACGTGCGCGGGGTCACCGACTACCGCAACTTCGCGGAGGTCGCTAACCGGGCGATCGGGTTGTACGAGCCGGCTTTGCGGCTGCGGTTCCTGCAGGTCTACCAGGGACGGGACATCCCGTTCACCGACCGGCACGGGACCGCCGCACCCCTACGTGCCGATGACTACGACGCGGCGTACCGGCATGTCAAGGCCAGGACGGGCACGCACATCCAGGCCCCGGCGGGACGGTGGCCTTCAACGGCACCCTGCACGGGCTGATGGCCTGGGCCCGCAACGAAGGCCTGCTGCGCGGTCAGCGGGCACGCCAGATCGAGTTGACCATCGTGCGGCAGCGCAACCGGATCAGCCACGGCAGCGGCTACCGCCTGGAACCGCCGACGACGTCCGCCGAGGAAATCCGGGATCTCGGCGAGTTCATCAACCAGCTGTGGGGGCTACCAACCCCTGGTGGCCGGATCTACCCAGCCCCGGTCACCCGCGACATCCTCGCCCTTGGCTCGGGCCCCGGCGGTGTCCGGCGGCTGGCGCGCACCGAGTGGCTGTCCAGCATCGACGATCCGGCTGCGACCTGGGTACTGCTGCGCGGCGTATCCAACCGCGAGGCGCTGCACTTCGACAGCCGCTACCAGACCAGCGCCATCCCGTCGGAGTACCTGTGGGGACCGGGCGCCGCGAGCGATGCCGTGCGGTGGCTGGACGTCCACCGCCCGACGCCAGACGTGGTGGATCCGCTCGACCAGCTGATCGTCGTCCGACACCACGGCAACCGGCTCTACCTGCCGCAGCGGCCCGAGATCGCCGCGGCGATGCCGCCGCACGACCAGACCGGTCGCTGGTATCTCCTGCTCGCCGATCACCCGTTGACGGCGTTCGCATGTGTCCGGGCCGGTGTCAATCGCGACCCGGGCCACCCCGGCGCCTGCGGGTGCGCCACCCGACGTCTGGCGCGCGGCGCCTGGCCGACGGTGCGAGCCCGGATCGCGCAGCTGCGGCCCAGCCTCATCGTGTCACCGCTCCCGCCTGATGTGCGTGTTGTCGATGAGTGGTGGGTCTCCGAGCGGTAAGTGCTGGTAGACCAGTCGGCCGCATAGAACATCCCGGTCGGCTGTCTCGCGCAGGTACTTGATAGGGCTGCCTGGCGCGGGCGCCGAGTCACCGGGCCGTCGTATCACTCGTGAAGGTCATGGCGAAACCGGATGCCGCCCTGCACGCGCGGGGCCCACACTCATGTGGTGCATCGACTGTTCACCGCGCCGGCTGACGAAGTGACCGAGGGCCTGGTCCGCGACTTCCTGGCGCAGCAGGTCCGCGAGGGTCGTTTCGTGGAGTACAAGAGGATCGTCGCGCCGGAGGTCGTCGAGGTGATCGCGTCGTACGCGAACACCTTCGGCGGCCTGGTCGTCATTGGCGTGGAGAACGCTGCCGCACCGGACAAGGACCTGCCGGGCAACGTACCGGGGGTCAGGCCGGACCAGAAGGAAGCCCTGGTCAACAAGGTCAACGAGTTGCTGGACCCGCCGTGGTGGTGCCCCGAAGTGATCCAGGTGCCCTGGGGGGTCAACGGCCAGGTCGTGTTGGTGGTACGCGTCGACGCCGCGACCGCGCCCAGGCCGGTGATGTACCACGGACGCTTCCCGGTACGGATGGATGGCCGCAAAGGCAACGCCGACCGCCGCCTGGTCAAGCTGCTCCTCGATGAGGCACGCCCGCCGGTGGCCGCGACCCCGGAGCGCCCGGGCAGGCCGCCCACGTTGTACCTGAGCCCGTTTCACAACGCGGTCATCCCTGCCGAGGCCGCGCCACAGCTGGTGATCCGACTGGCGACCACGCTCCCGTTGTGGCCGACCGCCCGTGTCCGGGTACTCAGCCGGGAAGTCACCGGCGCGGTCATCCAGGTGCTGCGCGGCTCGGCGCTGCACACCGACATGGACTTCCACCGCTTCCTGAAGGCGGCCCACGCCGGTGCGCATCAGCCAGGCGAGGTCGTACCAGCGGTGATCGACTGGGACATCGACTGTCGGTACGCCACCTCGACCCACCAGTGCATCACGTTCGGTACCGGCACCGCCCAGCAGCCGGCCCGCCCGGGCATGCGCGCCAACTGCACCCTGGTCCACCACGGCGACCGGGCCGACGTGGTACTCGACGTGCTGTTCTGGCTGCGCCCAGACCTCGTCCCGGCATCGGCGGACGACGATCCGGAACGGGGCACCCTTCCGGCACCCGGCTCCGTCCCGATAACGCCGCTACTAGTCGCCGGCGTGCTGACCGGCCAGATCAAGGCGATGTACGACGGGCTGCTGCCGACCCTCGCCGGCCAGCTCATCGGTCCGGACGCCGGGTACCCGCTGCCTGCCGTCGAGTACCACCTGTGCGCCGGTACGGCCAGCGACGGCAGGTCGCCCCTGACGATCGACCGGGTGATGGACTTCGCCGACCTGGGTGAGCGGGTCGGGTTGCAACCGTACCTGCAGTTCTACAGCGGGTTCCTCGATCCACGCGACATACCTGAGGTCACCGCGATCAATGTGGTTGAGAAGATCATGATGGATTGCGGCTACCTCTGACCGTTCGCCTTCCCCGGCCCTCGGGCGACCCCTGAGCGTCCACTGGACGGCTGATCGCATGCCATCTGCCGGCCCCGCTGCCGGCAGCGAGACCACGTGATGCCGTCGAGCGGTCCCGGCGGAGGCTATCCCGCGCAGGTCGGGTCAAGTGCCGAGGCGGCCCGCAGCGGTACCGGCGATCGGTCCGTAGCGCCCGGGGTTGACCGGTCCCCATCGGGTGTCATCCGGGACCGTTGAAGATCGTGCGGGGTACCGCGAGCGCGGCGTCGCTGACGGTCTCGAACAAGTCCAGGCTCACCGCCTCAGGCTGTCCTGGGGCTCGTCGGCCGCAGACAGCGCCTCGGCCACGATCTGCAGCGGGTTACCGCCCTACGCTTGGGCAATGCCCGGCTCCCGGCCAACCGGCTTCCTGTTCGGCGCGAGCGCAGAACGACTCGCCGAGTTCGTCGTGGGCACCTTCGCGTTCACGACACCCGTTCCCTACCCGGTTGACATCGGACACGACTTCCACTGCGTGCTGCATCGCCCCGCAGCGAACCGGCGGACCCTGCGTTCCGGCCCAGCGTTTAGTGTGCAGGTGAAGAGCACACCGGGGCCGGTCACCTACGAGGCCGGAGACGCGGCGGAGTGGCTCAGCGACCAAGAGAGCCCACTGTTCCTGTGCATCGTCGACCGGCCGAACCTAGCCTGTGCGATCTACCCCACCTGGAACATGCACAACGCGCATCTCCTGCACGGCCCATTGCGGACGGTCTTGGAGCCAAACGCCACCATCGAAGAGTTCGGGTTGCCGACCCGCATCGATGACACGTTGCACGTTCCGCTCGGCCCACCCGTGCTGCGGCTGACACCCGAGGACGTGGTCGATAGCTCCCGCGCGATCGGCTGGGCGAACATCCTGGAGCCGTGGATCCTGATCGACCGAGAGATCATCGTGAACCGGCGGGCCGGCATGTTCTGGGTCACGGGGCCCAGCCGCTGGACCACGAACGAGTTGCTCCCGGACCCTGACGCAGGACATCCGTGGATAGGCGGTTTCTACCGCAACGAGCAGAACCTGCACCGCTGCATCGGCAACCTGCTTCGGTCGGCCGTAGCACTACGACGGGTCATTGACTTGTACCAGGCGCGGGGTCAGCTACTCGATCGCCAGCCGCAGACCGACGCGCTTGACCGGGTGCTAGAAGTCTTCGATGACGACCTGGATCCATTAGCCTGGCACGTCCTTCATCGACGCGAGATCGAATAGTCCCAACCGTTCCGCCCGTTGGGCGCAAGGCCACGCGCTCCTGCGGTTCGTCCCCACGTCGGCAAGAGTCGTGCGCCGAGCAACGGCAACAACGGCTGACCGCCTAGAGACGCACGGCCTCGGCGGCCGCGTGCCGCATGGACGGCTTTTGCTCGGCACGGTCGCCGCGGCTGATCACGGCGACGAATCGGCCGCGGCGGGTCAGGCCGACGACCGCCAGGACGGGCGCGGTCGCAGCGGCGCCGGGCGGGGCAAACACGACCGCGCGTCCGTCGCTCGGCCAGTGTTGGCGTCCGGCGATCGCCGCCGCTAGCTCCTGCTCGGGGTCCCACAATCGAACCATACGACCAGACGGAAACTGTCGCGGCTGCTCGCACCCACAGCTGAGCACAAGGGCGCGACGGATGGACATGCACGTCCGCCGCTGATGGCCGGTCACGCGTAGCGGTCGGACCGGCGCAGCGCGGCCAGGAGAAGTTCCTCCGCCACGGTGTCGACGCCGCGGGTCCCGTCGATGGTCACCGCGCCGCAGCGACGCCACACCGCGACGAACCGGGTGTGCGAGGCGAGCGCGGCGGCCAAGGTGTCCCCGACCCGGCCATGGTCGTTGCCCCACCTCGGGTCGCCGATCCGGGCGCGCATCGTCTGATGGTCGATCTCCAGCAGGAACACCGCGTCGAATCGACCCGCCAACTGTAGGGCGTTCGCCGCCCATCCACAGACCCACAGCGACGGCACGTCCAGGCGAGCAGCCTCGGCGATGATCTCGTCGAGACGGGCCAGATCCCACCGCCACTTGTGCGCGGCCAGCCACCCGACATCCAGCTGATCCGGGCGTGTGACGCGGATCCCATCCAGGGTGGTCCAACCGCACAGCCGGTCATAGTCGTCGGCACTGACCGCGTGATGGCCCCAGGCAGCCAGCCGACGGGCCAACGTCGACTTGCCCGCGCCCGACACACGCCGGTCACCAAGAACGTGCGCACCAACAACAGCCTGCCACACCGGACTGCCGCGGCAACGACCCTCCAAGCGGGCAACAACTACGCTCCCATAGAAATATGCAGCCCTGGCGTACCCCCATCCCTCAAGCCCACTGATCGAGGCGCCAGCACCTTAATGCCGGCGGGCCAAAAGCCCATTGCAGTGGCGATTCGGCGATCTCGACCCTTCGCAATACCTTATGACGCTGGGTTAGTTACGCGATAAGCAGAATTCGTCTTGCACAAGAGGCCGACGGGGGTCCGGGCCCGGGAATCGTGACGCAACGGCAGCGCAAAAGGGCAAGCTAATCAGCAGTATCGGCAACGTTTCAGCAAGAGTCACAGGTCAGCATCCACGAACGAGGGGAGGTAACGATATAGCCGTGAGTACGCTGTGAGGTCTGCGGCCGCAACTCCAGGGGACGAGATTGTCCCGGACGCAGGAAGTTGGGAATCGAGGTGTAGTGTTTCCCTGACCGTAAGCTTCGGCACCGAGATTTCGAACGGCTCGTCTCCTTGGCTCGTGAACGGCAATTCCGAAAGGTTACAGGATGCTACCCGCTCCTGCCAGTTGGCAGAATGCAGGAGCCAAGCCACGGTGAGCATCCGCGCACCGTCCTTGTAGCGGAAATGCAATAGCTGCGGAGCCAAGATCCGTTCCTCTGGCGAGAGGACACCGTTTCGTATCGCCAACGAGTCATGTACAAGCACCGACATGACGTTCCGAGATACGTCTCCCATCTTCCGGCCAGCAAGATCGGCGTCGCTGCGGACATAGGCGGGTAGGAGCTCTTCGCTTACGTTCGAAACGAAGTCGTCGTATCTCCCTTCGTGATGGCCGGGCTCCACATTCACCGTGACAACGAGTACGGTAGGTACAGAGCAGGTCGAAACGACAATTTCCAAGTCGGTCAGGATGCGATCGCTCAGCTTTCCGTCGTAATCGAGCCACACCAGTGACGGCATATCCCATGGGATCGTCGGCAGCGCGTCGGAAGTCACGGTGAAGTGAAGGTTTGTGTGGTACGGACGGTTGAACTTCAGTCGTTCTTGTAGGGCCTCCGTTCCGGCATGCTCGATACTATGCATCTCGCTGATTCCCAGCCTGCGGTGAAATAGCGAGAAGTCGGCAAAGTATACGGATCCCATCCCGACATACCGCATCCTCGGAACATCGACGATTCGGCTAAGCCGCTGCATAGTCTCGACGATGAGCTTCCGTTCGACGTTCTTCGCTGGCCGGAGAGCGTAGTGGATGTGCCTGTAGCTGGGCATCACTCCCCCTCGCCCTCGTTCTGGAGGAAGTAGTCGAAGGCTTGCGACCCAACTTCCTTGTTCGGCAGGTCACGTTCTGACGTACCTCCCATAAGCCGTCTTGCCTCGTCAACCTGCGTCTTCGGTTTGTCGAACCGAAGCCACACCATTGGTGCCGGGAGAGCTTTGAGGTTGACGATTGGCCGCTGGAAGCTTGCGGCTCCGACAACTTCGTCCAGCTTGCGGACGGGTGCGTCTTGAACCTTCCTGTCGGCCAGCTCGCTTAATAGCTCAATGTCTTCGATGCCCGCTTGTCCTGCCCGCCGGTCCCCTTCGATGGCGGTTCTTTCTTTGTCGAGTTCGTTGAGGAAGTCGATCACCGGACGGGTTGCGTTCTTCATCCGCTGGCGCGTGTCTCTCCAGATCGGGCTGTCTGCGTCGACTCCCTTCTTCGTGGTCGTCCACGGCAACCGCGACGCGTCGTCGCAGTCGAAGAATGCGTAGCCACGGAACCGCGAGTACTGGTCGTGGTATGCGGGGATGGATCCTCGAGTGTGACGCCCGCCGCCCTCCCATACTGTAGCTGAGGTCCGGTCGGGTCCTAGGACTAGCCTGTCGTTACAGAAGATGTACCAGCCTGCCGCCTGTGGGTCGCTGTCGCTGATTCCAACAAGAATCCGGAGGCTTACCGGCGCGCCGCCACCGTTGTACGTGTGTTCGATTCGCGCTGGTTTCAGGTCGTCGCTTTCCTTCAGCCCAAGCGGCAGAGGCTCGAGAGAAACTTCGTTTATGGTGATCGTCATCCCGCGGGCAATCGCCAGGCGATGCTTTAACCTCGCGTCGGTCCTCAGGCGATTGATCCATCGGTCGTTTGTCAGATCGCTTGCGACACCGTCGTTGAACTGGGTGACGCGTATGGTGGTCCCGGTATCCGCCTCTGGGCGGTTCTCGCCTTCTGCCACTTCAGACAGCCAGAAGTCCCACTCATCCAGTTGCCGCCACTCGGCGACGTCGACCTCCAAACGAAAGGAGTCCGTGGTGGTCTTGGAGTCAATCTCGAATTTCTGCCCGATCTTGAACAACGTCCGTTTCATGCCGACACCGAACTGCCCGATTGTGTGTTCGTTCGCCGGCCGCCTGGGATCACGACCGAATCTGAAGGCATACTTTCGAGCCAGGTCAACTGGGATTCCGCCGCAGTTGTCCCGAATCAAGAATTCGTCTCTGGCCGTGTTGACAAAGACGTGGAGGCCGCTGTAACTACCTGTCCCACGGAGCCTTCGCGCGCCGTCGACGGAGTTGTCCAGCAAGTCTATAACCGAGTCGTGAAGCTCGATGTCCCGGATGAGCATGGAGACGAAGAACTCCTTGGTTGGCTCTGCGTCTACACGCCTCTCCGCACGCGACTCCTCAGCGGATACGTCGTCGTGCACGAAGCCTCCCTCGCATTAATCACACCGACGATGGCAATACTTGCATGACTGGGGGCAGCCGGACAGTAGCTGGGTGTACTTACTCCGGCACGGCAGTGCGGTGGTCGCTCCCAACAGGACCACCCGCGTATCCGAGCCAGTCTCGTGTCCTTGCATGGATCCGTCCGCCGCCGTCCTCGGCGGAGCCGGCCAGAGGCAGCAGCATGTACAGCAGATGTTCAAGTCGGTGCGGTGCCTGGCGTCAAACTGCTACCGCAGCCGACGGCTCAAGGTGAACGGCGGTGCTGCCTGACTGTGACATGAGCGCGCTGTCTCGCGACACGCCTGACGATGCCGCTTCGCGTTCCTCTTCCTCCTCCGAGGGAGAATTTCGAGAAGCGTGACGGTGGAGCGGAGGCGGCAGGGATGCGCAGGCAGTGTCCGGTGTTCGACGGCGATCAGGCGGTTGACCGTCTGACCGAGCTCGGGCTGAAGGCGGAGATCCTGGAGTTCGCGCTGAAGAGCGCGGACGCCGAGGCTCGGACGTACACCGACCTGGATCCGCCGAACATGCAGGGGATGGCCCGGTATGCCCGCACGGTGCGGCTGCTGCGCGAGCAACTGGTCCCGTTGGGGTGGTCGTTCGACAACCCGCGCAACCTGGCACGTACGGTCAGCCCCGACCGTCGAATCGCGATCATCGCCACGCTGGGCGACGCGGCCACCGGTGTCCCAGACGTGCCACCGTCGACGCGGTACGAGAAGGGGGTCGCGACCGTCGAGGCAGTGTCGCGAAACTTCCTTCAACTGACCCTTCCGATCCAGTTGGGCGACGAGGAGCCGTTCGACGCCGACGGCGAGGGCACGACCACCTGGGTGTTGCTGTACCACGTCACCAACTCGGAGATCCGGGCCGAGCTGTCGCTGCCCGACTCGATGCTGGAGGGCTACATCGACACATGGGTCGAGCGGCTCATCCTGCCCCCGATCCCGCTGCAGGCCAGCCCGGCGGTGGTGCCGGCGCCGGTCGACCGGGACGTCTTCGTCGCCCGTCGCACGGCGTGATCAACGCTCGGCCGGCGGGATACGACGACATGCTGACGCCCAGCCGGCTCATGCTTGCTCGCAAACGGCGAGGCCTGACCCATGTCCAGCTCGCCGCTGCGATCGGGGTCAGCGTGCGCAGCCTTTCCGCGTACGAGAACGGCAGGCAGCAGCCCAGCCCGAGCACGCTCCATTGCGTGGCCGCAGCGCTCGACGTGCCTGTCGAGTTCCTGCGAGCCGGCGACGTCGATGAGATCCCCGTCGACGCGATCAGCTTCCGGGCGCCGAGCAAGCTCACCGCCGGGCAGCGCGACACCGCACGTAGCGCCGGACGCATCGCCCTGATGCTCGCCGAGTGGATCGAGCGACGGTTCCACCTGCCCGAACCGCAGGTGCCGTCGCTGCCGACGCTGGATCCTGAGACGGCGGCCGAGGTGGTGCGCGCCAGGTGGGGGCTGGGCGTCGCACCTCTGGGCAACCTCGTTCGCCTGTTGGAGGCCTACGGCGTGCGGGTGTTTTCGCTGGCCTCCGACTGCGCGGCGGTCGACGCGTTCTCCTTCGTCTGGCGCCAGACGCCCTACGTCCTGCTCAACACCGGCAAGTCCGGCGAGCGTGGCCGGTTCGACGCCGCCCACGAGCTGGGCCACCTCGTGCTGCACAGCGAGCACCGTCTCCCCCACGGCCCAGACGCCGAGCAGGAGGCCAACCGGTTCGCCGCAGCCTTCCTCATGCCACGCGCGAGCGTGCTTGCGCAGGGCCTGGTCAACGCCGGCACCGACCGGATCCTCGCCACCAAGCAGATCTGGCGGGTGGCGGCGATGGCGCTCACCCACCGCCTGCACGAACTCGACTTGCTCACCGACTGGGGCTACCGCACCGCGTGCGTAGACCTGTCCCGGCGCGGATACCGGACTGGAGAGCCTGGCGGTATTCCTCGCGAGACCTCGCAGCTGCTGGCGAAGGTTCTCCAGTGCCTTCGAAGAGAGGGAACCAGTCCGGCGAGCATTGCCAGGGACCTGCACATCACCGTTGCCGAACTCACCCGACACGTCTTCGGCCTCGTGCCCACGGTGGTCGACGGCGGCGCAGCTCTCATCGACGCCGACCGACCAAGATTAAGGCTCGTAGCGGACTGAGATGTCGAGCACGATCATAAAGGTGACAGCCGGCGAACCCGACGCAACCCGAACCGACCCGATTTTTTGGATTTCCCTCGATCTCGACTCGCCGCAGGTGTCGCCTTCCGTCCTGGCCAATCAGACGGAGTACGGCGCCGGTCCGCTGCTTCACGCCGAAACCCCGTCGCCACACAGTCGCACGTTGGCCGGTGGCCGACGCCTACGACTCTGCCGCCCCTAATGCCATCAGGCGAGCCGTGTCAGAAGAGCGGGAGCTGACCTGGCCCTGGGCGTAGACCATCGCCTTCGGCTATCTGATCGGTCGAGCGATCACCGTCCTCGCCATCGGAGAGTTCGAGTGCCGGAAGGTGAGCGAGCTCGTCACGCCGCCTCAAGATCTCTTGGGCAAGGGTCAGCAGTCCGGCGACGGACCTGTCCCACACCTCTACGAGCCCGTCGACAACGAGGCCACAGCCGACGCGGGTGACGCAGCTGACGAGGGCCTCGAGCCGCGCGCGGTCGCAGGCCAGGCGAACGACGGGATGCGCACAACCCCGCCCGTGCGGGTGTCCACGGCAGCTGTAGGTGGTGACGTACCCCGCCGCACTCAGCGTTGCCACCAGGCCGGTTACGCCAAGGTCGACCGTCCAGAACAACGGGTTGATCTCGTCGCCTAGTACGTCTTCAATCTCTTCGACTGCCCGCTCAAACGCATCTGCCGTGTCGCTAGGTTCCAGGCCGGAAAGGAGATCGATTTCTCGGCCGAGCGCGTCCTTCGCCTCCCGCCACGTGATCCCGCGTAAGTCGTGGTAGTCCCGGTTGTCACCGAAACCTTCGGCGGCGTCTTCGGCGGACACCGGGAGAAGCTGCCCGCTCGCGTCCACGTAGACGTCGACTTCGTAGCGAGGAACGTGCAGCGGGGGATCTTGTCCGGCCATCCGGTCCCCTCTGTCAGCGCGGTTGGCCTTACATGCGTGCCGCGTCCACGCCGGAGCTGACTCTGCGAGTTCTATTGTCGTCATACAGACGTCCGCGCTGGTTGAGGTACTGGAAGCCCAAAGCAGTGAAGCAATCTCGTGCCGGGCTGACGTCGGCTCGAAGATCTTCCGCCAGATGCCTTGGCAAGGGCTGCGGTAGCAGACGTGCGAGACGGCACCGGTCGACGCCCGCGACCCATACCAGGAACTCCCCGCACGCGACTGCTAACCCAACATGGCCTGCGTTCCTTTGGGCCGAAGACTCGGCAGAGGAGGACGGGAACCGGACCTCGTCGTCTTCCGCCCGTTGCCCGTGTGAACCCCCTGCTCTCGCATTCCACTGAACCGTTGCCACACGACGGCGCAGTCCACGGCGAGGACGTCGACCTTTCCCTCGACTCGCCCGTCGCCGAGACGGGTGCACACGTCGCGCAGCACGCGCAGCCATCCGTAAGGATCCTGAGTTGGGACGGCCAGCGCCACCACGCCCGATCCCCCGGCGCGGACATACGCCCGGAGAAACGCGGTGTAGCGCACGAGCCGCTGGGCGGTCTCGGCGTTGCCCGGCGTTTCGGTCGCCTTCGCGTCGCCGATGAACACCGAGTGGTCGCCGGGACGGACGAGCAGCACGTCAGGCCGCCCGCCGTCGGGCAGCGCGTCGATCTCGACCACGTGACCGGCGAGGGTGGCCAAGGTCGCCAGCGTGCGAACTCGCGCCTCGTGCGCCGCACTGGGTCTGCCATTTGCCGGCATCGGCTCCATCATGGGAGGTCGTCCGCCGGGTTGGCTCCGGCACCGCGCAGTTCGGCGAGGAACCGTTCGCGGGTCACCGGCTCGTCGATGACGTCGCCGAGGAGGTCGCGGGCGCGCGTCTCCTTGACGACGAGGCGGTCGAACTCCGAAGGTTCGATGGAGTTCTCTCCGAGCAGCACGAAGTACTCGACCTCACGGGTTTGACCGCGTCGGTGGATTCGATCGAGGCTCTGCAGGTAGTGGGCGGCCTGGTTCGTGAAGGATTCGTATACCGCGTACCGGGCAGCGTGCAGCGTGAGACCGGCTCCGGCAGCCGCCGGATTGGCCACGAACAACCGGGTGTCCGGGTCGCTTTGGAAGCGGCGGACGGCCTCGCGTCGCTCCTGGATGGAGGTGACCGTGCCGTCGAAGCGCACCGCCCCGTACCGCTCGTACCGGCGGACGACGGCCTCCAGTGAAGCTGTGAAGCAGGACCAGACGACGAGCTTCTCCCCGGACTGGTTGACCAGCCGTTCGACGAGTTCGTCGAGCGCGACGAGCTTGCCCGGCAGTTCGGTGTAGTTCACGAACATGCCGGCCGGGTTGGAGGCGATGCGCAGCAGTGCCATGCGACGGCTGAGGAAGTTCGTCAGGTTGCGCAAGAACTGCTCGTCGTCCACCGCCTCGACGTCGGCGATCAAGCTGCCGAGGGCGCTGGCGTAGAGCTGGCTCTGGATCGGCGAGAACGGCACGAGGACGCGGGTGAACGCCTTGGCGGGCAGGTCGGGTAGCACGTCGGCTTTCAGGTTGCGCAGGTAGATCGCCCGTTCGTCGAGTGCGCGTTTGACGACCGGCACGGCGGCGACACGGTCCTTCGGGATCTGCACGCCGGCGAAGGTCTGGCCGAAGTCCACGAGGCTTACTTGGGCCACGATGTCGTGCGCGGTGTTCGGGGCCGGTGTGCCGCATAGCAGCCACGTGCGGCCGAACCAGTCCCGGATGGCCTCGAGGTCGCGGGTGCGCCGTGCCTGCGGGTTCTTGACGTTGAACGACTCGTCGACGACGAGCACCGCGCGGTCTGGGTTTCGGCGGAGTCGACGTACGAGCGCATCGCTGATGGTCGCCACCGCCTCGTAGTTCATGACCAGCACGTCGGCTCCCGACTCCAGCGCCCGCTGCCGCTCGCCGGCCGTGCCCGCGACGATCTCGACCCGGTAGCGGTCGCCCATGAACTCCTGCACGGCGTTGGCCCACTCGCCGACCATGGACTTCGGTGCGACAACGACCATCCAGTCGTGGACGTTGAGGTCCACCAGGCGGTCGAAGGCGAAGATCACCGAGACCGTCTTCCCCGCACCTTGTTCGTCGAACAGGCACATGCCGTAGCCGTCCGGCTCGGTCGTCGCGGCGACGTTGACGACCTGGTGGTCATCGAGCTGGCCAAGGTCCTGCCTGGCTCGTCGTGAGGAGAGCACGGCCCGTGCCGCGTCGACACCCCCCTCCCTGAGGCGGCGCACCTGAGCGCGATAACCGTCGTGGACCCGCCACGCGCGCCGCCTGACGTCGAGCGCCCGGCGGGCGCTGGCATCGAGGTGCACGCCAAGCTGCTCGGCAGCGCCGTCATCGAGAAGCCAGGTCACCTGCCGCGACGGGACGGCCAGAGCGCTGCCGTCCCGCCGCACCGCTGCGTGACCGAGGCGCTGGCGCAACGTGCGCAGCAGCGGGGCAATGTCGGCCGACCGGACCGGGCTGAACCGTAGCGCATCGCCGGCCGCCCGTCCCTCCGCGATGATCACGGCGCCTCCGGTGGCTGCGGCGCGGCGGCGCCGTCGACCAGACTGCTGATCATGCCGTCGACGGCACGTGCGGCATCCCGGAAGTCGCGTAGCACGCCAAGGTTCAGCTTGCGCAGCACGGCGACGGTCGCGTCCTCGTTCAGCCACTTCGTGACCCGCGCGAGCTCGTCGGCCCGTCCCGCCTGGCGAAAGGCGACGCTGCGCTGACGAGCCAGGTCGATGGCGTCGTTGACACGCACCCGACCGGTCGCGCTGCTCGTCTCGGTGTGCGCCTTCTTCAGCTCATCGAGGGCCTCCGGGTTGTCGTACACCCGCCGAAGTTCGCGGATCTGCGCCCAGTTCTTGAACTTGCCGTCGAACATCAGGTCGAAGACGATCGCCCGGAAACCCTCGTCATCGCGCAGCTTGACGGCCAGCTTGTCGTCGCCGCGGCCGGAGTCCAACTCGTAGAAGTACTGGAACAGCGCGTTGGTGCGGTTCGCGATCTCGACCTCGTCGCGGTCCTGCTCGCGGTGGTAGTCCTCGAAGTCGAGCGCCCAGACCACCATCTTGCAGAAACGGGTCACCGCCGCTGTCTTGATCCCGAACGCCTTGCCGATGTCCTGGCGGATCTTCGTCTCGTCGCGGTCGGACAGGACGTGTCGGCTTGCTTCGCCGTCGCGGCGCTCGATGTAGGCGTCGTAGACCTGCCGAGCCCGCACGTACTCGGGCCAGGGCAGCTTGAAGTCGTCACCGAAGTTCAGCGACGTGACTATGGCCGCGATCTGGTCCTTTGTGGCGTGTTCGTCCGTTTGCCAGACACGGATCTTCCGTGCCCGGGCCTGCTGCTCCGGCGTGTAGTCGTTGCTCGTCAGGATGTAGCGGCACGCCGCCAACCGACGGTTGCCGTCCCAGGCGGTCCCCCAGTAGTCGATGACCGGTGGCGTCTGGACACCGCGCGCCGCGATGTCGTCCGCAAGGATGACGATCTTGTAGGGATCGTCCTTGGGCAGGTCACCCTTGGGCCACAGCATCTGCCGCAGCTCGTCCGGATCCGGGTCGCGACCCTCGCGCCGACGGAAGTTGCCGAGGTCGAGCTTGAGCCGCAGGTTGTCCTCCCAGAACA
>Ga0075421_100004095_pt1 | contig 17562 bp, 15 predicted proteins | sample SoiMetdeltSBSDD5_FD_75292 | JGI IMG/M metagenome (GOLD analysis project Ga0075421, IMG submission 75292) | Bulk soil microbial communities from a Populus tree surrounding site in Tennessee, USA - Soil MetaG P. deltoides SBSDD5 | ecosystem: Environmental > Terrestrial > Soil > Tree plantation...
CACTCCGGGCCACTCCGGCTCAGTCTGGTGCAGGGTCGTCATGATTCACTCCTCCTCTTGCGCGCCGCGCGCGCCGTAAATCAACAATGCGCCGGTCACAGGCTCGCCCGGGTCGAGCAGGTCGAGCCGTTCGGTGAGCAGGTCGTCGACCAGCTGCCGCGCTAGGCGCACATGCAGCCCGAGGCTGCTGCCCACCATCTGCATCTGGGCGAGCGCCACGCCCGCGTCCAGGTTCGTAATGCGGTAAGCGAACGAGCTGTACTTCTGCGCCACGCGGTGCAGCGCGGCGGTAGTGATAATCAACGCGTCCGGCATCCCTTCGCCTTCGCCGTCAACGGCCTGCCGGATGAAGCCCGCCGCTTCCTCCGCGTCCCAGCCGTGGTTGAGCCGCGCCAGCACGTGCTCATGCGGCTGGTAAAAGTAAAGGCCCGGTTCCAGTCCCGCGACTCGGCGCGCCGCGACGTAGAGTTCCGCCGAACCGAGGTTGCCGCCCGTCGCCGCCCAGCGCTTCGGCTTGACCTGCTTGTGGGGCGCGGGGGCCTCCTCCTGCCGGATGCCGCCGCCGAAGAGCAGCAGGCTCGCCAACTCCGCCAGGCCGAGCCGGGCAGCCTTGGGCCCCCTCGCCCCGCCGCCCGGCAAATGGTCGAGCGTCGCGCCCGCGAGCCGGACGAGATCCGCCCGCCCGGGCAGCGTCACTTTCTCCAGGCTCGGATACCGCTTGCCTTCCTGGGCCAGGTCGAGGTTGCTCGCCCGGTAGTGCACCTGATGGGACTTCGGGTTAACGAGGTGACGCGACGGGAAGCGGACAGCGTCTTCGTAGACGACCGCCGTGGGAATTGGCCCGGCCTCGACCCCGGCGACAGGGCGGCAGCTGGGGCAGCCCGGCAGACGCGGGAAATGCAGCGTCCGCAAGCTCCAGTCGCTCAGGCCGTAGCGTTTCATGGCCAGCTCCGTGGCCGCCGGCGCGATCCGGCTGAGCAGCGCGACCGCTTCGGCCACGAGCATCCCTGCCCAGAGCCGCGCCTGGAGCGCGGCGTCCGCGGGCTCGACCGCGGCTTCAGCCCCGCGCCGCGTCGGCCCATCAACCCGCCGGAAGCAGGAGTAACAGGCCGTCTCGCCGCGCTCGAAGTAGGGGCCGAGGTCGGCCGTCTGCGCCGCCGGGTTGACCGCCACGCGCAGCCACGGAACACTCAGCCGAGCGCACTGCTCGTCGAGCCGTGCGAGCCGGGTTTCGTCCTCTGCGCCCTCGATCAGCGCGACGGCCAACTTGCCGCCGGGCCGCGAGGTGAAGCTGGGTCGGCCGTCAAAATCGCCGCCCGAGACCGCGCCGATGCCCGCCGCGCGCAGTCGCGCGACCAGGTCCGCGCGGGCTTGCTCACCAGCCATGGTGTAGACGACCACTTCGGCGTTGAGCAGTCGCCGCGCCGCCTGCCACGCGCTGCGGTTGACGCGTGTGGTATCGACGTGGCGGCGGAAGAAGGCCAGCGCCTGCGGGTCGAATTGTTCCCCATCCGCCGTCGGATCGTCGCTGCCGTCCTCGAGCAGCCCGCGCGTGTAGAGCAGCGCCACCGCCTGCCGGAGGTGCCCGGCGGGCACGTCGGGCAGCGCCGCCGCGAGCTCGTCAAGCGTCCGCTCCCCGTCCAGCAGCGGGATCAGCCGGGGCAACAGCGTCCTGGTCGCCTGCCCGCGCAAGACCTGCTGGTCGTCCGTGCCCTCGACAAGCAGCCCGTCCGGGAGCGGCACGACGACCAGCTCGCGCGGGAAGCGCGGGCGCGCGGGCATGGCAAACTGCGGGTCAAACTGCACGGCCCTGGCCATGGCTTCGGCGGTGACCGTCTTCTGTCCTTGCATCTCCCCCTCCTCCAAAATTGGGGCCGCCGATTCTGCGGCCGCAATGCCCACTGTTCCAGGCGTTCGGCCTATGCCGCGGCCACCGGTTCGGCCGCGTCCTGTGCTTCCGTCAGGCCGTCCGCGGCGTCGAGCGCGAGCAGGTCGGCCACCTCGCGGCGCAGGGCGACGAAGCTGCGCGTGGCTTCGTTACGCTTGAGCCCGCAGCGCGGGCAGCCGTGGACGCCGACCACTTCGCTGCTGACCGCGTAACGGTGGATGGTGTTCAGCAACCAGACCCGCCCGGCCACCACCGCCGGGTCGCCTTCGAGCTGGCGCACGAACTGCGCCAGCCGGACCGCGGCGATCTCGGCGAACACGGGCAGGAAGCCCTGCGGCCCCTGCTGCGGGTTCGCGTCATAGAACTCACGCAGCGCCCGGTGCTCCTCGGGCCGCGGCGAGTGCTGCACCGCGCGGCGCTCGGCGCAGGCGTGGCAGGCGCCGAAACCCGGCACGACGACCGGCCCGACACGCAGATTCGGCGTCTCGATCACCGCCTCGACGAAAGGCGTGCGCCAGGCGTGACTCACCTCGTCGAGCAGGCGGCTGAGCCTCGGGACGGGACGCCACGCGGCCAGCAGTTGAATGCGCGCGACGGGCCAGAACGCCGGGTGCGGCGGGTAGTTGAGGTCCGCCCGTGTCTCGCTCACGTCCGGCAGCAGCCCCCTGAGCGCTTCGGCCACCGCCTGCCCGAACGCCCCGACCGACAGGATGTGGACCGCGTGAATCCGGCCGTCCGGCCTCGGCGGCGATTGCGTCTTGGTCTGTCTCATCAGTCTCCCCCTGAGAATTGGGCCGCCGGCGGACGCGGATCCGCGTTGATCTGCGCTCGGCGGCGTTCACCGGCGGCCGAAATTTAGGCGAACGGCTGCGGCCAGTGGTTGATCTTGGCCTCCGAGCGCACCGGGTGGCCCATCAGTCGCGGCGCTTCGTACAAGCGCGGGTGGCCCAGGTAGCGCGCCCGGTAGCTGAAGGAGAGCGGCTGCAAGGCCGGGATGATCACCTTGACGACCCGCATCCCCGCCCGCACGGCCTCGTCCGTCGTCAGGTCAACGGCGAACGCCTCCATCCCGCGGGCGCGCAGCCTCCGCAAGAGGCCGGCCAAATCCCGCCGCGCGTCGCCCGTCGCGAGCCCCGGCATGTCGCTCAGGCGGCGGCGTCCGGTGGAGTGCCGCAGGAAGTCGAAGGCGGGTAACTGCGCGGGCCGCCCCATAAACGCGGCGCCGTGCATGACGTCAGTGAAGTCGTCCCAGCTCTCGGGCACCGGCCGCGGCTGGAGCATCGCAATGCGCGACGAGGCCGCCTCGCGGATGATCTTGGCGATGGCCGTGGCCGCGTCGAGCTCGGTGCTGCACATGACCAGCGCCGCCAGCGTTTCGTTCTGCGGCGAGACTCCCAGGCTGTAGACCGTCGGCACGCCCAGCTCCGTCGTGGCGTCGAAGAAGAGCGTCTCGACCCCGTTCGCGCTGCGGGCGTTGCGCTCGAGGTAGCCGCCGAGCGACGGGGGCACTTCGTCCAGCTCGATGCGCGGCAGCTCCAGTTGCTGCAGCCAGACGAGCGAAATCGAGTCGCGCTCGATGACTTCGCCGACCCCGGCCAGCAGCGCCTGCTCGACCGTCACGTGCGTGGCGCAGCCCGTCGAAATCGGCAAGTGGAACCGCTCGCCCGCGCTCAGCATGGCGAGCTTGAGGTAGGCCATGACCCCCGGGATCCAGACGGGCCGCGCGTCGAGGAGCGAGACGCCGCGCACCCAGCGGATCGGCGCCCGCTTGTTCGGGGCGAGCAGCGGGCAGCGCGGGTGCGCCAGCTCGGCGGGGCTGCAACGCGGCACCGTGTCGAGGTCCAGCGCCTCGTCGCCCAGCTCTTCGGCCGTCGCCCAGATGAACTGCCGCTCGTCGAAGACGCAGCTCGAGTAGCGCTCCAGCCCTTCGGCGATCGCCCGGATCCGGCCGAGGTCAGGCTCGAGCGCCCCGCCCGCCCCGTTGAGCGCGTTCGGCTCCAAGTTCCCGGGGTTCGAGTACGGATTGAGGACCTGATTGACGTCGCCCAGCATCGAGCTGAAAATGGGAAACGACGGCTCGCCGGGATGCGTCGGCAGTTGCACGACCTGGCTCATGAGCCCGCCGATGGGCTGCACCAAACTCTCCAGACGGACATTCGATCCTTTTGTGCTCATAATCTCTCGCCCTACCCGAGTCACCCCTGCCTCCTCGACCCCGGGATGGCCGCCGCGGGAAGCACTCCCGCAGCGTCTGATTGCCGCCCCCTCGTCGACGGCGTGAATGTACTATGGGCCGGCGGCGGCCAGCACCACGCAAACGAGTAGTAATGTCTCGGGCCTGGGTGAGCCCGCGGCTGGCCCCCGGGCTGATCCCGCGCGCGCGCCCTCCACCGCATCCCGGCGGCGACGCGCAATCACCGCCCGTCCGCCTACGAATTCTTGTAGGCGGGGCGGGGAAATCTGGCCTCAGAAGCATAAGTCTCGCGGAATCGTGCCGCGCCAGATGGAGATACTTGTGGGGGCAGGCCTTGTCCCTGCCTGCTTTGCGGTCGCGAACTACGGGCAAGGCCTGCCCCTCCAGGCACTCCGGTCTTACGGGGCTCTATTTAAGCGTCGGGATTTGACATGGACTTAAGGCTTGCTTAACGCCGATTTTGACTTTTCATGTTAAAGTGCGAGGTCCCTTCTCGTTGAAGGTCTTCGGGTTATGCGGAAATCATCAATCAGCATGAGGCGTGGTTGGCAGAGGGTGGCGCTCGCGGTGTGCGGGCTCTGGCTCGCGGGCTGCTGCGCGGGCGGCGGGGGCGGCTCCGAGGTGAGGATGCAGGGGGCGGGCGCGACCTTCCCCAACCCTCTCTACCAGAAATGGTTCAGCGAGTATAACCGCATCTCGCCGGGCGCGCGGTTCGACTACCAGTCGATCGGCTCGGGCGGCGGGATCAAGCAGATCACGACGCGGACGATCGACTTCGGCGGTTCGGACGCGCCCATGACCGAGGAGGAGATTCGCCGCACGCGCGGCGAGGTCCTCCACATCCCCACTGCCCTCGGCGCCGTCGGCATCACCTACCACGTGCCCGAGGTGCGGGCCGAGTTGAGACTGACGCCGGAGGTGATCGCCGGCATCTATCTTGGCCGGGTCAGCCGGTGGAACGATCCGGCGATCGCGGCCACCAACCCGGGCCTGCGGCTGCCGGACCGGGAGATCACGGTCGTCTACCGCTCGGACGGCAGCGGGACGACTTTCGTCTTCACCGAGTACCTCTCCAAAATCAGCCCCGAGTGGAAGCAGCAGGTCGGCTCGAGCACGGCGGTGCGCTGGCCGGTCGGCATCGGGGCGAAGGGCAACGAAGGGATCACCGGGCAGATCAAGCAGACGCCCTACGCCGTCGGGTACGTCGAGCACCTCTACGCCGAGCAGAACAAGCTGCCGGTCGCGGCTGTCCGCAACGCGGCCGGCGAGTTCGTCCGCCCTTCGCTCGATTCGATCACGGCGGCGGCGGCCGGGGCAGCCGGGGCGATGCCCGAGGACTTGCGCGTCTCGATCACCGACGCGCCCGGTGAGACCGCCTACCCGATCTCGTCGTTCACCTACCTGCTCGTCTACCGGACGCAGCGCGACCAGGCCAAGGGGAAGGCGCTGGTCGCTTTCCTCTGGTGGGCGGTGCACGAAGGGGAGCGGTATGCTCGCGAGATGAGCTACGCCCCGCTGCCGCCCGAGATGGTCGCCAAGGCCGAGGCGAAAATCAACTCGATCACCTTCCAAGGCGCGCCGCTGCGGCAGTGAGCTGGGGGAGCGGCCAGGACATGAGCTCAACGTTGACGGGCAAGGAGTCGCCGCGGGCGGCGCGCGGGCGGACCGGGGCGGGGCGGTGGGGCGACCCGGTCTTCAAGGCGACGACTTTCGCCTTCGCGCTGGCGATCGCCGTCCTGGTGGTCATGATCATCATCGAGATGGCGCTCAACTCGCGCCTCTCGTTTGAGAAGTTCGGGCTGAGCTTCCTCTGGCGCACGGTCTGGGACCCGGTAGCGGAGGAGTTCGGCGCGCTGCCGTTCATCTACGGCACGGCGGTCTCGGCCGGCATCGGGCTCCTGCTGGCAGTGCCGGTGAGCGTCGGCGTGGCGGTCTTCCTGGTCGAGACCTCGCCGCGCGCGCTGGCCAACCCGATCCTCTTCCTGGTGCAACTGCTGGCGGCGATCCCTTCGGTCGTCTACGGCATGTGGGGCATCTTCGTGCTGGCGCCGTTCCTGCGCAACCATGCCTACCCGCCGCTGCAGTCGGCGTTCGGGTTCCTGCCACCCTTCCAGGGGAACCAGAACGGGCTCGGCATGCTCACGGCCGGGCTAATCCTCTCGGTCATGATCGTGCCGATCATCACGGTGGTCACGAGCGACGTCCTGCGGGCGGTGCCGGGGGCGCAGCGCGAGGCGGCGCTGGCGCTCGGGGCGACCAAGTGGGAGGCGGCGCGGATCGTGCTCGCGAACGCCAAGTCGGGGATCCTCGGGGCGGTGATCATCGGGCTCGGGCGCGCTGTTGGCGAGACGATGGCTGTGACCATGCTCATCGGCAACCGACCGCAGATTGCCGCGTCGGTCTTTGCCCCGGCCAACACGATCGCCTCGGCCATCGCCAACGAGTTCACCGAAGCGACTTCGGAGATTTACCTCCAGTCGCTGGTCCAGCTCGGCCTGGTCCTCTTCCTGGTGACCTTCGTCATCAACGCGCTGGCGCGGCTGCTCGTCTGGAGCGTGACGCGCGGGCAGGGGAGGGAGGCGCGTGTCTAGTCTCCGGCGGCGCCAACTCTTCAGCTCCTTCATGACCGCGGTCACGGGCCTCTGCGCGGTGCTCGCGGTCAGCGCGCTCTTCGTCATTCTCGGGTACATCCTCCTCGACGGGGCGCGACAACTGAATTTCGGTTTTCTGATCCACGAGCCGAAGCCGGTGGGCGAGGCCGGGAGCGGCATCGCCAACGCGATCGTCGGATCGCTGATTATGGTCGGCCTGGGCACCCTTATCGGGCTGCCGGTCGGGGTGCTCGCCGGGCTCTACCTCTCCGAGTTCGGCAACCACCGGCTGGGGGACGCGCTGCGCTTCCTCAGCGACACGCTCATCGGGACGCCGACGATCCTCATCGGGGTCTTCGTCTGGACGGTCATGGTCAAACGGATGGGCCACTTCTCCGCGCTCGCGGGCGGGGTCGCGCTCGGGATCATCATGATGCCGATCGTCGCGCGGACCACTGAGGAGATGGTCCGGCTGGTCCCGCAGAGCCTGCGCGAGGCGGCGCTCGCGCTCGGCGCGCCGACCTGGCGCGTGAGCCTCGGCGTGGTCCTGCGCTCGGCCTCGGGGGGCGTCGCCTCGGGGGCCATGCTCGCGATCGCGCGGATCGCGGGCGAGACGGCGCCGCTGCTCTTCACGGCGCTCGGCCTCAACTACCTGAGCACCTCCCTCTGCCAGCCCATGGCCTCGCTGACGCAGCAGATCTACTACTATGCCTCCTCGCCTTACGACGAGTGGCACGCTATGGCCTGGGCGGCGACCCTCGTCCTCGTGGCCCTCATCCTGGCGACCAACGTGATCGTCAAGTTCCTCACGAGAAACCGCTATCAGTAACGCCGGAGTTGCGTTAAGATGCGCCGCAGATGCCAAGTTTGTTGGACTCGGATCTGAACCAGCTGCGTGACCACATGCTGCTCATGGGCGGCGAGGTCGAGGGGGCGATCGACCGCGCCACGCGCGCCCTGGTCGAGCGCGACTCGGAGCTCGCCGAGCGCGTCCTGGCCGACGACGACCGGATCGATGCCTTGGAGCTCGAGGCCGACCAGACCTGCATCCGCGTCCTGGCGCTCAAGTCCCCCGAGGCGCGCGACCTCCGCTTCGTCATCACCGCCGTCAAGATCGCGCCCATCCTCGAGCGGATCGCCGACCATGCCTGCAACGTGGCGCGGGCGGCGCTCGACCTCAACGACGAGCCGCAGCTCAAGCCCTACGTCGACCTGCCGCGGATGAGCCGGCTGGCGCGCGAGATGCTTCGGGCCTCGCTCGACGCCTTCGCCGCCTCGGACGCCACCGCGGCGCGCGCCGTCATCGACCGCGACGACGAGGTCGACCTCCTCTACCACAAAATCTTCCATGACCTGCTCGACTACATGTCGCAAGACCCGGCGGCGGCTGGGAGGGCGGCGCGGCTGGTGCTCGTCGCCAAACACCTCGAGCGCATCGGCGACTACGTCACCGACATCTGCGAAATGATCGTCTTCATGAAGGAAGCGCGGGTCATCAAGCACAGCCAGTTGAAGGGGTAAAGCGGCCCGCGGGGGCCGGCTCAGACGGCGGTCCGGGGCCGGCGGCCGGAGAGGGCGTCGATCGCGTTCTCGACGGCGAGCAGGGCCATGGCGGTGCGCGTCTCGAGGGTCGCGCTGCCGATGTGCGGGAGGAGGACGACGTTGGGCAGGGCGAGCAGCTCGGGGGTGATCCGCGGCTCATGCTCGAAGACGTCGAGCCCCGCGCCGGCCAGGCGCCCGGCCCCGAGCGCCGCGGCGAGCGCGGCCTCGTCGACGACCTCGCCGCGCGCGGTGTTGATCAGGTAGGCGCCGGGCTTCATCCGCGAGAGCGCCTCGCGGTCGATGAGGTGGTGGGTCGTGGCAGCCACGGGGACATGCAGCGAGATGACGTCGGACTGGGCGAGCAGCTGGCGGAACCCGGCGCGGCGTGCGGTGAGCCCGTCCTGCCGCGCGCTGGCGTTGAGCGGCGCGGTGAGGGGGTCGGCGGCCCGTCGGCCGGCGAGGCTCGTCGTCTGCGGCGGGTCGTCGCGGAAGGCGATCTCGTTGCGGCCGCAGTAGAGCACCGGCATGCCGAAGCCGGCAGCGCGGCGGGCGACCGCGCGCCCGATCCGCCCGTAGCCGACGACACCGAGCGTCTTGCCGGTGAGGCCGGAGCCGAGGAAGAGATCCAGGTCCCAGCCCGCGAAGAGCCCGGCGCGGGCGTAGGCGTCGGCCTCGACGAGGCGCCGCGTGGCGGCGAGGATCAGCGCCCAGGCGAGGTCGGCCGTCGCGTCGGTGAGCACGTCGGGGGTGTTGCTCACCGCGATGCCGCGCGCCTGGGCCGCGCCCATCTCGATGTTGTTGTAGCCGACGGCGACGTTGGCGATCACCCGCAGCCTCGCGCCGGCGGCGATCACCTCGTCGTCGATCCGGTCGGTGAGCAGGCAGATGAGCCCGTCGGCCTCGCGCACGCCGGCGAGCAACGCCTCGCGGCCGAGGGCGCCGCGCTCGGCCCCGACCTCGTAATCACAGACTTCGCCCAGGCGGTCGAGGGCGGGCTGCGGCAGCTTGCGGGTGACGAAGACTCGGGGGCGCATGGCGGGCGCGAATGTACCACAGGAGATTACAGAATTCTACTGGGCGCCCGGCGCGCGCCCTCACACCCCGGAGGTGTTATAATCGGCGGGCTCATTAAAACGGGAGTCATATGTTCAGTGAAAAACTGCCTTCGGTGGCGCGCTTCCTTTCGCTCGTGGTGCTCTCCGGCGTACTCGTGCTGCTCGTGGTCTCGTTCGTGCGGCGGCGGCAGCAGCAGTCGGCGCCGCCCTCGCGGCGGACCGACCCGCTCCTGAGCGAGAAGGTGGTCTCGATCGTCGAGGGCTACAAGTACGTCAGCAGCGAGCAGGGGAAGGAGAAATTCCGGCTCCTCGCGGCGCGCGACACGAGCTACGCCGACGGGCGCCACGAGCTCGAGCAGCTCGACCTGACGACCTACGGGCCGGATGGCAAGGAGAGCGGGCGCATCCGCGCCGACCGCGGGACTTACCGTCAGGAGCAGGGGCAGGTGGCCTTCGGCGGGCATGTCATCGCGAGTAGCGCCGACGGGCTCGAGGTCACCTCCGAGGCGCTGACCTACGACCAGCAGACCGAAGTCGCGAGCACGGAGGTCGCGGTCAACTTCCGCCGCGCAGAGATGTCGGGCTCGGCGGTGGGCGCTCTGGTCCATGTCAAGGAGCGCAGCCTCGCCCTGCTCAAAGAGGCGCGGGTGAGGATCGTCCCGCCGGCCAAGAAGGGGGGCGGGCCGCCGCTCGAAGTGCACGGCGGCCGGGCCGATTACAACGAGAAGGACGGGCTGGTGCGTTTCACGGGCGCGGCCACGGCGACGCACGGCGCGCGGCTGGCGAGCGCCGACAACATGACCGGCATCCTCAACCCGCAGACGCGCCAACTCGACCGCGTCGAGCTGCGCGGGCAGTCACACCTCAAGTCACAGGAGGAGGGGCGGAAGGGCGAGCTGCGGGCTCGCGACATGGATTTTTATTTCGACCCCGAGCAGCGGCTCAAGCTCGCCGCCGCCAATGGCGCGGCCGAGGCGCGGTCGCTCGAGCCCGACGCGCCGCGCGAGGTGACGGCCGAGAAGATCGATGCCACTTACGCCCCGGCGGGGAAGGACAGCGACCTCCAGACGCTGGTCACTTACGGCCGGACGAGGGTCAAGATCTCGCCGCCCGAGGGGGCCGCCGGGAAGCAGCCCTCGGCGGCCGATCGCGTGCTCGAGGCCGACGGCGTGAGGCTCGGCTTCCGCCCCGGCGGCAAGCTCATGGAGCAGGCCGAGGCCGAGGGGCACGCCGTGCTCACTGTGACGCCTCTCCGGGTGACGCCGCAGGCCGACCGCCAGCGGTTGCGCGCGCCGCGGCTCCGGGCTGAGTTCTACGAGACCGAGAACGCGATCCGGACCTTCTCGGCCGAGGGCGGGGCGGTCGCCGAGCTCGAGCCGCTCGAGCCGGGCGGGAGGCGCGCCAAACGCGTGCTCAGCGGCAAGCGGATGACGGCCAACTTCCACCCGGGGGCGCAGGAGGTGGCCGAGCTGACGGTCGAGGAGGAGGCGAAGATGACGGACGGGATGCGGCAGGCGACGGCCGCGCGCGCCGTTTACCAGGGCGCGACCGAGATGGTCGCGCTGCGGGGCCAGCCGCTCGTCTGGGACGAGACGGCGCGGACCGGCGGCGAGGAGATCGACGCCTACCTCGAGGCCGGCCACAGCCAGGCGCGCGGGCGCGTCCGGACGACCTACTACAGCCGCGAGACGGCCGGGGGCGCGGCCCCGTTCCGGCGCGGGAACGCCCCAGTCTTCGTCGCCGCCGACCGCGCGGCGCTGCGGCACGGGGAGGGGGCGGCTCTTTACGAGGGGAACGCGCGCGCCTGGCAGGACGACAATTTCGTCCGCGCCGAGACGATCGAGTTCGACCGCGGCGAGCGGCAGATGCTCGCCGCGGGCTCGGTGCGCTCGGCGCTCTACGGCGTCGAGCGCGAGGTCGAGCCGGGGCGCAAGGAGGTGGTCCCGGTCTTCGGGAGCGCAGACCGCATGAGTTACACTGATCAATCGCGCGTGGTGCACTACGAGGGCCGGGTGAAGATCCAGCAGGGGGCCGACCAGATCGACGCGGCGGTGGCCGACGCGACGCTCGACGAGGGGAACAAGCTGTCGCGGCTCAAGGCGTCGCGCGACGTCGTGCTGACGCAGCCCGGGCGGCGCGGGACGGGCGACGAGGTGGAATACACGGCAGCGAGCGACACGGCGGTGCTCACCGGCGACCTCGCGCGCGTCGAGGACCGCGAGCGCGAGGTGACGACAAAAGGGGCCAGATTGACTTTGCATTTACGCGATGCTAGGATCGAGGCCGCTGACGAAGGCGGTACCAGGCGCGTGAGAACAACTCACCGGATCCAGCGTTGAGCCCGTGTTAGGCCGGTCTTGAAGGTGACAGCAGGAGATGGGGAGTGACCGATTCAGGGGGGGAGACGAGCGTCATTGTGGGTGAGGCGCTTGAGCCAGAGGCGGGCCGCGTGAGCCAATCCCGACCCGCAGTTGTCGCGCCGTTACGTGCCGAAAACCTCAGCAAGTCCTACCGTGGGCGTTGCGTCGTCAACAACGTCTCCCTGACAGTCCAGCGGGGCGAAGTCGTCGGCCTGCTCGGCCCGAACGGTGCCGGCAAGACGACCACCTTCTACCTCATCGTCGGGCTCGAGGCGCCCGACGGCGGGCAGATCATGCTCGGCGACCGCGAGATCACGCGTCTGCCGATGTATCGGCGGGCGCGCACCGGGATCAGTTACCTGCCGCAGGAACCGTCGGTCTTCCGCAAGCTGACGGTGGAGGAGAACATTCTGGCGATCCTCGAGACGCTGCCGCTCTCGCGCGACGCTCGCCACGAGCGCCTCGAGGAGCTGATCGAAGAGTTCCACCTCGGCCCGGTGCGGCGCAACAAGGGCTACGCGCTCTCGGGCGGCGAGCGGCGGCGCACCGAGATCGCGCGCTGCCTGACAATCGAGCCGAAGTTCATCCTCCTCGATGAGCCGTTCGCCGGGATCGACCCGATCGCGATCGACGACATCCAGGTGATTATCGCGCGCCTGCGCGCGCGCGGGATCGGCATCCTGGTCACCGATCACAATGTCCGGGAGGCGCTCGAGATCACCGACCGGGCCTACATCCTCAACGAGGGCCGGCTCTTCCGCGCCGGTACCCCGCACGAGTTGACGGGCGACCCCGAGGTCAGAAGAGTCTATTTGGGAGAGAAGTTTAGATTGTAGCGGACAGCGGTCAGCCAAACCGGGTGCCCCTTCCGGCTGACCGCTGAGAGCTGACCAAGAATTATGTCGGTGAAGCCAACACTCTCGACGCAACTTTCGCAACGCCTGGTGCTCACGCCGCAGCTGCGCCAGCGCATCGAGATGTTGCAGATGACGAAGCTCGAACTGAGCGACCTGGTGACGCAGCAGTTGACCGAGAACCCGGTGCTCGAGGAAGTCGGGCCGGAGGAGATTTCGGTCGCCCCGGACCTGGCGGTTGAGACCTACGCCGACGCCTCGGCGGGCGCCGCGAGCACCGCCGGAGGTGTTGCGGCCGAGTCGCTCCCGGCGGTGGCAGCGGCCGAGTCCGGAGACGGGCCGGCGGCGGGCCGGGAGGCGGCGGAGTTCGAGGGCGGCTTCGGGGCCGAGGCGCCGCCCGCGCCGGGCGAGGCGGCACCCGCCGCCGGGGAGGCCGAGGCCTCGGCAGGCGAGGGCGAGACGCGCGAGCGCGATTCGTTCGAGGAGATCGACTTCGGCTCGACCTTCGAGGAGTACCTCGACCCCGGCTACCGGACCCGCGAGACTGAGGTCAAGGAGAGCCCTTCATTCGAGCAGTTCCTCTCCTCGGAGCAGCACCTCTCGGACTATTTGCTCTGGCAGCTGCACCTGACGATCACCGACGACGAGGTTCGGGACGCGGCCGAGGCGATCATCGGGAACCTCAACGACGACGGCTACCTCGAGGGCACGCTCGAGGAAATCGCTCAGCTCGGGCCATGGAGCGCCGAGACGGTCGAGCGGGCGCTCCAGACCGTGCAGCAGCTCGACCCGACCGGCGTCGGGGCGCGGAGCACTCAGGAGTGCCTCGTGCTCCAGCTCCAGGCGCACGGATACGGCGACCGGCTGGCGGCGCGCCTCGTCAGCGGCCACTTCCACAAGCTCCAGAATCACAAGCTCCCGGAACTCGCCAAGGAGCTCGGCGTCTCGCTCGACGAGCTGGCGCAGGAGTTCAAGCTCATCCGCCAGCTCGACCCTTTCCCGGGGCGCAAGTACGCGCCACGCGACGCCCATTACATCGAGCCCGAGGTCTACATCGAGAAGATGGACGACGACTACCTCATCCGGTTCAACGACGACGGGCTGCCGCAGCTCCGGATCAACTCGCAGTACCGGCGCATGATGGAGAACAAGGAGACGACCAAGGAGACGCGCGACTACATCAAGGACCGGTTCCGCTCGGCGGTCGACCTGCTCAAGAACATCGAGCACCGGAAGCAGACGATCTACCGGGTTTGTGAGCGGATCGTCGAGCGGCAGCGCGACTTCCTCGACTATGGCGTCGAGCACATCAAGCCGATGATGCTCAAAGACATTTCCGAAGACATCGGCATGCACCTCTCGACCGTCTCGCGCGTGGTCAACGGCAAGTACGCGCACACGCCGCAGGGGGTCATCGAGCTGCGCCGGTTCTTCACCGAAGGCATGGTCAACGACGAGGGCGAGGAGGTCTCGACCCGGATCATCAAGCTCAAGATCAAGAAGATGATCGAGGTCGAGGACGCGCACCACCCGCTGACCGACGACGAGATCGCCTCGCGCCTGGCGGCCGAGGGCCAGAAGCTCTCCCGCCGCACGGTCGCCAAGTACCGCGACCAGATGCGCATCCCGGGCTCGCGCGAGCGGCGCCAGGTCATCTGAGGCGGTCCCCGGTTGACAACGCGCTCCCCCGCTAGCAGTGCGAAGCTTACTCCCGCATCGATTCAGCACGCTGTCTCGACTGAGCGCGCGCCCGGCGGCCCGGCCCGCCGGGCGGCGACGACTATTCACCTAAGGAGGCGCGCGATGAAAATTGAGTTCACGGGACGCAACTTCAACATCTCACCGGCGATCCGGAAGCACACCAACGAGCACTTCAAGAAGATCGAGACCGTCCTCAACGGGGCGGCCACGGCGCACGTCATCCTGAGTGTCGAGCGGCACCACCGCCACCTCGCCGAGGTCGTCGTCAACTGGCGCGATCACGCGCTCACGGGCGCCTCGGACACGACCGATATGTATACCTCGGTCTCGCAGGCCGTCGAGCGCATCCGCCGGCAGGCGCTCAAGGTCAAGGGGAAGATTATCGACCGCAAGCACCACGCCCTGGCGACGAGCGCGGTCGCCCCGAGCCCGACCCCCCCGGTCGTGCCGACGGCGCTCGCGCCGCGCATCATCCGCTCGCGCCGTTACTCGGTCAAACCGATGACCCCGGAGGAGGCCATGCTCCGGGTCCGGGACGCGCCCGAACAGTTCCTCGTCTTCCGCGACGCCGAGACCGACCGCGTCGGCGTGATCTACAAGCGCCGCGATGGGAATTACGGGCTGATCGAGCCGTGACCACAGCGCTCAGTTTTCAGCCAGTCCATGACCTCTGGCTGAGAGCTGAGAGCTAAAAGCTTGCTTATGGTTCCACAACTGGTCATCATCACGGGGCTGAGCGGGTCGGGCATGTCTTCGGCGATGAACGTCTTCGAGGACCTCGGCTATTTTTGCGTCGACAACCTGCCCGTGCAGCTGATCCCGAGCTTCATCCAACTCTTCGACCGCAGGGAGTCGGGGATCACGCGGGCGGCGCTCGGGGTCAATATCCGCGAGGGCGAGTTCCTCCGCAACTTCCCCCAGGTCTACGCCCAGCTCCGCGGCCGCGGCGACCTCGAGGCGACGGTCCTCTTCCTCGAGGCGAGTGACGCCGCGCTCCAGCGCCGCTACAGCGAGACGCGGCGCCCGCACCCGCTCGGCGAGGGCCGCGTCCCCGAGGCGATCGCCGAGGAGCGCGCGCGCCTCGATCCGATCCGCGCCCTCGCCGACGTCGTCATCGACACCTCAGACCACACGGTCCACACCCTGCGGGCGCTGCTCAAGAAACGGTTCATCTCCGAGAGCGCCGAGACGGGGACCGAGCTGACCGTCGTCAGCTTCGGCTACAAGTACGGCGTCCCGCTCGACGCCGACCTGCTCTTCGACGTGCGCTTCCTGCCGAACCCGCATTTCGTCCCGGAGTTGAAGGAGTTGACGGGGAACGACCGGCCGGTGATCGACTATCTGGAGCGGAGCGACGAGGCGCGCGAGACGATCGAGCGCTTCTCGGCGCTCCTCGACTACCTTCTGCCGCTCTACGAGCGCGAGGGCAAGAGTTACGTCACGGTCGGGGTCGGGTGCACCGGCGGCCGCCACCGCTCGGTCGCGGTCGCCAACTCTCTCGGCAAGCACCTCAACCGCGGCGGCTACCACGCGCGCGTCGTCCACCGGGACGTCAAGAAATAGCGGTCAGCGCTCAGCCTTCAGCGCTTCGGCTTCCGGCTGACCGCTGACCGCGGCGAGGGCTTATGTCTCAAGTCGGGGGCGTGATCGTGACGCACGGGAACCTGGCGGCGGAGCTGGTCAGCGCCGCCGAGATGATCGTCGGCGACATCCGCCACATCACGGCAGTCTCGATCGGCTGGCACGACGACGTCGAGATCGCGCGCGAGGAGATCGGGCGCGCCATCGACCGCGTCAACGCTGGCGCCGGCGTGCTCGTCCTGACCGACATGTTCGGCGGCACGCCGACCAACATCGCCTGCACCTTCCTCGGCGCCGCGCCGATCGAGGTCGTCACCGGGGTCAACCTCCCGATGATCATCAAGCTCGCCGACCAGCAGCCCGACGAGACGCTCCCGGTCATTGCGCAGCGCGTCCGCGACCAGGGGCAGAAGAACATTTACCTGGCGAGCGAAGTCCTCTCGCCCGGAAAAAGTATTTGACGTCTGACTCTTGAAATTTGCGATGCAGCGGCGCACCGTGATTATTACTAACCGGCTCGGGCTGCACGCCCGGGCGGCGGCGCGCCTGGTGCGGCTCGCCGGGGGCTTCAGCTCCGAGGTGCGCCTGGCGCGGTGCGACGCCCGGCAGCGGGACGTCGACGCCAAGAGCATCTTCGGGCTGCTGCTGCTGGCCGCGACGCAGCACACGCCGCTCGAGCTCGTCACCGAGGGGAGCGACGAGGTCGCTGCCCTGGAGGCGGTCGCCGCCCTCATCGCGGATAAGTTCGGCGAGGCCTAACCGGTTCAAATTTCAAGTCTCGAATGCGGGATCCATTATGGCGAGCTTGGCCAAGAAGACGAAGGAAGAGCGGCTCGAAGGCATCGGCGTCTGCCACGGGGTGGCGATCGGCGCGGCCTTCGTGGTCGACGACCCGCGCGGGCGCGTCGCCCGCGTCCGCCTGCGCGAGGACGAGCTGGAAGCCGAGGTGCTGCGCTTTCGCGAGGCGGTCGGCCGTGCGCAGCAGCAGCTCGGCGAGACCAAGGAGCGGCTCCGCGAGGCGCTCGGCGAGGAGCACGCCTACATCCTCGAGGCCCACCTCCTGCTGCTCCAGGACCGGAGCCTCGGGCGCCAGGTCGAGGCCTTCATCCGCGATAACCGCGCCAACGCCGAGTGGGCCGTCCGCGACGTGACCAACCATCTGCTCGCGGTCTACGCCGAGATCACCGACGACTACCTGCGCGAGCGCCGCAGCGACATCGAGGACGTGGCGCACCGGCTCATGAACGTCCTCTCGGGGACGCAGACGCGCGACCTGAGCGAGCTCGCGGCCGACGCGATCATTGTCGCCGACGACCTCCTGCCCTCGGTCGCGGCCGAGCTCGACACCGGCCGCGTCCGCGGGTTCGTCACCAACGCCGGCGGTTGGACGTCGCACACCTCGATCATCGCGCGGAGCCTCAACATCCCGGCCATCGTCGGGCTGCACCAGGTGACCGCGCGGGCGCGCGCCGGGGAGACCATGATCATCGACGGCGGGAGCGGGACGGTGATCCTCAACCCGGCCCCTGAGACGCTGCGCTTCTACAGCGAGCAGCGCGTCCGCGAGCAGCGGCAACTGCTCTTCGACCTCGAGGAGCGCGAGCTGCCGGCGGTGACGCGCGACGGTGAGGCGATCCGGCTGCGGGCGAACATCGAGCTCCTCGACGAGATCGAAGCGCTGCACCGCTCCAACGCCTCGGGCATCGGGCTCTATCGCTCGGAGTTCCTCTACTCGCAGGCCGCGCCCACCCTCCCGACTGAGGAGGAGCAATACGAGGTCTACCGGCTGCTGGCCG
>Ga0075421_100004097_pt1 | contig 17561 bp, 16 predicted proteins | sample SoiMetdeltSBSDD5_FD_75292 | JGI IMG/M metagenome (GOLD analysis project Ga0075421, IMG submission 75292) | Bulk soil microbial communities from a Populus tree surrounding site in Tennessee, USA - Soil MetaG P. deltoides SBSDD5 | ecosystem: Environmental > Terrestrial > Soil > Tree plantation...
GCAAGGTCACCGAGCCGTCCCGGTTGACGGATGGCGGACGTTCGAGGCCGATGTCCGCCACGATCTGGCCGGGAATGGCGAATTCGGCATCGGCCAGGCCGTCGCTGAGCCTGGTAGCAAGCAGTTGCGCGTCGGGCGGGGGGACTCTCAGCTCCATTTCATGGCGCTCACCTATGAACGTAAGCGATTGCCAATCAACTGAGCGGAATTCCGTAAGCAAAATCCTATCCCGATCAATGCCAGCCCGCGCGACTAATGCCCGGAGGAGGCCTGCAGCGGCTGGCGAAAGAGCAAGTTTCATCATTGGACCGCCTCCAGGAAGGCACGAACCCTCTCAATTGTTCTTGGACGTGGCTCGCGCCCATTACGTAAATCAAAGACGAATCTGGGATCTTTTACTGCCTCGCGTCCAAATCTAGCGGCTGGCATGTTGCTGAATTTGAGGAATTTCTCCACGTCTCGTAGAAGATGCACGGTTCTTCATCCTCATCATCTTTTCGATTCGGCATTGCTTCATTTCCAATGCATTTCCTACTTGTCTAGGAATTTTCCTATGGTTAATCTGCGATGATGACATCGGAGCCTCGGCAAGTGCTGGAGCGGCTTTGCGCCGAGCGTGGGGAAAATCTCGCCGCTTTGTCGCGAATGATCGGCCGCAACGACGCCTATATTCAGCAATATCTGCGCAAGGGAACGCCGCGCCTGCTCAAGGAGCGCGAACGGCGCACGTTGGCGCGCTATTTCAAGGTTCCGGAGTCGTTATTGGGCGGGCTGCCGGACGACATCGAGGCCGAGTTTGGCGAACTGGTGCCGGTGCTGCGCACGGAAGTTCGAGCGTCCGCCGGCGCGGGCACCGTGTCCGAGCATGAGAGCACACGACCCTATTTTGCCTTTGATCCCCGCTGGCTCAGGATGTTGACCGGTTCGCCTGCCTCGAAATTGTCGGTGATCCGCGTCGAGGGTGACTCCATGGCACCGACGTTGAACGCCGGGGATGACATATTGGTGGACCTGGCTGATGCCGCCGATCGGCTGCGCGACGGCATCTATGTTTTGCGCGTTGACGGCGCCTTGTTGGTCAAGCGGCTGGCGATCCATCCCGTTGGTCGAAAGGTGACCGTGCAATCCGACAACCCCGCCTACGGCGACCTGCCCGACTGCAGGCTCGACGAGATTGACTGTATTGGTCGGGTGATCTGGGCAGGGAGAAGGATTGCGTGAATTTGAGCATTGAACGCATCGTCGACGTCGGTGCGATGCAGGCCGCCAACCAGCTGTTCGGTGAGGTGTTCGGCGAGGAAGGTTATCACGGCCCGCCGCCTTCTCTGGACCATTTGCGCCAATTGCTGGATGACGAGAAGTTCATTGTTTTGGCGGCGCAGATCGACGACGAAATGGTCGGGGCGCTGGCAGGCTATGAACTGGTCAAGTTCGAGGCCGAGCGCAGCGAAATCTACATCTACGACCTCGCCGTTCGCGAAGAGCATCGCCGACGCGGGGTAGCGACCGCGCTAATCGAGGCGCTGAAGGCGATCGCCCGCGGAAAGGGCGCCTGGGTGATCTTCGTCCAGGCGGATCCGCCGGATGCTCCAGCCGTCGCCCTCTATGACAAGCTCGGCACGCGCGAAGAGGTCTTCCATTTCGATATCGGCGTCGAAGCCTAACGTCGCCGGCGATCCGCCAGCCAGATCAGGATTGCGATCACGGCGCCAGCGCCGAATCCGTACAGCATCCACAGGATCGGCTCGCCCCGGCCGATGCCATAAAGCGTGCCGACCACCGGCCCGAAGAAGAGGAAGATTCCGCCGGCGGCGGGGGTAGGGCGCTTCTGCATGGGCCGCGCCATGGCAGATCAGAATGCGCGGCGCCAGCAGCTTCACGGCGCGCAATTCATGGCTAACGCTTCGTTAGCCTTGTCTGTGACCCAAAGCGCAAGGTGCTCTGAATTATCATGCGCTCATGGACACGCCCTTCATCAACGACCGCAGGTCGCTCGCCGACGCGGCGCTGCTGCTCGAAACCTATGGCGATAACGCCGGGTTCGAGGCCGCTGCGCGCGCCGAAGCGAGCCGGGATAAGGGCAACGTCCTTCGCTTCTGCCACTGGCGGCAGATCGAGCGTGTCATCGTGACCCTGTCCGATCAGGAAATTCGCGGCACGATCCACTAATTTTGCGGCGATTCACGTGCGCGCGGGAGGTGGCGTCTCCGCCCGCCCATGCTAGGCTGCCGCCTTGATGGGCAAGGGTCGCGTTCGGCGGATCGCCGCTTTTCAATGGCTTGTGGGCTGTGCCGGCGTGGCGCTTGCCTCCGTGCCGCTGCACGCTCAAGTCCTGACAACAGATCCGACCGAGCTCGATCCGTCAGCGCCGCTCGATCCCATGCCCGACCTGGGCGTCGAATGGCCCGACATGAACCAGGCCGAACCGGAGCCGCCGCCGGAGGTGCAGGCGGTTGAGCCGGAGGCAGCGGCCGAGGCGACCGAGCAGGCGGCCGAACGGGTCGAGGACGCCACCGCCACGCGCGCCTATCGCTGGAGTATCAGCGGGCTCGACGGAATTGCTGAGGCCGCCTCGATTCGCGCGGGCTTCGACGAGCGCTCGGTCCTCGAAAGTGACCGCAAGAAGAACGCCAATGCCGCGCAGATCGACCGGCGGGCACGGGCGGATGCCGATTTGCTGGCAGAGCTGCTTCGAAGCCATGGCTATTATGATGCAACGGTCGAGCCTGCGATCGAGGCCACGGGGCAGGCACTGCACGTCCAGCTGACGGCAACGCCGGGACCGCTCTACCGCTTCGAAAGCGTGGAGCTGCCCGGGCTCGATCAGGCGGCCGGCGGGGAGGCAGGGCGATTGCGGGCGGCCTTCGGCATCAAGGCCGGCGATCCGGTGGTCGCCCAGCAAGTCATTGATGCAGGCGTAGCGCTGCAGGTTGCGCTTGGAGAGCAGGGCTTCGCCACGGCCAAGGTCGGCGAGCAGGATATCGTTGTAGACCATGAGGCGCAGACCGCCCGGCTGGTGCTGCCAGTCATGCCAGGCCCGATTGCCCGTTTCGGCCAGATTAATGTTACCGGCGAACCCCCATTCTCTTCGCGCCACGTCCAGCGCATCGCCCGCTTCAAACCCGGCGACCGCTATGAGCAGAGCGACGTTGCCGACCTCCGCCGCGCACTGATCGCGACCGGCCTGATTTCTTCAGTCGAAGTGACACAGGTGCCGCGCGACGACGGTCAGTTGATCGACCTCGCGGTCAAGCTGGAGCCAGCCCCGATGCGGACCATCGCCGGCGAGCTCGGCTACGGCACCGGCGAAGGGATCAGGGCCGAGGCGAGCTGGCAGCACCGCAACCTGTTCAATCCCGAAGGCGCCCTGACGGTGCGCGGCGTGGTCGGTACGCAGGAGCAGTTGGGCGCGGTCATTTTCCGTCGCAACAATTGGCTGCGCCGCGACCAGGTGTTGAACGCGCAGACCTTGGCCAGCCATGTCGACCGCGACGCTTATGAGGCGAAGACCCTGTCCCTGTCGGCCGGGTTCGAGCGCCAGAGCAATTTCATCTGGCAGAAGAAATGGACCTGGAGCCTCGGCGCCGAACTGGTCGCCACTGACGAGCGCGACACGATTGAAGCGACCGGAGAGCCGCGGCGCCGGACCTTCTTCATCGCTGCGCTGCCGGGCAGCCTTGGCCTCGACGAGAGCGACGACCTGCTCAACCCGACCAAGGGGTTTCGCCTGCTTGGCCGGCTGAGTCCCGAAATCAGCTTCCAGGGCGGCACCTTTCCCTATGCGCGGATGCAGATCGACGGCAGCGCTTACCACCCTCTGTCTGACAAAGTGGTGTTGGCGGGGCGCGTCAGGCTCGGCACAATCCTCGGCGCTCAGCGCGATGACATTGCGCCCTCGCGGAGATTCTATTCCGGCGGTGGCGGTTCGGTGCGCGGCTATGGCTATCAGCGAATCGGGCCGCGCGATGTCGACAATGACCCGATCGGCGGACGCAGCCTGGCTGAGTTCAGCCTAGAAGCGCGGGTTCGGCTAAAGGCGTTCGGGGGCAACTTCGGCATTGTGCCGTTCATCGACGGCGGGACGCTGTCGACCGACGCCATGCCTGATTTCAGGGATTGGCAAATCGGCGTCGGCATCGGGGCGCGATATTATTCGAGCTTCGGCCCGATCCGGTTAGACATCGGCACACCCCTCAACCGGCAGCAAGGCGACGGCCGCATCGCGGTGGTCGTCGGGCTGGGGCAGGCCTTCTGATGGCCGAGACGGCCATCACGGCACCCTCAGGCGGGGAAGAGCTGATCGTCCTCACGCGCCGGAAGCATTGGGGCAAGCGGCTGCTGACCGAGCTGCTGGTTCTCTTGCTGGTACTGATGTCTCTTGCGCTCGGCGGGCTGATCTTGCTCGACACGGCCCCCGGCCACCGCTTCATTGTCGATCGGCTGGCGCAAGTCGAAACTGCGACCGGCCTTAGGATTCGCGTCGCCCGCATCGAAGGCTCTATCTATGGCAAGGCGCGCCTCCGGGGTGTGGCGGTCGCGGATCCGCAAGGCGTGTTCCTGACCAGCCCGGAAATCACCATCGACTGGGCGCCGGGCGCTTGGCTCTACAACAATTTGCACATTGACCGGCTGGAATCGCCCCGGGTCACGCTTCATCGCCTGCCCAAGCTCAGGAAGACCGGCCGCAAGGGGCCGATCCTGCCCAATTTCGACATTCATATCGGCAAACTGAAGATCGATCGGCTGGAAGTCGCTCGCGGCGTGGCGGGGGCGGCGCGAACGGGGAGCTTGCTTGGCGAGGCAGACATCCGCGCCGGCCGAGCGATGGTCGGCCTAAGGCTGGGGATGCTCGACGGCGACAAGCTTGCGATAAGGCTCGACGCCGAGCCGGACCGCGACCGGTTCGACCTCCACGTCAAGGCAATCGCCCCGCGTGACGGCCTCATTCCGGCGATCGTTGGCCTCAGGCGGCCGATCGACCTCAGCATCGACGGTGATGGCAGCTGGGCCCGCTGGCGCGGCGCGGCGCGGTTATTGGTCGAGAACCGCGAAACGGCCAATCTTGCGCTGGCGGCTGACAGCGGCCGCTATCAGCTCAAGGGCTATCTGGCGCCTGCACCCTTCCTCAAGGGCAAGCTGCAGCGCCTGACCGCGCCGCGGATCCGGGTTGAAGGCGGGGCGACATTCAAGGACCGCATTCTCGACGGTCAACTGGCGCTGGCCTCACCCTCGCTTCGCGCTGTCGCCAGGGGGGCGGTCAACATGGCCGAAGGGCGTTACGACAAGGTCAGCCTCGGCGCAGACCTTCTGCGTCCACCGGCGCTGTTTCCCAACATGACTGGGCAGAATGTCCGGCTGCTGTGGACCCTCGATGGACCGCGCGAAAACGCGAATTACGCCTATCGGCTAACCAGCCCGCGCGTCGCATTCGACAAGACCGGCTTCGTCGATGTTCGCGCCGAGGGGCGCGGTACGCTGTCACCCTGGCCGATGCGCGTGCCACTGCTGCTGAAAGCGCGGGCAATTACCGGCATCGGCGACGTCGCCGGCGGGATTCTCGCCAATTTGAGCTTGGACGGTTTCCTGTCGGTCACGCCGCAGCTTGTGCGCGGCGACAGGCTCAGATTGAGAAGCGCCAAGGTCAACGGCACGCTGTCGCTGCTGATCGATCTCAAAAGCGGCCGGTTCGACATCGTCATTTCCGGCGGATTGAAGCGCTACCTGATCCCGGGCCTTGGCATCGTCGATGTCCAGACCGACCTCAGGGTGGTCCCCGGGCCCAACAAGAAGGGATCCATCGTCACCGGAAAGGCGCAGGCCTGGGTCCGGCGGCTGGACAATCAGTTCTTCGCCTCTCTGACCGGCGGGCTGCCCAGGCTCACGACCGATTTGACGCGCGGCAATGACGGCATCCTTCACCTTACCAACCTCCAACTCTACTCGCCGAAGCTCAGGCTGTCGGGACAGGGGATCAGGCGCAAGGACGGCACTTTCCTGATCGAGGCGCGAGGAACGCAGGCGCAATATGGGTCGCTGCGCATGCGGCTCGATGGGCATATTGAACGGCCCAAGGTCGAACTGACGCTCGACAGCCCCAATGAGGCGCTCGGCATCCGCGACATGACGCTGTTCCTCGACCCCAATGCGCAAGGCTTCGCCTACCGCGCCAATGGGCAGTCGCGGCTGGGCCCCTTCACCTCCAACGGCCAAATCCTGCTTCCCAAGGGCGGCCGGACAGTGATCGACATTGCTGCGCTAGAGGTGGCCAGCTCGACCGCGCGCGGCCAGCTGCGTGCCGATCCGGGCGGCTTTACCGGCCAGCTGCGGCTTGCCGAAGGGCCCTTGAGCGGCACCCTCGACTTCGCGCCGCAGGATGGCGACCAGCGGATCGTTGCCCACCTTGCGGCCAATAATTTGAGCGTCGCCGGCGACACGCCGCTCAGCGTCCGGTCCGGACGGGTGGACGGGACGATCATCCTGGCCGAGGACCAAACGACGCTGGACGGTGTCGTCACGGCGCGGGGCCTCACCACCAGTGGCATTTCCCTGTCGCGCTTCACCGCCAACGCTCACCTCGTCAACGGCTCGGGAGAAGTGCGTGCGGCACTGTCGGGAACCCGCGGAACCGCATTCCAGCTCGTCACCGTCGCGCAAGTCAGCCCCGACCGAATCAGCCTGTCGGGGCGCGGCGAGCTGGCGCGGCGGCCGCTGACGCTCGACAGCCCATTGGTCATGACCCGTATCGCGGGCGGTTGGCAGATCGCCCCGACGCGTGTCCGGTTCGGCGGGGGTCGCGGCACCCTGTCGGGGCGCACCGGCGACCGGCCCGAGTTCCGCGCCGACATCGACGCCATGCCGCTGCAGCTGCTTGACCTCGTCTGGCCCAAGGCAGGGTTGGGCGGCATTGCCAGCGGGCGGATCGACTATCGCTGGGACGGGGCGCCGGCGGGCAGCGCCAACCTGCGCGTCCGCGGGCTCAGCCGGGCAGGGCTGGTGCTCGCATCCAAGCCGATCGACCTCGGCGTCAATGCGGTGCTGGGCGGGGGCCGAGCGGCGATGCGGGCGGTGGCAGTGAGCGATGGTAAGACGATCGGGCGGGCGCAGGCGCGATTTGCCCCGCTGGGACGCGGGCCGATCATGGCCGAGCTGATGAATGCACCGATGCTGCTGCAGCTGCGCTATGCCGGGCCGGCCGACACCTTATGGCGACTGTCCGGCGTGGAGACGTTCGACCTCTCCGGCCCGATCGCCGTCGGTGCCGACATCGGCGGACGGCTGATCGATCCTGTGATCCGCGGCTCGGTCAAGGCCGACGGCGCGCGGCTGGAGAGCCCGGTCACCGGGACGGTCGTCGAGCGGATCCAGGCGCAGGGACGGTTTGCCGGGCCGAAACTGATACTGTCGCAGGTCAGCGGTTCGACCCCCGGCGGCGGTACCATTGCCGGCAGTGGAGCGGTCGACTTTACCGGCGGCAAAGCCGGCCTCGACCTCAATTTCAACGCCAGCCGCGCGAGATTGCTCGACCGAGACGATATCGCCGCGACCGTCACCGGCCCATTGGCGATCAAGTCCAGCGGTAGCGGCGGGACGATCAGCGGTAAGCTGCACCTCAACAGCGGGCGGTTCACGCTGGGCCGCGCGAGCGCCGCGGCTTCCGTGCCGCAGCTGAAGGTACGTAACGTTGGCCAGGATGCCGACCTGGTGATCGAGGTCGCCCAGCTACAGCCGTGGAAGCTCGACGTCGACCTCGCCGGCGGCGACCTCACCGTCCGCGGGCTCGGCATCGACAGCCGCTGGTCGACCGACATCCATATTGCCGGGTCGGCGGATTCGCCCAGGATCACCGGCCGGGCCGACCTTATACGGGGCGACTATGAATTTGCGGGGCGCAGCTTCCGGCTGGAGCGCGGCGTGATCCGCTTCCGCGGTGAGAGCCCGCCAGACCCTTTGCTCGATATCCGCGCGGGCGCGCAGGTGCAGGGCCTCGACGCCAGCATCCTGGTCGGCGGGACCGGCCTCAAGCCCGAGATCCGCTTCGCCTCGGTGCCCCAGCTGCCGCAGGACGAGCTTTTGTCGCGTCTGCTGTTCGGCACGTCGATCACCAACCTGTCCGCGCCGGAAGCGCTGCAGCTCGCGTCCGCGGTTGCCGCCCTGCAATCGGGCTCGGGCAATCTCGACCCGATCAACGCCGTGAGGCGCGCGGTCGGGCTCGATCGATTGAGGATCGTGCCTGCCGACATTGCAACCGGCCAGAAAACTGCCGTTTCCGCCGGAAAATATCTCACCCGCAAGCTGTTCGTGGAGGTGATCACCGACGGCCAGGGCTATTCGGCGACGCGCGTCGAATATCAGGTGACCCGCTGGCTATCGATCCTGTCATCGGTATCGACCATCGGGCGGACGAGTGCCAACGTACGTGTGTCGAAGGATTATTGACGGTCCGGCTTGCGGCCGCAAAGCTGAGCAAAACCAAAACCAGGGGAGGGATGGCCTTGAAGAACTGGAACGTCCGCAAGACGATCGTCGCGCGCGAGGACATGCCGGAGCATCACCGGCTGGCGCAAACCTTGAGCTGGCCGCACCTTGTCGCCCTTGGCGTCGGCGCGATCGTCGGCACAGGCATCCTGACGCTGATCGGTGTAGGCGCGGGCAAGGCCGGGCCTGCAGTCATCCTGTCCTTCGCCATCGCCGGCGTGATCTGTGCCTGCGCGTCGCTGGCCTATGCGGAAGTGGCGACGATGATCCCGGCATCGGGCAGCGCCTACACATATTCCTATACCGTCTTTGGCGAGCTGATCGCCTGGATGGTCGGAGTTGCCCTGATCCTCGAGTATACGCTGGTGGTCAGCGCGGTCGCGGTCGGCTGGTCGGGATATGCGGCAGGGTTTTTGAATTCGATCGGAATGGGTCTTCCCGATGCCCTCATAAAAGGGCCGGAACTTGGCGGGATCATCAACCTGCCGGCAATCTTCATCATCGTCGTCGTCGCCGGCCTGTTGATCGCCGGCACGCGAGAGAGCGCCACGCTCAATGCCATATTGGTGGTCATCAAGCTTGCCGCCTTGGCCCTGTTCATCGCGGTTGCGCTGCCGGTGTTCGACGCTTCGCACTTCGAACCGTTCATGGCCCAGGGTTTTGCCAAGCACACGGTGATCGGCGCCGACGGCCAGCCGGTTGAGGTCGGCGTGATGGCTGCAGCGGCCATCATCTTCTTCGCCTTCTATGGATTTGACGCGATTGCGACAGCTGCGGAGGAAGCCAAGAATCCGAGCCGTGACCTGGCCATCGGCATCGTCGGATCGATGCTGCTCTGCGTGCTGATCTATATGACCGTCGCAGCGGCTGCGATCGGGGCACTGGCGACTACCGGCTTTGCCGACAGTCCGGAGCCGTTGGCGCTGATCCTGCGTGAGATTGGGCAGAGCTGGGCCGCCAGGATCCTAGGTGCCTCGGCTGTTATCGCGCTGCCGACCGTCATCCTCGCCTTCTTCTATGGGCAGAGCCGCATCTTCTTCACGGTGGCGCGTGACGGATTGCTGCCCGCGTCCCTTGCTCGTGTATCCAGGCGCGGGACGCCCGTGCGGATCACGATCTTCACGGCGGTGGTCACGTCTGCGTTTGCCGGCCTGATCCCGCTGACGGCGATTGCCGCGCTGGCCAATGCCGGCACCTTGGCCGCCTTCGTTGCGGTATGCGCGGCGATGCTGGTGATGCGGGTGCGCGAGCCGGACCGGGAACGGAAATTCCGCGCGCCGGCGGCCTGGGTCGTCGGGATCGGTGGGATCCTCGGCTGCCTCTACTTGTTCGTCAGCCTGCCGCTCAGGACGCAGCTTTTCTTCGTCACAGCGCAGGTGATCGGTTTGATCCTCTACGCTGTTTATGGCAGCCGGGCCGCCGAGAAGGCGAGGGCAGGGGCGTGATCGGCCTTGCCCTTCTCGCGGCAGCGGCCGGGCCGCTGGCGTTGAGCTGGGAGGGGAGCGCGGAAGTCTACCCGCCCGGCCGAACGCTGCAGATCGCCGTTCGCTCGAGCATCGACGCGCAAGGCAATGTGGTCAGCGAGAGCTGGCCGGTCGAACTGGGTGAAGCGAAGGGGCTCCGCCGGATGACTCTGTCAGCCGAAGGCGGCACGATGGAGCGGGGCGGCGAGAAACAGCCGATGCCTGCCGACATGTGGGCCGAAGAGCGCGCTCAATTCGGCTTCTACCGGCAACTGCAGGTCGCCGCCTCAGAAGTGCCTGCCCATATCGCCCAAGGCGTAAATACGTTCAGTGTCGATGGGGAGGTCAAAACCTGGTTCCGGATCGGGCCTGACGGCGAATTGATTGGCGCGGTGAACGAGGTGCGGGCGGCAGACGGTCGCGCATGGCAGGAATTTCGCTTCGATGGGCTGCTGCGCTCGAATGGAGCGGTCTTCCCGAAGCAGATGAGAATGACCCGGAATGGGCAGCGATTCTTCCTGCTCGAGGTGACAAAGTTCGATGCACGCTGATCCGTCGCGACGGCGGCTGAAGAACATTATCGGCGGCTCGGCCGGCAATTTGGTCGAATGGTTCGACTGGTACGTCTATTCGGCGTTCGCCCTCTATTTCGCGCCGGCCTTCTTCCCCAAGGGCGACCAGACCGCACAGCTCCTGCAGACCGCGGCGATCTTCGCGGTTGGCTTCGTCATGCGGCCGATCGGCGCCTGGGCCATGGGTATTTACGCCGACCACAAGGGCCGCAAGGCCGGACTGACATTGTCGGTAACCCTGATGTGCGCCGGATCGCTGCTAATTGCAGTTGCGCCGACCTATGCGCAGGTCGGAGTGCTGTCGCCAGCGATCCTGCTCATCGCCCGGCTGATCCAGGGCCTCAGTCTTGGCGGCGAATATGGTTCCAGCGCTACCTATCTTTCGGAAATTGCCGACCGTGAGCGGCGCGGTTTCTGGTCGAGCTTCCAATATGTCACCATCATCGGCGGCAATTTGAGTGCGATCGCACTGTTGGTGGTGCTCCAGATGCTGCTGGGCGATGCCGCGATGCAGGATTGGGGCTGGCGCATCGGTTTTGCTGCGGGCGCGGTCCTGGCCATCGTTGCCTTCGTCATTCGCCGGCGTCTCGATGAGACACTGAGCTATAAAAATGTCGCCGCACAGGCCGACCGCCGTCGCTCGACCATCGGTAATCTATTCCGCGATCATCCGCGCGAGGCGTTCCTGGTCATGGCGCTGACCGCCGGCGGAACCGCGGCCTTTTATGCCTATTCGATCTATCCGCTGAAATTCCTCGTCAATACCAGCGGGTTCGACCGTACCACCGCCTCGCGGATCATGACCTTGGCGCTGACCTGCATGCTGCTGATCCAGCCCCTGGCAGGTCGGCTGTCCGACCATATCGGCCGCAAGCCGCTGATGATCTTCTTCGGGCTGACGGCGACGCTGTTCACCTATCCGATCTTCGTGACCCTGGAGAGCACGCGCGATCCTGCGACCGCCTTTGCGCTGGTCATGGCCGCGCTGGTCATGGTGACGGGCTACAGCTCCATCAACGCGATCATCAAGGCGGAGCTGTTTCCGGCCGACATCCGTGCGTTAGGCGTCGCGCTGCCCTTTGCTATTGCCAATGTGATCTTTGGCGGAACCGCCGAATATGTCGCGCTTTGGCTGAAGGATGTCGGCCACGAGCGCTGGTTCTACATCTACATCTCGGCGCTCGCGGCGATGTCGCTCATCGCCTACATCCGCATGCGCGAAACGAAGACCAGCAGCTTGATTGTCGAAGACTAAGGCTTAACGCTTCAAGAAGCCCTCAAGGTCGTCGCGCAGCTCATCCAGTGACTGGCGCTGCCAGCCGTCGGCCCAGGGATTGTCGATATCGGACGTCTGGAGGCCGGGTCCCGGGCGGATCATCAAATGGGGCGCAAGTTCCGGCTTGGCATTACCGAGCTGCTTGAGATCGAACGGATTGTTGAATTTCAGGCCGATTTTGTCTCCGCATGCCCAGCTGACAGTCGCGAAATGCTGTCCTGCATTGCCTAGGTCCAGCATCACCTCAACGCCGATTGGATATTGGATCGGGCTTTCGATCAGCGCGCCACTTTCCGAGATGTTGCGAAGCCGGACTTTCTCATTGTTGTGGGCGAAGAAGACCTCGCCCATCCAAACGAGCGGATGACGGCGCTCGGTTCGGCGCGAATTGGCGATCGCATCGTCGTCATCGCCGTTCCCTGCCGTTTCAGTCATAGCGCGGTCGCGCGGCGCCAAGGCGACATCCGGGAAGCTGCGGTGAATGACCTCAAGCAGCAGCGCGTCGCGCGCTTCCGGCTCGCAGTCGATGCGTGTTTCATGGGCGAATTCGAGCCCGATGCGGTCAGCGCGGATCCAGCGTACGGCGCACTCGATTTCGGCGCCCTCGGCGAGGATCAGGTCGATTCGATCCCACAGCCGCGGCTTGAAGTCGCTGCGGATCATCGCTCCGCCACCCGACAGGTTGATGAGGTCGACCTCATGCTCGTCGCTGCGGAAGCGGGCGCGAGCGACCTCTTGGTCCAGCCGGTGGCGATCGTCGTCGCGATGATTGGCGCTGCGGCCCTCGCTGCGGGGTACTTCAACGGAGGACAGATCGTCCTCGGTTGCGCCGCGGGCATTTTTATCACGGACGAGCGGGTTCTTGGGGTGCAGCCCATTGCCCGACATTATTGCCGATCGGAAACTGTTCATCGAGACGACCTCGCACGCCATGGCGCATAGACCATGGCGTGCAAAGGGTTACGATCCGGTAACTTTTGGAAGAAAATTAAGCCGAATAATACATGTCGAACTCGACCGGGGATGGCGTGGTCTCCCAGCGCATGACCTCTTCCCACTTGAGTTCGATGTAAGCGTCGATCTGGTCGGCGGTGAAGACGTCGCCCTTCAGCAGGAAGTCCGTGTCGGTGCTGAGCGCGTTGAGCGCTTCGCGCAGCGAGCCGCACACGGTTGGGACATTAACCAGCTCGGCGGGCGGCAGGTCATAGAGGTTCTTGTCCATCGCTTCGCCCGGATGGATGCGGCTCTGGATGCCGTCGAGGCCGGCCATCAGCAGCGCCGCATAAGCGAGGTAGGGGTTGGCCATGGCGTCGGGGAAGCGGAATTCGACGCGCTTGGCCTTCTCGCCGGCGCCATAGGGGATGCGGCACGACGCGGAACGGTTGCGGCTCGAATAGGCCAGCAGTACGGGCGCCTCGAAGCCGGGGACCAGCCGCTTGTAGCTGTTCGTCGTGGGGTTGGTGAATGCGTTCAAGGCGCGGGCATGTTTGATCACGCCGCCGATGAAGTAGAGCGCGGTCTCGCTGAGGCCCGCATAGCCATTGCCGGCGAACAGCGGTTTGCCGTCCTTCCAGATCGACATGTGGGTGTGCATGCCCGAGCCGTTATCCTTGGCGATCGGCTTGGGCATGAAGGTCGCAGTCTTGCCGTACGCATGGGCGACCATGTGCACGACATATTTGTAGACCTGCATGCGGTCGGCGGTCTCAACCAGCTTGCCATAGGTCAGGCCGAGCTCATGCTGGGCGGCGGCGACTTCATGGTGGTGCTTGTCGCAGGGCAGGCCCATCTCGATCATGGTCGAGACCATCTCGCCGCGGATGTCGCCGGCGCTGTCGACCGGCGCGACCGGGAAATAGCCGCCCTTGGCCCGCGGACGGTGGGCGAGGTTGCCGCCTTCATATTCGCGGCCGGTATTGGTCGGTAGCTCGATGTCGTCGAGCTTGAAGCCCGACGAGGCATAGCCGTCCTCGAAGCGGACGTCGTCGAACATGAAGAATTCGGCCTCGGGACCGACGAACACGGTGTCGCCGACGCCGGTCGCCTTCAGATAGGCCTCGGCGCGGGTCGCGGTTGAGCGAGGGTCGCGGGCGTAGAGCTCACCGGTCGAGGGCTCGACGATGTTGCACACCAGGATCAGGGTCGGGGTCGCGGCGAACGGGTCGATATAGGTGGCGTCGAGGTCGGGCATCAGGATCATGTCGCTCTCGTTGATCGCCTTCCAACCGGCGATCGAGCTGCCATCGAACATGAAGCCATCGGTCAGCATGTCCTCGTCGATCACGCCGGCGACCATCGTCAGGTGCTGCCACTTGCCCTTCGGGTCGGTAAAACGGAGGTCGACATATTCGATCTCATTTTCTTCGATCTGCTTCAGGATTTTGGACGCGGCGCTAGCCATCTTCGCTTCCCTTTCCGTCACCCCAGCGGGGGCTGGGGTCCAGTTTTGATGCCCGGGGTTGCATGCCCGATATGGATGCCAACCTTCGCTGGCATGACGGGAAATGCGAATCCGGATGTACTGGAAAGCGATTCCAGCATGGCGTGACGGAGTCACGAGGTCCGTGAACTTTTCACCGGCTAATGGCTAATAAACGCGCCGCTGGGCCTGGACGAGCATTCTGAGCAACATCGCGACGGGGCGGGGCACACCAACCTTCCCCTCGAGCCACAGGCTAACCGCCGAGCGGCTGACCCCGATTGCATTGGCGAGGTCGCTCTGGGTGCGATAGCCGAGCGCGCGCATCAGCGTCTTGAGCTCATCGGGCGACATGGAGGCGAGGCGAGGATCGTCCATTGGCGCCTATGCCTAGCCGAGCAGTGTGCGAAGCGGAACCGTCAGATTGCGTCCGCGCCGCGGTCGCCGGTGCGAATTCTTATGGCCTGCTCGATGGCAAAGACGAAAATCTTGCCGTCGCCGATGCGCCCGGTCCTCGCCGCATTTTCAATCGCTTCGACGGTACGCTCGGCCAGGTCGTCCTCAACCACCACCTCGACCTTCACCTTGGGCAGGAAGTCGACGACATATTCGGCGCCGCGATAGAGCTCCGTGTGGCCCTTCTGCCGGCCGAATCCCTTCACTTCGGTCACGGTGATTCCCGACACGCCGACCTCGTGAAGCGCGTCCTTCACATCGTCGAGCTTGAACGGCTTGATGATGGCTTCGATCTTCTTCACGGCGCCTTAGCCCCCTGTTTTCACTCCATCATAGGCACAGGCGGCGAAAAAGTGCCACCGAATGATGCTGCGCTGCGGCGAATGTAACCTTCTCGCCAAACCTATGCCGCAATTTGCGGGCAGTCGGGCAACCAATATGAAGAAAGCCATCATTCTATCCGCCGGTCAGGGCTCGCGACTGGGACATCTGACTGACGACAGGCCGAAGTGCCTGATCGAATTCAACGGCCGCACCCTGCTGGACCGGCAGCTCGACGCCCTGGCTGCCAACGGCGTCGAGGAAGCAGTGGTCGTGACCGGATTTCGCGACGACCAGATCGAGGCAGCGCTGAAGCGGCGCGGTGACCTCGGCCCACGTGTCCGGACGGTCTACAACCCCTTCTACAAGGTCGCAGACAATCTCGGTTCGCTGTTTGTGGCAAAGGCAGAGATCGAGGGCGACGTGCTGGTGTGGAACGGCGACACGCTGGTCAGCGAAGAGCTGATGGCGCGCGTGGTCGGCAACCAAGGCCAGGAGGGCATCTGCGTCACCATCGACCGCAAGGATGGCTATGACGAAGACGACATGAAGGTCGTCGTCGACGATGCCGGCCGGCTTCACGCGATCGGCAAGCGGCTCGACCTCAGTGAAGTGAACGCCGAGTCCATCGGCCTGCTCGCCTTCCGCGGTGCAGGGGCGCAGACCTTCCGCCACGCCATCGAGCGGGCGATCCGGACCAGCGAGGGCACCACCATTTGGTACCTGCGCGTCATTCACCAGATCGCGCAGGAAGCGCCGGTCTGGACGCTCGACATCAACGGCCATGAGTGGGGCGAGGTCGACTTCCCCGAGGACGTGGAGAATGCCCAGGCACTCGCGGCACGTTGGGATGCGGTAAGGAAGTCGGTGGCCGCCTAGTAAGGCGGTTTGTCCAGCCCCTTTGGGCTCTTCGTGAAAATCTCGCACCCGGTTTCGGTGATCCCGATCGAATGCTCGAACTGCGCGGAGAGCGAGCGGTCGCGAGTGACCGCCGTCCAGCCGTCTTCGAGCAGCTTTACGTCGGGCCGGCCGATGTTGATCATCGGTTCGACCGTGAAGAACATGCCGGGCTTGAGCTCAGGGCCCGTGCCCGGGCGGCCGGCATGGATCACCTCGGGGCTGTCGTGGAACAAGCGGCCGAGGCCGTGACCGCAGAAATCGCGTACGACGCCATAGCGGTGCTTTTCCGCGTGAGTCTGGATGGCGCTGGCGACGTCGCCCAGGCGGTTGCCCGGCTTTGCCTGCTCGAGGCCCAGCACCAGGCATTCATAGGTCACTTCGACGAGCTTCTTGGCCTTGATCGGCACATCGCCGACAAAAAACATGCGGCTGGTGTCGCCGTGCCAGCCGTCGAGGATCGGCGTCACGTCGATGTTGACGATATCGCCGTCCTTTAGCGCCTTGTCGCCGGGAATGCCGTGGCAGACGACATGGTTGATCGAGGTGCAGCAGCTCTTGGTGTAGCCGCGATAGCCGAGCGTTGCAGGAACGCCGCCGGCCTCAAGCGTCATGCGGCGGACAATCTCGTCAATCTCTCCGGTCGTGACCCCCGGGATAACTTGCGGGACCAGCGCATCGAGGATCTCGGCGGCAAGGCGGCCGGCGCGGCGCATGCCCTCGACACCCTCGGGTCCGTGGAGCTTGATCACATGGCTGCGCGGCTCGGCCCGGTCCTCGGGTCCGACTTGGACATATTCCGTCATGCGCCGACAGATAGGCCTTCGGGTGCCATTTTGCACCCCCGCTTGCCTGCAAAGCGCTTCAGCTGTATTATCGTTATAATACAGCAGGCGGAGAGGCGGCATGAACTGGGCTCTTTTTGCGCTGGCGGTCAGCGCCGCGCTCGTGGCGACCTGGATCTACCTCACGACAAAGCGGAATTGGAGCTGGCCGGGGCTGGTTGCGTCGATCGGCTGCTTGTTGGTCGCCGCGTTCAACAGCGCGGCCCCGTTCCGCGGCCTCATCGACCCCAACTATGTCGGTTATGGCTTCGGGCTGCTCCATGCTGAAAAGGGCATCACGGTTACGTTGCTTGCCGGCCCGCTTTTGCTATTCGGCGCTTTGTCGGCCTTGCTGGCTGTTTCCAAGAAATCGGGGTCGGCGCTTTGGCTTGTTGCAACCTTCTGCGCCGCACTCCTCGTCATTCTCGGGATTCCCGCGGTGCAGGGGATGCTGACCAGCCCGGAAGCCAACGCCATCCAGTTCGGCGAATTTCTGACCATTCCGGGATTGCTCGCGACGGCGATCTACATGCTCCTGCTGGTCGTGCCCTTCCTTATCGGACTGCTGTGGGCGCCTCGCGCCGCCATGAGGAGCGACGACTGACCCTTTGAACAACTCGCCCGCCTGCGCGTATCAGGCAGGCATGGGAAAAGCACGAATCTGGACGGCAGCCTTGGCGGTCATCGGCGACGAAATCCTGTCGGGCCGAACGCAGGACAAGAATATCGCCCAGGTGGCGACCTGGCTGAACGCCCAGGGCATCCGGCTGGCCGAGGTCCGGGTGGTTCCGGATGTCGAAGAGCGGATCATCGAGGCAATCGATGCCCTTCGGACGGCTCATGACTATTGCTTTACGA
>Ga0075421_100004098_pt1 | contig 17559 bp, 15 predicted proteins | sample SoiMetdeltSBSDD5_FD_75292 | JGI IMG/M metagenome (GOLD analysis project Ga0075421, IMG submission 75292) | Bulk soil microbial communities from a Populus tree surrounding site in Tennessee, USA - Soil MetaG P. deltoides SBSDD5 | ecosystem: Environmental > Terrestrial > Soil > Tree plantation...
TACGAATGCTGACAGCGACGCTCCGCACCGATACGGTTGGACCGAAAAGTCCAGACGAAAATCGGGCTGATAGGAAATCGTCAAGCTGCGATCCGGTCCGCAGTGAGGATTGAACTCGAGGACCACGACTCGTGGCTGGATGCAATCGAGAAGGCTGTTCAAGATCCAGTAATCATTGCCGTCCATGTCGAGCGACAGCAAATCGATCTCCCCAGCGAACCCGTGGTCCTCCACCAGCGAGTTCACATTGTCCGCCGTAACCCAGGCGTGAACGAACTTGGGTGGCGCGAGCCAAGTGTTTTTGCCCGTCGCGTAAGACTGCGTGCCTTGAGCAACGTGATCCGCACTTCCGTCCATCAGAAGCCCGTGCCATCCATGATTGACGATCAGATTTGCAGCGTTGCACTCGATCCCGTCGCCTGCACAAATCTCGATGACCTTTCGATTGGTCGTCCCGAGGACCGAGAACAGATACAACAAGATCCCATCCTCGCCGTTTTGTGAATAGCATCGGAATTCCACGTCGCGAAAATCAGGGAGGGCGTCAGGCCGTCTCGCGAGATCTCGATAGTGCAACCGGAGAAGGATCTGGCCGATTTGCTCGCCAGTGGAACAATCGTTACCGGGCATGCGGAACAGTGTACATTCGCGGCCGGCGAGGAAACACCGGCGCGTCACCGTAGTCGGCGACGGATTCATTGACTCCTCGCGTGCGACGTGGCCACGTCGATGGGTTTCTCGGCGGCGACGCGGGCGATGCCGCGTCGGCTGCGGCGTGAGATCAGCGGTTGCACGGGGACGGAGACCACGCAGTCGATGTCGTAGCGGTGGGCGGCTCCTGGCACGTTCAGCGAGAAACATCGCTGTCGAGCGAACGCCCGAGATATCCTTTACAAAACGCTGTCGTGGCATCTATGCACACCGAGGCTCTGATTACGGTTGCAATCTGCACCTACAACCGGCACGAGCATGTGAAGAAGCTACTGCCGCTTCTTCTCTCTGGTCAGACGCTGTCCGATGATCTCTACCGGATCATCATCGTGGACAACAGCGATGAGAAGCAGGCGCGAGAAAGCTTCTCGAGAGAATTCCCGGAGCTTTCCAGTGTTTCGATCATCGAGTCATCGCCTCCCGGCCTTTCCCGCGCACGCAACGTAGCGCTCGAAGCATGTGCGACACGCTACATCGTGTATCTCGACGATGACGCGTCTCCAAAGCCGGAATGGCTCAGTGCCATCCTGCGCGCGTTCACAACGCATGATCCTGCCGTCGTCGCCGGGCCGATTTATCCGATCTGGCCGCGCGCTCAGCCAGAATGGCTGCCGCACAAATACGTCGCGTGCCTCACGATTCTCGATCATGGCCAGAACGATCGCTGGTTGTCGGGGTCGGAACTGGCCTTCGGTACCAACATGGCTTTCAAGGCCGACGTGCTCCGCGAGGCGGGAGGATTCAACGTCGGTCTCGGACGCAGGGGTGCGCACAGCCTGCTGAGCGAGGAGGAAGTCGAGGTGCAGTTGGGGCTGCGCCAGCGCGGGCACCGCACTTTCTACGCCGCGGCGGCGGGCGTCGATCACCTGGTGCACCGCAACCGGTTAACACGGAATTATTTCCGTGGCAGGATGGCCTGGCAGGCGGTTTCCGAGCTTTTGCGCGACCCACCAGTGCCGCATTCCGATCGGTCGTTACAGGAGATCAGAACGGCGGCGGAAAAGCTGGGCGCGCGCGAATTGATTTCGAAACTGATGACATCGGGCGACGCGCAGACCTTCTCCGCACAACTCGACTTCATCTACCACTTGTTTGCGATTCTCTTGGAGTCGAAGGACCTGGACGATGTGTCGGTAGAAGGTATGTTCGCTGCGTCGAGTGACATGCCAACGATGGAACAGCCGCACCAGCCGTCTCGCTATGCAGATCTGCTGTACCAGCCGAACGCTCCGATTCTGCCTACCACCAGACACCTCATCGTGGAGGGAAAGCCCGCACATACTTTTCTTTACGCGCTTTACGGCGGGTTGCCGGCCAGTCAACTCCTGGTGTTTCCCCAACCGATGTCGCACAACTTCGATGGGCCTTTGGCTTATGTCCAGCGCTCTGTCACACCGGCGATAGAAACGATCACGTTTGTAACACTCGAACCACTCGTTTACGGTCCGAGCCGGCGAGCTTTGACACAGCTGATTCGGGAGTCTGACGCGGCATGTTTCGGTATCCTTCATCGGCTCCCCGAAACTGCTAAACACGCAGATGCCCTGCGAGAGGTTGCACATCTTTTAGCGGGCATTATTGTTCTCGCAGAGGCGCTCGGCGAGGAATTGCGGCAGCGACTTGAACTTGACAACGTCGTGTACCTTCCGCTCCATCCGGCTTTCGCTAAGTACGCCACGAGCGATGCAGCAAGAATTCGAGCCGCAATCGGCGTGTCCGCGGGACAGGTGGTGTTTTCGATACTCGGCGAGGCGCGCAGGGGCAAAGGCATCGACGTGGTGCTGCAGGCCTTAGATCATGTTCAGCGCGATGATCTGGAAAACATGTTCTTCCTGATTGCCGGCCGCTCGCAGGGTCTCGATGGCGATGAAATCTCGAGTGCTTTCCGGCAGAAAAGGGTCCATCACCACGTCGACGTGCGTTCCTCGGATCATCCGCTGAACTATGCCGTCCTCACCGAACGCGAATTCGGCGAGTATGTATCTGCCAGCGACGTCGGCCTGGTCTTGTACCAACACGAGCAGCGCCACTGCATGAGCGGCGTGGCGCCAAATTACGTATGGGGATTCAAGCCGCTCGTTGCGTTCGCAAACAGTGTCATCGGCCGCACGATCGCACGAAGTGACCTGGGCATCGTGGTGGAAGAGGAAACTCCCCAAGCAGTAGCAGAGGCGCTGACATCTGCAATGGACGTGCAGCGACGCGGCTGGAAGCCTACGCCTTTGTTCGACAAATATCGGTCGGAAATCGCTCCCAGTGCCGTCCTGGACAGGCTCGCAACAATTCTCGGTGACAGACAGAGGCGGAACACGCACGGGACCTCGAGTTCAAGCGAACTGGCCGTTGCCCGCCGTGAAAAGGGTCAGTGAGGCGTGAGCAACCAGTCGTACGACGAGAAGTACCATGCGGCGCGACTCGAGGGCGCGGCGAGTTCGGCAGCTGTCGTAGTCCCTTTGCTACTTGAACTTTTCCCCTGGGTCACGTCAGTCGTGGATGTGGGCTGCAGTACCGGTGCCTGGCTTCACCAGTTTCAGCTGCACGGGATCTCGCGAGTCCTGGGAGTGGATGGCGCAGACATTCCTCCTCGATTACTGCAAATCAATGTTTCCGAATTCCGGCAAATCGACTTAAGTCAACCATTACCACCGTTGGGCCGCTTCGAACTCGTATTGTCGCTCGAAGTCGGAGACTGCATCCCGAGCGAGGCGGCGCAGCAATTCGTGACTGGCCTCACCAGCATGAGCGACCTGGTCGTTTTCAGCGCTGCCGTGCCCGGTCAATCACAGCATCAGACGCTCCACGAGCGGTGGCCGAGTTACTGGAGCGCCCTGTTCGCCGACTGCCGGTTCGCGTGCTTCGACATCCTGCGCGAGAGGCTCTGGTACGACCAACGAGTCGATTGGTGGTATTTACAGAACATGCTGGTTTTTGTGTCCGAGTTTCGTGAGGATTTGCTGAATCGCTTGCCCTCCACACGTCGCGCCTGCATGCTCGACATCGTGCATCCTCGAGCGTTTGAGTGTTTTCGAACCGAAGCCAGGTTTGGCGGCGATGCGCAGTTGATGCTGTATCCCTTTCGGGTGATCGAGGCAGGCTACGAAGGCTACGATATCCTTCAGATAGATACCGACAAGTTCCTCGCTCTCGCGAAAACCGAGGGCGCGTACTCTCCGGAGAAGTTGGCAGCTGGTGGCTACTCGCGCGCCTACGTTGGAGCTTCGCGCGATGAGGTCAAGGCCCGGATTCCCCTTGAGATATTTCCCGTCAGACTAGTCGAGGAGGGCTATCAAGGGTACGACATCCTGCAGATTGGCGTGAACAAGTTCCTCGCCCTCTTGCCAAGTGATGGCGCCTATTCCCCCGAGAAGCTCGCTGCCGGCGGCTACGAGCACGCTCATCTCGCAGCCTCAATCAAGAAAGTGAAGCGAGCAATACTCGCTCGCTCGAGTCAAGGCCCTTGAAATGTCAGACTACCGCCTGGGCCAGCCGTAGCGTTGCCACAACGCAGAAGCACTCGTACATCGGTGAATCAGATTTCCGACTTTGATGGCGATTCGAACCAGTTTCCTTTCCCGTAAGTCAGCAAGCTCTTGATCGCGGGCGGACAGTCTCTCTTTCATGTGCCGAAGCCTATCCCTCGCCACGTACTCGCCTTTGCGAAGGCTCTTCAGCTCCTTTTCAGTACTGGCTGACTTTTGATTCATCGCTGTAAGAGATCGATCGCGCTCGTGCAATTGATCTCTCAGCTGTTGAAGGGAGCTGATTGCCAAAGACAGCTCGCTGACCAGACTCTTCTGCCGCGATCGCACGCTGGTCAGCTCCTGCCGCGCGTCCGCCAACTTTTCCTGAGTGTGAGACAACTGTTGCTGGATACCCGCCAATTCTCGCTGGGCGCTCTGAGAGTCCTGAACCGGTATCGTCGCCGCCGGTTCCTGAGCGGCGGAGGCGTCACGCACCAAAGACGCGTTCAGTTGCGCCTTCTCCTCGCCCACGTTCAGGACGCCCGCAGTTTGTAACCTGTATCGCGCAGGACGCGACCAGTTCGGCGAGACAGCATCTCGGGTATTCTAGTCTCACCGTGAGGATCGCCGAAGAGTCACGTGCGGCACTCACGTTACGCGTTGGACTAACTGTGCCTCATGGTTGAGGAACCAGCGATACGTTCGATCGAGGCCGTCGTGAAACGCCACGCTGGCTTGCCAGCCAAGTGCTCGAAGTTCTGACGAGTCGAGTGCCTTGAATGGCATTCCGTCAGGTTTCGAGGTATCGAAGTAAAGCTCTCCTTCGAAGCCGACGACCTCCCGGATCGCGCCGGCGAGCTCGGCGATCGAGGTGTCGAAACCGCCACCCAGGTTGAGCGGGCCGTCTCCGGTGTAGCGTTGCATCGCAAACACGCAGGCGCTTGCCAGATCGTCTGCGTACATGAATTCACGCCGCTGCCGGCCGCTTCCCCAGATCTCGATGGACGGGGCTCGAGCGACCTTGGCTTCGTGCATCCGGCGCATCAGGCCGGCGACGACGTGAGAGTCCTCGGGGCTGAAATCGTCGCCCGGTCCGAATACGTCCGCGGGAACGGCCGCGAAGAATTCGACGCCGTGCTGGAGGCGATAGGCTGCGCACATCTGGATGCCAGCCAGCTTCGCGATCGCATAGGACTGGCTCGTGGGCTCGAGCGGGCCCGTCAGCAGCGAATCGGGGCGCATCGGCTGCGATGCCAGCCGGGGGTAGCTGCAGGAGCTGGCTAAGAACATTAATCGGCGGGTACCCGCTCGCCACGCCTCGTGGATGACGTGCGTGACAACGAGCAGGTTGTCGTGGATGAGATCCGCTGGGTATCGCTGGTTTCCGGTAATACCGGCCGATCGTCCCGCCGCGACAATGACGTGCTCCGGGCGATGATGCTGAAGGAACTGCCGGACGCTGTCCGGCCGATCCATCTCCAGATCGCCGATGCCGTCGAGGACGTCGTATCCGTTCCGGCGGAGCGCGGTGATGGTGGCAGCGCCGATCAGCGTATCGGCGCCGGCCACGTAGATTCGTGCCGAGCGCTGCACGGCACCTCAGGCTGCGGCGAACTTACGTTCGAGCCGGTGCAAGGACATCTCGCGAATGTGCGCGACGGTCTCAGCGCCGAATCGTCGCTCGACGTAGTCAAGGTACGACTGGTTGGCAAAGTACTCGCCAAAGGCGTAGTCGCGAAACTTGAGCACCTCGCCAGCGGATAGATGCTTCGTGGGCAGTGGCAAGGTGTCAACGGCATGTTGAGAGTAGCCGCTCCACGTGTCCGGGAGGCGCCAGCCGTTGGCGATCGCCTGACGGTAGAGCGGTGACCCCGGATACGCCATGGCCGAATAGAAGTTGGCGAACTCCGTTCGCAGTTCAAGCGCGAGGTCCAGCGTCTGCTGCATGGTGTCCAGGTCATCCTCGGGCAACCCGAAGATGTAATTGCCGATGGTGTTGATCCCGGCAGCCTTCACGCGCGCAATCGTGTCGTAAACCTGCTCGATCTCGTAGCGTTTGTCGACGTCGCTGAGCACGCGATCGCTGGCCGCTTCGATTCCGAAGGCGAGCCAATTGAAGCCCGCTCGCTTCAGCTTGTCGAGCATTCCGTCCTTGACTGTGTCGACGCGCGCATATGCCCAGATGTTCAGGTCATACCCGCGTTCGATAATCAGATCGCAGATGCCGGACACATGGCGCACGTTCAGCACGAACATCTCGTCCGCGAACTTGATGTTGCGGACGCCGTGCTTGTTGACGAGGAGATCGATCTCTTCGATGACGCGCTGCGGGCTCCAGAACCGGTACGAATTCACGGTTTCTTTCAGCCCAAGCTCCTTCTCACCAGCCTTGAACGGCGCCTGGATGCAACAGAACGAGCACTTGTACGGACAACCCAGCGTCGTGTAGATGGCGGCGTACGGTTCGCGATCGAGGTGTCCGAAGCAATGCCAGTTGTGAGCCCGGTACTTCGTCATTGGAAGCAGATCCCAAGCCACCCCTGGGATGGATTCTTCGAGATCCTTGACGAGCGGTGCGGCCTCGTTGGCACGCCGCTGGCGTATCGGGCCCCCAGCCCAATACGTCAGCCCTCGAATCTTGTTGAGACTCGTGTCACCTTGCCGCGCCGCTTCGAGCAGGTCAACGATCGTATGCAAGCCTTCGTCGTGCGCGACGAAGTCGCACGCTTCTTCAGCGAGTGTCCGTTCCGGGAGCGCCGCGACATGTCCACCGAGCATCAGAATTCGTGCATCGGGAACGCGTTCGCGAATCGCCGTGCACGCGAGGCTGGCGCCGGTCATGTTCTGCGTCGATGCGGAGGGCTGGTGACCGTACACGACGACGGCGACGAGTCTCGGTTTGATGTCGGCGATGCGATCCGCAACCTGTGACGGAACGAACTCATCAGCTTCAGCGTCGACGACTTCGACTGAGTAGCCGGCGCGCCGGACGAACGTGGCGATTAGCCCCGCCCAAATCGGGTTCTCGACGGCCGTCAGGCGCTTTCCGAGTGACTGATAAATCTCGGTGCGTGCGCCAGGGTTCACGAGAACCAGGTCGGTGCGCGTCGAATGGCTCATAGGCTCATGAGGAAGCTGAGGTCGAAGCTATTGTATAACCCGTCTTCTATGAAGACGTGGACAACGCTCGAGCGTCGCGTGGAGTTCTCTGGCGGCCCGATTCAGGAGATCGCCAGCGAGACAGTACAGCTACCGGATGGACGCATCATCCCCGACTATTACACCGCACGGATGGGCGATTATGCCCTCGTGTACGCGGTCACCCTTGAAGGCAAGGTCTTGGTGCTCCGCCAGTACAAGCACGGGGTAGGACGAGTATGCCTGACCTTTCCAGGGGGCTACGTCGCGCCCGGTGAGGATCCGGCCGTCGCAGCGGAGCGGGAACTTATTGAAGAGACGGGCTACCGAGGGACTCGCCTGACCCCGCTCGGATCATTTGTCACCAACGCGAACCAGGGTTGCAACACGGCTCACATGTTTCGAATTGACGGGTGCCAACACGTGGGCGCTCCCAATTCCGGTGATCTCGAGGAGATGGAGCTGGTGCAGTATGCACCCGGAGAATTACTGACATCGTCGCGCTTCCAGGAGATGGGGGTCCTTGGCTACGTAACACTCGTGTTGCTTGCTGAGCGCAGAGCGACACAAATGTGATGCCAGTTCAAATTGCTTCCATGCTACACTCCCCGGACTCCGGGCCTAATGATCATCAGTCGCACACCGTACCGAATCTCATTCTTCGGTGGCGGGACGGACTATCCGTCTTGGTACCGGCACTATGGCGGTCAGGTCATCGCGACCACGATCGACAAGTACTGCTACATCACTGCGCGCTATCTTCCCCCTTTCTTCGATCATAAGTTCAGGATCGTCTATTCGCGCATCGAGAACTGTCGGACCATTGACGAGATTGAGCACCCTGCGGTGCGAGAGTGCCTTCGCTATCTCGAATTCGAACAAGGTCTCGAAATTCATCATGACGGCGATCTTCCAGCTCGCAGCGGTCTTGGTTCGAGCTCGTCGTTCGTCGTAGGTCTCCTTCACGCGTTGCATGCTCTCAGGGGGGCGATTCCTGCGAAAGAACGGCTCGCCCACGAAGCTATTCACATGGAGCAGATTCGACTGAAGGAGACGGTTGGTTCGCAGGACCAGGTCATGGCCGCGCACGGCGGCTGTCAGCGGATCGAGTTTTTGTCGGACGGCGAGATTCGTGTGACACCGTTGACCCTGCATCCCGAGCGACTTGAGGTGTTGAATTCTCATCTGATGCTGTTTTTCACGGGCATCAAGCGCACGGCCACGACCATTGCGGAAAGCTATGCGTGCGATGTGTCGCTTGTGGAACGGCAATTGCGCACGATGGGGAACATGGTCGAGGAGGCTTTTCAGATCCTTGCGGGAAGCCGTGACCTCACTGCGTTCGGTCGCCTCCTTCATGAAAGCTGGCGCGCGAAGCGAAGCTTGAGCAAGCAAGTATCAAATCCGATCATCGATGAGATTTACTCCGCGGCGCGCTCGTCTGGCGCCCTGGGCGGTAAATTAGTCGGCGCTGGTGGCGGGGGATTCATGTTGTTGTTCGCCCGTCCCGCCGATCACGAGCGCATTCGCGAGCGACTTCGCAGACTCGTGCACGTCCCATTTCGCTTCGAACGACGCGGCAGCAGGATCATCTTTTCAGATCCTGTCGACTACACAGCGCAAGCGCGTGAGCGCCTGCTGCGAGCCGCGGAAACATTCCAGGAGCCTGCTGAAGTCCTGGCAGGCGCGTCCAGACGCGCCCCGGCGGGCAACGCCTAACCGACCGCATAACGGGTTAATTGAATGCACGACGCCGACGGAGCCTTCGCGGCGGGAGACTATCTCTCCGCCGCCCGTCATCTTTCGTCTGACACTTGGCAGTATTGGGCGAGCCTCGGTCTGCTTGGTCATCCCGCCGACACGGCGGACGCACTGTCGCGATTCCCTGACCCTGACGCAACATTCTTTAGCGGCGTCTCGTCGTGGATCGCGGGTGACGATGATCGCGCATGTCACGTTTTGGGGCGCTGCGAGCGCGCGCATGCGCGGCGGCTGCTCGACCTGATCGTCAAGCGTCCGATTGCAGTGCTCGCCCAACTGCCGTGGAACCGCCGCGGCGCCTGGGACATCCTGACGCATCTGAAGGACCCCGCGTTCCGGCTGCTGAACATCAGCTTTCATCGGGACGACATTCAGAACCGCCCATACGCGGATGTCCGATCGCTGATTCCGGCAATGGTTCGGCCGGACTTCTTCGTTGCTGCGATGCTCGAATGGCATCTCATTCCGCCGAACATTCGCGCGCTCGGTTGTCCCGTGATCGGTCACTCGAGCGACTTCGACCTGCACATTCAGACCGTTGCGCCCTGGCTCGAGTTGTTCGACGAGCTCGTCGTCCTCGACCATGTCGAGTGGCGACACATGAGTCGCATCGTGAGCATGCCGGTCTCGGTCTTTCCGAAACTGTTTGGTGTGCCATCGGAACTGCCGGATCTGCCGGAAGGCGACCGTGAGATCGACGTCTTCCTCTCGGGGACGGTCAATCATCCGTACCATCCCGACAAAGATCCTGTCGTGCTCGGCGTGCTCGACCTGCCAGACGTCCGACTGAAGATCGTCGAGGGGTTCGAAGGGACGGAGTCGTACTACCAGAACCTGGGACGATCGAAAGTGACCTGCACCTATGTCCGCCATCCCGGAGCCATGCCCACCAGAGGCCTCGAGGCGCTCGGGATGGGATGCGCCGTCGTGGTCCAGGAAGAAAGCGCGCTCAGGTTGTTTTGCGGTGACTCAGAAGGCGTCGTTTCGTATGCCTCTGACGCCAGTGGTCCAGCCAGAGCGATAGAGCGATTACTCGCGCGTTGGGACGATTACCGCTCGAGTGGGCGGGCAGGCGCCGTGATGGTGCGTCGCGAGTTCGCATTGGAACGCGTGGCCTCGCAGTACCTCCGTTTTCTGACTTTCCTTGCGGCTCGGCCGCGTGAGGCGCGTATCGGGCCGGCGCCGGAGCAGATGCTCCAGAAGCGCCCCGTCGTGCAGAGAGGCTGGCTCCCGTCGACGAAGTTCGGAAAGCGAATGCTCATGAACTGGGCGGCCGAGTCGGCGGCCCGGATCGAGAGTCAGCTCAAAGTCGAACAAACGAGTCGGCTGCTGAACGATCTTGCGCGCGAGCGGCTACTCGCTCACTATCACGCCCCCCATTCTGAGGAGCCGCCTTGGCTGCAGGACGTCATCACGCCGCTCGAGCGGGCGATGGAGCGATCTCCGGCAGCGCTGGTGCCGCGCTTCAATCTCGTCCGTGTCTTCCTCCACTTCGGCGGCCCTAAACAGGTGCGGCGGGGTATTGCGCTCCTCGACGACACGCTCGGTTATCCCGTCGAGCGGTGGCAGGTCAATCCGCTCGACGACGTCCTGCCGTGGGACTTCTGCTCGTCATGGTTCAACTACCGCAGGTATTTCGATACGGTGGTGCGGCCGATGGTGTCGGCGGAATCACACGCACACGAACTGACGACGATCATCATGGCGTCCCTGGCCCACTACCGAGCCAGATACACAGATGAAATCCCTGGCACACGCGGCACCGTCGAGTGGGCGAGGGAGGCAGTTCGCCTCGATCCCGACTTTGCAGAGTACGCGTTGTATTGCTGCAGGCTTCTCGTGGCTCAGGCGGAGCCGGCAGATTTTGCCGAGGCACACCGCCATCTCGAGCAATTGGCGCGTCGGTCAGTGAGGCTCCTGGAGATTCTCGACATTGCTCGACACCTGCCGATGGACTGCCAAGTGGAATGGTTCAAAGACCTGGAAAGGCGCGCAACCAGATTCTGGTCGGCTACGCGGGTTCGGGAAGATTTGCCTGAACCCGTGCTTCGCAGCGCCGTTGAACCAGGTGATCGTAGGAGAGCGCCCGTCTCGAGCGCGACGGCTGAGGGAGGTACTATAACGACGTGAGCCAGACGTTCGAAGAGATTCCGATTGCCACCGTTCGCGAGTACTGGAACCGTCGCCCGTGCAACCTGCGGCACTCGCCCGCTCCTGTCGGGACACGACAGTACTTCGATGAAGTGGAGCGACGGAAGTACTTCATCGAGCCTCACATTCCGGCATTCGCCGACTTTCCTCGATGGAAGGACCGCCGGGTTCTCGAAGTTGGGTGTGGGTTGGGGACCGACACCATCAACTTTGCTCGCGCCGGCGCGCTCGTCACGGCGGTGGATCTCTCCGAGGAGTCCCTGGAGTTGGCAAGGAAGCGCGCCCGCATCTTTGAGGTAGAGGATCGCGTCCGTTTTGTCGCTGCCGATGCGGAACGCCTCTCAGAATTCGTCGAGCCGCAACGATACGACCTCGTCTACTCGTTCGGCGTCATTCATCACTCGCCTCATCCCGACCGGATTCTCCGGCAGTTGCGCTCTCACTTCGTCGCCGCCGGGAGCACGCTGAAAGTAATGGTCTATCACCGGTGGTCCTGGAAGGTGCTGGGCATCGTGCTTACCGACGCGCACGGCGCCTGGTGGAAGATGGATTCGGTCGTTGCACGGAACTCGGAGGCCCAGACCGGGTGCCCGGTCACCTATACCTACTCACGCCGCAGTGGTGCGCGGCTGCTCGAAGACACTGGGTTCAGCGTAGTTGCCGCACAGGTTGACCACATCTTTCCATATCGAGTTCCTGACTACGTCCGCTACGAATACGTCAAGACATTGCCGTTCCGATTTCTGCCGCACGCAGCCATGCGCGCGCTCGAGCATCGTCTCGGGTGGCATCTCTGCCTGACGGCATGCCCGGCATGAGCCAACGGATGGTCTCGTACCTGTCCGTTGTGCTCACGGGACGCAACGACAATTTCGGCGGCGACTTCAATCAGCGACTGTTTTCCGCGCTCTCCTATAACCACCGTTTGCTGGCAGAGGCGGGCGTCGAGTACGAGCTGGTGTTCGTCGAATGGCGGCCAGTGGCCGGACGACTGCTGCTATCCGACTTGATACGAGAGCAGCTCCCGGATGTCGCCCCTCGCCTGATCGCGTACGAAGTCGACGAGCGCTATCACGATGCGTTCAGTCAGAATCCGCGGCTCCAATTCCACGAGTTCATTGCCAAGAACGTCGGCATCCGGCGCGCACTCGGGAGCTACATCCTAGTGACCAACACGGACATCTACCTGAGCCGCGACATCGTCAACATGATCGCGAAGCAGGCGCTTCGACCAATGGTGCTCTACCGCGCGACGCGTGTCGATCTGAAATCGTGGCTGGACGGCACGAACCTCGACGAAGCGGTGCTGACCGACCCGCGCAATCAAGCCGCGCTCAACATCCTCAAGCCCCCGTACTTGACGAATGCGGCTGGCGACTTTCTCTTACTCGATCGCTTCAGCTTTCACGCGCTGCGCGGATTCAACGAGATCATCCGTTTTGCCAAGATTCATATCGACGCAAACTTCTGTTTCCACGCACGAGAGAACGGTTTGCTGGTTGCCGACACGGGCGCGCGGGTATACCACGTTGGTGAGGGGACGTTCCGCGCGCAGCGGCGGGTCTACCGTGACCGCCCATCCGATGCGCCCTGGGGCGACAACTGGCGCAAACAGATGCTGTACGACAATGCCCCGAATTGGGGTCTGGGAGACGCTCCGGTCATCGAGCGAAACGCGCGGCATTTCCGAGTCGAGTTCGATGATCGAGCCGTGCCGCCGCTGGTGGCACTTCGTCGGGTGACGAAAGCTGCCTTCGTTCCAACCGAATTCAAGACGTAGAACGACGTTTATGGCGAAAACAGGGCGCGCGCTGCGTGCGCCCACGCCTGCAGTTTTCGCGCGAAGGACCTGAAGCCCGAGCCGCCATCCGCGCCGAGGGCCCGTCGGAGGGGGGCGGTCCACCGCCATGACCGGCTGCTGTATACCTGTTTTAGGGCGCGCGCAAGCTTCTTCTGTCGCGAAGTCTGCACCGCATGCTGGCGTGTCAGTCGCGAGGCCGTCACCCGCAGCGTCTGTACCTTGCGATTCAGTGTGGCGCGACGTTCGTAGGCGCGGTCCAGCCGTCCCTGGAGTGCCGCGATCTCGTTCTGCAGTCCTTTCGCACGGACGCGCTCCGCATCTGCCGTACTCTGTGCCGTGCGCGTGTCCTCGCGGAGCACTGCGAGGTCGCGTTTAAGGGCCTGTGTGCGATCGCGATCGGCTTCCGACTGCTCCCGGCTAACCCGCAGGTCCTCACGCAGCGAGGCCAGCCCCGTCGTCATCGTGGACATCTGTTCGCCTTGTGCGCGTGCATCGATGCGCGCACGGTCGAGCGCGACGGAGGCGGCGGACAACTGAAGGGCAAGATCGGCCGCGAGCGCGTGGACCTGCCGGAGGGTGGCTTCGTTCTCTGCCTGTCGCGCTGAGACTCGCGTCGCCTCGGCCGTCAGGTGCGCGACCAGCTCGTCCTGTTCCGACAGTCGTCCCACCATATGAGCCCGCTCGTGCGCGTGCCCTGACTGGCGGAGTTGTCCTAGCAAGGCTTCGCCGAGCGTGGCGAAGAACTCACGGACAGTGAAGGCGATCTGGCCTCGACTGTTGACTTGCTCTACGAGCCACCGCACATCAGCTGGCAGGCTATGGCCGATCCCGACAACACCCAAGCCGTGTCCGTGGAGAAAGGCGAAACTGGGATACCGGGCCGCGACTTCTGGCCAGAAGCGGCACACCCCGAAGTCTGCTTCGCGCACGTTCGTGTCGTGCATGACCACGACCGCCCGGTTGCTCAACTTGGGAAGCCACGACTCGAAGTCCTCTCGGACAGCCTCGTAGGTGTGGACGCCGTCGATGTGCAGGAGATCCACGCTGCCGTCCGGGAACTTCGACAGGGCCTCCTCGAACGTCGACCGTACGAGTCGGGAAAATGCGCTGAAATGGTGATCGTGGAACGAAGACCACTCCTTGAACACGTCCTCGCCGTAGAAGCCGGCCTGGTGATCCCCCTTCCACGTGTCCACGGCATAGGTCGCGGTGTCGAGCCCGAGTATCTGCACTGCCTGCGCGAATGCCGAGTAGCTCACGCCCGTGTGCGTACCGAGCTCCACGACCGTCCCAGGCCGCAGCGCATCGATCAGCCAGAACGCGAACGGGATATGAGGCACCCAGCTCGGGGGATCGACGAGCCGCACTGGACGCGTGAAGACGATTGAGCGAAGGAGCAATTCGCCGGAGGAAACGACGGTAGACATCGCCTTTCTTGCGAGCCGGGTTGGCGGCTCGACGATGGCCATTATACTGATGCCCTTTGCATGCGTACCAAGGTGAGTAGATGAATTCGTGGGTTGTCGTTGCTCTCGGACGAGGGTTCGTGGGCTCGTGTTACCGCACGCTGTTGGCGCGTGATTCCCGACCCGCGGACCAGGGACCTACGTTCGGTCACTGCGCACGGAACGACTCGGCTGGAGATGGTCCAGGCCTTTGTCGAGTCCGCCGAGTACGGCGCCGAGTGCCTCGGGCGATTCGTCCCGCCGGGGCATTTCTACCCCCGATCCCGTCTGCGGACGACATCGCCAGGTTTCGAGCGCTCGGCCGCGAACGCAACCGGGCGGTGCGATCTCGCTAGAGCGCACAGTGTGAATCTTGCCGCTCGCTCTATGTTGTGGTCCCCGCGTTCGAAGCGGATTCCGCGTACGCGTCCATGTCCTTGGGAGTTCCAAATCCAGTCAGTTGCTAGCCCGCAACCCTTACAACTTGCGGTGAGAGGTGGCGGCTTCTGCCTCGAAGGTCATCTCGTGTATCTTCGCGGGCCTGACCTTGGTGCCGGTGATACGCTTGCTCTCAGTCGGCGCCGGCACGCGGGCCGGCCCGTAGACCATGCTCAACATCGTCGCAGTCATGGTGGTTCGCAACGAAGCGGACATTCTGCCGACCAACATCCGCTATCACGCGGCACAAGGCATCACCGAATTCCGCATCGTGGACAACGGTTCGTCCGACGCAACTTCGGACCGGCTGCGCGAGCTGGCGCGAACCATTCGGATCCGCTGGACGCGAAACGAGGGCCCTATCATCAGGCAGAGAATGGTGACGGGGCCCACGCCGGCGCCGATTGGATTGTGCCTATCGATGCAGACGAGTTCTGGAGCGCCGGCGGAGGCTGTCTCGCGTAGGCGCTGGCGGCTTCGCGGCCAGCGCAATCGAGGCCCGAGTGGTCAACTTCATGCAGCACCGCGGTAACCGCGCGCGCCGCGATGCCGCGCTGCTCACGATGCCTGCCCGGGTCGCGGCGCCATTTGCCTACGAGCAATGTCGCGAGCTGGCCGAATTGCGTCAGATTGCGTTCGTCGAGATGCAGTACCCGGCAAAGTGGATTTGTTCCGCGTCTCCCGATCTGCGGATCCAACCGGGCGCGCACGGCGTGGACGGGATTGCCGGCGTTCCTGTCTCCTCGCCGGAGATCGTCTGCCTGCATGCACTCATCCGATCTAGGGCCGTGCTCGACGTGCGGGCCGAGCACGAACGTAGACTGCTCGAAGCCGGCTATCCACTCGAGCACGGCTGGCAGAACCAGTGGTGGCAGCGACTGCACGCAGCAGCAAGGCTCGACGAGGAATGGCGCGCGAACTCGACCGGGGATGGGTATCTCGAAATCGGTCCGCGACGCACGCCGGTCGTCTTCGATCCCAGGCTGCGAGACGCGGTGCGTCCCTGGATAGGGATTTGAGCGGGGAGGGCATGACGGGACTGCCGCTGTTCCGCCGAGTCTTCGCGCGCAAGATTCCTCGCATCATCCATTACTGCTGGCTCGGCGGCCGCGTACCCTCGGACGAGATGGTCCGCTGCATTGAGACATGGCGAACCCACCATCCGGGGTTCGAGATCAGGCGCTGGGATGAGAGCAACCTGCCCGTTGATGCATTTGTCGACCGGGCGCTCGTAGGTGGCCACTGGTCGCGCGCGTCCAACGCAATCCGTCTTCACGCGCTGTACGAGCACGGTGGCATCTACCTGGATACCGACGTCGAAGTGCTGCGCAGCCTCGAGCCCCTGCGACGCCACGCGTGTTTTCTCGGGTTTCAGTACATCCCCGACGGCACCGCCTACAAGCCATTCGAGATGTGCGTGGCGAGCGGCGTGATGGGAGCGCGTCCTCGACATCCGCTGGTTCGCGAGATGCTCGCCGAGATTCCGCGATCGGTCGAGGGGCCGGCCGCCTTCGAGATCCTCGGGCCGCAGATGGCCACTGCGGTCCTCATCCGCGCCGGCCTGCGAGGATACTCGGACACGCCGGTGACGATCGCAGGTGCCACGATCCTTCCGAAGGAAGCGTTCTATCCCTACTTCTATCGGGAAGCGTTCGATCCCGCCCTCATCACGCCGTCGACCTTCTCGGTGCATCACTGGGCCAAGCGGTGGTAAAGAGACGCGGCGCCGCGGGCTCGTTGGTTGACGTGCAGTGCACCTCCTGGATCGCAAGGGTTGGTGCACCTTATCTCGCAAGGTACCGGGACACGCACTGCTGCACGAACTCGGCGGCGCTGAGCACCGTCCGGATCGAGTTCCAATCGTCTCGGATGAATGTCCTGCTCACCTCACTCTGGCGGAGCACGAAATGTAACTCCTCTATGGACATGCTCGAGAGATCACGTTGATACACCATTTCGCGACACGGAAAATCGCAGGATCCCAGAGGTTCGGAAAGGACCGCGGTTCCACAGGCGGCGGCGAGGAGCACGCGTGGTTCGAATTGGTTTCGGCCGTCGGCGTGAACGTTGATCACGCACCGCGCGCGCCTCGTCATGTCAGCCAAAGAGCGGCCGAACACACCGTGGGCGATCCAATGAAAACGGAACGACAGGGTTCGAAAGCGCTCGAGTGTTTCGATTCTGTGCTGCGTCGCCTTGCCGACAAAAAGAAAGTCGATGTCCTTCGACACGTCATCGAACGGGTGGAACACCGAACAGTCGATGGGCAACGGCCGATATCCGTCCACCGCGATTCGCCGCTCGTCGAACCATGGCTGGCTGGCCTGGTCGTAGTGGAAGAACATGTCGTAGCCGCTCGCCGTCAACTTGCTGTAGACGTGCTCTCGAACGTCCGTCTCGCCTGAGGTGACCTGCCGGCCGCTCGGACCGGTCGGCAGCGGCTCGGACGAGAAGCCGATCTTGATTCCCGGCAGCAACCGCAACATCGAGGCTGAGTAGAGCTCGGGCCTGTAGATGAGCGTGACGTCCGGTGCGAACGCGAGCAGCCGCGCGAACGGCCGGAACGAATAGTGATCGTAGTCGAAGCCTTGGACGTCAGGGCGTTCTCCATGCCCTTCAATGAAGTGGTTTTCGAAATAGACGCGGTGGCCGA
>Ga0075421_100004099_pt1 | contig 17559 bp, 11 predicted proteins | sample SoiMetdeltSBSDD5_FD_75292 | JGI IMG/M metagenome (GOLD analysis project Ga0075421, IMG submission 75292) | Bulk soil microbial communities from a Populus tree surrounding site in Tennessee, USA - Soil MetaG P. deltoides SBSDD5 | ecosystem: Environmental > Terrestrial > Soil > Tree plantation...
AGTAGCCGAGTCGCGGCCACTCGTTATGCCATGAGCGATCCCGATGGCGGGACGCGCCGCATTTGGGTTGACGCGCAGGGGCGCGTGCTCAAGGTCACGCTCGAGGGGCGCGGGATCACCGCCACGCGGGACGATCCCCCTCGCTGAGGGGGGCTGGACGCAAACGACGCCCCGCTCGCGGGGCGTTTTTGCTTTGTGGACACCACGCGGAGTGCCCTGAAACCGGGTCGCGGGCCAGCCCGTACGCACACACGACCTTCCTTCGAGAGGTATCCCCCCGATGAGACTCACTGTGCTCGTCGCACTCGTGCTTGCCGCCGGCCTTCTGCCGCCCGCCGTGGACGCTCAGGTCCCGGATACGGCTCGCAGCGCCGTGCTCACGCTCGAGGAGGCGATCGCGCTGGCCCAGCGCAACAATCCGCAGCACCTTCAGCTGGTGAACGACCAGCGCGCCGCCAACGCGTCCGTCCGCGCGGCCTACGGGTCATTGTTGCCGAGCGCGAGCATTTCCTTCAGCAGTGAGTACCGGAAGGAAGGCTCTCAGCCGTTTCAGGGCCTCAACTTCAGCACGAGCTCCGACGTCTACCAGTCGTCCTATTGGCTCGGCTTGCAGTACGACATCAGCCCGGCGACGTTCATCACACCGAAGCTCGAATCGGCGCGACGTGACGCCGTCGAGGCCGACATCGCCGGGTCGAGCCACGCCTTGCGAGCGCTCGTTACCCAGGACTATTTGACCGCGCTGAAGTCCGAGGCGCAGGCGACGTTGCAGGATACGCTGACTCGAACCGCCGAGGTGCAGCTGGAGCTGGCGCGCGCCCGAGCGGCTGTCGGCGCCGGCACTCAGCTCGACGTCACGCGCGCCGAGGTCGCCCTGGGGACGCAGCAGGTGGCCGCCCTGCGCGCGCGAAACACTGCTGAAATCGACAAGCTGCGACTGTTCGAGCGCATGGGAGTCGCTCAGCCTGCCAATGTGCGGCTTTCCTCGCGATTCGCCGTTACCGCGCCTTCGATCTCGATGGACGAGGTTCTGCGGATCGCTCGGGAGGAAAACCCCGCCCTCCGTGCCTATCGATCGCGAGAGAAAGTCGCATCGCTCGACGTTCGACGGGCGCAGTCGCAATATTTGCCCTCGCTCAGCGTCAGCACCGGCTGGGGCGGGTATACGCAGCAGTACACGAACGATAGGTTCCTCGTCGAGGGAGCGCGTTCGCGCGTCCTGGGGGACCGCGCACAATGCTTCACGACCGACTCGATTCGACAAGGTGCCGGATTGAGTCCAATCACCTCATTCTGCAACAGCGCCTTCACCTTCGGCCCAGCCGATGAGGAAGCAATCCGGCGCGAGAACGACAGGTTCCCGTTCGATTTCACCCGCCAGCCATTCAGCGTACAGGCGCGCGTGTCGCTTCCGCTGTTCGACGGCTTCACGCGCGAGCAGCGCGTGCAGGTTGCCCAGGCCTCACGCGATGATGCACGATTCCAGGTGCGGCAGACCGAGCTTCGCCTCACGGCCGACGTCAGCGCGGCGTATTACACGCTGGTGACGGCGGTGCGCGCGAGCGAAGTGCAGGAGCAGAATGCCGCCAAGGCGCGAGAGGAGCTGCGCTTGACCGAGGAACGCTACCGTGTGGGCGCCGCGACTTTCGTCGAGCTCGCCGAGTCGCGTTCGAGCTTCGAGCGGGCCGAGCAGGACCGGATCGCCGCAATTTACGATTACCACCAGGCGTGGGCCGCACTCGAGAACGCGGTCGGCCGCCCACTTCGCTAAACAGAGGACGACATGAGCCGGAAGACCAAATGGGGAATCGGAGTGGTGCTCGTTCTCGGCCTCGGCACCTGCGTCGCCGTCACCGCGGCGAAGCGAGGTAACAAGGCCGTCGACGTCCGCATCGAGGAGGTCGCTCGTCGCGATCTCGTGGCGTCGGTGACCGCGAGCGGTCAGGTGGAGCCGCGCACGAAGGTCGACCTCACCGCCGACATCAGCGGACGCATCGTTCGCCTGGCGGTGAAGGAAGGTCAGATGGTGTCGCGCGGACAGTTCCTCCTCGAGATCGATCCCGTGCAGTATCAGGCAGGGGTCCAGCGTGCGGCCGCCGGGCTTGCCGCGGCGCGCGCGCAGGAGGCGCAGGCCAAGGCCAACGTGGAGCAGGCGCGCAGCAACCTCGCGCGGTCGGAGGAGATCCGTCGAGCCAACCCGACGCTCGTGTCAGCCGAGCAGCTCGAACAGCTGAAGACGGCCGTCGAGGTGAACGAGGCGCTGTATCAATCGGCCAGGCACAACGTCGAGCAATCCGCCGCATCGCTGCGCGACGCCCGCTCGAGTCTCTCGAAGACGGTGATTCTCGCGCCAATGGCGGGACGCATCACGCGACTCAACGTCGAGCTCGGTGAGACGGCCGTGCCCGGCACCTTCAACATGGACGCCGCCACGCTGCTGACGATCGCCGACATGAGCGTGCTCGAGACGAAGATCAAGGTCGACGAGACCGACGTCGCGCGCATCTCGCTGGGCGATTCGGCGATGGTCGAGATCGACGCGTTCCCCGATACCTCGTTCGTCGGCCGAGTGGTCGAGATCTCGAACAGCTCGATCAAGCTGGCGGGTGGTGGCGGCCAGCCGGGCCAGGATCAGGCCGTGGACTACGAGGTCACGGTGCAGCTCGTGAATCCGCCGTCGGAGACGCGACCCGACTTCTCGGCGACGGCCAAGATCGTCACCGACACGCGCCAGAACGTCCTGGCGGTTCCGATCATCGCGCTCACGGTGCGCGAGCACGAGACCACGAAGTCGAGTGATTCCGCGGCGATCGCGCTCGGGCGCCAGCCCACGAAGCAGGTCGGGCAGCGCGACGTCGAAGGCGTATTTGTGGTCGGCAAGGAGAACAAGGTGTCGTTCCGCCCGGTACGCGTCGGCATCGCCGGAGAGGAATACTTCGAGGTCATCGAGGGCCTCCAGCCCGGCGAGAAGATCGTCGCGGGCAGCTACCAGGCAATTCGCGAGCTGCGCGATGGGGCCACCGTTCGTGAGGCGAAGCAGGAAGCGAAGCCCGCGCAAGGAGCCAAGGCGTGAGCATCCAATACGAGACGGCGATCAGCAACACCGCCGAGCGCGAAGCCGTCATTCGCGACCACGGCGGCGCGCCGGAAGACGACTGGGTCATCGTGACGCGCGGCATCCAGCGCGATTACGACATGGGGGGCGAAGTGGTGCACGCCCTTCGTGGCGTGGATCTGGCCGTCAGACGCAACGAGTACGTCGCCATCATGGGTCCGTCGGGCTCGGGCAAGTCGACACTCATGAACATCATCGGGTGCCTCGACACGCCGACGGCCGGCGAATACTGGCTCAACGGGCAGCTCGTGTCGGCCATGAGCGACGACGAGCTGGCCCGTGTTCGCAACCGGGAGATCGGGTTCGTCTTCCAGACCTTCAACCTGCTCCCGCGGGCGACCGCGCTGCATAACGTGGAGCTGCCGCTCGTCTACGCGGGTATCCCCTCGCAGGAGCGGAAGCGGCGCGCCAATGAAGCACTGGAGCGCGTGCAGCTCAGCGACCGGGCGAGCCACCGCCCGAACGAGCTCTCCGGGGGGCAGCGGCAGCGCGTCGCCATCGCGCGCGCGCTGGTGAACCGGCCGGCGATCCTCCTCGCGGACGAGCCGACGGGCAACCTCGACTCGGGAACGTCGGCGGAGATCATGAAGGTGTTCGAGACGCTGGCCACCGAGGGTCAAACCGTCATCATGGTCACGCACGAAGCGGACATCGCCGCGCACGCTCGACGCATCGTCGTGCTCCGCGATGGACGCATCTCGTCCGACGAACGGCGGGAGTCGTTCGCCGCGCGCGTGGCGCTTGCCCAGGCCGCACACTAGCCGTGCCGTTCTTCGAGGCCATTCGACTCGCGCTCTCGCAGATTCGCGCGCAGAAGCTGAAGAGCTTCTTCACGCTCCTCGGCGTGACCATTGGGGTCATGTTCCTGATCGCGGTCGTCGCCGTCATCAACGGCATGGGCCGCTACATGGAAGAGGAGTTCGCCGGCAAGCTGATGGGGGTGAACACCTTCACCCTGCGTCACCGGCCGTACTTCGAGATGAACACCACCGACGAGGAGTGGCGGTCGTACGCGAGGCGGCAGCGCATCATGCTGCACGACGTCGAGCCGGTGGTCGCGGCGCTCCCGCCCGACATCATGTGGGCGGTCGAGAGTCGCGACAACATCCCGGTGTCGACGAAGGACATGCGCCCGCGAGACGTCGACGCGTTCGCCGTGGACGGGCAGTTCTTCGAGATCCGGAGCCTCGACGTCGCGAGCGGACGGTTGATCGCGCCTCACGAGTTCGCGAACGGCTCGAAGGTGGTGGTGATCGGGCAGGACGTCAAAAAACGGTTCTTCCCCACGACCGAGGCGCTTGGCCGCGAGCTGCGGATCGGGGGTGTGCCGTACCGCATCATTGGCGTGATGGAGGAGCAGGGATCGGTGTTCGGTCTCTCCGTCGACAAGTTCGTTGTCGGGCCGATGAAATCGCCGCTCGCGCGCCTGCTCAATCGGCGCCCCGGCATCATCGATGGCATCATCCTCAAGTCGAGCTCGATGCAGGGGATGCAGGAAGGGATGGAGCGCGTCCGCCAGGTCATGCGCGGGCGCCACCACCTGCGCCCTGCCCAGCCGGACGACTTCGCCATCGAGACGACGGAGTCCGCGCTCACCTTCTGGGCGAAAATCGAGAACGTGCTCGTCATGGCCGGCGTCGTCCTTCCCGCCATCGGCCTGCTCGTCGGCGCCATCGTCATCATGAATATCATGCTGGTGGCGGTCGCACAGCGCACGCGCGAGATCGGCATCCGGAAGTCGCTCGGCGCGCGACGTCGCGACATCCTCTCGCAGTTCCTCGTCGAGGCGGCCACGCTCAGCACGATCGGAGCGGTATTCGGCATTCTGCTCGGAGTGGGGATCGCGGCACTCGTCGAGAAGGCGAGCCCGATGCCAGCCAGCGTGGCGCCCTGGTCGGTCGTGACGGCGGTCTTCCTCGGTGCAGGCGTCGGCATCATCTCGGGCATGTATCCCGCGGCGCGCGCGGCCCGGCTCGACCCAATCGTCGCCCTGCGACAGGAGTGACGATGAGCTTCTCCGCACGCGTCTTCAACCTGCTGGAAGGGGTCGGCATCGCGTTCGATTCGATTCGCGCGAACAAGGTCCGCGCGGCGCTGACGATCCTCGGCGTCGCCGTCGGCGTGTTCACCGTCGTGGGGATTTCGGCGGCGATTTACGGCATCAATCGGAGCGTCGCCCGCGACTTCGAGGCGGCCGGGCCAACCTCGTTCTTCATCTACAAGTTTCCGATCGACTTCAACGTCTGCGACGGCAGCGACGAAACCTGCCCCTGGATTCACTATCCGGCGCTCACCACCGCGGAGGGCGACGCGCTCGCCCGACTCCCGACCATTCGCGGCGTCACCACACACGTGGGCAGCTCCGCGACCTTCAAGTACAAGGACCGCCAGCTGAGGAGCGGGCTCCTCGACTTGTACACGCCAGGGTGGACCGACGTGGACGGGGGAGACATCTCGCCGGGGCGGAGCTTCACGTACGCCGAGAACGAAACCGCCGCCCGCGTGGTGCTCATCAACGACCTCATGGCCGAACGGCTCTTCGGGGACATGGATCCCATCGGGAAGTTCATCACGATCAACGGCCAGCATTTCCGCGTGATCGGGCTGTATCACTACAAAGCGAGCTTTCTCGGAACGCCAGGTCGCGAGGGGGGCGACCGACCGCGCGCGATCGTGCCGTTCGAGTCGGGCCGACGTCACCTGTCCGTGTGGACACGTTGGGCGGACATGACGGTGAAGCCGGTGGACGGTGTGCCGCGCGATGTCGCGATGGACGACGTCATCGCCCGCCTGCGATCCATTCGCGGCCTTGGACCGGCAGAAGAGAACACCTTCTTCGTCACGCCCCAGGAAAAGCTGTTCGAGTTCTGGAACAAGCTCACCGGCGTGTTCTTCATCGTGATGTTCGTACTGTCGGCGATCGGTCTGATCGTCGGCGGCGTGGGCGTGATCGCCATCATGATGATCAGTGTCACCGAGCGCACGCGTGAGATTGGCGTTCGCAAGGCGCTCGGCGCGACGCGATGGACGATCATGTGGCAATTCCTCGTCGAGGCGGTGACACTCACCGGCGTTGGCGCGGCATTCGGGCTTTTGTTCGGCGCCATCGTGACGTGGCTCGTGCGCTCGAACACTCCGATCGAAGCGACGATGACCCCCTTCTGGATCGCGGTGGCAGTCGCCGGTAGCGCGCTCACGGGGGTTCTGTTCGGCATCTTGCCGGCCATGCGCGCCGCACGCCTCGACCCGGTGGAAGCGCTGAGGTACGAGTAGCCGCGGGGTCGACGGGTTCGAGGGGATCGAAGGCGATCAAGGGGAACTTCAGTAGGCGCTGGCTAACTCTCTGCGCCACCTGACGTTCCCCTTGATCGCCTTAGAACCCTTCGAACCCCTCGATCCCGGCCTCAACCCGTGACCGCCGGCACGCTCGTTCAGTCCTTTCGGTATGAGCGAGGTCCCCCGCAGCAAGCTGCCCGTCAACGGTCGCGTCGTCACGCAGGCCACCTCATCGTTCGCCAAGACGGTATCCACGCTGGCGGCGCTGGTCTCCGTGCTTTCGTTCGCGCGCGCATACGGCGTGATCGGCGATGACGCCGCGCACCTCACCGTCGGTGACATCGGTGCGGTGTGGGTCGGCCTTTCGCCGAGCGCGGACACGGCCGAAGCGCTGAACGATACGCTGCAGCTCACGGCGACGATCAAGGACAAGAGCGGGAGCGCGCTCATGGGCGCATCGCTGAAGTGGACGAGCGATCATCCCGAGATCGCGTCGGTGACGCAGGGCGGCGCGGTCGTGGCCCATGCGCCAGGAACGACGACGATCACCGCGACGGTCGGGGGACTCGTCGCGCGGTCGCGCATCGTCGTCAGGCCGTTCGTCGCCAACGTGCGCATTGCGGGGGACAGCGACATCGTGATGCGCGACGGGGAGCAGCGCGCGATCTCCGCCCGCGGCGTCGACCGGCGCGGCTACGTCATCCCGGGGCTCTTCGCGAAGTGGCGGACCACGGACACCGCCATCGTCCGCGTGGACTCGAACGGGTTCTCCACGGCCCAGCGCCCCGGGCGTGCGCTGCTCGAGGCGACGATCGCCGGTGTGAGCGTGCAAGCACCCGTCACCGTCATTCCGACGGCGTTCGCTGTGCGCGTGGTATCTGGCGACAACCAACGCGCCCCGGCGCGCGCAACGCTGCCACTTCCCGTCGTCGTTCGTGTCGTGTCGCGGCACGGGCTGCCCATTCCACGAACGAAGGTCCAGTTTCGGCCTGAGATCGCTGAGGAGCGCGCGGAGCCCGACACCGCGACGACTGACGCAGACGGACGCGCGAAGACGCTGTGGCGCCTCGGTGCGATCCCGGGAACGCGGCGCCTGCTGGTGCTTGCCGAGGGGGTGGATAGCGCCGTCGCCATCACCGCCGACGCGGAGCCGCTCGCCGCCGAGACGCGCATCATTGCTCTGGATACCGGGCAGCAGGCGGACATCGGCGCGAAGCTGCCCCGCCCCGTCGCGATCAGAGTCACCGACACGACCGGTCGCCCATTGAGCGACCTGCCGGTGAGCTGGGTTGCGCTCGAGGGGGGCGCGCTGATGCCCCTGGCCGCGCGAACCGATTCGTTGGGTGAGGCGCGCGTGGAGTGGACGCTCTCGAACCGCGCCGGTGTTCAGCGCCTGCGGGCACAAATCGGCGTCACGCGGGCGGTGCCACCGGTGGTGATCAAGGCCACCGCGAAGGCTGGCGGTCCCGCGAGCGCATGGGTCGTCGGGGGGAACACGCAGACCGGGAAGGTCGGCGCGCCGCTCGGGAAGAAAGTCGCGATCAAGGTGCTCGATCGCGCAGGTAACGCCGTGCCGAACGCGGTGGTGTACTTCGCGCCCGTTCAGGGATCCGTGATCGATTCCGCCGTGATGGCGGATACGACCGGCATCGCGCGCGCGGTCTGGACGCTCGATCGCGCCCCAGGGCCGCATTCGATGTCGGTGCGAGTGGAGGGAGTGGCGCGACCGCTCATCGTTACGGCTATCGCACGTCCCGGAGCGGCCGCGGCGATCGAGCTCACGCCAAAACAGGCCGTGGGCACGCCGGGAAAGCCGCTCGCCGACGGAGTGGAGGCGCTGGTGACCGACGAGTTCGGCAACGTCTTGAAGGGCGCTACCGTCACGTTCAAGGCCAGCGAAGGCACGCTGTCGCCGGCGCGCGTCGTCACCGACGAGAAGGGTCGGGCGCGCACACGATGGACGTTGGGGCGCGGCCGCGTCGAGCAGTCGCTCATCGCCCGTGTGCTCGGCAGCGGTGCGAGCGCCAGCCTCGCCGCGCGTGTGTCGCTTCCGGCCACCACCGGGTCATCGACAACCACGACGAAGCCAGCGGTCTCGACGAAGACCGCCGCCAAGACGCCCTCGAAGACATCCTCGAATCGGAAGTCAGCGCGTAAGCCGTAGGCTCGCTGTTTCGACCGTGCGACCTTCTCCCACGAAGCAAGAAAGCCGCGGAGGCCAACGTCGGCCCCCGCGGCTTTCTCTTTTCCCTCAGGATCCTACGCCTGACTCGTCACGCAATCCGACGGATCGTACAGCGGATTGTTTTGCTCGTTGAACGGAACGGGGTACGAGACGTCCGTTCCGTAGGTGCCACCGCGGAAATGCGGACCCGTCGGGAACACCTGCGACGCCGTGAATCCGTAGTGCCGAACGAGACGACGCAGATCTCCAAGGCGATGCCCGGTGTGGTACAGCCACAGCGCACGCTCCTGGAACAGCAGGGCACGGCGGGCCTCGAACCGTTCGGCCGGCGTCGCCAATCCGGCTCCTGGGTCGGTGAGCGGATCGAGCGAGACGCCGCCGCCCGCGTTGAAGAACCGCTGAATCTGGCCGGGATACAGCCGCGGCAGCAGCGTGGCCACACTCGCACGGAGAGCGTTCAGCCTCGCCATCATCAGCGAGTCATTTCCCGCCTGAAGAGCGGCCTCGGCCTCGATCAAGCGAGCCTCGACCCCCGAGGCCAGGGGAACGTCAGCCTCGAAGTTGAAATAGTTGTTGTTCCACCAGCAGAAGATCGCCGAGCTGAAGCATCGCCCGTTGCCAGGCCGCGCCTGCCACGGCACGCGGGGATCGCGCAGTCCGCGGAACGGCAGGCCCTCGGCGCTCGGTGCCGTGAGCGGGTGCGTGTTGAGATCCGACCGCAACGCCGCCCCGGTGCTGCTCAGGCCGCCCTCGAGGTTCGCGACGCCGTACCGCCCATTCTGTTGAAGCGACGCGGCTGGATTGTTCTCCGAACCAAGGTTGACGGAGTGCTCGAGCAGGAACACGTAGTCCGTCGGAATCGTCGCCACGGCAGCGGCGGCGCCGGCGAAATCGCCGAGGTTCAGCAGCGCTCTCGCCTTCCCCATCAGGGCGAGGCGGTCGGTGCCGACATAGCTGAGCGCCTCGTCGAACCGATCGACCGCCGTATCGCTCATCTGGTCCGTTGTCAGCGACTCGCCGTACTCGATCGTCGCCGGATCGATGAGCCCGGCGTCCGGCATCCTGCTGAACGGGACGGCGCCGCACCAGCCCTCGCTCAATGTCACGTACACGTACCCTTCGATCGTGCGGAGACGCGCTTTGTACGCGTCGTCGCCGCCCGGGTCGCTCGGGAACTGCTCGACCACGGCGAATGCCCGCCGGGCGTTGAACCGCGCCTGCATCAAGCGGGAAAACGCATTGTCGGTAATGTTGCCTAACACCACCGGCTGCAGATTCCGCTTGTCCGCCGCCTCACGAGTGGTGAAGGTGTCTCCGTAATATGTCTCGTCGGTCAGGACCGCCGACCCGGAAAGAAACGCGTCATCCAGTCCGAGGCCGCTGTACCCGCCGAGGAACTGGCGAAACGCGCCGTTGACGAGCGCGGGAACCGCACCCGCGTTCAGGACTTCCTCTGGGCGAAGGGCCGCCGGATCGTCGACATCGACGAGGTCGTTCGTGTCGCACCCGACCGAGAGCGCGAGCACTCCCGCCAGCGCGAGCCACGTTCTTCCGCGGCGCCTCGGCACTATGTATGAGAGATTCATGATTGTATGTGTAACCCTGGTTACAGTCTGAGGTCGAGGCGAAGCGTGTAGACACGAACGGGCGGCTGCGTGTTGAACTCGTTCTGCGTGAAGTTCGCACCGCCACCGGATTCGTTGATCTCCGGATCCAGCCCGCTGTAGTCGGTCCACGTCTTGAGATTGCGACCGGCGAGTGTGATCGCGGCATCGCTGAGCGGGCCAAGACGCGATCTCCAGGCCTCAGGTACGCCGAAGCGGACCGAGACCTCGCGCCATTTAATGAAGTCCGCATCCTCGATGTAGCCGTACGGTGTCGCCGAGAAGAACTGCGCCCCGATGAACGCCGCCTGCTCCCGCAGCGAGGCGTTGGGATTGGACAGTGCGGCGCACTGGCTGTGGAACGCGTTACCGGCCTGCTGCCGGCACCGGAAGTACTCGGTGTAGTTCAACTGCTTGTGCCCGGCACGGCGCTCGAAGAGCGTCGAGATCGTGACGGTTCCCCACAACGTCAGGTCGGCGCCAAGCGTCTGCTGATTCGTCGGCAGCTGCGGCCCGACGAACGACGTGTTCAGCGTATCGAGACCATCACCGTCAGCGCTCGGCACAATGAGGCGCTTCGACGAATCGACGGAGACTTCGGCGCGCGTCAGCAGGCCGTTGCCATCGGCGTCGTTGTACTTGATCGGCAGCGCGAAGAACGCTCCCGTGGGGAAGCCCTCACGGTGCGCCTGCGCTCCGCGGTTGAACTGAATCGGAGCGATTCCTTCACCGAGCACCTCGATGCGGTTCTTGAGCGTGGTCGCGGTCACACGCGCATCGAGCCGCACGCGGGGAATCTCGAAGACGGTGGCGCTGAGCCCCGTTTCCGTACCCCAGTTGCGAACCTCACCCAGGTTCTGGAACACCGACCCGGTCAACCCAGCGGATGGCGGCAGGTTGCGCGAAATGAGCGCATCCTTGGCGGTACGACTGTACGCCGTGAACTCTCCGCTGATGCGGTTGTCGAGGAGCCCGAAATCGAATCCCCCCTCGATTTCCGTGGTGCGCTCAACCTTCAGGCGCGCGTTTCCGGTTCTCGAGAGGATCAGCGCGGGCTGCTCGACGCCGCCCGTGGGAACCGCGACGGAAACGAAGAACGTCTCTGCATCGCCGAAGCCGGGGCGCTGGCCTGCCTGACCCCAGCCCGCGCGAAGGCGAAGCTGACTGAGCCAGCTCGTCGCGGGGAAGAACGGCTCGCTGGTGATGACCCACGAGGCGTTGAAGGACGGATAGTAGGTGAACCCCGTCCCTTCAGACCCTTCCTGCAGACCGCTGTTGTTGTCGCCGCGAACGCTGGCGGCGAGGAAGATCCGGTCGAGGAACGCCAGCTCCTGACGCAGGAACGCGCCGACCGTCTTCTGGTCCGTCTGCCCCTCGCCGACGGCGAACTGGCTGGTGGTCGACGCACATGACTCCGTGCCGGCGGGAATGCCGACGCCGTAGCAATCGTTGTTCTGGAAGAGCGCCCTCTGGAAGTTTCCGCCGAGCGTCGTGTTCGAGATGAGGTTCGCGGTCGGCGAGAACGTGGCCGTTCCCGACGCGTTCGCGTTCCAGAGGTAGTTCGAGGCCCTCGTCGCCGAGCGGAAGCCCAGAATGTACGACTGCGCCAGCGGCAACTCGTTCGGATCGACCGTCTGACGGTCGAACCGGCCGAAGTAGTCGAGGCCTGCGTTGGCGTTGAGCCGCAGCCACGAGATCGGCGTGAAGTTGATGTTCGACCCGATGATGAAGCGGTCGACCGACTGGTCCGCGGTGACCTTGCGCTGATCCGCGGTGTTGTAGCCGAAGTACGAGCCCAGGCGGCCGCCGGCCTCGCCGACCGTATCGGACTCCATCCCCGGGAGATACATCGCCGTCCCGAGCAGCGCGTTGATGAGCGGGCTGAAGATGCTGTTGTCGTTCGAAATCCGCTCGGTCTCGCTCTGAATGTAGGACACGTTGACGGCGGCGTTCGCCCGGCTTCCGAGGCGCGCGTTGACGTTCGTACGCACACTGGTACGCGTCAGGTTGTTGGGACGAAGCACGCCGTTCTCGCGTTCGCGGTCACCGGAAATGAAGTAGGTGAGCGCCTCGCCACCGCCCGACACGTTCAGTCCGACCTTCCCACGCGCCCCGTCCTGATAGGGCGTGGTGCGCGAATCACGGAACTGGTCGAACGAGAGCAGGACGTCCTGCGAGCACCGTGTCTGGCCGGCGACCGTTTGTCCCTCGGGGATGCCCGCGCGATAGTTGGGGCAGATCTCGTAGGGGCGGTTCGGGTCTCCGAAGATGCTGCGGATGTTCAGATACCCACCGGCGTCAATGTCGTAGTACGGGGCGCCGGGCGTGAACTCCGTCAGGGCCGCATAGTTGAGCGGGTACTCGTTGACATCCTTCATCCGGCCCGCTTCGCTGTACACGCGCCACACCGGTGCGCCGGGGCGCCCGCGCCGGGTGCTGATCAGGATGACACCATTCGCCGCGGCGCTTCCGTAGAGCGCGGACGCCGCGGGTCCCTTCAGGATCTCGATGTCCTCGATCTCCTCGGGATTGATGTCGTTGAGACGCGAATAATCCTGTCCGCCAAGTGAATACCCACCCTTGCTGTTCGACGCGAGCACTCCGTCGATGTACAGCAGCGGCTCGTTGGACAGCGACAAGCTGTTCGCACCGCGAATGCGGACGCGCTGCGAGCCGCCGGTGGTGCCGACGGCGCTCTGCAGCGTGACACCAGCGACTCGACCTTGCAGTACGTCCGACAGTTTCGTTATCGGACCCTTGTCCAGATCGGCGACGTTGATGTTGCCGGTGTTCACCCCGGACTCGACGCGCCGCTGCTCCTGGCCGGTGACCGCGTTCACGACGACTTCGTCGAGCGTCGTCGCGGCCACGGCGAGGGCGAAGTCGGCCGCGACGGTGGCGCCGGCGGCGACGGTGACGCGGAGGGTCTGCGGAGCGTACCCGACGCGTCGAGCGCGGACGTCGTACGCGCCGGCCGGGACGCCGGGGATCGAGTACTGCCCGTTCTCGTTCGTCATCGAGCCCCGCTGGGTACCAGCGACGACAACCTGAGCGCCTGCCACTGGCTGCTGCGTGGTCCGATCGGTCACGACGCCGGAAATCGTTCCGTCGCCCTGGGCGAGCAGCCCAGCGGGAAGGACGAAGGCCGACGCGAGCATGAGGAATCTGACTATTCTTTTCACCTGAAGTTCTCCGGTCCTTGGCAAAGGTACCGCTGAGGCATCGGCCTCAGGCGGGTTACATTGGCCCGTGCAGTCGATCAGGACTGCAAGGACGGACTTGCCGACGGGTTCGAGCCCTCCATGGTTGACGTGCCGGACTCTCGGATCGGATGTGATCCGTTATCCGCACGGGACTGTTTCCACAGAAATCTTTATGGGAGCGTTTCATCCCACTCCGGAACGCCTTCTGATTGTGGGCGCGGTAACAGGTTTGTCAAGGCAAAGTGCTCATGATGCAAGGACGGTAAGGCATGTTCGGACCGCGTAAATGGCGTCGGCCGCGGTCCGCATCCGCCATTCGTCGCTGCGCCAGCCCCCGACCGCATCCCCGACCCCGCTCCTCGAGGGTTGTGACACGAACGTTCGCCACCGATCGTTAGCCGACGATGCGATTCGCGGATGTCGTGACGGTGGCACTCGCCCAGCTTCGCGCCAATGCGCTGAGGTCGTTTTTCACGACGCTCGGCATCGTCGTCTCCGTCGCCTTTCTCGTCGCCGTCGTGGCGATCATCCAGGGGATGAATGCGTACGTCCGCGAGAACATCGCGAGCGCGATCATCGGCGCGAACGCGTTTCAGGTGCGACGCACTCCCATCCGCGTCGGCTTCTTCGATGACGAAGAGTGGAAGCGCATTCAACGCCGCCCGCGCATCACGCCCGACGATGCCGAGGGCGTCGCGGCGGCGATTCCTGGTGCTGTCGCCGTCGGCATCACCTCGGGATGGCCGACGCCCATGGCCGATGTCGAGTGGCGCAACCGCACCGTTGGTGACGCGCTCATCTTCGGCGTCACGCCGCCCTACCAGGTCGTGCAGGACTATCGATTCGCGATGGGGCGTCCGCTCACCGAAATCGACGTCCGCGAGCGGCGCCCCGTCGCCGTGCTCGGCTGGGACATCGCGGAGCGTCTCTTCGAGGGCGCTGATCCGATCGGTCGCCCGGTCCGGATTCTGGGGCAACGCTTCGAGGTCGTTGGCGTCGTCGAACAGAAAGGGCGCGTGCTCGGTCAATCCTTCGACGGCTTCGTGTTGCTCCCGCTCACCGCCTTCGAGAGCCTCTACGGACGACGCCAAACCACCACGATCTCGGTGAAGATGAGCGAGGCGGCCGATGTCGCCGACGGCATGCAGCGAGCCGAGGAGGCCATGCGCATCGCGCACGGGTTGCGTCCGGGCGAGGAGAATGATTTCTCGGTAGAGACGGCCGATGCACTGGTCGCCTTCTGGAAGAGCCTCACGCGCGTGTTGTTCGCCGCCATTCCGGCGGTCGTGGGGATTGGCATTGTCGTCGGCGGCATCGTGATCATGAACATCATGCTGATGGCGGTGAACGAGCGCACGCGGGAGATCGGCATTCGCAAGTCGGTGGGCGCGCGTGCGCGCGACATCCGTCGCCAGTTTCTCGCCGAGGCCGTTGCGCTGGCGACGGTCGGCGGCGCGGTGGGCGTCGCCACCGGATGGGCGTTCGCGCAGCTCGTCGCCGTGGCATCTCCCCTTCCCGCGCGCGTGACGTGGTGGTCCGTGATCCTCGCGCTCTCCCTGGGGGCCGGGGTCGGGGTATTGTTCGGCGTGTATCCTGCCTCGCGGGCAGCCCGGCTCAACCCGATCAACGCCCTGCGCGCCGAATGAAACCGAGCCTGCGAGCGTTGCGCACGGTGCGCGGCGACACCCTCCAGGAGAATGTCGGTATCGCGCTCGATACGCTGCGCGCCAACAAGCTCCGCTCGAGCCTCACGGTGCTCGGAGTGGTCATCGGCGTGTCCACGGTGATGGCGATGGCCGCCATCGTCCAGGGCATCCGCGAGCAAATCGTGCACACGATCGAGATCGCCGGCCCGACGACGTTTTACGTGATCAAGTATTTCTCCCAAACGCCGCTCAACCCGGATCAGCTGCCGAAAGAGGTTCGGGTTCGCCCCGATCTGACCGAGCGGGAGGCGGAGCGCATCGCCAGGCTCGCCGAAGTCGACTATGCGGCGATCTGGGCGCAGCTGTTCGGCCGGCTCGAGTATCGCGGCGCGCGCACGCAGACGATCACGTTCTTCGGCGCCGACGACCGCTATCAGGAGCTGCAGGGAGGCGAGCTCGTCGCGGGACGATGGTTCACGCCGGCGGAGCTCGCGAGCGGCGCGCCGGTAGTCGTGCTCGACGAGGCGATGGCCCGACGCATCTTCGGCTACGTGGACCCGTTAGGCGAGCGCGTGCAGGTGGCGGGACGCCCCGCCGAGGTCATCGGGCTCTACGTGCCACCGGAGAACATCTTCGCGCCACCAGGCCAGGAGGTCGGCGCGATCATCCCCTTTCGACTGGCGGAGCATCAGTACACCATCGACAAGACCAACGCGCTCTGGATCGTGGTGAAGCCGCGACCGGGCGTGACGGTCGCCGAGGCACAGGACGCGGTCACGGTCACCATGCGCAACGTGCGCAACCTGCGCCCCGGCGAGCCCAACACGTTCGACATGATCACCCAGGATCAGATCCTCGACACGTTCAACAAGCTGACGGGCGTGTTCTTCCTGGTCATGATCGTGCTCTCGAGCGTGGCGCTCCTCGTCGGCGGGATCGGCGTCATGGCGATCATGATGGTTTCGGTCACCGACCGCACGCGCGAGATCGGAGTCCGGAAGGCAATGGGCGCCACACGCCGGGACATTCTCGTGCAGTTCCTCATCGAGGCCGCGACGCTGACAGGGATCGGCGGCGCGATCGGGATCGTCGTCGGACTCCTTTTCGGCCAGCTCGTGACGCGCGCCATGAACATCGCGGCCGAGGTCCCGATCTGGTCGGCGGCGGTGGCCGCGACGGTGTCGATCGCCATCGGGATCGTGTTCGGACTGCTACCGGCGAACCGAGCGGCACGGCTGGAACCGGTCGAGGCACTGCGGTACGAGTGAGATGAACGCGGAATTCGGAAGGCGGAAATTTGTGATTGGAGCGTGACGGGAACCGTTCAACGACAACCATGCGCATTCCGCAGTCCGCATTCGCAGAGCTATCTTCTCTCTCCATGTCCGTCGACATTCTCGCCATCGCCGCGCATCGGGATGACGTGGAGCTCACCTGTGGCGGAACGCTGCTGGCGGCAGCGGCGCGCGGTCGCCGCACGGCCATCCTCGACCTGACGGCCGGCGAAGCGGGGACGCGGGGGTCGGCGGAGCTGCGCGCGCGCGAGGCCGAGCGTGCCGCCGAGGTGCTCGGCGTCAGCGCGCGCGAGAACCTCGGCCTCCCCGACGCGGGGCTCGCGAACACACCGGAGACCCGTGCCCAGGTCGCTGTGGCGATTCGCCGGTTTCGTCCGCGCGTCGTCATCGCGCCAGCGGCACACGGCCGACACCCCGACCATCGCATCGCGGCCGAGCTCATTCGCGACGCGTCGTTCGTCGCTGGATTGGCGAAGGTGGCGCCCGAGGTGCCGGTCCACCGTCCGTTCAAGGTCGTGCACACGCTCACGTACCGGGAAGATCCCGTGAAGCCGACGTTCATCGTGGACATCAGCGACGTCTTCGAGCGGAAGCTCGAGGCGATCCGCTGCTACTCCTCACAGTTCGAGGGCGTGACGCAGGCGGGCGAAGTCTATCCGAATGGGGATCCGCTGCTCGAGATCGTGCGGCATCACGCGGCGCACTACGGCTCACAGATTCGCACGCGGTACGGCGAGCCCTTTCTCACGCACGAGACGATGCGGGTCGACGACATTGCGACGCTCGAGGTATCCACGTTTTGACGAACCTCCCTCCGGCCGCCCCCGGCGGCGAGATCACCTATCCGTCGTACCTCGCGCTCGACGAGCTGCTCGCGCTGCAGCGGCCGCGATCGAGCCCCGAGCACCCCGACGAGCTGTTGTTCATCGTCGTGCATCAGGCGAGCGAGCTGTGGTTCAAGGTCCTGCTGCACGAGCTGGAGGCGCTCGTCAGTCAGCTCGAGCGGGGGGACGTGCTCGCGTGTGTGTTCGCGCTCAAGCGCATCAACGCGTTGATGCGCATCGTGACGGCCCAGTTGTCCGCGCTCGACACCCTCCCTCCCCACCGCTTCGCCGAATTTCGCGAGTACCTGGGGTCGTCGAGTGGATCGCAGAGCGCACAGTTTCGCGCGCTCGAGGCGGCGTCCGGACTTCGTGAGCCGCATTTCCTCGCGGCCCTCGAGGAGCATGGCGAGC
>Ga0075421_100004100_pt1 | contig 17556 bp, 14 predicted proteins | sample SoiMetdeltSBSDD5_FD_75292 | JGI IMG/M metagenome (GOLD analysis project Ga0075421, IMG submission 75292) | Bulk soil microbial communities from a Populus tree surrounding site in Tennessee, USA - Soil MetaG P. deltoides SBSDD5 | ecosystem: Environmental > Terrestrial > Soil > Tree plantation...
ACGCGATAAAACCATTTCAATTTTGCGGAAGACTGAAAACCTCGGGCTGAAGCTTCAAGTGGCGTGCTCGCCGGCAGATCGTCCTCAAACAAAGTAAATGCGAGATGACCCTGCGACCCAGTGAACCAGTTTTCAAATTCCAGCTCCAGCGCATCGCCGATCTTCGGTGAAGGACCAAACGCCTCGTAGTGTCCGACCTCGTTGTGTTCTGCGTTGGTTTGGATACGTTCCTCGCCGTTAGCCTTGGTGACCACTTTCTTCAGTTTGGCCCTGGTGAGATACAGATCGCGATTAGTCAAAAAAGGCAGCTCCTCGTTGCCGATGGACCACATCAACGTGTTAGCTCGAACGAGGATGTCTTCGCCGGGGAATTCAAGATCAAAAGCGACTGTTACTTGCGCCGGCTGGGGGCCGAGTGGGGCGAGACCCATCATGGAAAAGAACCGCGCATAACTCGAGGCCGGTGTCCGGTCGAGCCGGTAGTGCTCGATCTCCGCGAGCCAGGCGAAGAGCTCGAGAAAAGTGATGCCTGGATCGTGAACGTTGTGGTCGGTCCACTCCGGAGCAGAGCTGGGAATCAGCGAGCGACCATCCTCAGCGATCTTGGCAAAGGGCTTGTCATCGAGTTTTGGAAGCTGCAAACCCATTACCTGTTCTCCGTGGCAACATTCATACTGATTTTGTGAGTCCCGCTGGCGACCAGCGCATCGGCATCGACCTCAACCTTTTCCTCGGAGGCGTTGTCGCCAAACACCATGCGCAACGTGGCGATGTGATCGACGTCCTTTATGTCTTCGAGCAGCGCATATAAATCTGACGCAGCGAGGTCGCGACCAAAGTCCCAGCCTTCATTGGCAGGACCACCGGTAAGCGGATGGAGAAACTGTTCGAGTTTCTGTCTTACACTTTGTTCAGCGGAGGCAACTACATCGATAGACTTCGCAAAGACCGTTACTTCGACACTTACCGGTACGTACCTGGGTGGGCCAACGAAGATATGGTCTTGATGTACCAGAGTTGCATCGGCTCTCCTTGCCAGGAAGCCCTGCACTGAACGCCGCAACTGAAGTGAAGGAATAGGCGTGGCGTCTTTCGAAGCGGGGACGATGTACACGCTGGTCCATCCCAATTCGTGACCGCCTCTTGCATTTCGATTCGGTAGACATAGCGCTTTGCGAACTTCACGCGAAGCCTCACGCGCCAGGCGCTCAAAGTCTTCCGGAGTTACGGCTCGATCACGATGGCTGATCTGTGCCGGACCGATTTCGAGCATCTCTTCATTGGTCGCCGCTTCTGAACCGCCACCAGCGGCGACCGGGTTGATCACCGAGTCAACGCCATTAACTGCGGTCACGGCAGCCGTGACTTCGCCGGCTTGTACGTTTCCGGCTACTCCGCCGCCTGTTCGATAGGCAAAGGCCTGAATGCTGTCCCCACCGACAGGTGGAATTCGCCCGTGCACCCCATCGCCGAACTCGATCTCGCCTGTGTGTCGATCGAGGCGGTAGTGCCGGCTGTCAGGTTTGGAATCAAAGAACTCAGGAACCACAGTCCACTTGATCCACGTTTGAATCACCTCACCTCGCTGGTCGGTGATGGCCCGCACCACCTCCTCACCTTGTTCTTTCACTAGCTGTTCCCGCTGGTTGTCGGTAAGAACTTCGAGCACTCGCACTTCTTCGCCTTCGAAAACGGGAGCGTGCTGAAATCTAAACTTCTGATTTTTGACTGCTATGCTCGAGCCGAGTATTTCATTGCGCACCGTTCGAACCTGAAGCGCGGCGACGGTGTTGAGAAAGACGCCTTTGAAGAGCGGCGACTGTTTCCATTCGCCCTTGGTGAGCGTGGCGCGCAGCCAATACAACGCGTTGCCAAACTCCTGCGTGTTCTGTAAGCCAAGAGGAACAACCAAACTAATAAACTCCGGTCTGGTGAATGCCTTGGTCCCATCTGTAGCCGACATCGATCTCCACGTGTTCTCGGTCGCGAATTCCCAGAGCAGCTCCGGCTGATCGCGTTCATCGACTTCCAATTCCTTTGCCGCTACGTAAAGTCGGACCGGGCCGCCGGAAAACGCGCGATCGAAACCAAAGTAGACAGCTTTCCTCGTGTCCTCGAGAGGTAGGTAAGGTTTGAAATGTTTGTCGGCCGTGATATTGGCCGCCGTTTGGTCCAGGTAGGTCAGGTTATTGAACGTCAAACAAAACTGCGGTGGCTTCAGCTCAGTAAGTTTGTATTTGATCGCGAGACCGGATCCTTTTGCCGACTTCAATACCTTCGGTGGACGGATGGGATCTTTCTCAATCGTGATTTTTCCGTCCTTATCAACCTTGAACAGTTCACGTCCATAATCGCCGCCGACTATGCGCGCTCGGATCCAGTAGTTCTCCTGACCAGCGACTTCGGTTTTCTCAATATCCTCAGGAATGAGGAAACTTATGCTTCCCTGGACAAGAAGGTTATTAGTTGTGTCGCCGGTAAGTTTCAGTGCCAACCAGCCTCGACCGTTCCAGTATTCCCATGACAGATCCGGACGGAGTTCTTCCTGATCGGGATCGTTATGAACGAACCACGCTTCGGGGACGCTGCTGGCCGTTATGACGTAAGTGGAGGCGTCAGTGGGAATCCCAGGAAGATCATTCGCGAGCACAACATTCTTCGTAACATTAAAAAATCTGATAATCCTGCGACCAGCCCTACTCTCTCCAGGCCCGGAATCGATGCGCAAGAACTTGTCCTCATAAGCGGGCGGAACTACTACTTCTGTTAGTACTACGCGCGTGGCAGATGATCCCGCGGCGGCATGACCCTTTGTATCCTGATCAATCCGTAACACTCGATATACGACGTTTGCTGCCGGAATGGGATCCCACGGGTTTGCCGGATCCGTCGAAACAGTGTGGTCGCCAACCTCTGGTGCCGTGGGTATCTCGCGAATCTGATCTCCGATGAGCAGGTTGTCTCCATCATCAACGCCACCCGCATCTTCCAATTCGATTGAGGTGGCGTTTGCGGCTTGAACCCTCCCCGTCGCAATCTCGCGAAGTAAGTTGTACGTGGTGTCTGTCGTGGGACTTTCAGGTAAAGGAGTTTCCAGTACCAGGAAGCGTCCATCGGACGAAGAATTAATGATTTTACGGACGGTTCCCTTTGGGGATCCGGACCCTGGACCAGTTAGTACATGAATGTAATCGGCCGGGGATTGTGGTGGCTCCTCTTTAAGGAAAATAATGCTTTTTGGTCCAAATCGAATATCGCCGGAGCCTAAAGTCTTACGACTTACTCGGAATTCCAGCAGCGCGTTTTTTTTGCTGGTCGACAGAGCTGAGACAAACTCCGCCGTCGCCTTTGGGTATGCGATTATGAAAGGATCTCCATCCAGGTTGATCTGGCTCGCCGTCCCATGATTGGTCCATACGTTGTTGTCTTCATCGACAGTGGACCACAGATTATTATCGCCCTTCCCTCTTACATAAATACGATTATCACCAGGGAGAGATGAACCAAATGGATTGGACCCGACTCCACTCTCGGGAGCGTGCAGCAATCTTTGCCGTCCTGCCACCGTGTCCATCACTACCAGCTCGTCATTTCTATTCCTCACAAACACTCGCGCTTGCTCAACCCCAGCGTTTGTGTAGGTCCAGGCGAAGGGCCGTGCATTTGTTTGGGCTAAGTAGAGATCGTTAGGCTTACCCGCCGCGCTTGGCGTTAACACGGTCCAGCCGCTTCGCATCATATGAGTCTTGCCGTCAACGTCCGTCACGAAAACGGCTACGGTTGGACCAACTTGGAGAGGAAACGGAGTCGAGTCGATCTTCGGGCTATCAATAAATGCAGTCCAGGCGTCCGTTATATTGGGATTAGCGGGCGTCATAGTCCGCCCGTAAAGCCTGTTGTCCGCGACTACAAAAAGTGACCACAGTGTACCGAAGAGCGTCGCCGCTGGACTGAACTGCAAAGTTCCGGGAGTTGAGACAAGTGCCTGCCAGGGCGGATCGTCCGTGGGCGCCGCTGGCGGCGATAACATGTGTATCCGGTTATCATCACCTTTCGCGAACACTCCTACTTTAGTTTCATCGGAGACTACAGCCGGGATGGAACCAGCCGAGATCCTTGTATCCTTTGGAGCCTTGTACTTGATAGTCTGCGCGGCAGACGTCAATGAGGGGGTTATCTCAAACTGGATTAGCTTGCCTCCGGCGGCAGTAGCATATACCTGTAATTTCGTTTGAACATAGGCGGCCGCTGGCGAGGCAAGCAATTCAGAAGTGTCCATTTCAAAGTTCAGGCTGACCTCCGCGCCGTGCTTTGAAAAGGCCTCTTCGCTTGCGATTGAGAAACGATCAAAGATGCGAGGCTCAGTCCCGAAGGGGAAAAACTCGACATCGGTAGTTAGCGGAGTCTCGTTGTGGAAAGCCTGGTCCGGTGCAATTCCTTCTGCCTCCGAACTTACTTTGAGATATACCGATTCTACTGTTGGCATCAAACGGCCCGGCGTCGCAGGTAATGGTCCATCCAACCGCGCGCGGATCCAACGATTCTTGCGCCCGTCGATCTCTTTTTCCTTGATCTCGCCCGCTGGTTTTTTCAAAACCACGTTGCCGTTCCGGCTGAGTCCCTGCGTCCCATCCATGTCAATTTCGAAACGACGCCATTCCTCTTCTTTCTGCGTCTCGGTAACGCCGAAGAACTCCCATATCACCTGGAGCGGATCAAGGTTGTCAGTCGAGCCGGCATGCACCACTTTCAACTCAATCTGCGCTTCGCTCTTGATCGCGAAGTAATCGGTATGGCCCAAATACAGAACATGCTCCTGCCAGTTTCTGGCTTCGAATAACTCAAAGTCAGTGACTCTCTTAACTTCAGTGCCTTCCACGTAATCGCGCGGTAAAGGATCGGTAACGGTGACGATTGAGCCCTGAGAGTCGAAGACGACCAGGTGATCGGCGGCGCTCGAAGCTGCTGCGTTGGTGGGCGGCAGACAGTCCGTCAAACTCGAAGCGGCGGCGATTGCATGGTCTATCCGCAGCAAGTCGTCCTTCTTCACTTGATTTGGAGGGTCGAGCTGGAGGAATTTCGAATCCTTCGCCGAGAAGGCGGTGACCCGCAAAGTTGGGAGATCACTCTCTACCTTTTGCAACGCCAGAAACGGCGCCGCAGGTTTGTAAATACGATCCTTCTCAGGATCGACGACAAACAGATCCGTCAGCTTTGCAGGTATGGCCCAGAGCGGCTCTATTGTTTCGAAAGGCAACTCCTCAGGACGGTCGGCATTTGGCGCGGCTGAAACCTGAGTTTCCGTTGGAACCAGAAAGGGCGCCTCGGTTCCGTTCGCGAGCTTAAACGTGACTGGCGCCCGCGCCGGCGTTTTCGGCAGCAAACGGACTCCCAACATATCGAGGAACGCGAGGAAGTTTCGGTCAGGCGCGCGATTCAACCGACTGATTACGCCTTCGGCGATCGAAGAAAAGATCTGCAACAGTGCGACCCCAGGATCGTCATCGTCTTTAGCAGGCCATTCCCTGGTGTAATGAGGCACCATTCGACGTAACTGCCGCAGCAGTTGCTCCGCCTTGCGAGGATCAATTTTTGGTACTGAGACTCTGCGGCTCATCCCGTTCCTTCAGTCAGATAAAAAGGAAACACAAGATTGAATTCGTCATTCGTGTCGCGCACGCGGCACTCCAACTTGATTTCCAACTTCCCTTTGTCTATTTCCCTGGTCGAGATATCGAGATCGATGATCTCGACTCTCGCCTCGAATTTAGTAATCGACTCGCGCACCCGGCTCTCGAACAAACCGAGTGTGGCGCGGTTGGTCGGCGAGAACACAAGGTCGTGAATTCCGCATCCGAAGTCTGGACGCATGACGCGTTCACCCGGCGCTGTCGCCAAAATGATCCGGATCGATTCCTTGATGTCTTCTTCATGCTGCGACATAGCGATGCGACCCGTGGTCGGATTTACTCCAACCGGATACTTCCAACCTCGACCAAGAAAAGCTCTCGACATCGCTCTCCCTATCCGATTAAGACCGTCGGTTCCCCAAGCAGAATCGGGTTAGGCGCACCCGCCTCTACTATCTGATCTGTTTGACGCGCTGCCGGCAGTCCGTTAATCAAAACCGAAGTGCTTCCTACCGCGACAATCCCTCCGATATGGGGCTTTGCTATCGGATCAATAAGCGGACACGTATGAAAATCAGAAGTTGCTCGCCACGCGGGTTTACTTCCGATGAGAACATTCACACTACCTGGTCCAGGCGCGAGTGGAGTTCCATGACTTGTCTGATCACCGACTCTTGCTGCGGGCAGTCCCACGTCGCTTACCTCCGTTAATTGATCCTTACGAGCGAGCCTTGAATACTGAGCGTGCCACTGGCCTTTATGTTCATCGAGGCTCCGGCTTCGATATCGATCGACTGCGATTTGATTTTCAAACTCAAGCCGCTCTCAATCGTCAGACTGTTTTGCGCGGACTTAATTTCGATCTTATTTCCCGACCCGTCTTTGATAATGATCTGCGCCGAGCCTGACGTGTCGTCCATTAGCAACGTGTGGCCGCCCTTCGTCTTGATCTCGAAACTCTCCTGACCTTGTTTCTCAAAGAACTTGATGGTGTGACCACAACGCGACTTGATGAGTTTGGTGTTGTTTTCGCCGTCGGAGTTTTTTTCCGGTGGAGTGTCTTTACCGTTCCAGAGCGATCCCAGGATGTATGGGTGATCGATGTCGCCTTTCTCGAAACCGAGCAAAACTTCGTCTCCGACTTCCGGAATCCACACCGTGCCGCGATCTTTTCCTGCCGCCAGCACCGCCAGACGTGCCCAGTGACCTTCTTCCGAGCTTTCGCGCCATGGATAGCTCACCTTGATTCGGCCCAGACCCTCAGGATCCTTATTGTTTGTTACCAAGCCCTGCGCTACTCCCTGTAGCGCGCTCCGTTCCTGTTCATCCTGGGATGGAAGCAGCTCTAAAAGACTCATATGGTTGTGTCCTTCACCTTGAACGTAGTGCGATAACCGGAAGTGTTTATCGTGTGCGTCGTTTGTTCGATGTAGTAGATCCGGCTGAACTTCTCGCCCAATCCGAGCAACTTAATGTTTCGATCGGCGCGAAGCTCGGGTAGACCGATCGATTCACCGCTCCCCTGAACGAATTGCTCGGCTCGTTTCTTTAGAATTGCGTTTGCCCACCGATCCGCAGCCTGCTTGGAAAAAACCGGAACGCGGATCTTTAGGCCTTCTGTTGAGCGGCAAACCGCCTGCATTTCTTCACCACCACTGCGACGACCGGGGTCGCGTCCGATCTCCTGACCTCTTCCGGCAGTGCCGACGATCTCCTGTTTGGTACTCACGTTCCAACCGCGTACTTCGACACTGGTGACCTGTTGAGAGATATTGATCTGCGGTGAGAAACTAAGCAGGCCTTTTCCCCATTCAAGACTCACCACCGCATCGGCTCCGTTGTCCGGTGGATGAAAAAACAGGTCCTGATCAAACGTGTAGAGTTCGTACCCGTTTCGCTCCGCGAGTTTTTCGAGAAACTGCATGTCGCTCTGCTGACCTTTTTCAGTCAGCGGATGTTCGACTTGAGTGTCTTTGACTATTGGGTTCAATCCATACGGTTTGCGCGCGATCTCAGCGACGATATCGCTGTCCTTCCTACCTGAAAATCTGAGCGGTTTCTTGCCTGTGCCCACCGTCATGCAGTAACTGAGGTCGTAGCCTTCAACGGTGATTTGGGGAAGTCCGCTCGCCGGAAAGCTGGTCTGCACGGCTGTGATCTTTCCGCGAAGCATAAGTGGTAACGGAACGTCACCTTGATAACCCATCCGGATCTCCACCGGACTCCCAAAGGCAAACAGATCGAACAAAAAACCAAACTCGCGTTGTGCGAAGTTGAAGTCACTGTTTACTATGAACGTAAAGTGATCCGCGCCTTTCAACGTGTTATCAACCTGGACCGACGAGATCTCCATGAACTCGTCTTCGAGCAGATCTCTTTCGTTCACAAGGATCTTGTACGTCGGAACATAAAAGTTCTTGTGGGCTTCCTCGAGTTGGGTGAACGTTAGTGTCATGTCAATGCCGGTAACTCCAACTCCGTGCCCGGGGCGACGATCCTCGGATTCTCAACTTCGTTCTGATCCGCGATCACTCGCCATAATGCCGGGTCGCCATATTCAGTGTTTGCGAGGACCCAAAGAGAATCGCCTTCCTTAAAAATTCTGCGCTTGGTTCGATCGGTCGATTCCCTGCCGATGTGCTCGAGCTGGTCCTTGACTGTTTTGTATTCTTTGAAAGTTACGTTCAGCGTTGCGCGAACCGGGGTTCCGTCATCGAGAAAGTAAGTAAACCTTTGTGAGACCTTCTCGATGATGCCCGTGAATTGCCATCCTTTTGGAGTTCCGATCGGCGTTCCCCAGATGAACTGGCAAATTGGCGGGGCATGCAGTACCGGATCGATCTCCATCAGGTTGGCAATCTTCCGCGTGTACTTTCGGACGTCCTCTCTTTTCGTGACCTCACTTCCGTGCCTGGACGATTTCGCATAGGTGTCGAAATACAATTCCATCGTCAATGTGTCGGCGTTTCCGGTCACGAACTGGGTGACGGGCGACGACAGACCGGGAAGCGAAGTGCTTTGAAAGGTGTTGCCTTTTTCGATCGAGTACTCGGCCGGGTTGAAGAGCACCTTGATGTCGTCCGGGAGCTTCCCCTTTCCATTAATCCGGCGAATCACAGCAGTCTGGAGATCTTTTGTGGCCATACTTAGAGTCCTCGGCGCTCTCTTTCAATCCGGATTTCTCGCTCCAACTCCTGGCGAACCTGACTGGTCAACTGTGCAATCGATGGAAGCTGAGGGGCGGGCGCTTTGCTTTCGTTTTGCGCAGGGCGAACGTCACGCAGCGCCGCGACTAGTTGCTGAAGTTGCGGCGACTCGCGTCGTGCATAGCTGAGATCTGGCTGTGGACCAAAGTATTGGATTTGCGTCGTCAGCGTTTCGGCACTGGATGACTTGGGGACTGCAAATCTCTGCACCACGCTCTTGAACGATTGCGCCTGTAGCGTCTGGCGGGGCCGAACTCTGGAATTTGTAACCTGGGTCGTAAATGCTTGCCGTGATGAGGTCGCTTCATCGATGGGTTTGGTCTTCAGCCACCGGTCGAGTGACAGGATGGACTCGACAAAATTTCCAGCGATTCTTACGTGTACTGTGTTTTGACCACGGACCAACCTGTTCACGAAGTTGCGGCCGTCAAAAAACCTCGTTGCATTTACATTCCGCGGTGCGTTGCGTTTTCCATTGCTTTCTTCCGTGTGACGCTGTTCCGACGATCGATGGACCAGATTTGACCTGAGCGTCTGTGTCCAGTGTTGCAGGGCGTTTGAGAGGTTGATCAGCGGTGCACGATCTGTACTTTCCGAATGCCGGGTAATCAGGTGTGGCTGCAATATTCCATCGAACTGTCTAAAGAATTTCTTGCTCGTTCGGAGTGCCGTTGTCGCCGGTTGGGCCTCAAACTCCTGCCGCCGATCTTTGACTTGAACACCAGTGGGCCAAAATGGGCGAGCATCGCGGGCGACTGTCGATCGAGCCGATGACTGATTGTTGAACGTATTCCTCGGACCGGAAAACTTCAGATAGTTGTTTATAGAAAACACTTGTGCCGCCTTCGATTCAGGTGACGGCTGCAAATTCGAAGTGTAGTTTTCAAGAAACGCATTGCTCACCTGGAAAGGATTCAAAGTCAGTTGAATGTTGGGCGCAAATAAAAAATCCGATTTTGTCTTGCTCGATTGCGGCCAGCTTATTTGCCCGAATGCATGCGTTGGCTCGCGAAAACTCAGGGGAACCTCCCTGAACAATCCGGTTTTTGAAACTCCCCAACGACGACCAATCCATTCGTTAAACTTCGATCCGATCAAGCCGGTGAACACACCAATAGTGCCGGCGCCCGGTCTGCCCAGGACGCGTCGAATAGTTTTAGTTCGCCTGTTCTTAATGCTCCTGAAATCCATTAGCTTTTCGTCAGTCCGTGATGTGCAAGCTCAATGCTCTCCACCACGACCGTATTACCCGTTGCGTTCAAATCGGTGCCGTTCCATTTCACCGGGTATGCATCCCTAAAAGCCCAGCGCCACTTCTCCTGTTGCTGCGCATCAAGCAACACGACCGTAACGGACTTGCGCTCGATATCGCCTCCAACTATCTGCTGGTGCCAGTCCCAAAACTCCCTTGCGTCAGTAATGCCGCGTTTAAGCGTCAAGTTGGGATAACGGGTTTCTTTGGGGATCTTGTGTACATAGTCGTTGACGCCTCCTTCGCGGTAATCGTCAACTTCGGTTCGCACCTCCAACCCGGTGACTTCGGAAAACCCGCCTACCCTGGTGCCGTTGATCTCAACCACGAATCGAAAGACTTTGTAAGGATCAGGCGATCTCATTCGAGCTCCTTCACGCTAGATATCGAAAATATTCGACGGCTCATCACTCAGCTTGCGATTGATGCGTGAGATTTCTTCACACCACCGCCGTCGCTCGCGATGTTCCGAGTTCATTAATTCATCCTGCGACCAATGAAAGTGGTAAGCGATGAAGGCCATCTCCTCGTAAAGTCTGTCGAGGGGATAGCCAATCAAACTTCCCCCAAGTCGTCGTCTCCTGCCTCGAATTCCTCGTTGCAGTTCGGGCACGAGACTTTTTTCACTGACGTGCCGTTGCCGTTACCATTGGCGTTGATCTTTTGGTAAAGCGACTGCAAGTACGAAACATCCGAGGCATAAAGGTTTTCGATGATTCGCGGATTCACGTCTGGCAGGGCACCCAGCTTTGTGACCACCCGTGAAAGCAGGATGACAGTCAGGTATGCCGGGTTTGACTGCACGCGAGGATCCTTTAACGGCAGAATCTCATCTGCCGCTGTAGCTAAACGCATTACTCCTTCCCGGTGCAGCATCCCAGTGTCGTCCATGAAACCGCGCGGCAAGGCAAACTCAATCTCCGTTTGAAAGGCCATTGTCACAACTCCTGCATGAAATTAAGCTGGATCACGAGACGCGTTTTACGCCTTCATTGGCAATCTCCAGCGTTTCGATCGATACATCGTTTCCTTTTGCGTTGAGATCCATCGGATCGTATTTGCTGGGCCAGGCTTCAACGATCTCCCAGCGCGCCTTGTCCGCTCCGGCTTCGTCAACAACCACAATCGCGATGTTCTTTCGATCGATCGTTCCGTCCACAATCCGGCGGTGCCACTCGTAAAGTTCCTTCGAATCCGTGATCCCCCATTTCAGCGTGACATTGCCGTACTTCGTCAGACCGGTCAGCTTACGGACGTGAGTGGGATCAGAACCCTCACGGTAGTCGATCGGATCGACCGTGATGTCGAATCCGCTGCATTCACTGAAGCCGGCTTGCTGGATTCCGTTGATCTCCAAACGGAACCGGAAATTTCTCAGTGGATCTTTCCTGGCCATGATTTTCTCCTCTTAGCTTTTAAATCCGCGTTTAGACCTCAGCGATCTCCGAACCTCCCTGGAATTGGGTGAGACGGAAGATCACAAACTCCGCCGGCTTGACTACGGCAAGGCCGATAATGCAAATCAAGCGGCCGTTGTCGATGTCAGCCTGCGTCATGGTTGTGCGATCCACCTTGACGAAGAATGCTTCAGAAGGCTTAGTGCCCATCAGTGCTCCACTACGCCATTCGGTGACCAGAAACTGAGTTATGGTTTGATTCACCCGGGCCCAAAGCTTTTCGTCGTTGGGCTCGAACACAACCCACTGAGTTCCTTCGTCGATAGATTCACCGACGTACAGGAAGTAGCGCCGGACACTGATGTATTTCCAGAGTGTGTTAGTCGAGGCTGTTCGGGCGCCCCAAACTCTGATTCCGCGAGCCGGAAACGCGCGGATGCAGTTAACGCCACGAGGATTCAGAAAGTCCTGGTTTCCTTTAGTGATCTGAAATTCCAGTGAGCGCGCACCTACCACCACTTCGTTGGCAGGAGCCTTGAATACTCCGCGTTCAATATCAGTCTTGGCGTAGATGCCTGCGATGTGCCCGGTCGGAGGAATCAGTGAGTCGCGATTGAGCAGCGGGTCGTAGACCTTTATCCAGGGAAAATAGAAGGCTGCATAGGTAGTGTCCTGAGGCGGCCTGATATCGTTGATGTTTGCGAGAGTGTGCGTTCCGGGTGTCGACTGCAGGATCGCAAAACGGTCTCGCAGCTTCGCACAATGCGCAATTATGTCCGTATAGAGATTGTCGATCTCGTGATAGTCGGGTGCACCGACGATCGCAATTTCGTCGACTTGCTCAAAGCCTGCCAGACCCGTCTTATACGACGTCCCATCAGGAGGGAAAGTAGCCAGCTCGCGGCCTACATAATCAGCCCGCGCTACGTCAGCGCCATTGGTTCCTTCCGCGCCGAGCGTGCTCAACATTACCAGTTCGAAGTTCGCTGGTCTGTCCGGGCCGATGGCATCGATACGAATCAGGCTCGAACTGCCGTTGATGGTCTTTTCGTAGAAGTCGATGGAAGTCGGATTCGGCGAAAGATTGTCATATACCTCGAGCAGCGTCGGCTCACGTCGATTGGGATTGGTTACCTCGTCAGCATCAGTCGGATCGACTAACGGATCTGGAGGAGTTGTATCCCAATACATTACCGTCAACTTGAATCGCTGCTGGTTTGCCGGGGCGCCGGGGACAGTCAAGGCTGCATCTTCGATTTTTGCCGCGATGCGATTTCCCCAGACACCCGGCCCAATAGCCCTGATTTGTGACTGATCGAGGTTCGCGATCATCTCCTCAGCGGTGGCTGACGTAATACGCCCGATGAAGCAACGCTGGCCGCCATTCAGAAAGAATCCCTCGATCGCAAATGGCAGATTCGAAACATCGGATGAAACGTGTCCGCCGTAGAGTCGTCGAAACTCTTCAAAGCCGGTGATGAGCTGCGGCTCCTCTGGGCCACGAAGGGTTTCTCCCAAAAATCCGGCGGTGCTGGTGCCGACACCCTCGATTGGTCTTGGGCCAAGTTCGATCTCTTCTATGTAAACTCCGGGTGATAGATATTCAGGCATTTTGTGCTCCTTCTTTTGGCGGCGCTATTTCTTCTTGTAACCACTTTGAGGCGGCTCCTGCGGATACCCACCTTTGGTTGGCGGCTCCTCCGGATACCCACCTTTGGTTGGTGGCTCCTCCGGATACCCACCTTTGGTTGGCGGTTGCTGCTGGTAACCTCCCCCTCCAGGCGGTTGTTGCTGATAACCACCACCACCTCCGGGAGGTTGCTGCTGATAACCACCTCCTCCTCCGGGCGGTTGTTGCTGATAACCTCCTCCCGACGTTCCGCCGCTACCGTCTCCAGTTCCTGAAGATTCCGTCGCTATGTCTTCCACTTCCTCGAGGAATAATTTCTGACGGTCAGCTCTAAATTTTTCGCATTCCGTCTTAGCCGCTGCGGCGTCGGCGGTCTTTAACAGAACTTTATGGTGCTCGAGGAATCGGAGGAACTTGGCGTGGAGTAAGTCTCGCAGCGCGGCGAGCAACCGGGCGCGGAATTTATCCGGCGACAACTTTTTCTTTAGACCATCACTTTGTGCCGAACCTTCCTCACCTTCGTATCCTCCTTCGGAAGTGGGCTCCGGCGTTTGACCATAACCACCACCTCCTGTCGGCGTTTGACTATAAGCACTACCCTGCGGCGGTTGCTGCTGAGCGTAGTCACTGCCCGCCGGTGTTGTGGGAGTTTCTCCGCCACCGTTCGCCGCGCATTTTTCATCGTCAGTCTTCGGCCAGTCGATCAAAGCGTACAGGTCATTAAACTCGAGAAGGACGGCGTAGACTGATTTGGGCTTGTTGTCCTTATTGAAGGCCTCGGCCTTCTTAAACAACGCCTCCAACTCGGTAAAAATTTTCGTTAGTGCGTCGAGGAAGCCTTTCAGCTTGTCGTAGGCCTCTTGCTTTCGTGCCTCTGCATTCCGCGCCCGGACAAGGCAATCACTACAGGCATTCAGTTCCTCTCTCAGCCTGAGCCAGGTATCGCAGCAGATCGTTTTTTCTCGCTGGTTGTAGTTGTCGTTCCGGAACTGCTCGATGGTCTGCCTGATCTTAGGGTCGGTTACGCTCCACTTCTCGATTAAGCCTCGCCATCTCCTAACGTCAGCCAACTTGCAATCGAGCTGCTTGTCGTAGAACTCTCTGTATTTGGCAACTACGGCGTCGATTCCCTGGTATTCCTTTTCGGCATCCTTGAGATCGTCCGGGAATTTAGTGCTTGCTTCACTGGGTCTCGGCAGCTTCTTCAGTTGCTCAGTCAAAGCATCCAGTAAACGACGGAATGGCGCCGTCTCTGGCGGTAAATCCTTTGGCAATTCCTCACATTTGCATGGGTCTGACGGCGTTCCGCCGGGATCCTCTTGTTTCGGGTCGTCCATGTCTTTTTACTCCTTCATCTCGAATGAGCGGTCTGATCGATTAGAGTGGAAGGTCAAGCGGGTTGGCCCTGAGCGTTTTACCTTCCTTTATTACTTCTTTTGCAGTTTGACTTTGAATAGGTCCCTTGACGGCTACTAAGTCCGCTGTCAGGTCCTGATCCCCTTCTCTTACCAATGGCAGTCGCTTGAAGAACAGCACGTATTCACCGTTGCCGTCCGTTAGTGCTTCCACCGTTCTCAGAACTTGCTGCGTCGGATCCTCAGGATCAACTTCTTCGTAGGTGGCTCGTACTACTGCATTCGCAACACCATTCGGGCTGCCCTGAGTAACGATCCCGCGCACGAGTGTGGCAGTTGGCGGAAACGGATAAGACGACGGCCGCGGCACTAGATGGAGATCAAAAGACGATACGGTGTTTGCTACTACATCTACTGGAAACTCGAATTTGTCGGTCCAGTCTCCCTGCGGCGGCTTCACATAAAACCAGTCAACGATTGCTGGATCCGGATCAACCAATAACGTGTATTCGTTGGGCTCGAGGTCTTCAAAACATAAAAAGCCACTCAAGTTTCGCAATGCCTTTAATCCGGGACGCTCTTTGATTTTCACGCCCAGCGGTGTCTCGATCTGATCCCGGGTGAACTCATCGATTGGCCGTAGCGCGATCGATAGACCGTGGCCATGAGCGTCGCCCAGTTGGAAGTCAATGAAATGAGCGGTGACATAAGGACGGGTGAAGCTCATGCGGCCTCCTCCCTGTCTCGAATCGGCACCACCTGATCAACCTCTGCCCGTCGCGAAGTTACGCGCGCTCCGCCTAATGTTCTGGTGGACAGCAGTCTTACTGGCGTCAACAGGAAACTGACTGAGGCATGAAGAATGCTGTCAGGGAAGACACTCCAGATACGAGTGAGGTCTTCCACTGTCATCGGCTGTAAAGTGAGCCGCAATTCCTCGTCGCGAGGAAGATTGCCTCGAAGTGTAGAGCCCGCGAGAATTCCGTTGTCGAAGAAAACTCGCATCGCAAATCCGAGCAGCAACTGCGCATCGAGGGTTTGATCGGTCGGATCCTGTGTCGCGGGCGCAAAAGCTGTCAGCAGGTAATGGAGATCAAGTGGCTCGGAAATCTCTCCATTGAAAGATGTGTTGCCGGGAATTTCCAGTTCGTTTCTCAGCGCTGTTGAGGGCGAGATCGAGTAGAGAAACAGCGTGAGTCGCACATTCGCGTTTTGGTTTACATCACGCGGGGAAAGCAGCGCGATCTGGTTGCGGAATTGAATCGGACGTACAGCAGTTGTCGGATCAGCGACCAGGTTGTCGCGAAGAAGTTCGACCAGCGTGAATCCCGCATCTCGAATAGCTGAGCTCATGCAACCTCCATAATCTCAGCCGCTTCTGTAACCAGCACCGGCGGTCGGAATTCACCAATCGTCATAATCTTCCCGATCTTCTCAATCTCGCGTGTGGCCGCTTCCGTCAGGCAACTCATGTCAATCGGACTCTGTCGATCGATGGCGATGAACGCGGCACGCAAACTGATATTTTTGATATTTCCACCTGTGACTTCTAATTTCCGCGCCAGCCATCGGAAATCGACATCCTTGCCGAGGGGCGCCCCTGCCGGAAACGACTTGCGCCAAATGAGCTCGCGATCTCTGTCGTTTGGAAACGGGAAGTGAAGAATGAATCGCAGACGACGAACGAATGCATCGTCCATGTTCTGCTTCATGTTGCTGGCCAGTATTACAACGCCGCTGTACTCCTCCATCCGCTGAAGGAGGTAGGCGGTCTCGAGATTGGCATAACGATCGTGTGCGTCTTTGACCTCTGAACGCTTGCCAAAAAGCGCATCAGCCTCGTCAAAGAACAGAATTGCGTTGCTCTCCTGGGCTTCGGCAAAGACGCGATTCAGATTCTTTTCCGTCTCCCCTATGTATTTGCTCACCACCGATGACAGATCGATCTTGTATAAATCCAGCCCCAGCTCCGCACTAAGAATTCCCGCAGCCATCGTTTTTCCGGTACCGCTTGGCCCTTCGAATAGGGTTGTAACTCCCCTGCCATAAGAAAATTTCCTGTCGAAACCCCACTCATCAAAAACGACTTGTGCCCTCTTCACATGGGCCACAATCTCGCGGAGTTGTTTTAACTGTGCTTGCGGCAGAACGATGTCTGACCACGAATGGCAGGGCCGGATGTTTCGGGCTAAACCGGAGAGGTTTGGAGCGGCGACACTACACGCGACTTGACTCAAAAGCTTCGCATTCAATTGCGGCAGCGACGGATTGTCCCAGTAGGCGCGGCAACGTGCCGCTGCCACGGTCTGACGAATCTGACCTTCGTTGAAGTTGAACTTACTGGACAATTCAACCAGCTCGTCGGCGCCGAGCTCATATCCATTTTCGAGAAGTTGCTGTCGCCAATGCTGCATGCGATCTGTGGAATTCGGGACGGGACACTCCAAACTGAGAAAGAGTTGCATTGGCCTATCGGTGGTCCAATGGTGCGTTCCTGAGAGGAACGTCAGCGGTGAGTAACTTGCTACGGCCCGCAGCAGCGCCACCAGTTCTGCGCTTCTGTTCTCCGCTAACAGCGTGTCGAACCCTTCGATCAAAAGCACTGCCGGCACGAGCAACGATTCGCGTCCCAGGCGCCAGAGTGCGTCAACGCGGTTCATCTCAGCCGGCATGCGGTTTACATCTGCGACAAGTAGCGGCAGACCTATGTGCTGGCTGGCATAGCTGGCGATCGCGCGTCTTCCCGAACCAGCCTTCCCGTAGAGATGAATTAACGGTCGCAACGGAGCTTCGCCCCTACTGAAGCATTGTTCGACCAGGCGAATGGTCTGGTCGCGCATTTCGTTGACCACTGCCGTTGAAGAAAACGCGACGTCCTGGACCACCAGGTCCACCCAGTCCAGCAGGCATTCGTCGAGTTGAGGGGTTTGCAGCAGGAAGGCCGTGATACGGTCGTCCAGTTTCAGCGTCAATTGCGGGTACGAACTATGCCTGCCTGTTGAATCACTCAAGTGCAGCAAGCGATTTCTTAGTAACGCAGCGTTGGGCGAGAAGGTGGAACGGTTTTCAATTCGCTGCGGCAGGTC
>Ga0075421_100004102_pt1 | contig 17550 bp, 17 predicted proteins | sample SoiMetdeltSBSDD5_FD_75292 | JGI IMG/M metagenome (GOLD analysis project Ga0075421, IMG submission 75292) | Bulk soil microbial communities from a Populus tree surrounding site in Tennessee, USA - Soil MetaG P. deltoides SBSDD5 | ecosystem: Environmental > Terrestrial > Soil > Tree plantation...
GAGTGCCGCCCAAAGCCCGGCGCCGAGCGTCCCGAAAGGCGCTGCATCGGCCGTTCCGGATCACGCTGTCGTTCGACAACGGCCCGGATCCCGAGGTGACGCCGCAGGTGCTCGACGTGCTGGCTAGGGCAGACCTCAAAGCGTCGTTCTTCGTCCTGGGCGAAAAGGTGTGCAAGCCGGCCCATAGGGCCGCGGCGGAGCGCGCCAGCGCGGAGGGCCACTGGATAGGCAATCACACGTTCCACCACGCCCTGCCGCTCGGCCTGAGCCATAACCCCGACATGCCGGCCAAGGAGATCGGCCGCACACAGGAGCTGTTGGGGAGCCTCGCCCACGAGCGCCGCCTGTTCCGCCCTTTCGGCGGCGGCGGGAAGCTCGGCCGGCATCTGCTGAGCCGGGCGGCGCTCGATTACCTCGTCACGGGCCGGTACACTTGCGTGTTGTGGAACGCGATTCCCCGCGACTGGGCCGATCCCGCCGGCTGGGTGAAGACCGCCCTGGCCCAATGCCGGGCCCAAGCCTGGTCCCTCGTCGTGCTGCACGACCTGCCCACCGGAGCGATGGACCGGCTGGATCGGTTCATCGGCGAGGCGCAGGACGCAGGGGCGAGCTTCGTGCAGCAGTTTCCTCCAGACTGTGTGCCGCTCGTACAGGGACGGGCAGTCGGGAAGATTGAGGACTATGTGACGGAGACGGGGGGTTGAGCCTGATCCGGAGCGGCCGAGGCAGCAAACCGAAACCGCTTGCCTGCACGCCCTGCAATCCGGCTGCTCACCAATATCGCTGCCTCGTCGAGGCTCTCAGACGTCGCCTCACGAGCGTGCTGCCCCGCGCACGCGGTGCGCGAGCGCCTGAGCTGCACGCGAGTGGTGGACCCCGGGCTCCCCTGCGGGCAAATTCGGCGCCCCGGTACGGGGGTGTGCGGAGATGGGACGCGGGCGGGGTAATGCGTGGTACGTTGCGCACGCCGGCAACACTGAACACGCACGCTCAGGCTAGCCGTGCAGGAGGGACGACGACAGACGGCCGAGGCCTTCGCGCACGGGGCCAAAGCGCTCGGCGCTCGAACCCGCGACGTCCTTCAACATGGCGATCACGTCCTGCTTCTCCTCAAGGCTGCACTGGCGCTCGATGGGCGCGAGCAGCTGGTGGAGCCGGGAGTTAAGATCACCGCGCAGCCTCGCGGCCAGCCGCTTGCCGCCGGTGAGGCAGGTTCGCGCCAGATCCGGCCCCAACCCGACGGTGGAGCCGAGCAAGGCCAGGATGCGACGCTCCTTCTCGGATGTGAGCGGGCCGTCCTCGGTGGCCACCGCGTACATCATGGCGGCTACCGCAACGCGCGGATCGTTGCTGCCCGCCGACCCCCAGTCCCGGCCGGTGCGTGGCAGTCGCGGGATGCGACTCGTGAAATGGTACGCGACCAAGGCAAGCAGCATGGCCAGGAAGAACATCAAGAGTATGTGCATGCCTCATCCCCCGTTCCGGTTACTCCGGGCACGCCTATAGGTGAGAAAAGCGGCAAGTCCAGAGGCTCTCCCGGTTGCCGCGCAAGGATTTGGCAGGTTCGGCTCGCCATTCCTGACGGCACTTGTCGGTGCCGTGAGCCGGCCCGTACGCTGCGCCGCCGCTCGCGCTCGACCCCGCCGGCGCAAATGCGCTACAAGGGACGCCCATGCAGACCAACTTCGAGGCCCGGCAGCTCAAGGACCCGCGCACGGCGGAGGTGGAGCGAATCCTACGCAAGTGCGTGCATTGCGGGCTGTGCACGGCCACCTGTCCCACCTACGTGCTCCTGGGCGACGAGCGGGACAGCCCGCGCGGCCGCATCTACCTGATCAAGGAGATGTTCGAGCAGGGCCGCAAGGCGACCCCGGCGGTGCAGACCCACGTCGGGCGGTGCCTCTCATGCCTGTCGTGCATGACTACCTGCCCCAGCGGGGTGGACTACATGCACCTCGTGGACCACGCCCGGGCGCATATCGAGGAGACCGGCCGGCGCAACCTCAAGGAGCGGCTGATCCGGCGGATGCTGGCGACCGTGCTGCCCCATCCCAGCCGGTTCCGGCTGGCGCTGGCGGGGGCGCGGCTGGCCCGGCCGTTCCTGGGCCTCATCCGGCGGATTGCGCCCAAGGAGATCACGGCGATGCTGGAGCTGGCGCCCGCCAGCCTCACCCGCCGGGGCACCTTCGAAGGCCCCGGCACGGCAGCCACCAAGGCCGAGCGGAGGAAGCGCGTGATCCTGCTCGCCGGCTGCGCCCAGCAGGTGCTGCGGCCGGAGATCAACGATGCCACCATCCGCCTGCTGGCCCGGCGCGGCGTGGATGTGGAGGTGGCGCCCAATGCCGGCTGCTGCGGGGCACTGGTGCACCATATGGGGATGGAGGCGGCGGGCCAGGCCATGGCGCGCCGCAATGTCGAGGCCTGGAAGCGACTGATGCAGAAGGGCGGCGAGCCCATCGATGCCATCGTCATCAACGCGTCGGGCTGTGGCACCACGGTGAAGGACTACGGGCACCTCTTGAAGCACGACGCCAAGTACGCGGAGTCTGCGGCCAAGATCTCCGCCATGACGCGCGATATCGCGGAGTTCCTGGCCGCCTATGACATGGGGCCGCCGAAACGGTGGTCGTCGCTGCGGGTGGCCTATCACTCGGCTTGCTCCATGCAGCATGGGCAGCGCATCACCGAGGAGCCCAAGCAGCTCCTCCGCAACGCCGGCTTCTCCGTGGTCGACGTTCCCGAGGGCCACCTGTGCTGCGGGTCCGCCGGGACGTATAACATTCTGCAGCCGGAGATCGCGGCCGAGCTGCGCGACCGCAAGGCCGCCAACATCAAGAGCGTGCGGCCCGACATCGTCGCCACCGGCAACATCGGCTGCATCGCCCAGCTGGGGCCGGCCATGGACATGCCGGTGGCCCATACCGTGGAGCTGCTCGACTGGGCCTACGGCGGCCCGGTGCCGCGCGGGCTGCAGGGCCTGGCTCGCCACGCCCACAACGTGCCCGAGCCGGACGCGCGCTACCTTGTGACGTAGGAGAGGGGGTCGGGCCGCCGCGGAGCGATCCCGCCCTGGTCGCCGGATACTCGGCAAGCTTGCGACCAGGTGACGGCTTGTGTGGCCTGGACATTGGCTGGCGCAGTCGCCAGCTCTTGTACGGGAGCTTCTATCCCCAGGACGTGCAAGGAGGCCCGATCATGCAAGCGCGTCTCAACTACATCAAGACCTCGCCGGCGACCTATCAGGCGCTGCGCGCCCTGCAGGCGACAGTGGACCAGTGCGGGCTTGAGAAACCGCTCCTCGAACTCGTCAAGATCCGGGCCTCGCAGATCAACAAGTGCGCGTTCTGCCTCCACATGCACACCCGCGATGCGCGCAAGGCGGGCGTCAGCGAGGAGCGCATCTATGTCCTCGAGGCCTGGCGCGAATCCCCGCTGTACACGGATCGCGAGCGCGCGGCGCTGGCCTGGACCGAGGCGCTCACGCTTCTGCCGGAGACGGGCGCGCCGGACGATGTCTACGCTGAGGTGGCGGCGCAGTTCTCCGAGCCCGAGATCGTCAGCCTCACGCTCGCCATCAGCGCCATCAACCTGTGGAACCGCTTCGGCGTGGGCTTCCGGCTTGTGCACCCACACATGGCGCCGCTGGTGGAGGCGTAGGGCGAGGGGTCAGACCCCTCGCATCCACGGATGCGGTATATTCTCTGCGATTGTCGCGAGGGGTCTGACCCCGTCACCACCTCACCCGAACCGGAGCGGCAGCCGTCGCGGCCCGCGCACGCTGCCCTCGGACCACGTCACCGTGCCGGCGATGCCGAACTCCGGAATCCGCTTCAGCAGCTCCTCCACGGCCACCGTCACCTCCATGCGGGCGAGGTTGGAGCCGACGCAGCGGTGGATGCCGAGGCCGAAGGCGGCGTGGCGGTTCTCCTTGCGGTCGATGATCACCTTGTCGGCGTCGGGGAACATCTGGGGGTCGCGGTTGGCGGCCGGGAACGACAGCATCACCATCTGCCCCGGCTTGAACGGGCAGCCGTTGATCTCAGTATCCGCGATCACCTCGCGCGCCATGGTGACGGGGGCGTAGGCGCGCAGCAGCTCCTCGATGGCGGTGGGCATCAGCTCCGGCTCAGCCACCAGCCGCCGGCGGTCCTCCGGCGCCATGGCCAGGTGCCAGATGAAGGCGCCGATGGCGCTCCAGGTTGTGTCGATGCCGGCCACCAGCAGCAGGCGCACCGAGCCCAGCACGTGGTTGTCCGTGAGGGTGCGGCCGTCGGGGTATGTCTGCTGCACCAGGTAGCTGATGAGATCGGTGCCGGGCTTCTGCCGGCGCTCCAGCATCGGCCCGCGGAAGTATTCCGTCATCTCCACCAGCGCCTGCATCAGCGCGGCGTTGTCGGTCACGCCCTCCTGCAGGGTGGCGTTGATCCAGGTGCGAAACAGCTCGCCGTCGCTCTCCGGCACGCCCAGCATGTGCGCCATCACCCGGGTGGGGATGTGCTGGGAATACTCGACGGCGGCGTCGCAAGCGCCCTTGGCGATGAAGGCATCGATCAGCTCGTTGCAGATGGCCCTGGCGCGGGGCCTGAGCTTGTCGATGGCATCCGGCGTGAACGGCGGCAGCAGCACCATGCGGGCCAGCCGGTGCCGCGGCGGGTCCGACGTGATCGGCGGCGCGCCGCGGTCGTTCGGCGGATGCACCTCGCGCACCGCCACCTTGCGGGAGGAGAAATGCTCCGTATCGTAGGCGATGTCGCGGATATCCTTGTAGCGCGTGGGGAGATAGACGCCGCCGAAGCGGTCGGTATGTGCGATCGGGCATCTCTGCCTGAGGTCGTCCCAGATCGGGTAGGGATCATCGACCCACCTGGGATCGAGATGGTCCCAGTCGGTCGTCCAGTCGGCGACGGGCGGACGCGTGCTCACGGGGGCGGGCCTCTTCCGGCGTTCTCAGCGTTGCAAAGGCAAATCAGTGATACCTCAGCGGCAGCCGGCGCGGGCCGCGCACTGTGCCTTCCGACCAGCGCACCTCGCCGGCAAGCCTGAACTCGGGAATGCGCTTCAAGAGCTCCTCCACTGCCACCGTCAGCTCCATGCGCGCGAGGTTGGAGCCGACGCAGCGGTGGATGCCGAGGCCGAAGGCGGCGTGGCGGTTCTCCTTGCGGTCGATAACGACCTTGTCGGCGTCGGGGAACACAGCGGGGTCACGGCAGGCGGCCGGAAACGAGAGCAGCACCATCTGGCCCGGCTTGAAAGTGCAGCCGTTGATCTCGGTCTCCTTGACGACCTCACGCGCCATGGTGACGGGGGCGTAGGCCCTGAGCAGCTCCTCAATGGCAGTCGGTATCAGGGCCGGCTCCGCCGTCAGCCGGCGGCGGTCCTCCGGCGTCTTCGCCAAGTGCCAGATACAGGAGCCGATGCCGCTCCAGGTGGTATCGATGCCGGCGATCAGGAGCAGCCGCAGCGAGCCCAGAACGTGATCGGTCGCCATTGGCGCGCCGTTGAATTTCGCGTGCACGAGATGGCTGATCAGGTCGTCGCCCGGACTCGCCACACGCTTCGCAACAGCGGCCGCGAAGTAGCGGGTCATCTCGCCAACGGCCTGCATGAGCACGGCCTGGTCGGTGATGCCAACCTCCAGGATCTCGTGAATCCACTTGCGGTAGAGGTCGCCGTCGCTCTCCGGCAGGTCCAGCATGTGAGCGATGAGCCGGGTGGGGATCTCCTGCGCATACTCCACCGCCGCATCGCAGGCACCGCGTTCGATGAACTTGTCGATCAGCTCGTTGCAGAGTGCGCGCGCCCTGGGCTCCAGCTTCCTGATAGCATCCGGGGTGAACGGCGGCAGCAGCACCATGCGCGCGGGGCGATGCTCGGGCGGATCGGACGTGATCGGCGGCGCGGGAATGCGGGGCGGCGGCGTCTCGCGCACGACCACCCGGCGCGAGGAGAAGTGCTCGGTGTCGTAGGCTACCGCACGCACGTCCTCGTAGCGGGAGGGGAAATAGACGCCCATGAAGCGGTCGGTGTGGGCGATCGGGCAGCCTTTCCGCATCTCGTCCCAGATCGGGAACGGATCGTTGACCCAGCGCGGATCGAGATGATCGAAGTCGGTGGCCCAGTCCTTGACAGGGGGGCGGTCGGTCATGACTCGCCCTCCTCGACGATCTCGATCGCGAACTCGGGGCAGTTTGACTTGGCCAGGTAGGCCTTCGCCTCCAGCCGGGCCGGCACGATGCCGTCGCCCGCGGCACGCGCGTTGCCGATCTCGTCCAGCTCGAACAGCTCCGGCGCCAGCGCCTTGCAGCGGTTGTGGCCCTGGCACTTGTCGGGATCGACGCGGACTCTGAGGGTCTTGTGCTCTGGCATGGGTCTCCTCGCCACGCTGGCCCTTCGCGGGCTCTTGGTTGACGTTTACGTCAGTCTGTAACGCCAGTGTGGCGCGGGGAGCGCAGCCCGGCAATACGAAAAAGCTACAAAAAGCTCGCGACCCGCACGATCGTGCACGATCCTCCTGTCGTGCCGGTGAGCCCGGCTGCGTGACGGCCTATGGCTTTGGAGTTGGCCCCCCAGCAGGGTCCGGCGCCGCGCCGTGTCCCTCGAGCTGCCCGTAGACGATGTTGGCGAGCGTCGTCAGCTCGTCGCGCGAGAGGCGGCCCGTAAGCGCGTAGGCAAGCGGGCGGTCGATCCAGTAGAAAGCGCCGAAGCCGTCGCGCTCGAAGAAGCGGAAGGCGGTATTGCCGAGGCCGGTCTCCTTGCGGATGTAAAGCGTCAGACGCCGGCCCGTGGCGTCCTCGTACATGAACTGCGCCGCGGGGTGGCCGTCCTGGTCGGGGAGCAGCCGGCCGCCCATCAACTTCCACCCGGAGCTCGCCAAGGCCGGAGCCCGCACGGGGCCGCCCACGCGCTTGGCGAGCCAGCGCACCAGATGCGCCTCGTCGGCCCTCACCTCGACGGGATGGCGCACCTCCGGCACGTAGACGCTGTGCGCACCCAGCGCCGTCGCCACGAAGGCGGGCTCCGGCACGCGCGGCTCGGCCAGCAATCCCCTTGCCACGTAGCCTGCTGCCGCCGCGCCGAGAAGCAGCACGGCAGCCGCCGCCGGCCGCGCCAGCCGGCGCGGCCAGGCGAGCCACCCACGGCCCAGGCGCGCCAGTTCCCGCTCGACCGCGGCAGGCACCGGCTCGGCGACGCCCCCACCGTAGCGGGCCCGGATCGCCTCGTTGATCTCGCGAATCTCGCGGACCAGGGCCAGGTCAGCCGGAGAGGCCGCCAGCAGGTCGGTCACCTCGGCGTGCTCGGCGGGCGCCAGCTCGCCGTCGACGAAGGCATGCAGCTCAGCCTCGCTGATGCGCCGCTGGCCGCTCATTTCACTCTCCTCAAGGCGGTGCGACCGTTCCTGTCGCCGCCGCCGTAATCCATCAGGCCACGCAGCCGATCACGCCCGCGCGCCAGCCGCGACATGACGGTGCCGACGGGTATGTCGAGCACCTCCGCCGTCTCGGCATAGCTGAGCCCTTCCAGGCCTACCAGCAGCACCACCTCCCGCTGCTCGACGCTGAGCAGCCGCAGCGCCTGGTCGAGGTCGCGCCCGCTGCCGCCGTCTGCGGCCGGCTCGGACTGGGCTGCACCGATGCTCTCCAGGCCGACGTGCGGGGGGCGGCGCGACTTGCGCCGCAGGGCGTCCACGTGCAGGTTGTGCAGGATGGAGAACAACCACTTGCGCGGGCTGTCGCCCTCGCGCCACTGGGGCAGGCGCGCCAGCGCGCGCTCCAGGGTGTCCTGGATCAGGTCCTCGGCCTCGCCGTCGTCGCCGAGAAGCACCCGCGCGTAGCGACGCAGGCGCGGAATCTCAGCCGCTACAGCATCCTCCCGCGAGATCAAGCGCGACCTCTCCCGTGCCGCTGACAACTTCCGGCAGACGTTGAATCCACCCGGCTTATTCCACCAGGATGCGCGAAATCGCGGGTTGGAACCGTTCAAAAAAAAGTGTGACACGGTAGCTTTTGCGGTGTCTGGCGCGCCGGTAAGCTTCCAGATTGGCGCAGCCGCAACGGGTGGGCAAGTCGTCTCCGCGCCGACGATCGAGACAAGTCCTCGACCCCTACTGGAGGGAAAATCTATGCTTCGAGTTGTCGTGGGAGCGGTGCTCCTGAGCCTGAGCGCAGGCATCGTGCTGGCGCAGAACACGGCTGTCATCAAGGAGCGCAAGGACCTGATGAAGGCCAACGCCGAGGCGACAAAGGCACCCACAGCCATGATGAAGGGCGAGGCGCCCTTCGACTTGGCCAAGGTCCAGGCCTCACTCAAGACCTTCCAGGACAACGCGCCCAAGCTGAAGGGGCTTTGGCCCAACGATTCCAAGACCGGCGACACGCGCGCCCTGCCCGCAATCTGGACCGACATGAAGGGCTACCTCGACTGGTTCGACGGCTTCGCCAAGGACGCCAAGACTGCCGCGGCGTCCATCAAGGACGAGGCGAGCTTCAAGACCGAGTGGCCGAAAGTGGTCGGCTACTGCGGCGGCTGCCACAAGGACTTCCGCGCCCCGGCGAAGTAGTGGAAGGGGTCAGACCCCTCGCCTCCGGCGTCAGCGTCGAATATCAACGTTGGGCGCGAGGGGCCTGACCCCCGAGCGGCGAGGGATCTGACCGCGAATGCGACTGCGGACCATTATCGTTGCACTCGTCGCCCTGGCGCTGGCCGGGGCCGCGGCGTTCTATGTGCTGACGATCCCGTCGCCGGCGGTGACGGCCCCCCTGCCACCGCGCAGTGCCGACCTCGCCAACGGCGAGACCATGTTCAACATCGGCGGCTGCGCGTCCTGCCATGCCACGCCGCAGCAGAAGGACGAGCGGCGCCTGGGCGGCGGCCTCGCGCTGGCGACGCCATTCGGCACCTTCAAAGTCCCCAACATCTCGGCCGACCCCACGCACGGCCTCGGCGCCTGGTCGGAAGCGGCCTTCATCAATGCCATGCTGCGCGGCATCGGCCGCAACGGCGAGCATCTCTATCCGGCGTTCCCGTACACCTCCTATCAGCGCATGGCGCTCGACGACGTGCGCGACCTGTTCGCGTTCCTCAAGACGCTGCCGGCCGAAGCGACGCCGTCGGACCCGCACCAGCTGCCGTTCCCGTTCAGCGTTCGCCGCGGGCTCGGGCTCTGGAAGCTCCTGTACCTCGACGGCAAGCCGTTCACGCCAGATCCGGCCAGAAGCGCCGAGCTCAACCGCGGCGCCTATCTGGTGGAAGGCCCCGGTCACTGCGCCGAGTGCCACAGCCCACGCGACCTCCTGGGCGGTATCGTCACCGGGCGCCGCTTCGCCGGCGGGCCGGACGCCGAGGGCAAAGCCTGGGTGCCGAACATCACGCCCCACGCCGACGGCATCGCCAACTGGTCGGCGAAGGATATCGCCTATCTGCTCAAGTCCGGCCTCACGCCGGAGGCCGACTCGGTGGGGTCGAACATGGCCGACGTGGTACGCAACACCGCCAAGCTCTCCGACGCCGACCGGAGCGCCATAGCGGCCCACCTCAAGTCGCTGCCGCCGTTGCCGGGCCGGAAGGGCAAGTAGAAACGGCAGTCGGCAGTCGGGCGTCGGCAGTCGCAAAAAGGGCGCACGTGGGGGCACGTTGCGTTACCGACTGTCGACGCCCGACTGCCGAAGCTTGCGCCGAGCCCGGAAACCTCCTGATTGACCCGCGGGGGCAACTCTGTTTCCCTTGCCGCGCCACAACAGAGGAGGACCGGCGAACTGGGCGAGCCGGCCCTGCGGGTCCCGTGCTCGAGATCGTCATTGTCGTTCTCCTCATCCTGTTGAACGGGGTGTTTGCGCTTTCCGAGCTCGCCGTCGTCTCGGCCCGCCGCTCCCGTCTCACCGCGCTTGCCGCCGAGGGCCGCCACGGCGCCAACCGGGCGCTCGCGCTCGCCGCCGACCCCGGCCGATTTCTCTCCACCGTGCAGATCGGCATCACCGCCGTCGGCCTGATCGCCGGCGCCTACTCGGGCGCCACGCTCACCGAGGACCTGACCGCGTATCTGCTGGGCAAGGGCGTGCCGACGGCCGCTGCGGCCTGGCTCGCCTACATCGGCGTGTTTGCCGCTATTACCTACCTGTCCCTGATCGCCGGCGAGCTGGTGCCCAAGAACCTCGCGCTGCGCCATGCGGAGACCATAGCCTGCGCAGTGGCGCCGCTGATGACGACCGTGTCGCGCATCGCCGCACCGGCGGTGTGGCTGCTCGACGTGTCGACCAAGGCGGTGTTCTGGCTCGTTGGCCAGCGCCAGCTGCCCAGGAGCACGGTGACTGAAGAGGAGATCAAGGGCCTGATCGCGGAGGCCGAGGGCGCGGGCGTGCTGGAATCGGGCGAGCGCCGGCTCATCTCCGGCGTGTTGCGGCTCGGCGACCGGCCGGTGCGTGGGCTGATGACGCCACGCACCGACGTGGACTGGATCGACGCCAACGCCAGCGCGGCCGACATCAGGACGCGCCTGCTGGCAAGCCCGCACACGCGCCTGCCGGTGGGCGACGGCTCGCCGGACGACCTGATCGGCGTGGTCAGGGCGCGCGAGCTGCTGGTCGCGCTGATGTCGGATGCGCCCCTCGACGTGCGCGTGCATCTGCGCCAGGCGCCGATCATTCCGGACACCGCCGATGCACTCGACGTGCTGGAGACGCTGCGCGACGCAGAGGTGCCCATGGCGCTGATCCACGACGAGTACGGGCACTTCGAGGGAATCGTCACGCCCGCCGACGTGCTGGAGGTCATCGCCGGGGTGTTCCGCTCCGACGTGGACGTGGAGGAGGAGCCTTACGCGGTGCCGCGCGACGACGGCTCGTGGTTGCTGTCGGGCGGCATGCCGGCCGACGACATGGCCGAGCAGCTGGGCTTCGCCCTGCCGACCAAGCGCGACTACCAGACGGTAGCCGGCTTCGTGCTGGCCGAGCTGCGCCGCATCCCGGCGGTGGGCGAGTCCATGGAGACGAACGGCTGGCGCTTCGAGGTGGTGGACCTGGATGGCCGCCGCATCGACAAGGTCCTGGCCAGCCGTATCCCTGCCAGCCGGAGGCAGATCGGGCCGGCGGTGTGAGCGGTAGGATTGCATCGCCCCCGGCCTACAGCGAGGAGTGCCAGAAGCCGTCATTGACCGCCACTATACAGATCGCAAACGAGATATCGGACCGCCTTGGCGCCATCACTACTGGTCCCCTTGCCGACCTCAGCGAACCCAAGGTTTGCGTGAAATGTGTCGGAGACGGGGTTCGGCGGTCGAACATTAACCTCGCATGCGATCCTTTGATGGCCCAGATGCCTGGCTCGACGAAAGAGGTCATCGTAGAGCAACCGACCCAGACCGACCCGCCGGTGGCCTTCCCCGACGACAATGCGATCGATGTACAGGAAGGTATCAAACCGCTGGCGAAACCAGATGAAGTTCCAGCCGTCGTAGTCCGCGCCGTGGTCGAACGCCAGGAGGAATGCGATGCCCGGCTCGACTATGGTCGCCACGCGCGCGGCGGCTATCATGCGGGCCAGCTTGTCAGCATCGAGCGGCGATGTCTCACGAACGTTCTCGTTGTTGAGACGCAGAATATCGGCAGTTGTCGCCGGGTCGCCGCCAATGTCCTTCACGCTGTATGTCATCACAACGCCGCGGGCGGAGAGCGCTCAGCTTGGAACGTTTCCATCTGCGCACAGCATGGCCACAGTTCGCGAAGGTCAGCAACGGTCAAACCTCACCTGGCAATGAGCTGCCGTCCGGCAGGAAAGCATTGAAAGCGGGCGTAAGGGGCGCTGGCCCACGCGTTGGGCCGACGAAGGAAATCCGCTTAGGCAGAGCTTCCTGCCAGCCCAACATTAGCTGACAGCCCGCGCGTCCGCGTTCGTGCGGCCGATACCTCGTCAACCGAATGGAGCGGTGAGCGCGCGCGAAGTCGAGGTGCGACCGCCGAATCTCGCGGGGATGTGAAAAAGCGCTGCGACAGCGCTGCCCGTCGGTCCCACTCAGGCGTTCGATTGGTGCCTCAGTCTTCCGGAAACCGCTGGCGCCACGTCAGGCGTGTCAATCTATGCACGAGGCAGTCGTCGTCGCCAAACATGCGTCGGCCTTCTGGAACGAAGCCAAGCCGCCGGTAGAACTTGTGTGCGCGGGTATTGCTGGCCAGAGGATCGATCACAATGGCGGCCACCACCGGCTCGGCGAAGCATATCTGGAACGCTCGCCGCATCATCGTCTCGCCGTACCCTTTGCCGAGGTCTTCTGCCGCGCCGATCCAGATGTCGATGGCCCGCAGGTTCGGCTCTATCTCCCCCCAGTAGTGCGTCTCCTCGGTGTGCGGGTCGATGATCTGCATGGCTCCGATCGGCCGGCCGTCGAGCTCTGCGACGAGATACTGGCAATCGGGACCTACCAGCGCCAGCTCGTCCGACCAGCAGGTGTCACCGAATGCTTTGGGCTGGTCTGGATCATCGCTGGTCGCCGCCATGACGTGCGGCTGCCTGTCCCACAGGTCGAGCAGCGGCACATCCGCAAGCGACATCGGGCGCAATGCTATTCTTGCGTCGATCAGCATTGTGCAGGTCACAACGGAAGGCTTCCCAGCAAGTGTCCTGATTGGAGATAATGGTAGGCGGTCTCGAAGTTTGAACCAGGATCACGCAAAGCCCTCACTGCCCCCGGCCGCAGCTGAAGACTCTACTCCGCCGCCAGCCTGACGTAGGTACCATTTGAGAGGGGGCAGGCTGACCAGAGCTCGTCGAGTGCGTGGATCAGGCTCGCCATCTGCTCGTCCGAGTGCACTGGCGATGGCGTGAGACGCATCCGCTCGGTGCCCTTCGACACCGTCGGATAGTTGATTGGTTGTACGTAGATCCCGTATTGGCGGAGCAACGCATCCGTCACTGCCTTGCAGTGAACGGGGCAACCGACCATCACAGGCACGATATGGCTTGGATTGTCCATAACGGGCAAACGCTTTCCCCTGAGCAGCCTCTTGAGCGTTTGAACCCGCTCCTGGTGCCGGGCGCGCTCGATCGCACTCGTCTTCAGGTGGCGGATGGAAGCAAGCGCCCCGGCCGCGATCGCAGGCGCGAGCGATGTCGTGAAAATGAACCCTGAGGCAAACGAGCGGATCGCATCGCAGAGGCTGCGGGAGCCGGCGATATAGCCGCCCATGACGCCGAACCCCTTGGCGAGCGTGCCGTTGATGATGTCGACCCGGTCCGAGACGCCGTCGCGCTCGGCAATGCCCCCACCGCGCGGGCCGTACAAGCCGACCGCGTGCACCTCGTCGAGGTAGGTGAGCGCGCCGTACTTGTCGGCGAGATCGCAGATGGCGCCGACCGGCGCGATATGCCCGTCCATGGAGTAGACACTCTCGAAGGCGATGATCTTGGGCGTGCCCTTCGGAAATTTCTTGAGCTTCGCCTCGAGGTCAGTCACGTCGTTGTGACGAAAGATGTGCTTCTCGCACTTCCCGCGGCGCATGCCCTCGATCATCGACGCGTGGTTCTTCTCGTCCGAGAAAACGACCGTGCCAGGAACGAGCTTGAGGAGAGTTGAGAGTGTAGCGTCGTTGGCGATGTATGCGGAGGTGAAGAGAAGCGCGGCCTCCTTGCCATGGAGGTCGGCAAGCTCGCCTTCGAGCTCCACGTGATAGTGGGTTGTGCCAGAGATATTGCGCGTGCCGCCAGAGCCAGCTCCCACGGCGTCAAGCGCCTCGTGCATGGCTGCCAATACTACCGGGTGCTGCCCCATGCCGAGATAGTCGTTGGAGCACCACACCGTGACCTCGCGCGGGCCAACTGGCGCGAAATGATCCGCGACAGGAAAGAACCCACGACGGCGTTTCAAATCCGCGAAGACGCGGTATCGACCTTCTCGATGAAGGCTATCGAGCCGCTGCTGGAGCAAGCGCTCGAAATTCATGTCGGCCTCCTACACGTCTTCCCGGCGAGAATGCGGAGCAGTCATTCGGCCTTCAGGCCGAGCTCAATCGCGGCAGCCGTAACCTTGCCCGATGCGGCAGCGTCGTCCTTGAAGACCTCGAGCGCCTTGCGGAACGCCGTTGCCGCGATCTCCCTCTCACCAAGCACAACTCGAGAGCGCATGAGGCGGGTCCAGCCCTCAACGTCCCGTGGAGAGCCCTCCAGGCGAGCCGCCAGCCCATCGACCATCGATCGGATTGCAGCGTCATACTCACGGGGGGGCATCGCTTGTTGCTTGGTATTTCTCTCGGCGCTTCGTCCGTCACCGCCCTTGCCGACGGTCTCGCTCGGTAAAGAGGTGGCCGTCTCTAGTTTGCTGCTTTCGGCGGCCTTCGCCTTGGCCTCCTCGTATGAGACCTTCAGCTCGGCGGAATTCGGATCGAGCCCTACTGCTCTCGCATAGGCGGCAGCCGCCTGTTTGTAGCGCCCTGTATGGAAGTAGGACCAGCCGAGCATCCGCCAGCCTTTGACATCATCTGGCGCGGCCTCGAGCCGAGCCACCAGGCGCTCGACCATCGTGTTCACATCGGGCAGCAGTTTGCCACCTGTCACCGCGGACGCCGTCTGCTCCGCCCCGATGGAACGCGTGTAATCCTTGAGGTTGGCAAACAGCTCGCCATTCGACCCGGTATGTGGCTCTGAGAGTGACCCCGTGTGCCCTGAGCCGGCCGCCTCGGGGGGACCACCCACGTAAGAAGCAACCGCGCCAACGCCTGCAACAAGGAGAAAGACCCCAGCCGCCACAATCAATGTTGCGGTGGCGCCCTGCAGCTCCTGCCCGAATGCCCAGCTCGATAGGCGCAGCCGCGAGAGGAGAGCAAGTCGCGTTGCGTCTGATAGCAGCGGAAGGATGAGCAGTGTCGATATCGCGATCGAGGAGGCGAGAAGCAGCCAGACCGGTAGCGTCAACGACATCTGCAGGCTCCGAAGCTCCGATGCATTACCGCCATCAATTCCGACGCGCCCTCTCGCGGTAGCGGTAGTAGGGATGGCGGTAGTAGTAGTAGGGATAGTAGACGTAGCCCCCTATATGGGTTGGGTAATAACCACGGCTGTAGTAGTACGGATAATCCTGGTAGACAGAGGTCGGCCCTATTGGCAGGTGAATCCGTACGCTGCGAAAGCGACGCCTAGTTTCAATTGACTTATTCTTGGTGCTTTTGCCGGGCTTCAGAGAGGCGCTTTTGTGGGGCCTCAGAGTCTCGGCATTGGCCACTGGCGCAGTGCTGGCGAAACCAACCGCGAGCGAGCAAGCCACCAGAACAGAAGCGACTACGTTCCGACTACTCATGGGATTGCCTCGCATAGTTGGCCGTCTCAGACTGGAACCGCCATCCGCGGTCGGTCAGAACTTCCTGCGGAGCTCCATGCGAACACCGAAGTCGTTCTCGTCCTGGTCCTCTTTGATCTGATAGGTAGCGTCGGCGCGCAACAGCCACGCCCGGGTGAGCGCGATCTGATAGCGAATGCCGAAGGCGTACTGCGCCTCTTTGGCGCCGACGCCATCATCCTCGAAGGGCTGAACCGTGGCCACCTCGAAGACAAGCTGCTGGCCCAGATCTGCACCGAAGAGATAGATCAAGCCGATCGCGCCGCCGTAGGCGTTGGAGGCGGTGTCGTCAAGTTTCGGGTAGCCGGTCAGGGCGTCGGTCTCGAAGTTGATGCCGACGTTCTTCAGGATGCCCGCCCCATTGCCATCGACCAGCGGCTGAGGCCTGTCGAAGCCGACGAAGAAGTTGGCATAGGGGACCAGTGTGCTCGGCCCGCCCGTAATCAGGCTGTTCTCCGAGATGATGGCATAGCCTTCGTCGTCCTTGCCGTCCCCGAAGTTGGCAAAAAAGCGGGTCGAGTTCGATATGGTGTTGGCATAGCGCCGGGAGTACGCGGCGGTCAGGAAGTGCGTCACCTGGCCGTCCTCCGCCAGCCCGACATCGTCTTTGCCCTGTATCGCGGCGTACCCCGCTTCGATATAGCCGCCGAAGGCGTCGATGAAGGTGGTTACGCCAAAGATATTGGCGTTGCTGTTGTTGGCAGGTCCGAGGATGCCCGCGTTGTCGACATTGTCAAAGGCGGCGAAGAAGGTGATGTCGTAGTTGGGAAGGCCCAACTTCGCTGAGTTCTTCGCGGGGATGGTCACTGCGCCGCCAAGGATCGCGTCGTTCGCCCAAATCCCGTTCTGTAGGAACAGCGGGAAGAGACCGACCGTGAAGGGCAGATCGAATCCGGCTTCGTTACCGGAGAAACCGGAAACGATGGACCCGAGGTCACCCTCGAAGAACAGCGTCTGCGGGTTGAAGTCGAACTCGTCGGTGAATCTCCCATCGCCGGCGCCGCCGCCGAACTCGTATCGGGTGAACTGTGCATTCTTCTGTAGCGGTGTGAAGAAGGCGTGTATGCGCTCGGTGCCGGTGAGCTTGAGGTCGATGTCGATGTTCAGCCGGGTCGCGATCTGGGCAATATCCTTGCCGTCGTTCTGGTTGTAGGCGACCGCCGTCCGCCAGTCGCCATAGATGGCGAGGCCCGGCAGCAGCGGATTCAATTCACCGAAGATGGTGCTGCTCGGCTCGTATGAGCCGGAGGTGTATTGCTGGCGACCTAGCTCAACAGGCGGGCGCGGCGCCTCGACCTCCCGCTTCTTGCCGTAGATGTCAAGGTTGCCCTGGGCGTTGTAGTTCTCGTCGTACTGCGGACCAGGCAGGAATAGGTCGTCCTTGCCGGCGCTGCGTGTGCGTGCCGTTGCGTCTGATGTGTTGTCGGCGGCCTTGTTCTTGGCGCCCACGTACATCGCATTGTTTTGGACGGGACCGGCGGCGGAATCGGCCGGTGCCGCGTCGGGCAAGATCTGCGTGGACCAGCCTTCGCCTGCCGCAGGCTCAGCAGTCGTGCCGGACACTACAAGGTAACCACCGGCTACCAGCGCGATAGTGGCGGTCGCTCTTCCTGCATATCGCAGAAGGTTGCTATGGCAAATCAAGTGCAAGCCCCCGTGTCGTGGTTCTGACCTGCAGGGTAAGGGCTGGGGACCTGCCTTTTTGACCCCTCGCGGTCCCCAGTCCGAAACCCCTCGGCTTCTCGATGCTAGTCCTTCACATCCACCTCCACCGCGCGGACGTGGAAGTTCATCGTCCGCTCGTTCATGCGCCGCTCCATTTCCTTCGTGGCACCGACGAAGCGCATGAAGTAGATCGGCTCGGCACGGCTCCGCATGCGGAAGGCGAGGCGGTACTTGCCGGTCTTCTTGATCAGGCTACCCGGCACTTGGTAGTTGGCCCGCTTCTCCTCCAGCGGCGACAGCGAGTGGTTCTCCATGCGCACCGTCGGCGGGTGGTTGAGAACGGTGGTCGGGACCTGCGGCGGACGCAGGTGCGGCAGCGGGTCGTTATCGAAGTTCACCGGCAGATACATCTCGCGGTCGGTGCCCTTGAGGTTGGTGGTCAGGAACTTGGTCTGGAAATTCACCAGTTGCTGGTCGGCCTTGATCTTGCCAGACCCGACATCCAGGCTGTGCAGGTCGGCCACATCGCCATTGCTGTCGGTGTAGCCCGTCTCCCAGACGTTCTTGCC
>Ga0075421_100004103_pt1 | contig 17547 bp, 8 predicted proteins | sample SoiMetdeltSBSDD5_FD_75292 | JGI IMG/M metagenome (GOLD analysis project Ga0075421, IMG submission 75292) | Bulk soil microbial communities from a Populus tree surrounding site in Tennessee, USA - Soil MetaG P. deltoides SBSDD5 | ecosystem: Environmental > Terrestrial > Soil > Tree plantation...
CACCTCCGCAGGTGGAAGTCCTTTTCCTTCATTGATCCCACTGCTGACCAGGAGCGCGATGGCGCCCACGAGCAGATTCATCACGGCCCCGGCTGAGACCGTTGCCTGAAGGCCCATGGACGGAATCAGCCAGAAGTCCGCCAGGAAACACCCCCCGACGGCGCCGAGGCTGTTGATGAAATAAAGGGTTGCAACCCGCTCGCGCAATTCGCCAAGGGATCGGGTCACCAGCTTGGTCATAACCGGAAGGGTTCCGCCCATCAGAACCGTTGGAATCAGGATGGTCAGAAGACTGAAGAGGAACTTGAGGGCCATTAGTCCGGCTCGACCGGGCTGCAAGCTTCGAGCAAGACCGACATAGGACTGGTGACAGAGGTCGTAGTAGAACGGAAAGAGCAGCGCGTACACGGCGATCCCGATCTCCAACCAACCATACATGGCCAGCGGGCGCTGGATACGGTCCGCCCGGGCTCCCAGCCAGGCGTTGCCCAGGGCCAGTCCGCCCATAAAGGCCACCAGTACAGCCACCACTGCGTAACTCGTGTTCCCCAGGAACAGCGACAGATACCTCATCCAAACCACTTGATAAGCGAGACCGGCCGCACCGGAGATCAAGAGACAAAAGATCGCGGTGGCGAGAATCAATCCCGGGCGGGCTTTCATGCGCGCGGATAGTAACGTCCCGAAGTCGAGCAGCAAACCTTTTCCCGGTGTGTGAGTTGCGGCGGCTGACGCCAACGGAGACGACCTGGCGACGGGAACCTGCCCTTCACCAGCACCTTAAGAAGACTCCCCGAGAAGGCACTCCAGGCAGCCCGGTCTCGGCGCATCGGCTAACTTTAGCCATGTTTTAAGGCTGCGGCAAACTGACCTTTATTTTGACCCGAGGTGTCGAATGCGATTAGATTCCACGCGACGAAAATCACGTATCATCATGCAAAACGGCGGCAGTTTGATCCCCCTTCCCTACCACTTCGAAGTCAGAGATTACCTCAAGACGCAGGAACCGAACCTGTGGAATTGGTTTTCTTCCGCGCAAGCACAGGCGGACTACACCGAATCGCTACGCGTGCAACTGCTCAAGTCCACCTACCGGCTCGATCCGGAAAGTCATCCGGACCTTTATCGCGACGCCGAGCAGGCCAAAGCCGTGCTCCAACTTGATATCCCGCTCACCCTTTACCAGGCACAGCACAGTCCGCAACCCAATGCGGCGCTGTACTACATTCCCGACGAAGGGCATCTCGTTCTGTCCGGACCCGTGCTCTCGCTGCTCAATGCGGACGAGTTGAAGTCCGTTGTCGGGCACGAACTCGCGCATTACCATCTTTGGCGGCGTGACGGCGGCGAGTTCCACGTCGCGGACCGGTTGCTGGAGGCGGTCGCCAACGACCCGCGCGCCTCGAACAGCCACGTTCAAAGCGCGCGCTGGTACCAGCTCTACACGGAAATCTTCGCCGATCGCGGCTCGCTCAAAGTTACGGGTAATGTTCACACGGTCGTTTCGAGTCTCGTAAAAATTCAAACCGGCCTGCCGCAAGTCAGCGCTGCAAGCTACTTGAAACAGGCGGAAGAAATCTTCCAAAAATCCAGGGTGCCGACTGCCGAATTGTCGCATCCCGAGGCGTTCATTCGCGCGAGGGCACTGGCCTTGTGGGCCGATGGAGGCGACGTCGCCGCAAGCCAAATCAGCGCCATGATCGAAGGGACCCCGGCGTTGGACGAACTCGATTTGATGGGTCAGGTCCGCCTGACGCAGCTTACTCGCCGACTGCTGGAGCATCTCCTCCGGCCGAAGTGGTTTCAAACCGACGCCGTGCTCGGCCACGCCAAACTGTTCTTCGACGATTTCCGGACGACGACATCGACGGATCCTATCCTGCTTGAGGAGCTGAAGTTCTCCGACCCGAAGCTGCGCGAGTATCTCTGTTATCTGCTGCTCGATTTCGTGGCCGCCGACCCGGAACTGGACGAGCTTCCGCTCGCCGCGACCCTCGACCTGGCGAAGCAGTTGGAGATCGACGCGTTCTTCGAGAAACTCGTGGCGAAGGAGTTGAAGATGAAACCGCGCGACTTAAAGCGATTGAAAGAAACGGCCGCGGAGCTGATTGCCGGCGCGGAGGCGAAGCCATGAACGCGACGGCGGACCTGCCCTTCCTCACCTTTCTTCGAAGCGGCCTCGAACGCGGCGGCTTTGAAACGGACGACGTTCTGGCGGCCGTCCTGCCGTTGATGGAACAGGTGGTCGGCGCGCACGAAGAAACCCGCGTGGCGCCGCTCCAGGGAATTGAACGGGTGTTCGTCAACGCACAAGGCCAACTCGCTATCGACGCGAGCCGGCTGCAGTCCGCCCGGAAAAACCCGGCGCGCGTCGAGAAGATTCAGGCCCCCGTCAGTCGCGCCCTCGAAGTGATGGCGGAATCGCGTCGCACGTCGGACCTCGATGCGGGATCGTTGATCATCGCCAGCCTCGACATCAACGGCGCCGGCGAAGACATCAAGAAGCCGGTCTATCTGCCGGGCTATGTCAGTTGGGAGCACGCCGTGGGACACCACGACGAATTGACCGACGTCTTTTCACTGGGCCTGATACTCGCCAGCCTTGCCTGCGGTCTCGATTTCACCGATCTCGCGGACCTCGAAGCGTTCGTCAACGCTCGCGAGAATCTATTCGCGCTCAACAGCCGCCTCAATCCGGTCGTCGCCTCGGCGATCGCGCAGATGACCGAACTGAATCGCCACCGGCGCGAACAGGACCTGCGCGCTGTCCTCCGGCGGCTCGAAAATTACCGCGGGCAAACGACCGACTACGACTACGACTTCACGCGCATCAAAGGCTTTCGCGAGAGCGGCCTGACCGGAAAGCGGAAGCTGATCCAGGCGCATCTCCGCGACCGGTTGTTCGAAATCTCGCGCCGCAACCGGCTCCTCCACTTCAAGCCCACGCTTCAGACGCTGAATCTCACCATCGCTTCCGTGCCGCTGGTGCTGGATTGCCGGAACATCAGGATGGAGCAGCTCTTCATCTGGCATCCCCCATTGGCCGGTGCCATCGCCGAGGGCGCGCCGATATCGCTGGGCCACTATCTCCGCTTCGAAGACGCCCTCTACGTTCCCGGGGTACTCGACAAAATCATCAGCGAAGCGCGCCGCGACCGCGCGGAGTTCGGTTTCGCGCAACTCCGCCTCGTTCTTTGTTTCCTCCGTTGGCACAATCTCAAGGAAGCACCGCGCGAGCGCATCCATTCGCCGTTGTTGTTGCTGCCAGTTGAACTGACGAAGAAAAAGGGCGTGCGCGATAATTACGTTCTCGCCCCGACCACGACCGAGGCGGAGGTTAATCCAGCGCTGCGCCATCACTTGAAGGAGCTTTACAACCTGGATCTGCCGGAGACGGTGGACCTGCGCGAAACTACCCTCGACCAGTTCCACGACTTGTTGCGGGCGCAGATTCGAGCCAGCGAGCCGGGCGTCACGCTCAACAAGGTTGACCGGCCGCAAATCGAACTCATCCACGAACGCGCCCGCCAGCGAGTGGATCAGTACAAACGCCGGCTGAAGGTGAGGGCCCGCCCGGCCCGCAGTTCCAGTCCGATGGATTACGGCTACGACCGCGAGAATCTCCGGCCACTCGGACTGCAGATTTTCCTCGAAAAAGTTCGCCCGGCGCCGGCGCCCTTGCGCGACGTCGCCGGCGCGCCACCCCGGCCACGTCTGCCTTCCATGACCGACTGGGACCACCCGGCCCACACGGTTGCGGAAGCATGCGCCGTGGGTGCAATCGAAGACAAAGTCGTCGAGGCCGAACGCCAAATGTTCGCGCTGCGCGAAGGCGACAACCAGAATCCTTATTCGTGGGACTTCGATCTTTGCAGCATCACGCTCGGCAACTTTAATTACCGCAAAATGACGCTGGTGCGTGACTATACGAACCTGATTGAAACGGACCCTGCCAGCGCCGCCTTCGACACCATTTTCTCGCTCGCGCCAAAAGCTCCGGAGGAAGCGCCAGCGCCGCTCGACCTTGCCGATCAATACCTCATCATCCCGTGCGACGCCACGCAGGCCTCGGCCATCGCGGGAGCACGCGCCGGTCGGAGTTACATCATTCAAGGTCCACCGGGCACCGGCAAGTCACAGACCATTACCAACCTCATCGCCGATTACGTCGCACGCGGCCAACGTGTTTTGTTCGTGTGCGAAAAGCGCGCCGCCATCGACATCGTCTTCCACCGCTTGCGCCAGCAGGGGCTGGACGAACTCTGCTGCCTCATCCACGATTCGCAGACCGACAAGAAGGCGTTTATTCAAGACCTCAAACGAACCTGCGAGAAATTCCTGAGCGAAGCCGGCCAGGATGACGAAGCGGAAAAGGGTCGGGAAGCAAGCCTTCACGCCATGGAGCAGGACCTGGCCGGTCTGCGACGTTTTTCCGAAGCGATGCGCCAGGTGCATCCCCACACGGGCGTTCCCCTGCGCACCTTGCTGCACCGGCTGGTGGAAGCCGGCGGTCGGAAACTGGACCTGCCACCCGAATTGGAAGAGCGGCTGCCCGATTACCATCTCTGGCTGCAACACGGCGAACTGGTGATGCGCCTCGCCAACGCGCTGGCCGACCTGGGAGAGGAACCGTGCTTCGCGAAACATCCGTTGCGCTGGCTCGGTAAGGCCCTCCTCCAGGCCGACTGCCCGCTGGAAACGTTGTCCGCTTCACTCGACAAGGCCGAGGACCTGCTCGACGCCGTCGAGAGTGCCCTCGAACTCTCCGGCCTGCCGCCGGAACTGTGGGACACGATTGAGGAGATCGAGGTCATCCTCGGTTTCGCCGCGCGCGTCCAGACGCTGGCGGAGAAGGATTTGCTTGGACTGCTCGACCCGCACAGCGCTGCCTCGACAGGTTATGCCGCACTCGAAACCGGGCTGGCCGGCGGTGCCCTCACGCTGCAACAGGCGCGCGAAAAGACCGTTGCGTGGAAGGAACCACTTTCGCCGGAGGACACTCAGAACGCGCTGGCGCAGGCGGGTGCCTTCGAGAAATCCCCGCTTCGATTCCTGCAGCCGGCCTTCTGGCGGCTCCGCAAAGCGCTGCGGAGGCGCTATGACTTCAGCCGGCACGCCGTCGCGCCGGGCTGGGTGAAGCTTCTCGGCGACCTCGCTGCCGAGCACCAGGCGGCAGCCGCGCATGACGAAGCACGTCGCAAAGCGCAGCACGAATGGTGCGTCGATGATCCTGCCGCCTTTCAACAATTCGTCAGCGAGCTGCGCGCCTCTCCGGCGTTGTCTCATCCCTCCGTGCGCGCCTTGTCGCGAAAGCTGGTCGAGTCCGCGGAGGGCCGCACACTGGTCGAAAGCCTCGTGGACATTCACGCACGCTTCGCCGAACTTACCGAGATCCTCCGGTTCCTCCTGGCAGAACACGAGGGCTTTGATTTTCCGATGCTCGCCGAAACGCTTGGCGCCCTGCGCGAACAGACGAGCCTCCTGCCCGAACTGCTGCCCGTCCTTTGCGAGCTGGCCGAATTGCCCGAGCCATTGGGCCACGCGCTTCGCCACGCGCCGCTGGCCCTGGACGAGTTCGAACCCGCGATGGGCCGCAAGAGTCTCAATCAAGTTTACCGGCAGGACCGCGCGTTGAGCCGCCTCGAAGGCCGCTCACTGGCGCAGCGAATGGACCGGTTGGAGACGCATTATCGCCAGTGGCTGGGCCGGAACGCAGCCTGCATCCGCGCGCGCGTCCGCCGCCGGTTCCTCGAGCATGTCCATATCTCGTCGCTGTCCGCGTCGCAGCTCGACGCGGAGCAAAAGGAGTTCAAGAAAAACTATTCGGGCGGACGGCGCGACCTCGAACACGAGTTCGGCAAGACGATGCGCTACAAATCCATTCGCGAACTGGCCGCGGGCAACACGGGCCTGGTCATCCGCGATTTGAAACCGGTCTGGCTCATGAGTCCGCTGAGCGTGTCCGACACCCTGCCCCTCGAATCAGATCTTTTCGATGTCGTGATCTTCGACGAGGCGAGCCAGATTCCGCTGGAGGAGGCAATTCCCGCGCTCCACCGCTCAAACCAGGCCATCGTGGTCGGCGACGAAATGCAGTTGCCACCCACCACCTTCTTCTCCGCGGGTCGGCCCGGGAACGATAGCGTCGTCGTCGAAGAAGAGGGCGAACGCATCGAGGTGGACCTGGACTCCGACAGTTTCCTGACGCAGTCGGCTGTGAATCTGCCTTCGACGCTGCTGGCGTGGCATTACCGAAGCCGTTACGAATCGCTCATCAGTTTTTCCAACGCCGCATTTTACGGCGGCAATCTGTTCACCATTCCCGACCGCCAGCGCGCGCTTGCCGGCCGGCCGGAATTGCGCGTCGCCGCCGTCGAGGAGGGCGAGGCGAACGCGGACGCCGTGCTCCAGCGCAGCATCAGTTTCCACTTCATGGAGAACAGCGCCTACCTCCAAAGGCGCAATTCGGTCGAGGCCGCCTACATCGCCCGGCTCGTGCGCGGCTTGCTCCGGCGCGAAACGAAATTGAGCCTTGGCATCGTCGCCTTCTCCGAAGCGCAGCAAATGGAAATCGAGGACGCGTTGAGCCGGCTGGCGAACGAGGATGACGACTTTTCAGAGCGGCTCGAGGCAGAATATGCGCGTGAGGAGAACGACCAGTTCTGCGGCCTGATCGTCAAGAACCTGGAGAACGTGCAGGGCGATGAGCGCGACATCGTCATCCTCAGCATCTGCTATGGGTATGACGCGGACCGGCGAATGCTGATGAACTTCGGCCCGATCAATCAGCGCGGCGGAGAGAAGCGCCTCAACGTCATCTTCTCACGCGCCCGGCATCACATGGCTATCGTCAGCTCGATCCGCCATCACGACATCACCAACGACTACAACGACGGCGCGAACAGCCTGAAAAACTTCCTTCATTATGCCGAGGCGGTCTCAAAAGGCGACGACCGTGCCGCGCGGCGCGTGTTGGAAACCCTCAATCCGCTCGCCCGAAAGTCGCTTGCACCCGAGGGCGGACACGACGCCGTCATCGAAGAGCTGGCCGGAGCGTTGCGCGCGCGCGGTTACGTGGTGGATCTGCGCGTCGGCCAGTCGAGGTTTCGCTGCGACCTCGCCGTGCGCGCCGAGTCCGACAGCCTGTATCAGCTCGGGGTTCTGGTGGACACGGACGCTCATTACGCGAACCCGAACCTGCTCGACCGTTACCTGATGCAGCCTTCCATTCTGCGCGCGTTCGGCTGGCGGTTCGCGCTGGTGCTGACGAAGGATTGGTTCCACGACCCGGAGGCGGTCCTGGGCCGCCTGGAACGTACGCTCAAAGGGCTCGTCGCTCCGGAGGACGAACAGCCGGCCGAACCCGCGGAAGACGAAAGTGCTCCGGCCCCCGTAAGCCGCGCGAAGAAGCCGCCCGGAACACCTCCGCCGGGCGGGAAAAGCGGCGGACGCGCGCGCGACACGGACGATCCCGAAAGCGCGGGAACGAAGCGCCGGGGAGAAAAATCGTCGGCACTCCGGACCCGGCCGTCACCCGCGCCGTCGGGCACGACCCGCTACTTCGAATTCATCGGCGGGACTTCGCGGAAGTTTTGGGAGATTACCCTGGACGGAAGCGCGTTTACCGTCCGCTTCGGCCGCATCGGAACCGCCGGCCAGACTCAGTCGAGAACCCTTGCCGACGGGCCGAAGGCGAAACGGGAGGTGGAAAAACTCATTGGCGAAAAGTTGAAGAAGGGATACGTGGAGTGCGTCTGACGATCCGCGTAGCCGCGTTCGTTTCCCCCGGTCGACTCCAGAAGCCTCGATCCAAGATCATCGCCGGGCCGGGCTGGGGAATATTTGGTTTCTGCAGCAACACAATTCCTGCGTCGTCGGGACCTCCAAACAACTGGATGCGCATTGGAACTATGAACTTCCGGTGGGGCGAGACTCCGTCGAGCCCATTTTCGAGCGGAGCAAGGCGAACGGAGTGAGCATTCTCCCGGACTGGGACGCGAGGACGCTCGCCGCGCTCGCACCGCCTGCGGCGTTGGAATCGGCTCGACGGAGTCTCGCCCCACCTTTCGGTTCATAGACCATGGGACCAGGATCATAAAGCCTTGCGCCGAACGGCCGTTCGACGGAAAATCTGGCGTTCCATGAAAACGCCGCGAGTCTTCCCCTTGGCTCTGTTGCTGAATGCGCCCCTTTGGACCTCCTTCCAGGCCGATGCTGCTTCATCTCAGCCGAATTCCAGCCGCGGCGAACAGACCATCGCCAACTATTTTCGCGCCGAGACGGCGAGGTTGAGCGAACGCTGCCTGGCAGACGTCAAGACGCTCAACGACTGGACTTCGCGGCGCACGAAGTATCGGGAGCAATTGCTCGAGATGCTCGGCCTTTGGCCGATGCCCGAGCGGACGGATTTGAAGCCAGTGGTCACCGGCAAAATCGAGGCGGCTTCGTTCGTCGTCGAAAAACTTCATTTCCAATCGATGCCGGGCCTCTACGTCACCGCGGATCTCTACCTACCCAGGGACATTCAGAAACCGGCGCCCACGGTGCTCTACGTCTGCGGTCACGGAGCCGTGATCAAGGACGGCGTGAGTTACGGAAACAAAGTCACCTATCAGCATCACGGCGCCTGGTTCGCGCAGCACGGTTACGTCTGCCTGATCATCGACACCCTCCAACTCGGCGAAATCCAGGGGCTTCATCACGGCACGTATCGCGACGGGATGTGGTGGTGGAACTCGCGCGGTTACACGCCCGCCGGCGTTGAGGCGTGGAACAGCATCCGGGCGCTCGATTACCTGGAGACCCGCCCCGAAGTGGACGCGAAGCGATTCGGCGTTACCGGTCGTTCGGGCGGCGGCGCGTATAGCTGGTGGCTCGCCGCACTGGACGACCGCATCAAAGCCGCCGCGCCCGTCGCCGGCATTACCGATCTGGAAAACCACGTCGTCGATGGCACGGTCGAAGGGCACTGCGACTGCATGTTCATGGTCAACACCTATCGTTGGGACTACGCGCAGGTGGCCGCGCTGGTCGCGCCGCGGCCGTTGCTGATTTGCAATACGGACCGGGACTCGATTTTCCCGCTCGACGGCGTGGTCCGCGTGCATGAAAAAGTTCGCCGCATCTACCAGCTTTACGGCGCTTCCACGAACCTCGGCGTGGTCATCACGGAAGGCCCGCACAAAGACACGCAGGACCTTCAGGTGCCCGTGTTCCGATGGTTCAACCGCTTTCTGAAAGGCGAAGACCCGCTCATTGAAGTCGCGGCAAAGAAATGTTTCGAGCCGGAGCAACTGAAGGTCTTCGACCAACTCCCCGAGGACCAGAAAAACAAGACGATTCAGGAGACGTTCGTTCCCGTGGCGACGCCGGCATCCGCTCCCGTCTCCGCCGCCGAATGGACGAAGCAGCGCGAGGCGTGGATGGCCGCATTGAAGGAAAAGGTTTTCGGCGGCTGGCCGGAGGAATCGACGCCGCTCGAACTGAAAGAGCATCTCGATATCGACCGGGATGGCATTCGCTTCCGCGTTTATGACTTCGTCAGCCAGCCGGAAATCCCGTTGCGCCTCTATCTGTTACAACCAAAACGATTCAAGAAGCCCGAACGCATCGTGTTGAACGTGCTCGACGACGCGGGCTGGGATGAATGGATCGCCGGAATGGGTTACGTCTTCGCCAACGAACTGGGCGAAGAACGACGGGTGCAATCGCCCGACCTCGCGCGTTCGCCGGACCGAAACGTTCCGGAGGGTAACTCGGCGTACTTCAATTCGATTCAGCAATTGCTTCGATCAAACAACTGGGCGATGGCATTTGTCGCGCCGCGTGGCGTCGGCCTGACTCAATGGTACGGCGACCCCAAAAAACAGTCCCAGATTCGGCGCAGGTTCATGCTGCTCGGCCAAACGCTGGAGGCAATGCGCGTCTGGGACGTTCGCCGGGCCGTGCAAGCCGTGCGTTCGATCAGAGATTTCCGCGACACGCCTTTATGGCTGCGGGCTGAAGGGATTTCGGGGGTGAATGTTCTCTATGCTTCACTGTTCGAGAGCAACATCAAGGGCCTTGAACTTTCCTCCTTACCCCGGTCGCATCGCGATGGCCCGGATTACCTCAACGTCCTGCGTGTGGTGGACATTCCCCAGGTGGTGGCGATGGCGATTGAGCGTTCGCAGGTGCGGCTGTTTGAAACGGATAGGAACGGCTGGGAATACCCGATCCGTGTCGGCCAACGTCTGGGTTGGAACGAAAAACGGCTTACAATTGAAGCGTTGCCATCCGCCGATTCCAACTGAGCCCGATTACAGTTTCCGCAAGCGGAAGTAGCGTTCCCGCTGATCGAGCGGCACGGTGACCCCCAGTCGGCTGTTGTTGGTCACTGCTGTTTCAGCGGCGGTGTGCCAGTTCGTCGAACTCAGGCTTGTCGTGGATTGAAGAACGAAATCAGTTGACGGCAACGGCCAGGAAATGGTGACGACGGAATTGCTGCGCGCGAGATCAACCTTAGGACCAGCAGATGCGCAGGTATTGAGCAGCACCGAGACTCCGCCGGACCCTGCCGCAACCAGGTCCAGAGCACCGTCGCCGTTCAAGTCGCCCGCCGTCACGAAATTGAGATTTCGTCCCCCTGCGTAATTGACGGCAACTTGGAAGTTCCCTTCGCCATTACCCAGCAGCAACGAGACTTTATCGGGGTTATAGTTTGCCACCGCCAAGTCGGATTTGCCGTCGCCATTGAGGTCGCCTACGTGAACAGAGACAGGCGCATCCCAGGTGCTGTAGAGCACCTTCGCTTGAAACGTGCCATCGCCATTCCCCCAAAGCATAGTTACCGAGCCCATAGTCAGAGGAAAGCCGCGGTTGCCGATGCTGGCAACGGCCAAATCAAGTTTGCCATCGTAGTTTAAGTCGCCGACGGCGAAGGATCGAATATCATATCCCGCTGGATAACTGCCGGCAGTCTGGAAAGTTCCGTCGCCTTTTCCCAACAGAACCAAGACGCCAGAACCACCAGTCACGATCAAGTCGCGCTTGTTGTCGCTGTTAAAATCACTCACGATCAAACACCGAAGGACCGAACCTATGTAATGCGAGAAAGGCGGCTGCAAACTGCCATCCCCGTTACCCAGGAAGATCCAAATGTTTCCGGAGCCGCCCGCGATCAAGTCAACCTTGCTGTCGCCATTGAAATCGCTTGCCGCAACCGATTCGCAGCCCACACCTGCTACATAACTGACTGGCGCTTGAAAGGTGCCGTCGCCGTTCCCTAAAAGCACTGACACAGGGCTGACAGACTGGACGCCGTTGACTGCGACCAGATCGGGCTTGCCGTCGCCGTTGAAGTCAGCTGTCGCTAACGAAACGGGATTAGCTCCCACCTCGTAGAACGAGGGCTCTTGGAACGTACCGCCGCCCTTCCCCAACAGGACTGAGAGGCTCAATCCGTTGGCTACAGCCAAGTCTGGCTTACCGTCACCGTTTAGATCGCACACCTCTACGGATCTTGGATTTGGCCCTGCATCAAGGAAAGCCGCAGTCTCGAACGTGCCATCGCCCTCACTCAAAAGCACCGAAATGCCGTCGCCACTAACTCCTGCCAAATCGAGTTTGCCGTCCCCGTTGAAATCGCCCGCTGTGGAACAGCCACCCGCTGCACGCTCACCAATGACCTGAAATGTGCCGTCGTCATTTCCCAAGAACACAGAAACCCTGCCGCTTTCGCCGGCCAAGTCGGGTTTGCTGTCGCCCCGTTGAAATCTGCCACTGCCACGGACACTGCATTGTGAACGGCACTGTAGCTGACGGGAGCCTTGAACGTTCCGTCGCCATTGCTCAAGAGCACCAGAATGCCACCGTCAAATACCCTGTTAGCGACGGCAATGTCAGATTTGGCATCGCCGTTGAAATCACCAACTACCATGCTTTGAGCGTCAGATCCAGGGCCCAAAGAATGGGAGACAGCGGCTTGAAACGTGCCATCGCCTTTGCCCAAGAGCACCAGGACGGCGTCCGAACCTGAGCTTTGATTGACCTCGGCCAAGTCGAGTTTGCCATCGCCGTTGAAGTCACCTGCGGCCGTGGAAGATGGACGCCCTCCTGCTTCGAAAACGCGCGCCGCCGCAAAGCTGGGCGTGGGACATCCTTGGGCCAAGGACGACGTGGTGTAAAAAGGACCGCTGAGCAGGATGGCAGCCGCGACGCTCGTTGGCTGAAACATCGACGCTCTCTTTGGCGACTTAATCACTTGGTTTGGTTGTTTCATAGCAGTTTCCATCCAAACGGTCAAAACTGTTCGGACGTGACGCTGATCGGGCAGACCCCCAACCAACGTCAGTCGCTGCGATCCATTGATCCACCGCGTCTTCAAGGAAACCACTTGGCAATTGAATGATTGTCGGGTAAGCACAGTCCTTTCTTTGCCCGAGGCTCTTTCCGTAATCGGCGTCGGGATGAACGCGACCTAAGTATGCGGTTGAAAGTGTTTTTGTCGGCGGTTCTCGCCCTTAGCCTGTGCGCCCAACAAGGGGACGAGCCCGGCGAGACGCAAGCGCCCGTCGTTCCGAAGGAGAAGATTCCGCCGGCACCCGTTCTGCCGCCGAATGAAGCATTGAAGTCCTTCAAACTTCAGCCGGGATTTCGCATCGAGGTCGTCGCCGCCGAGCCGCTGGTCCACGATCCGGTTCAGATCGCGTTCGATCCAGATGGCCGGCTGTGGGTGCTCGAGATGCGCGGGTTCATGCCGAACCTGGAGGGTAACGAACTCGAGAAAGTCGGCAGCGTCGCCGTGCTTGAAGACACCGACGGCGACGGCAAAATGGACAAGCGAACGGTCTTTCTCGACGAACTCGTCACGCCGCGCGCGATGGCCCTTGTGCGGGGCGGCACGCTGGTCGCCGAGCCGCCCAACCTCTGGTTCTGCCAGGACACCGACAGCGACGGGAGGTGCGACAAGAAAACTCTGATCGCCAACGATTATGCCACCGAAGCCGATCCAAAGTTCGGCCCCAAGGCCAACGTCGAGCATTCGGCCAACGGTTTGCTCTGGGCGCTCGACAACTGGATTTACAGCGCCAACTACACCACTCGCTTCCGAAACACCGACGGCACCTGGCGGCGCGAATCGACCGAATTTCGGGGTCAGTGGGGCATTTCGCAGGACGACTTCGGCCGCCTCGTTTACAATTCGAATAGCGACCCGCTTCGCATGGACCTTGTTCCCTCCGGTTATCTTGGCCGCAACCGCAACTATCACGGCGCAGCAGGGCTAAACGTACAGCCACTCAAAGATCAATCCGTGTGGCCCGTTCGCGTCAATCCCGGCGTCAACCGCGGTTATCAACGTGGACAGTTGCGCTCCGACGGTACGCTGGCCACCTTTACCGCCGCGTGCGGACCGCTCGTTTATCGCGGCGACAATTTCTCCGACGAGTTTCGCGGCAACGTTTTTGCCTGCGAACCGGCCGGAAATCTGGTTCGGCGCAACGTTCTCACCGAACAGGACCCGAACATCACAGCGCGGAACCCCTACGACAAAGCGGAGTTCCTCGCTTCGACTGATGAACGGTTTCGTCCGGTCAACCTCGCCAACGGACCCGACGGCTGCCTCTACATCGTCGATTTCTATCGCGGCATCATCCAGCACCGGCTCTATGTCACCACTTACTTGCGAAACCAGATCCTCGATCGCGGACTCGAGAAACCGACCGGTCTGGGGCGCATCTATCGCGTCGCTAACGATTCGAAAAAGCCGGGACCAAAACCGACATTGTCGAAAACCGGTTCGGACGAATTGGTGAAATACCTGGCGCATCCGAACGGCTGGTGGCGTGACACCGCCCAGCGCCTGCTCGTGGAACGAAACGATCCCGCGGTCGTGACTTCGCTGAGGCAACTGGTGACGTCTGGCTTCGCGAGTCTAAAAATGCCCCTCACCCGTCCTTCGGACACCCTCTCCCCATCGGAGGGGGAGAGGGACGCCTTGGGACGTCTGCACGCCCTTTGGGTCCTGGAGGGAACCCGGCAACTCGATTTCGCCGTGTTGAAGGCCGCCCTTTCAGACACCCATGCGAAAGTGCGGGCCGCGGCGATTCGGGTCGCCGAGCCGTTGTTGGGAAGCCAGCCCGACCTGTTCGGCGAATTGCTAAAGAGCGTCGATGACCCCGCGCCGGACGTACAGTTGCAGTTGGCGTTCACCCTCGGACAGATCAAGGACCGCCGCGCCGAGGAAGCGATGGCGAAGGTCGCGCTGAAGACGGCAGACGACCTGTATCTCCGCGACGCCATCCTGACCGGACTTGGGGGACGAGAACTGGAGTTCCTCGATTTCCTGCTGCCCGATAAGAGCTGGAACGAGAAGAAATCCGGCTACGGTCAGTTCCTGGGCGCGCTAGCCAGATGCGTGTTCACCGAAGCGAACTCCGACCGCGTCAGCCGCCTGTTGGACGTGACGGCCAAACGACCGCCCGATATGAGCTGGCAGCAAACGGCGTTGCTCGACGGCATCCTCAGCACCGTGCCGCCGACACCCAAAGGCAAGCTCGCGCCGAAACTGAAACCGGTCCGTCTCAGTGCCGAGCCTCCGGTGTTGGCCGTTCTCGCCAAAAACGCTTCAAAAGAAATCGAGGCACGAAGCAGCCGGGTGGCCGACCTGATTGTCTGGCCCGGCAAACCGGGAGTGGAACCCGAGAAGGCCGTGAAACCACTGACTTCCGAACAGCAGAAACGTTTCGATCAAGGCAAGGAACTTTACCTGATCAGTTGCGCCGCGTGTCACCAGGCCCACGGCATGGGCCAGGAGGGATTGGCGCCGCCGCTTGTGGACTCGGACTGGCCGGTCGGCCCGCCGGAGCGCCTGGTGCGAATTGTCCTGCACGGCATGCGCGGGCCGGTCCAGGTCAAGGGACGGACCTACGAACTCGACATGCCGGCGCTTGGCGTTTTCGACGACGAGCAAGTCGCGGCGGTCCTGACTTACATCCGGCGTGAATGGGGCCACACGGCCGATCCCGTGGAACCGGAGCTGGTCAAAAAAATCCGCGCCGAAACCGAAAAGCGCGAAGAGGCATGGACCGACGCGGAGCTCTTGAAGATTCCTTGATGACATCGTCGCAAAGAGACGCAGAATTCATGAAAATTTCTGTGCCTTTTGTGCCTCTTTGTGGCCAGATTCCCGACTCATAATGTTCAGCCTTCAAAACAAGATCGCCCTCGTCACCGGCGCGGGTTCCGGCATTGGCGCCTCCATCGCTGAGACGTTCGCGGGGGCGGACGCTTATGTGTTCGTCACGGACCGCGATGAAAAGAGCGGGCGCGAAACGGTGGAAAAAATCAAGGGACAGAAAGGTCAGGCGGAATTCCTGGCGCTGGACGTCACAAACGAGGAGAACTGCGAGCGCGTCGCGAAAGCGGTTCTCGGCGCCAGAGGTCGGCTTGACGTTCTGGTCAACAATGCCGGCATCGGCCACGTCGGCACCCTGATGCAAACCACCGGCGCAGATTTGGACCGGCTGTATGCGGTCAACGTGCGTGGCGTTTTCAATGTCATCAAGGTGTTCCTGCCTGGGATGTTGAAACGAAAGTCCGGCAATATCATCAACCTGGCGTCCATCGGCGCCGTGCTCGGCGTGCGCGATCGCGTCGCGTACTGCACTACCAAGTTTGCAGTCGCAGGCCTCACCAAAAGCATGGCTCTCGACCACGCGAAGGATGGCATCCGGGTTAACTGCATCTGTCCCGGTCGCGTGGAGACGCCGTTCGTTGCCGCGCGACTTGCGGAATATCCCGACCCGGAAAAAGCGCGACAGGAGATGGCCTCGACGCAGGCGTTGGGACGGATGGGCACGCCGGACGAAATCGCCGCCGCCGCCCTTTACCTCGCGAGCGATGAATCGGCGTTTGTCACCGGCACTGAATTCATCATCGACGGCGGGTTTAGCGCGGGGAAGTGAGCGATCGATCGGGGACCAACGGAAGAAAATCCTTGCGGAACTTCACTTTGCCAGCGCCACGATGTAACGCTGCAGTCGGGCGGTCTCGTCCGGCTGCTTCACGTGGAGGTAGATCTGGTGAAGGTTCGAACACATGCGCAGAAGGATGCGCCGCGGGGTCGCCGGCGCGAGCAGCCCTTCCTGAAATCCGTAACTCGTGTTGAGGAGATATTTGACACAGTCGGCCTTGGTCAACAGCTTGCCCTTGTTGAAGGCGTCGATGTAGATTTCGTCCGTGGAGGATTGGAACCGGCAGAGGAAGTGTCCCGGCATGCCGATCCCCGTCACCGGCAGTCTCAACCGTCGCACCAGAAGGAGGTAGAACGTGCAAAGGCTGATCGGGTTGCCCGTGCGCCGGTCAATGACGCGGTTGAGGTAGCTGTTGTCCGCCTCGTAATAGTTCTTTTCGTTTCCACGAAAGCCGAGGACGGAGAAGAGGTACTCATTGATCGTGCCAAGGATCCGCTCGACCGGCGAGCCGAAGTCGATTCGCTCCCGCAGGTCGCCGGCGTAGCTGTCGAGCAGGGCCTGGTAGGCCGCCACATTGATGTCAGGGTAGCGGGTCTGCGCCAACAGCCAGGTCCCCTGCTCCACATCGAAATCCTCGCCCTGACTGAGGCAAAAGGCCAGGAACCGATTGTCGGCTGACTGTCGCGCAAGATGGTCGATGATTTCCTGGGCTCGCCGGCGCAGGACAGCATCGCTGCTCAGCACGTGCGGCTGCATCCATTGGGCCGCCGCCTGGCCATGGGAAAGAATCTTCTCCCGCACTAGGTGATAGACGGCTGCGTCCTCGTCTGACAGCAGGTTGATCAGCGCGGCCTTCTGGCTCTCAGACAGGGCCTTTGGAACTTCGACGGTTGCGAGAGAGTTCATGAAAAGCTGGACGGCCGCAGGATGGCAAAAATTCGACGAACAATCAACCTCCAATCCAGACAAAATCGCAGCCTGTGAGTATCCTGCTCTTACTCTTAATCTTACTCGTTGGTCGGAACGATTCAGTCAAGCATACGTGCCCTCGCGTGCGCTCCTCCCATTCCCCCGCTTCAGTGGCGCGGTTTTCGGTGCTCGTCCTCCCTGTCGCCCTCGATGTTGTCGAGGGTATGCCGGAACAACTCCCGGTGCTGGTCGCGTGTTCGTCTCTTCAGCGCCCGGACGTCCAGCAGAGCCGTTAGCATGGCCAGGCCGGTGAAAAAAAAGCAGATGAGCCAATAAATGATGAATCCAAGACCGTCGAGGCGGGACTTCAACACTGTCTGGCCCCAGACCAGCATGCCGCCAGCGACAATCAGGAAGAAAACTCCGAACCAGCGGCGGCGGGCATCGCGGGCATCAACCGGGTTGTTCACGGAGGGAAAATAGCAGGAAATACGCGATTTCCCAAGGGCAAAAGTCAGAGCATTTTCATCCCAAGGATCGCGAGCCCCCCAACGGGAGCCAGTGCATGGCCTGCTGGGGAAGAGGCAATGCCGACGCCCGCGGTCGGATTCCGTGACACATTTCGGATTGCCGACGGCACGTGGCGGATTGATATTTCGAGCGGCTCGAGTCGTTTAACGATCAA
>Ga0075421_100004104_pt1 | contig 17543 bp, 14 predicted proteins | sample SoiMetdeltSBSDD5_FD_75292 | JGI IMG/M metagenome (GOLD analysis project Ga0075421, IMG submission 75292) | Bulk soil microbial communities from a Populus tree surrounding site in Tennessee, USA - Soil MetaG P. deltoides SBSDD5 | ecosystem: Environmental > Terrestrial > Soil > Tree plantation...
CCACCAAGATCGCACCGTCGACCTGAGCCGCGCCGGTGATCATGTTCTTGATGTAGTCGGCGTGGCCCGGCATGTCGACGTGCGCGTAGTGCCGGTTCGGGGTCTCGTACTCGACGTGCGCGATGTTGATGGTGATGCCCCGCTGCTTCTCTTCCGGAGCCTTGTCGATCTCGTCGAACGCCATGACCGTGACGTTCGGGTTGGCCTCGGCGAGGATCTTGGTGATCGCGGCCGTCAGCGTGGTCTTCCCATGATCGATGTGACCCATCGTGCCCACGTTCAGATGCGGCTTCGTCCGCTCGAACTTCTCCTTGGCCATTGGGCTCTCCTGCTGTCTGTTCCTTGGAACTTGGATGGGTGGCGGCGGCCGGACTCGAACCGGCGACAACTCGATTATGAGCCGAGTGCTCTAACCAACTGAGCTACGCCGCCCTTGCGCGGCAGTCGCCGCGGCCGGAGCCGCGACGCTCTTGCGAGCCCCCTGTCGGAATCGAACCGACGACACCAGCCTTACCATGGCTGTGCTCTGCCGACTGAGCTAAGGGGGCCAGGTCGGGCTGTGATCCAGCCGTTCCCAGAGCGTGACAGCCTAGTGGTGTCGGCGAGGTCGCTCGCAACCCGGAACCTGGCACGTCCTCGGCGTGTTCCCCGGTGACCGGTTCCGAAATATTACAAACGGGTTGCTATGGTGTGCCGCCCTCGGTCGTGGAAGGATCGTGGGGCTAGCGGACAGGCCGACCGAAGGAACGTTGGAGCCCAAGTGCTGGTGGATCGTCTGATCATCGAGGCAGAAGAAGGCGTGGAGTCGATCGACCTCCACCCCCGCTTGACGGTCATCGCCGGCATGCCACCAGCGGCCCGCATGGCGTTCGCCCAGCTGCTCGCCGGCGCCTTGCACGGCACCGAGCGGGGCGTGCACGCCGAGCTGCGCGACGACACCGGGCGCCGGCTCGTGGTCCTCCGGCCGGGCGTGGGCACGGGGCGGGTCGTCGACGTCGACTCCAACGCCGACGTCACCCAGCAGTTCCGCAGCTTCGACGGGAAGATCGACATGCTGGCCAACAGCTACGGCCAGAGCGCGATCACCCGCATCAGCGCCGACGACCTCACCACCAGCGCCGCCCGCGACGACGCCGTCCGCACGCTGTCGGCCGTCGACCAGGAGGCCCTGTGGGAGGCCGCCGACGCCGCCCTGGCCCAGGGGCCGCTCAGCCCCGGCCACGACGCGTGGGTCGACCTCGTCGCCGACATCGACATCCACTGGGCCAACGAGCGCCGCACCGAGATCCAGGCGGCCTCCAAGCTGCGCCAGCACATCGCCGCGCTGCGGTCGCTGTCGTCCAGCGTCCCCGACTTGTCCGACGACGACGCCGTGGCGCTCGCCCAGGCCATCGTCTCGCAGCTGACCGCGGCCAGCCACGCCCAGGGCATCCGGCCCCCGGTGGTGCTCGACGAGCCGTTCATCGACCTCGACCCTGCGGTCGTGCCGCTGCTGCTCGAGCTGCTGCCCGGCCTCGTCGGCAGCCTCCAGGTCATGCTGCTCACCAACGACGACGCCATCGCCAGCTGGGCGCGCCTGGAGGCCCTCGCCGGCGAGCTGGCCCTCGTCGAACCCGCCCTCGCCAACGGCTGACCCGCCGGCGGGGCTGCGCTCCCCGGCCCTCAGAGGTTGAAGGGCAGGCCCTCCGACGTCGCGAACGGCGTCGCTCCGCCCCACCAGACGAAGTCGCCCGGCGTACCCACCGCGTACCACGCGATGTCGTCGGCGCCGTCGCCGTCCAGGTCGGCCGCCACCGGGCGGTAGGTGAGGCTGACCGAGCGGGGCGTCGAGGACGTCCAGGTCATCCCCGGCTGGGTCGTCCACAGCACGTCGGTGCCGCTGCCGGGCGCGTACCAGAAGATGTCGGAGTCGCCGTCGCCGTCGAAGTCTCCGGCGATCGGGGTGAACGTGCTGTTGACCGGGCCCTTGACCGCCGAGGTCCACGTCATCCCCGGCCCGCTGGTCCACATCACGTCGTTGGTGGCGCCCGGCGCGTACCAAAAGATGTCCGCGTCGCCGTCGCCGTCGAAGTCACCCACGATCGGCTTGTACGTGCCCTTCACGCTGACCTGCTTAGAGGTCCAGGTCATGTTCGGGCCGGTCGTCCACACGAAGTCGGCGTCGCTGCCCGGCGCGTACCAGAAGATGTCGGAGTCGCCGTCGCCGTCGAAGTCGCCGGCGATCGGGGTGTACCCGGTGCCGTCGACCTTGGGGGCGGCCGCGCTGGCGAACGTGGCGTCGGGCTTCGCCTTCCACACCGACTCGCTGGCGGTGCCGGGGGCGTACCAGAAGACGTCGGTGTCCCCGTCGCCGTCGAACTCACCGGCTACCGGCTTGTACGTCCCCTTGGCCGTCGGCTGCAGGGCGTTGATCGGGTGACGGCCGTCGTCGCCGATGATCAGGTCCTCGCGGGCGTCACCGGCCCGGTAGAGCAGGACATCGTCCGCCGGGTGGCTGTCGAAGTCGCCCGCCAGCGGCACCGCCGCGGTGCTGAGCGGGCCGGGGTTGTTGATGCCGAGCACGACCGGGCGCCGGGGCGCAGCCGCCGATGTCGAGACCAGGCTCCCGTCGGGCCGCTGGACGATGCCGACGACCTTGAGGTCGTAGTCCATGTAGGTCGTGTATCGGCCCCGCAGCCAGGCCAACACCCACGCCCCGCTGTTGCTCATGGTGATGACGGGCCGGAGGTTGTCGACGTTCGAGTTCGCCGTCAGCGGCGTCCACGTGTAGCTGCCGTCGCCCTGGCGGTGGCCGTCGAACAGCTCGTGGTGGCGTTGGCCATCGGTGGATGACACCAGCGCCGCGCCGGTGACGGGGTTGGCGTCGGTGGAGATGACGACGTGGTCACCGTCCCGGGGGTCGAGCGCGACCAGCCCGGTGTAGTTCTTTTGGCTCGTGTACAGGGCGGTGCCGGCGTAGGCGACCTCCTGGACCTGCCAGCTCGAACCGTTCCAGCGGCCGATGTGGTAGCGGTGGTCGTTGAGCGACCGGTAGCTGGAGAACGCCGCGATCGGGTTGTGGGTGACCGGGTCGTAGCCGACGTCGGTGGTCCAGCCGTCCTCGATGCTGGACGCCTGCCACACCTTGGTCAGCGCCGTGACCGGGATGGCGGTCCCGACGGGGCCGATGGTCGCGCCGGTGGAGGCATGGACGATGCCGTCCTGGATGTAACCGTGGTAGATGCTCGTCTGGTCAGTGAACTCGTCCGGGTGGGCCTCGGTCGCGATCAGGTCGATGCGGTCGCCTCGGGACGCATAGCGGACGTACGGCCGGTTGCCATCGTCGGCGGGGTCGCGAAGGATCCGGCCGACCGCGCTCCAGGTGCGGCCGCCGTCGGCCGACGCGATGGCCTCGGGGTCGTTGCCGGTGCCCCGGTAGAAGTCGTACAGCAGCGGCGGGCCGTCCGCGCTCAGCACCGAATAGAGGTTGTTGTAGGTGACCGGCGAGTTGTCCGTGAGCTTGGGAAGCCGCAGCCAGCTGCCGTCGGTGCGGCGCCGGTGCGTGTTGATGACCTTGTCGGCGGCGTGGTTGGACCAGGCGGTGAGGACCTCCTGGTCAGGCGACTCCCAGATGGCGGCGCTGTCGTGATCGTCGAGCCAGGCCTGGCCGAGGCCGACCACCTGGCGGGAGCCGGTGCTGAGGTTGACCTCGCCCAGCACCACCTCGCCCCGGGTCGGCGCGGTGGCCACGGCCGAGACGTAGAGGCGGTTGCCCGCGAAGTCGACGAGGGCGCGCTCGTCCTCGAACCAGCTCCACGCGCCCGAATCGAGCAGCGTGGTCATGCCCGCGGGCACCGTCGGCGCAGCCGAAGCCGGGCCGGGCGTGAGGAGCACGGTGATCGCCGTGCTGCCGAGCACCATGCACGCGGCCGCCGTGCCGCGCCGCACCCACCTGCCTGTTCCGCCAGTGCCGCCTGTCCCGCCTGTCCCGCCTCGTCTGATGGTCACCCGCACGGGCGGCGACCCTAGTCGTCCGGGATCTTTGCGCTCGACCTGCCGATGGCTCGACCGCTAGACACCTCCCGATGCACGTGCGGTTGGCGACCCATGAGGATGACGAGGCCATTCGGGCCATCTACAACGTCGAGGTCGAGACGTCGACGGTGACGTTCGACCTGGTGCCGCGATCGGCTGACGACCAGCGACGTTGGCTCGGCAACCGCAGCGGCGCCCACGCCGTCGTCGTGGCCGAGGACGACGACGGCACGATCGTGGGGTTCGGGTCGCTGTCGCCCTACAAGGAGCGGCCGGCCTACAGCACCAGCGTCGAGGACTCGGTGTACGTCCACCGGGACCACCAGGGTCGGGGCATCGGCAAGCTCGTGCTCACCGAGCTGGTGGCCGTGGCCACCACGCACGGCTTCCACGCCATGTTCGCCCGCATCGTGGGGGGCCACCAGTCGTCGATCGGGCTCCACAAGTCGCTCGGCTTCGAGCTGGTGGGCACCGAGCGGGAGGTCGGCCGCAAGTTCGGCAAGTGGCTCGACGTCTCGATCATGCAACGATTGCTGTAGACCAGCGACGTCCTCATCTTCTGACCGCTCAGTAGCACTCCGTTAGCACCCGGCCCACCACAGTGCCGGGTGCTGGCGCGCGACGAGAGGAACGTGAGTGGGCGAGCTGCCGCAGTGGCGCATGATCATCCCGTACTACGACAACCCCCACATGCTCGAACGGCAGCGCCGGAACTTCGACCGCTACTGCGGCGCGCTGCGGGAGTCGCTGCGCATCATCGTCGTCGACGACTGCAGCCCAACGCCGGCGGAGCCGATCCTGCGGGGCTGCACCGCGGACCTCCGGGTGTATCGGGTGACCGAGGACATCCCGTGGAACAACCACCAGTGCCGGAACATCGGCGCCAGAGAGGCCTGCGGGCCTGGTCAGGACAGCTGGCTGTTCTTCACCGACATGGACGTCATGCTCACGCCCGAAGCGGCGTACACGATGATGGCGCGGTCGCTCAGCCCGGCGAAGCATTACACGGTGAGCCGTACCTTCGCCCCGGACTTCAGCCACCGCAAGACCCACATCAACACGTTCCTGGTGCGGCACGGGGCGTTCTGGGTGGTCAACGGCTACGACGTCGACCTGACGCCGGCCGGGAGCGGCGGGTACGGCGGTGACCACCAGTTCCTGCACCAGCTGCGGGTGATCACGGACCACGAGCACCTGACCGACGTGGTTGCCCTCGGCTTCGGGCGGAGCGCGATCGACGGAACGCCGGTACTGCCGGATGCCGACACGGCGGCGTTCGACCGGATCCAGTGGCGGGCGAAGTTCGAGAAGGCGCTCAAGGCGAAGGAGGCGGCCGGCGACCTGCGCTCGCTCGACCCGATCCGGGTGCCGTACGAACGGGTGCTGTGACCTTGTAGCGTCCGCCGCCGGATGGGGGTTCGATCGAGGTGGGTGCGCTGGGGGCTGGTAGCGCTGTTCGGGATGAGCGCGGCCGGGTACGTGCTCGTGTCGGTGGCGACCGATGCCTACTCGGTGCCGAGCGACGCCATGGCGCCGTCGGTGAACCGGGGCGACCGCATCCTGGTGTGGACCTTCGGCCACGGCGCCTCCCGCGGCGACGTGGTGGTGTTCAGGTCGTCCGTCGCCACTGACCGAGGCATCGAGGCCCTGATCAAGCGGGTCGTCGCCGTCGGTGGCGACCGGATCTCGGCGCAGGGCGGGCGGGTGGTGGTGAACGGAGAGGTCGTCGACGAACCCTACGTGTCTGACGGGGTCCTCACCGAGAACCTCACGGCCCAGCGGGTGCCCGAGGGCGAGCTGTTCGTGCTCGGCGACAACCGGGTGAGCTCGGCCGACTCCCGCGTGTTCGGGCCGGTCCCCACGGGCGACGTCGAAGGCACGCTGGCGGCGGTCGACGTCCCCTTCGACCTGATCCTGCTCGGCGCGACCGTGCTCTCGGGTATCGCGCTGCTCGCGATCCTGGTCGTGGGATGGAGGTCAGCGGCCCGCTGACCTCGCTGGAGTGGTGGGCCGGGGAGGATTCGAACCTCCGAAGGCAGAACCGGCAGATTTACAGTCTGCTCCCTTTGGCCACTCGGGCACCGACCCAATGGGAAGGGACAACCTAGCTCGCGCATCTCGGGCCGGACCACCCGGTACCGGTAAGGTCCAGGGCCATGCCCACGTTCGACGTCGTCTCCGAGATCGACCGGCAAGAGGTCCGCAACGCGGTCGACCAGGCTGCCCGCGAGGTGGCCACCCGCTACGACTTCAAGGGCACCAACAGCAGCGTCGAGCTGAGCGACGAGGCCATCACGCTGCACAGCGTCAGCGAGGATCGGCTCGCCGCCCTCCGCCAGGTGCTGGAGGAGAAGCTGGTCAAGCGGAAGGTGTCGCTGAAGGCCCTCGACTACCAGAAGATCGAGGAGGCGTCGGGCGGGACGGCCCGGCAGGTGGTCAAGCTGGTGGCGGGCATCTCCCGGGACAAGGCGACCACCCTCAACAAGTTCATCAAGGGCCTCGGCCTGAAGGGCGTCCAGTCCCAGGTGCAGGGCGAGCAGCTCCGTGTCAGCGGCAAGAAGCGCGACGACCTCCAGTCCGCCATCGCCGCCATGAAGGAGGAGGACTTCGGCATCCCCCTCCAGTTCACCAACTTCCGCGACTAGCGCCCGCCTGCCCGCCTGTTACCAGGCCTTCTCCCACTCGCGGGTGCGGAGGCGCTTGACGCGCTCGGCGGTCGGGGGGTGGGAGCTCCAGAGGTTCTTGAAGCTCAGGTTCTTGACCGCGGCGAGCGGATTGACGATGTAGGCCTGGGCGTGGGCCGGGTCGATCTCCATTGGGATCTGGCGGGAGCCGGCCTCGAGCTTCTCGAGCGCCCGGGCCAGCGGCTCGCCGTCGCCGATGAGGCGGGCACCGGTGCGGTCGGCCTCGAACTCCCGGCCCCGGCTGAGCGCCATCTGCAGCATTCCGGCGGCGATCGGCGCCAGGATGGCGAGCGCCAGCATGGCCAGCGGGTTGCCGTCCCGGTCGTCGCGGCCACCGCCCCCGAAGATCGCGGCGAAGCGCAGGAACCCGGCGATCATCGTGATGCCGAGCGCGATGGCCGCAGCCACCGAGCTGATCAGGATGTCGCGGTTGCCGACGTGGCTGATCTCGTGGGCGAGGACCCCCCGCAGCTCCTCCCAGTTGAGGATCCGCAGGATGCCCTGGGTGACGGCCACGGCCGCGTGGTCGGGGTTGCGGCCGGTGGCGAAGGCGTTGGGCTGCTCGCTCGGCGCGACGTAGAGCTTCGGCATCGGCATGTCGGCCTTCCGCGTCAGCTCCTCCATGATCTCGTAGAACTCGGGCATCTGCTCCTTGGTGACTGGCACGGCCCGGGCCGCCTTGATGGCGAGCACGTCGCTCTTCCAGTACGAGAAGCCGACGATGAGGAGGCCGATGCCGCCACCGATGAGGAAGCCGACCGGGCTCCCCCGGGTGAGCAGGCCACCGATGACCATCAGCAGACCGCCCAGGCCTGCGAGCAGGACGGCGGTCTTGAAAGCGTTCTTCACGGAGCGCATGGTACCGGCGGGGTGTATCGGTCAAGGTGCGTTCTGAGCGAACTCCCAGGCTTCCGGCACCGGCCGGGGTCTCATTGCTTCGCTACGTACCGCAGCTCCTCGATGCCGGGGTAGATCTCCTGGCGGTCGAGGGTCTGCTGCCAGCCCCAGTCTTCGTAGCGGGCCCGGGCGTTGGTGTTCTGCTCCATGACCCACAGCGAGATCGTGTGGAGGAACGGCCGGGATACCCGGAGGAACTCCCGGGCGGTGTCGTGCAGGCGGCGGCCGATGCCCACGCCCCAATGGTCGGGGTCGACGTAGAGGCCCCGGAGGTTGCCGTGGGCGATGCCCTCCCCGTCGATCTCGGCCTCGGGGTCGGCCATGACGAGGCCGACGATGGTGGGGTCGGCCTTCTCGACCGCGACGAACACCCCGACGCCGTCGTCCTGGCGGGCCAGGCGGTGGCTCCAGTTGTCGAGGTACTCCTCGATGGTCGGGGCCGGCGCCTCGGGCGGGAAGATGTCGGCGTACGCGGTCAACGCGGCGCGTAGTTGCACGTCGGCGAGCACAGGGATGTCGTCCTCGTCCGCCGGTCGCACCGAGAAGCCGCGTTCACGCTCGGTCACCGCCGCACATTCTTGCAGCGTGGTCAATCCTCCGTAACCGCCGACCCTTCCCGCCGCCCCACGAGCCGCCCAGAAGGCCTGTCGTCGGACGACCACTGGGCCCTGGCTCACGACGATTTCGGCGGTCCGCCGAAATCGAGCCACCCCACACCGACACTCCCCGGCCCGACGATGACAGCACCGCCACTGTCCCACGAGGTCACCCCGCCACAACCCGGCCCCCGGGTCTCCGCGCTGTGCCGGCAGGCGACGCCACTCGCTGGCCGCAGCCAACACCGGCGGCCCGACGATGACAGCACCACCACGGCCCCACCGAAGTCACAAGTCGGCCGCCAGGCAGACACCACCCCTCACCAACCGACGCCTCGGATGCCCCACGACGAACAACCCGACCTGACCGCGCAAGGGTCACGAGTCGCCGGCAGGCGACACCACTCGTTCGCCGCAGCCAACGCCGACGGCCCGACGATGACAGCACCACCACGGCCCCACCGAGATCACGAGTCGGCCGCCAGGCCGACACCACTCGTCACCAACCGACACCTCGGGCACCCACGACGAACGACCCGACCTCGCCGCACAAGGGTTACGAGTCGCCGGCAGGCGACACCACTCGCTCGGCGCAGCCAGCCCCGGGGGCCCGACGATGACAGCACCACCACGGCCCCACCGAGGTCACGAGTCGGCCGGCAGGCCGACGCCATTTCCCTTTTCAGTCCTCTTGGGGGGATTCTTGGGCGCGCTTGCGGATCTCGTCGACGACCGTGGCGTCGGCGAGGGTGGTCGTGTCGCCAAGGGCGCGGCCTTCGGCTACGTCACGCAACAGGCGGCGCATGATCTTGCCCGAGCGGGTCTTGGGGAGCTCCTCGGTGAAGATCACGGTCTTCGGCTTCGCCGTCGGGCCGATCTTCTTCGCCACGTGGCCTCGTAGCTCCTCGCCCAGCTCAGGGGACACCGACGTCCCGCCCCGCACGATCACGTACGCCATGATCGCCTGGCCCGTCACGGCGTCAGTTGCGCCGACCACAGCAGCTTCCGCCACCGACGGGTGATCCACCAGCGCCGACTCCACCTCGGTGGTCGAGATCCGATGCCCCGACACGTTCATCACGTCGTCGACCCGGCCCAGCATCCACAGGTAGCCGTCGGCATCGACCTTGCACCCGTCCCCGGCGAAGTAGCGGTCGCTGTAGCGGGCCCAGTAGGTGTCCTGGTAGCGCTCGGGGTCGCCCCAGATCCCCCGCAGCATCGACGGCCAGGGCCGGGTCAGCGTCAGGTAGCCACCGCCCCGCGTGACCGTCCCACCAGCCTCGTCGACCACCTCGGCGGCGATGCCCGGCAGCGGGAACGTGGCCGACCCCGGCTTCAGCGTCGTCGCCCCCGGCAGCGGGCTGATCATGATGGCGCCGGTCTCGGTCTGCCACCACGTGTCGACGACCGGGCAGCGGCCGCCGCCGATGTTCTGCCAGTACCACATCCACGCCTCGGGGTTGATCGGCTCGCCCACCGACCCGAGCAGCCGCAGCGTCGACAGGTCGTGCTTCTCGACCTCCTCGGCCCCCCACTTCATGAACGTCCGGATGGCCGTCGGCGCGGTGTACAGGATGGTGACGCCGTAACGCTCGGCGATCGACCACAGCCGGTCGCGCCCCGGCGTGTCGGGCGTGCCCTCGTAGATCACGCTGGTCGCGCCGTTCGTCAGCGGCCCGTAGACGATGTAGCTGTGCCCCGTGACCCAGCCGATGTCGGCGGCGCACCAGTAGATGTCGGTGTCCGGGTGCAGGTCGAAGACGTTGCGGTGCGTGAACGCGACCTGCGTCAGGTAGCCGCCCGTGGTGTGCATGATGCCCTTGGGCTTGGCCGTGGTCCCCGAGGTGTACAGCAGGTACAGCAAGTCCTCGCTGTCCATCGACTCGGGCGGGCAATCCGCGGAAGCCGACGCCATCAGCTCGTGGTACCAGTGGTCCCGGCCGTCGACCATGTCGACCGACGCGTCACCTGCAGCCGAGTGGCCCGTCACCCGCTGAACAACCACCGAGTGCTGGATCGACGGCGTCGACGCCAGCGCCACGTCGGCGATCGGCTTCAGCAGGTGGGCCGCGCCCCGCCGGAAGCCACCATCGGCGGTGACCAGCACCTTGCACTCGGCGTCGTTGATGCGGTCCGATAGCGAGTCGGCGGAGAAGCCGCCGAACACCACCGAGTGGGCGGCACCGATGCGGGCGCACGCCAGCATGGCCACCGGCAGCTCGGGGATCATCGGCATGTAGATCGCGACGCGGTCGCCGCGCTCGACGCCCAGGCCCTTGAGGACGTTGGCGAACCGCTGCACCTCGGCCAGCAGGTCGGCGTAGGTGATGGTCCGGGTGTCGCCCGGCTCGCCCTCCCAGTGGTAGGCGACCTTGTCGCCCTTGCCCGCGGCCACGTGGCGGTCGAGGCAGTTGGCCGAGACGTTGAGCTTGCCGCCCACGAACCACTTGGCGAACGGCAGCTCCCACTCGAGGATGGTGTGCCACTCCTCGTCCCAGGTCAGCAGGTCGGCGGCCTGCTTCGCCCAGAAACCCTGCCAGTCGGCCTCGGCCTCGTCGTAGATCTCGGCCCCCGACACCAGGGCGTTGGCCTTGAAGCCCTCGGGCGGCGGGAACGTGCGCTCCTCGACCAGGAAGTCTTCGATTGCCGCGCCGGACGCGCTGGGCTGCTGGTCGGTCATGACCGCTTCCCCCGTTCGATGTTGGGTCGGTGTCGGGCTGCCGAGCCTAGTGCTACCCCTCTCCCGGGAGCTTGGAACGAGTCGTAGGCCGGCCGCGCCGTTACCGCGGCAGAGAATCAACCGCCGCGGACCGTGGACGTTCGGGTACCAAGCGTGACAGGCTCGGGGATTATGTCTCGGCGGACGGGAATTGGGCTGTCGCGGGAGCGCGTTCTGGAAGCGGGGCTACGGCTGGTCGACCGCGAGGGAGTGGAGGCCCTCACCATGCGGCGGCTCGGTCGTGAGCTTGGCGTCGAAGCCATGTCGCTGTACGGCCACATCGCCAACAAGCAGGATCTGCTCGACGGGGTCGTGGACTGCGTCTACGCCGAGCTGCCGAGCTCCGGAGCGGACCCAGGCCCCTGGCCCGAGCGCCTGCGCACTACCGCGTGCGAGTTCCGCCAGGTCCTGCTGCGCCACCCCAACGTCGTCGGGCTGGTGGCGTCCCGCCCGGTCAGCAGCCAGGGCGGGCTCGAGCTCATCGAATCGGCGCTCATCGGGCTCCGCGACGCCGGCCTCGACATCGCCCAGGCCAGCCAGGCGCTGAGTGTGATCGTGGGGTTCGCCATCGGGCACGTCGCCAACCAGATCGGCAGCGGGTCACCGGAGGCCGACGTGGACTGGGACCAGTTCCCGAACGTCATCGAGTGGGCGGACCTGGACGTCGACCCGGATGCTGAGTTCGACCTCGGCCTCGACGTGATCCTCGCCGGCGTCACCCACCTGCTGGAGCCGGGGCCCTCGCTGGCCCGCTGACCGGCGGGCACTTGGCCAGCGCCGCCTTCACCGCGGTGTCGTCGGCGGGTTCCGGCGGCGCCTCGGCCAGCGACGACGCGAACAGCGAGAACCGCAGTTCCTCGGGGGTCCTGGCCGTCAGGCAGTCGAGGACCGACTGGTCGGTGCTGTAGTTGGTGAGGACCATGCGGTCGACGTCGACGCAGTCGTTGAGGCCGCGGTAGAGCTTCGCCGCGTCGGGCTCCAGGCCGAGGTCCTTGGGCAAAACGTTCGGTTTGGCGGCGATCTCGGCGGGCGTCACCGTGTCGCGCAGCGTGTCGACGCCGATGGCCGACACGTAGGCCTCAGCGGCGCACTTGTTGGTCTCCGTGTCGCCGAAGCCGCCGCCCTTCGACAGGGCCACGGCGGTGGCGGTGATGTAGTCGAGCTCGGTCGGGCCCTTCGGGCGGGTCGTGGTCGTCGCCGCCCGCGGTGGCCCCTCGTCGCTGCCGCAGGCCCCCAGGATCACGAGCGCGACGACGGCGACGGCAGGTCGGCGGAGCACCGCCGGAAGGTACCGAAGTCACCACTCCAGGACGAGGAATGCGCCGAGGCCGGTGGGGTGGAGCAGGGCCTCGGACTCGCCGATGCGGCTGCGGGCGGCGACGGCCGCCAGATCGCCCAGGTGGGCCCGCTCCTCCCAGATCTTGCGACCCTCGGCGACGAGGTCCTCGATGCCGTGGGACCGCAGCCACTCGGCCTGCGTGGTCGTCGAGCGGGGCGGCCGGACGACAGCCAGCTGGTCGACCGCAACCTCGCACGTCACATCCTGCGTCCCGAGGGCCTCGAGGTACGAGGCACCCCGGGCGTGGGCGCGGTAGGTCCGGAGCCACTCACCGGACGGACGGGACGCCAGGTCGGCGGTGGTCGTGGCGTAGTCGAGGGCCACGACCCGCCCTTTCGGGCCTGCGGTTGCGAGGGCTGAACGCAGCCACTCAGCAGCGGGGGCCTGGAGCGGCACCCGGGCGCCGTCGGGGGCGTCGGGCGCCAGGCGTTCGAGCAGCGAGGCCCGGGTGTCGTCCAGCGGCAAGACCACCTCGGCGAGGCCGAGGCCGACCCGCACCTCGCACCAGGTGCCGGCCCGCCGCTCCGCCAGGTCGAACGGCAGGTTGTCGAGCAGCTCGTTGGCCAGCACGACCGCGGACAGGCCGGGCAACCGGGGCAGCTCGACCAGGCTCGTGCACAGCGGCCCGGGCGGGGCGTCCGGCACCGGCTCCCCGGTGTCGGGGTCGACGGCGGGCAGCACCACGTTGGGGTCCTCGATCGGAACCTTGGCGGCGTGCCCGCGGCGCTGGGCAGCCGACCGCTCGACCAGGACGTAGCGCAGCGCCGGGGCGCAGGCAGGCCGAGCGGCGAGGACCGTCTTCGCCAGGGTCCCGGGCCCAGCCCCTGCCTCCACCACCACATACGGGTCGGGCCGGCCCATCCCCGCCCACCACGAGTCCAGAGCCCGGGCCATGACTGCGCCGAACAGGGGCCCCACCTCGGGGCTCGTTAGGAAGTCGCCCGAGCGACGACCGGCCGCCCCGCCGGCGTCATAGAAGCCCTCGCCCGGCGCGTAGAGCGCTACGTCGAGGACCTCGCTCAGCGGCCGGGGCCCCAGCCGTTCGATCCGCTCGACGATCCCGTCGAGCGCGTTCAAGGGGTCGGGGCGGCGCTGGTGTCGGCCTCGGCGGACGAGACGCCGGTGGTGAGGTCGGCGCGGTCGCCGAGGTCGGCGGCCCACGGGGTCGGGCCGAAGGCCACGGTCAGGCCGGCGGTCAGCGCCAGGGCGATGCCGATCGACGCGGGGATCCGCACCGGGGTGCGGTCGCCGTCGGGCGGCGGCTCCATGAACATCTGGCGGGCCAGGTTGGCGTAGTACCCGAGCGCGATGACCGAGTTCACGGCCATGATCACCGCCAGCCCGTAGGCCCAGTTGTTGCCGGCGTCGACCACCGCCTGGAAGGCGAAGAACTTGCCCCAGAACCCACCCAGCGGCGGGATGCCGGCCAGCGAGAACAGGAACACAGCGCCCAGCGCGGCCAGGCCGGGGGCGTACTCGAACACCCCGGCGAACGACGAGATCTCGCCGCTCCCCGTCTTGCGGGCCACGGCCATGACCACGGCGAAGGCACCCAGGTTCATGGCCGCGTACACCACCAGGTAGGTGACGACGGCGGCGAGGGTCTTGTCGGTCTCGCTGGCCACGGCCAGCGGGGCGAGCATGAACCCGGCCTGGGCGACACCCGAGTACGCCAGCATGCGCACGACGTTGGTCTGGCGCAGGGCGACCATGTTGCCGATGGTCATCGTCAGCGCCGACAGCACCCAGAGGAACGGCTGGTAGGCGTCGCCCTGGCCCCGGAAGGCGATGAGGATCAGCTCCAGCAGTGCCACGAAGCCGGCGGCCTTGGACAGCACCGACAGGAACGCGGTGATCGGCGTGGGGGCGCCCTCGTAGGTGTCGGGTGCCCAGGTGTGGAACGGCACCGCCGACACCTTGAAGCCGAAGCCGACGACGCAGAACACGATCGCCAGCGTGATGACCGGCAGGTTCTCCGACGAAGCCAGCGCGGCGCCGATCTCGGTGAGCTTGGTGCTCCCGGCCACCCCGTAGAGCAGGGACATGCCGTACAGCAGCACCGCCGTGGCGAACACGCCCATCAGGTAGTACTTGGCACCGGCCTCGTTGCCCTTGACGTCGGTCTTGCGCCAGCCGGCCAGCAGGTAGGCCGGGATCGACAGCAGCTCGAGCGCCACGAAGATCGACACCAGGTCGCGGCCCGAGGCGATGACCGTCATCCCGAGGATCGACGACAGCAGCAGGAAGTAGTACTCGCCTTCCGCGTAGTCGCCCTCGGCGATGTAGTTGGTCGACAGCAGCACCACCACGTAGCCGGCGATCAGGAACAAGGCCTTCAGGACCAGCGAGAAGTTGTCGACGACATAGGCGCCGTCGAACATCGACCGGTCGGCCCCGTCGACGGCCAGCGTCAACACGGGAACGGTGGCGCCCAGCAGGCCGAGGCCGGCGAGCGACGGCAGCACGCCCTTGTTGCCCTCGGGCAGGAACAGGTCGGCGAGGAGGACCAGGACCAGCGTGCCCACGAGGACGAGCTCGGGCGCGAAGGCGTGCCAGTCGATGGTCGGACTGACGAAGCTCTGCGCGGCGACGGCCACGAGGGTCATGGCGCGGCGACCTCGGCGACCTCGTCGATCCTGTCGGCCAACGCCGTCAGGCTGTCGTCGGTGACCTTGAAGACCAGGTTCGGGTAGATGCCGATGACCAGGATCAGCACCAGCATCGGCACCCAGGCGATCCACTCGGGCAGCGTGACGTCCTCGACGTGCTCGTCGGCGAACTCCTCGCTCGGCGTACCGAACGCGGTCCGCTGGTAGAGCCAGAGCAGGTAGCCGGCGGCGAACACCGTGCCGATGGCGGCGATGACCATGTAGGTGCGGAACAGCACCTCGCTGAGGTCGGCGCCCGGCTGATAGGTCGACAGGATCGCCGGGAACTCACCCCAGAACCCGGCCAGGCCGGGCAGGCCGAGCGAGGCCATCGCGGTGAAGCCCAGGATCCAGCCCAGCTTCGGGGCCTGCAGCAGCAGGCCACCGAGGCGCTTGATCTCCAACGTGTGGTAGCGCTCCTTCACCGAGCCGGCGACGAAGAAGAGCATCCCGGTGATGAGGCCGTGGGCGACCATGCCCATGACCGCGGCGTTGAGGCCGAAGTCGGTGAGCGTGGCGATCCCCAGCATGGTGAAGCCCATGTGCGCGACCGACGAGAAGGCGATGAGCCGTTTCATGTCGGTCTGCGCCAGGCAGGCCAGGGCGCCGTAGATGATGCCGACCACCGCCAGGCCGCCGATGACCGGCGCCCACGAGATGGCGGCGTCCGGCAGGATCGGCAGCGCCACCCGGACGAAGCCGTAGGTGCCGAGCTTCAGCAGCACCGCGGCCAGGATGACCGAGCCGACGGTCGGCGCCTGGGTGTGGGCGTCGGGCAGCCAGGTGTGGAAGGGGAACATCGGCACCTTGATGCCGAAGCCCACGAACATCGCCCCGAAGATGAGCAGCTGGGTGGTGTGCGACAGCGGGTCGATGCCGAACTGCGACGGCGTGGCCACCCGGGCGGCCAGCTCGGGGATGGCGAAGGTCTCGGCGCCGGTCAGGAAGTACAGCGCCAGGAAGCCGACGATCATCAACGCCGAGCCGAACAACGTGTAGAGGAAGAACTTCAGCGACGCGTACTGGCGCTGCTCACCGCCCCACACGCCGATGAGGAAGTACATCGGCAGCAGCACGACCTCGAAGAAGACGAAGAACAGGATCAGGTCCTGCGCCACGAAGGTCCCGAGCATGCCGGTGTGCAGCACCAGGATCAGGATGAGGAAGGCCTTGGCGTTGGCCGGCTCGGGCAGGTGGTTCCAGCTGTAGACGATGCACAGCGGGACCACCAGCAGCGTCAGCGCCAGCAGGGGGATCGACAGGCCGTCAACGCCGACGAAGTACCGGCTGTTGATGACCTCGATCCAGTTCTTGTTGACGACGAACTGGAGCTTGTCGCTCTGGTCGTAGTCGAAGTCGGCGAAGACCGCGATGCCGAAGGCGGCCGCGCCCAGCGAGGCCACGAGCGCGATGAGCTTGTGCGCCTCCTCGTGCACCTTCGGGATCAGCAGCATGACCAGGGCGCCTGCCAGCGGCAGGAACACCATGCCGGTCAAGCCCCAATCGGTCAGGAACTCGTTGTTCATCGTGGTGAGCCTTTGGCCTTGCGGATCATGCGATTCATGGGATCAGACGAAGAGGATCAGGGCGCCGGCGAACACGGCGGTGGCGCCGAAGAGCAGCGCGCCGTACTGCTGGACCTTGCCGGACGTGAGCTTGCGGAAGATCTGGCCGCCCTCTTCGGCCGCGGCGCCCGAGCCGAGCACCGCCCCGTCGACCACGCCTTGGTCGATGTACTTGTAGGTGAGGCGGCCGAGGAGCGTGGCGAAGCGACCGGCGCCGTTGACGATGCCGTCGATGACGTTCTGGTTGACCCAGTAGGCGGCCCGGGCGATGGGCCCCTTCGTGGCGCCGACGATGACGTCGGTGTACAGCCAGTCGAAGTAGTACTTGTTCTGCAGCACCCGGTAGCCGGTGCCGGCCAGCGCGGACCGCTCACTGAGGCCGTGGGGGCCGGCCTTCTTGAAGTACCAGAGGTAGGCCAGGCCGACGCCGATCAGCCCGATGGCGGTGCTGAAGAGGGCGATGCCCCAGCTGAACTCGGGGGCGTCGAACACCGGGAGGATGCTCGGGAAGTAGGCGGCCTTGGGCTCGTAGAAGTGCTCGAACCGCAGCTCGACGCTGCCGGGCGCCAGCGCGGCCGGCAGGTTGGCCACACCGGCGACGACGGCGAGGCCGGCCAGGATGTACAGCGGGACCACGATCCGGGGGCCCGACTCGTGGGGGTGGCCGTGACCCCGGAACTCGCCGAAGAAGGTGAGGTACACGCAGCGGGTCATGTAGGCGGCGGTCATGAAGGCGCCGACCACGCCGACGATCATGAACGCCTTGTAGTTGCCGGCCCCGCCGAGCTGGTAGGCACCGGCCAGGATCTCGTCCTTCGACCAGAAGCCGGCCAGCGGGAGGATGCCGATGAGCGCCGCGGTCGAGACCATGAAGGTCCAGAACGTGTGGGGCATCCACTTCTTCAGCCCACCCATGTCCTTCTTCATGTCGAAGCTGTGCACGGCGTGGCTCACCGAGCCGGAGCCGAGGAACAGGCAGGCCTTGAAGAAGGCGTGGGTGAAGAGGTGGAAGAAGGCGGCGGTCCAGGCCCCGACGCCCAGCGCCATGACCATGTACCCCAGCTGGCTGACCGTCGAGTAG
>Ga0075421_100004105_pt1 | contig 17541 bp, 14 predicted proteins | sample SoiMetdeltSBSDD5_FD_75292 | JGI IMG/M metagenome (GOLD analysis project Ga0075421, IMG submission 75292) | Bulk soil microbial communities from a Populus tree surrounding site in Tennessee, USA - Soil MetaG P. deltoides SBSDD5 | ecosystem: Environmental > Terrestrial > Soil > Tree plantation...
GTTTCTCCTGTGGGGCCGCAATGCCGAGGCGCTCGGCCGCACCATCGATCGCAGCCGTCACGTGGTGGTGGTGACGGCGCATCCCTCGCCGCTCGCCCGCGGCCGCGCGCCCAAGGGCGCACCGCATCCCTTCGTTGCCGCGCGGCCATTTGCCAGCGCCAATGCCGCACTGGCAAGCCGGGGGCTGCCGGGGATTGATTGGGATCTAAATAGCGAATAGCGAATAGCGAATAGCGAGTAGTTGCTGTCGAGATCGGCCACTGCCTTCTCGCCTTTATTCGCTATTCGCTACTCGCTATTCGCTTTCTTCTGCCCCGCCGCCTTGCGCGGCGTCGCCTTCGGCTCGTTCGCGGCGACCGCCGGTTCGGCGGGCACCGGCGCCACCGAGATCGCATAGAGCTTCCAGTCGGCGCCGGCCTGCTGAAAGGTGAGATCGAAATTGACTTGCAGCGGCTGGGTCGGGAAATAGCCGACCAGCCTGAGATTGCCCCGCTCGTCGATCTGCGGCGGCTGGGTCGGCTTCGGCGCGACGAAGATGATCGGCATGATGTCGATGCGCTGGCGCCTCAGCGTGCCGAACAACTCCGACAGATCGGCCGCCGAATTGGTGCCCTGGAAGGCGCTCGAGGCGAGGTCGCGGAACACCGTGTAATTGCCGCTCTCATTGGCCTGGTTCAACGCGATCAGCGTCGAGCGGATCAGCATGTCGAGGCGAAACGGATCAGGCAGGTTCACGCCACGCCCGGCCGCCGGCGCGATCATCACCGGCGGCGCCGCCGCGATTGGAGCGAGCGGAACGTCCCGCCGCGGCGGGTTCTGCTGAGCCGAAGCGGCGCCGAGCACCAGCCCGGCGCCAAGCTGCAGGAGAAACACCACGGAAACCCAACCCCTGGTCATGACCGACTCCCGACCACCCACTCACCACGACAGCTGCAAGCCGACCCGGCCCCCGAGGTTCTTGTCCTGCACGCCATAGCCGATGCCGCCACTCATGCTGAGGCGGTCGCCGTCGGAGAAGATGTCGTGGGCGAGCACCCCGGCGGCGCTCAGGCCGACGGCGTTGCTGTGCTCGAAGGTGCCCCAGTTGAGCTTCACGCCGAACATCTCCTGGCCCATCAGGTCGGGATCCTGCACCGCCATCGCCATGGCGACGCCCTCGGACAGCTTGCGCCCCTGCTTGTCGATGCGGTTGTCGAGGCGCACCAGCGTGTCGAAGATATAACCCTGGTCGCTGGCGAGATTGCCGTCGCTGTCGGTGGTCACGACCTGGAGCGGGCCCGACTGGGCGGCGCGGCTCGCCGAAGATGTCACGCCGGCCATGGTGTAGGTGTTGCCGACGGTGCCGAAGGCCATCTGGTTGTCGCGGGTGGTCGCGGCATTGGTGCCGATCGCGGTCGAGTTCACGAAGTTGGCGGTGGCCTGCTGGCCGATCGCGGTGGCATTGGCGCCGCCGGCCGAGGAGGCATTGCCGAGCGCTGTTCCTTTGGCGCCTGCCGCCTTGCTGTCGGCGCCGATGGCCGTGGCGTTCTCGCCCTCGGCCGACGAGGCATTGCCGACTGCCGTGCCTTTGACACCTGCAGCCGCGCTGTCGGCACCGAAGGCCGTGGCATTGACGCCGGTCGCCGCCGCCCCGGCGCCGATGGCGGTGGTGTTGGTGTTGTTGGCCGTGGAGTCGAAACCGACCGCCGTTGCATCCTCGCCCGACGCTTCGCTGTCACCACCAAAGGCCATCGCGTTAGCGCCGGATGCGTTTGCCCTGGCTCCAACGGCGGTGGCATTGATGTTGCTGGCTTTGGATGAAAGGCCGATCGCCGTCGCATCCTCGCCCGACGCCGCGCTGTCGCCACCGAAGGCCATGGAGTTAGCGCCGGTCGCAGATGCCCTGGTGCCGATCGCCGTCTTGGCGCCGCCGTCGCCGGTCGCGGTGGCATTAAGGCCGATGGCAATGTTGCTGCTGTTGGCACCTGAGGCGTTGGCGCCGTTGCCACTGGCGAGGTTTGAGCTGTCATTGCCTTGGGCATCGGCGTTGATGCCGAGGGCGCCATTGAAGCTTCGGGCACCAAAAGCCTTGGCAGATTTGCCTACCGCAAAATTTGCACTGTTGTGGCCGCTCGAATCCGCGCTGTCGCCAGTGGCGACATTCGAGCTGCCGTTGCCGTCGGCCTGGGCCAAATTGCCATTGGCAACATTCCTGCTGAAATTGCCATTAGAGTCGGCGCCGTTGCCGATGGCAACATTGAAGCTGTCGTCGCCTGTCGCCCTGGTTCCGTTGCCGCTGGCTACATTGGCGCTGCGATCGCCATCGCCCTGGGCATTCCACCCGATCGCTATGTTCGCGCTATCGTCTCCGGCGCCATCTGAAGAATCGCCGTTGGCGACGTTGTGGCTTCTATCGCCGTGCGCGTCGGATCCCGACCCCGTGGCCGTGTTTCCCGCGCGCGCGGTGGGACTTGTGCCATTGCCGAAGGCCTTTGCACCCGGCCCGTTTGCGCTGTTACTGGAAAAATCGCCATAGGCTCCAGAGCCGGGCCCGACAGCACTGTTCGTGCTGTTGCTTCCACGCGCGTCCGAGCGTTGCCCGCAGGCGAAATTGTCCGGACTTCCGGTCGCAAGTGCCCCTGCTGCATCGACCGGGGCGGCTCCGGTGGCGCTTCCGACGCAGACGAATTGGGCTTTCGCCGGGGCGAGCCAGAGGGCGGAAGCCGCCAGGCAAAGGCTGGTGGTCAACAACAGACGTGCAGCGACAGACGACGCGCTCATCAAACTCACTCCCCCGGTGTACTCACGCGTCGGCTACAATTGCAGATAAGCTAGTATAATGGAAGATGTCCGTTTGCGCGCTGCACAGCTTGCGGGTGCAGTGATGCAAACGGGTCACAGGCAGTAGGCATTAGGCATTAGGCATGAGGCAGTAAATCGTGATCCTCCCTACTGCCGACTGCCTACTGCCCACTGCCTTCGAGGGTAAAATTCCGATCGTGCTGCAGGGACGGGATCCGCGCCCGGGTTGCCGCCACCAGATCGAGGTCGATGGTCGCGGTGAACACCCCCTCGCCCTCGCCGCCATCGACCACCACCCGGCCCCAGGGATCGACGATCAGCGAATGGCCGTAGCTCAGGGCGCCGCCGGGGAGCTCGCCCCATTGGCAGGGGGAAACGACGAAACAGCCATTCTCGATGGCGCGGGCGCGGTTCAGCACATGCCAATGGGCCTCGCCGGTCGCCTTGGTGAAGGCCGCCGGAACGGTCAGGATCTCGGCCCCGGCCTGGGCAAGCTTGCGGTAGAGCAAGGGAAATCTCAGGTCGTAGCAGATCGACAGGCCGATGGAGACGCCCGCCACCTTGGCGAGGACGGCATTGCTGCCGGGGGCGATGGTCGCCGATTCGCGGACCGGCGTGCCGTCGGGCATGTCGATGTCGAAGAGATGGATCTTGTCGTAGCGGCCTGAGACTTTCCCCTGCGGGTCAAGGAGATAGGCGCGGTTGAAGATCCGCCCGTCGGCGGCGAGAACGCCGAGCGAGCCGAGCAGGACGGTGGCACCATTGCGGCGCGCCAGCTCGGCAAAGGCGGGAATGGCCGGATGCTCGCTTTCGGGGAAGGCCACCGGGTGGATACGCGGGCCATCCGAGCGCAGCCCGCTGAAATATTCGGGGAGCGCGATGAAACGCGCCCCGTCGCGGGCGCCTTCCGCGGCGAAGCTCAGGCAACGATCGAGATTGACGGCAAAATCGGCGGTGGCGCGGTTCTGGACCAGCGCAATGGTGAGGTTCCGGCTCATGGGCGCCACTATAGCGGCTCTCCCGCCCTCCCGCCTATGGGATTTGACCCCGTCGCATTCCGGTCGTAGCCATGCGGGCGACGACAGCGGATTCGAGGATCGACGCCATGACGCTCGGCTTCAGCTCGGTGCGACCGACCTATAAGGGCCCCGAGGGCCAGGAGGACATGCCCTATCTCCTGACGCCTGGCCCGCTCACCACGATGCGCTCGGTCAAGCTTGCCATGCTCGCCGACTGGGGGTCGCGCGATCCCGAGTTCCGCGACATCGTCCGTGCCATCCGCAACGAGCTCAAACGCCTCGCCCATGCCGGGCCTGAGGCGGAGTGCGTGCTGATGCAAGGGTCCGGGACCTTCGCCATCGAGGCGGCACTGGGCTGCTTCGCGCCCGGCCGCGGCCGCAAGACCCTGGTGCTGGTCAATGGCAATTACGGCGAGCGGGCGGCCCAGATCCTGGAGCATATCAAGCGGCCGTATACCCGGATCGACGGCAGCGACAGCACCCCCACCCCGGTCGACGAGGTTGCGGCGGCGCTCGATGGCGATCCCGACATCCAGCTCGTGTTCCTGGTCCATTGCGAAACCACCTCGGGCATCGTCAATCCGCTCATCGACATCGCCCGGGCGGTGAAGTCGCGCGGCCGCGTGCTGATGGTCGATGCGATGAGCTCCTTCGGGGCGCTGCCGATCGACATGGCGGGCGACAAGATCGACGTTCTCGTGTCCTCTTCCAACAAATGCATCGAGGGCGTGCCGGGCTTCGCCTATGCGATCTGCCGCCGCGACCTGCTCGTCGCCTCGGCCGGCCGCTGCCATTCGGTGGCGCTCGATCTCCATGCCCAATGGACGGCGCTCGAGCAGACCGGCCAGTTCCGCTTCACGCCGCCGACCCACACGCTCGTCGCCTTTGCCCAAGCGCTGCGGGAGCTGGCCGATGAGGGCGGCATCGAGGGCCGGCTCAAGCGCTACCGCGCCAACCAGGCGACGCTCGTCCAGGGCATGAAGCGGATCGGCTTCGTGCCGCTGCTCGAGGAGCCGCATGCCGGCCCGATCATCCAGACCTTCCTCAGCCCGCACGACCCGCGCTTCGAGTTCGAGATCTTCTACCGCTATCTGCGCTCCCGCGGCTTCGCGATCTATCCCGGGAAGCTCACCAGACGGCCGAGCTTCCGCATTGGCACCATCGGCCAGGTCGACGAGAAGGTCATGCGCGACGTGCTGCAGGCGGTGCGGGATGCGCTCAAGCATATGGGGGTGAAGGACCTTAGGCCGGCGGAATAAGGCAGTCGGCATTGGGCAGTAGGCAGGTGTAGAACACGGGCCACTGCCTACTGCCTACTGCCTACTGCCTACTGCCACTGCCTACCGCGGCGGAGCGGTCTGCAGGTTCTGCGGGCTGAACACGCCGCCGAAACCGTCGTCCCGGGGCGGCGGTGGCTGGGCCGGAGCCGGTGGCGGGGCCGGAGCTGGCGATGGGGCCGGACTCCCCGGGGCGGTCTGCAGGTTCTGCGGATTGAACACGCCGCCGAAGCCGTCATCCTTGCGCGGCTGTGCCGGAGCAGGCGCCCCCGGCGCGGCGAAGGGCGCGGTCTTTTGCTGGGGCGTCGGCGGGCGCGCATAGCGCTGCTGGATCTCGAGCTTCTTCCGCAGCACCTCGGCCTTGCATTCCGAAGGATCATGCTGCGCGGCATAGGCCACCGTTGCGACGACGCCGGCGAGCATCAGAACGGCGAGGATCGCGGCGGGATTGGAAGCGAAGAAGCCGCCGACCCCACCCTTGAACAGCGCGCGCAGCGGATTGCCGGGGTGGCGCTCGGCATGGGTCGAGTAAGCCTCGTGGAGCAGCGCCAGAAACAGCGTCGCGGTGATGATGATGACGGCGAGCGCGCTGATCGACGGGTCAAGCCCGAACCGCACCTTCTGAGCGATGACGACGGTGAAAGTCGAGAAATGACCGAGCGTGAACACCGAGGTGTTGTAGTTCTCGAAGGAAGCGAGAAAGGCCACCACGGCGGCCGAAAAGATTGCCGGCCTGAGAAACGGCAGGAGGATCTTGCGGAAGGCCTGGACATGGGTCGCCCCAAGGTCGAGTGCCGCCTCGATCTGTCCCTCGTCGAAACGCTGCAGCCGGGCAATGAAAACCAGCATGCAATAGGAGGCGATGAAGGAGGACTGGCCGAGCACCGTGAGGAAGACGCCGTGATAGAACACGTTGTCGCGGCCGAGCCCGAAAAAATGGGCGACCCGGTCCCAGAACAGCACCGTCGCGATGCCAATGACGATGCCGGGCATGAGGATCGGCGAGGTGACGACGGTGTAATAGGGGGCTCTTGCCCGCGGGAAGATCTGGGTAAGGAGGAGCGCGCCGGCAAGCCCGAGCATCAGCGACAGGACCACCACGAAGACGCCGATGATGGCGGTGAGCTCCAGCCCTTCGAGAACGCGCGAATCATTGGCAAGCCGGTCGAACCATTCGAAGGTGAGGCATTCCCATGGCAGCACCTGCGGGAAGCTCGAGGAGTTGAAGGCGGTGATCGCCATGATGATCAGCGGGCCGAGCAGGAAGCCGAAGAACAGCAGGAGATAGGCGAGAACCGCGAGCCGGGTGAGGAGCTTCATCTGCCGATCTCGCCGAGCTTCACCTTGAAGATGCGCATCATCAGGAGAACGAACAGGGTGCACACCACGAGCAGAATGACGGCGTAGGCCGCGCCGCGCGACCAGTTCACGCTTTCGAAGAAGGTGCGGTAGATGATCTGGGTGAACCACAGGCTCGAGGGGCCGCCGAGGATCTGCGGTGCCGCAAGGGCGCCGGCTGCCAGCATGAAGACGATGGTGCATCCCGAGGTGATGCCCGGCTTGGCGAAGGGGATCACGACCCGCCAGTGAATGCGCCACCATGGCGCGCCCATGTCGCGCGCCGCCTCGATCTGATTGCGGTCGAGGCTCTCGATGGCGTTGTAGATCGGGAACACCATCAGAAGCACATAGGCATAGGCAAGGCCGGCATAGAGCGCCACGCTCTCGCGGACGAAGTCGATGGGCGTTTCGACAATGCCGAGACCGATCAGAATGCTATTTATGATGCCGCTCGCCCCAAAAATGATGCGAAAGGCGAAAGCGCGGAGAATCTCGTTGATCCAATAGGGAACGATCAGCGCCACAGCGAGGACGCGGGTCATGCGGCCCCTGGCGACCTGCGCGAGATAGAAGGCGATCGGGTAGCACAGGATGAGGTCGAGGATGGTGACGAAGACCGCGGCAATCAATGTTCGCCCGAACACGGCGAGGTCGAGACGATTGTAGCCGTCGGGATTGCCGGGATAGCCGAACAGGAAATAGCGGTAGTTGGCGAGGGTGTAGACGTCCTCCGGGCCGCCCTGCTGAGAGGGCGGGAGATCATAGCTGAAAGAGAAGTCGATCATCGCGATCTGCGGCAGGATGATCATCAAGAAGATCCACGCCAGCACCGCTGCAAGGATGTAGCTGCCAACAAAAAGGCCGTTGCGGGTGAAGAACGTTCCGAGCCAGCTCTTGGTCGGCATGCTCGTCGAGCCTCAGTCGGCGGCCAGCTTGCCCTTCGGCAGCGCCACCGCCTTTGCCGAGTCATAGGCGAGGACGATCGCCTCGCCCGCCGAATGGCTGCGCGCATGCCCCTTATTGACCAGCGAGACCTTGATCGGACGGCCGCGCTCCCGGCCGACGAACAGGTGGTAGATCGGTCCCTCGAACTCTTCACCCGAGACCGTCCCGCTCACCCTGCCCGCCCCGGCGCCAGCACCATTGGCGATGCGAAACGACTCCGGACGGATGAACACCATGGCGTCGTCGCCCTGCTTGAGGATGCCGCGGGCCGCCGTGCCGACACGCGCGGTCAAGGGTCCGCTCGCGGTGTCGACCAGCACTTCGTTGCCGGTCGCGCCGGTCACCTTGCCGGTGAAGCAATTGTTCTCGCCGACAAAGGAGGCGACGAAAGGCGTGGCCGGGTCGTCATAGATGGTCCGACCATCGGAAACCTGCTCGATGACGCCCTCGCGCATCACCGCGACATGATCCGACATGGTGAGCGCCTCGCCCTGATCGTGGGTGATGTAGATGAAGGTAATGCCGACACGCTGCTGGATGGTCCTGAGCTCGGTCCGCATATGTTGGCGCAGCTTGAGGTCGAGCGCCGACAGCGGCTCGTCGAGCAGCAGCACATGCGGCTCGGCGCAAAGCGCCCGCGCCACGGCCACCCGCTGCTTCTGGCCGCCGGAAAGCTCATGGGGATATTTCTCGCCCTGGCGCGGCAAGGCGATGAGCTCGAGCAACTCGTCGGCGCGACGGCGCCGCTCGGTCTTGCCCTTGCCCTTCACCTCCATGGCGAAGGTGATGTTCTCCCATACCCGCATCAGCGGAAACAGCGCGAGGTTCTGGAAGATCAACGCGGTCGGGCGCTTGTTGGGGCCGATGCCGGCCATGTCCTGACCGCCGATCCTGACCCGGCCGGCGCTCGGCTCCTGGAAGCCCGACACGGTGCGCAGGATCGTGGTCTTGCCGCAACCGGAGGGGCCGAGAAACGAAAAGAACTCGCCGCCTTCGATGGTCACCGTGGCATCGCTTACGGCAACGAAATCACCAAAGCTCACAGTGAGATTTTGGAGCTCGATGCCGACTCCCGCGCTCATCCCTGCCCCAGCGTCCTTGTTCCGGCACGATCAGCCCTCCGAAGCGGAACAAGCCTCGGAGGGCCAAAGCAAAGCTCAGCTGGCGCTCTCGAACCTGCTGACAAATTGCGCCCTGAGATCGGTGTACCATGCCGGCTCGGCCGGCCAGGGGTTGAGCTTCGAAAGCGCATCCCCGGGGTAGGCATCGGCAAAGTTCTTGGCGTATTTGTCGCCGGCGAACTTGTCGGCGCCGATCACTGGCGAATTGTAGCCGTGCTTCTCGATCGCCTTGCCTGCCGGCTCGGGCGTGTAGTCATAGTCGAGGAAGGCATAGGCCTGCTCGATGTTCTTGGCCGCGATCGGCAGCGACATGCCGTCGACCCATGCCATCGCGCCTTCCTTCGGCGCCCGGTACATCACTGGCTGGCCGTCATTCTTGAGCGCGATCGGCGGGCCGTCCCAGGTCTGAGCGCAAACGATGCCCTCGTTCAGCAAACCGTTCTTCTGGGTGTCGGCATCGTTCCACAGGACCTTGATGTTCTTCTTCTTGCTGACGCAGAAATCGCTCACCTTCTGCCAGATCGGCTTCATCTTGTCCGCCGACTCGTAGGCGGCCTTGAGCATCGAGCCCGGCTCGATCTTGCCTTCGCCTTCCATCCACAGGCCGGCGCCGAAGATCAGCGAGTGGGTCCGGCCCATGGTCTTGCCGGCATTGGCGTCGTCCCAGATGTCTCCATAGCTCGGGAACTCGCCCTTCGGCTGCCATTTGTCGGTGCGCCAGGAAATCCCTTCGGTGCCCCAGACATGCGGAAGCCAATGCTGGCCCTTGCCGTCCAGATTCCAGATATCGCCGGCCTTGACCATGGCGGGGTTGAGGCGGTCGACTGGGACCTTGTTCATGTCCCAGGCTTGGGTGACGGCAAGATCCTTCCACTGAAGAACCCGGTTCAGCGTCGGGCTGATCAGATCAAATCCTTCGCCCTTGGTGGCCTTCATCTTGTTCTGGAGCTCCTCATTGGAGCCGAACCCGGTGAAGTTCACCTTGATGCCCGTCTTCTCGGTGAACTTCTTGAGGAAATCCTCCGGCAGCTCGTCGGACCAGAACATCACATTGATCTCGCCCGAGCTCGACAGGGCGTTCTTGATATAGGCCGGCGCGAAGAGCGCAGCGGCGCCAGCCGCGGCGCTGCCCTTGACAAGGCGGCGTCGGCTGATGGGTCGAATGAGTTTCATTTCTGACATCTCCCTGGACGACGGATCCGTTGTCCGTCCGGTTTTGCTAACTGTCACGGCGGCATGACGGTCTGATTAATGTCCGGTTTCCCGGCTTCTGGCCTCCGCATTGGCGGCAGTATGACGAAGCCGAAGCAACGTCGCAATGCCTTGGCGCCGCCTGCCGCCCGCCCCGATCGGGCGCGCGCAGCAGACGGCGATGAGGGCGGCGGATCAGGCCTGGATGGCCAGGTCCTCACCGAAGATGTAGCGGGTCGGATGCATCTGGAAGCCCTGCACCCGCTTGTCGTAATAGGTGAAGAGGGACCGCCAGAGCGGCTGCACGATCGGTCCGTCGTCCTGCATGATCTTCTCGAGCTGGCCGATGATCTCGGCGCGCGCCGCGACATCGAGCGTGCCCTCGGCCTTGCCCAGCAGCGTGTCGAAATCCTTGTTGGAGTATTTCGACTCGTTCCACGGCACACCGGTGCGATAGGCCAGCGCCAGCACCATGAAGCCGAGCGGGCGATGCGCCCACACCGTGAAGCCGAGCGGCACGGTGGTCCACACGTCCCAGTATTTCGCCGAGGGAAGAATGTTGATCTTGGCCCTGATTCCGGCAGGCTTCCACTGCTCGACCATCGCCTCGATCGCCGCAGCTTCCCAGGTCGGATCCGACTTGCCGAAGATCTCGATGTCGATGCCGTCCTTGTAGCCCGCCTCCTCGAGCAGCTTCTTCGCCTGCTCGATGTTCTGAGTCATCGCGTCGATCTTCTTGTAATCGGGATGGATCGGCGAGACGTGATGATGCTCGGCGATCGTTCCGATGCCGCGATGGGCGAGCTCCAGCGTCTTGCCCTGGTCGGTGGCGAGCCGCATGGCCTGGCGCACCTTCGGATCGTCGAATGGCTTGACCGGCTGCATGCGGGCAACGGCGGTGTCGGCGGTGACCGCGTCGTAGCGGTTGACGTGGTCCATGCCTTGGAACAGCTCGAGCTGCTCGATATTGGCCTCGTACAATCCGTGCACCTGCTTGGAGGCAAGAGCGGCGGCCTGGGCCGAGGGATTGTCGCCAAGATCGATGAACTCGATGGCCTCGAGATTGGCGCCGCGGCCATCGACCGCCTTCAGGACGACCCTGCGGCCAACCTCGACCTCGGTGGCGGTGAACGCGCCGGTTCCGTTGGACTTGGCACCCCAGACGCCGTTCTCCTTGGGGTCGAGCATCGGGAAGGGATAGTGGAAGAAATGCTCGGGCACCGCGACCTGCGGCTCCTTGAGGTTGAGGATCAAGGTCTTGGGATCCTTCACCTCGATGGCGTTGGCGTCCCACAGCTCGGTCGACATGGTGGGTTGGCCCTTGTCGTCCTTTTTGCCCTTGTCGACCTCCTTGAGCATGTAGCCCTTCATCAGGCCGAGCACCGACGAGCCGGTGGCCTCATCAAGGCAATGCTTGATGTTCCAGGCGGCATCTTCGGCGGTGAAGGGGCGGCCATCATGCCAGTTGATGTCGGCGATGGTGAAGGTCCAGGTCTTGAGGTCCTCCGAGGCCTCCCACTTCGAGGCGAGCGCCGGGCGGGTGACATTGTCGACGCCGGTGCGGGTCAGATAGCCATTGACCTGGCGCACCACGTTGGAGTCGTAGATCCATGAGAAAGTGTGGGGGTTGTCGATCTTGGGAACCCGCATCGCGATCTTGAGAACACCACCCTTGGGCAGTTCGGCAGCGCGGGCCGGCGGGGCGATCGGCCGGCCGGTGATCTTGCCGGCCCACATATAGGCCGCCCCGGCCGACATTCCGAGCAGGGCCGAATAGCGGATGAACTCGCGCCGCCCGATCAGGCGATCGGCCAGCTGCTGCTTCAACCGCGGAATCCAGACGTGTTCTTTATTGGACATTCCATTTCCTCCCATGGGCAGATTGGCCCAATCGCTGATGCTCCGAGCGCGCCAGGGCCTGGGGCTGTCTCGGTCGCGAATGCTGCAGACGGTAGCACCGCCGCAAACTCGCGCAAAGTGAACAGGTTGCAATCCAAGGGCAGCTCGCGGGGGCCCGACACATCGGCTTAGGTTACGCTGTCCGGCAGCACCGCCTTGCGCTTGGCGATGAATGCCTGGAGCTGCTCGTCGATCGCCGGATCGAGCGCCGGCGCCTCATACTCGCGGAGCTGGCGCTTCCACAGCGCGTTCGCGCGAGCCGCGATATCCTTCGAGCCGCTGTCGCGCCATTGCTCGAAGGAGTTGTTGTCGGCGAGGCCCGAACGCCAGAAGGCGGTTTCGAAATTGGCCTGGGTGTGGGCGCATCCAAGAAAATGGCTGCCCGGGCCGACCTCGCGAATGGCATCGAGCGCTTGGCCGTTCTCACTCAGATCGACGCCGTCGGCGAAGCGCTGAAGCATCGACAGCTGGTCGGCATCGATCATCAGTTTCTCGTAACCGGATACCAGGCCGCCCTCGAGCCAGCCGGCGGCATGGAGGACGAAATTCACCCCGCCCAGCAGGGTCGGCCACAGGGTGTTGGAGCTCTCGCTCGCCGCCTGTGCATCGGGAAGCTTGGAGGCGCACAGCGCGCCGCCGGAGCGGAAGGGGACGCCGAGACGGCGCGCGAGCTGGGCGGCGCCGAACAGTACATGCGCCGGTTCAGGGGTGCCGAAGGTCGGAGCGCCGGACTGCATCGACACGGAGCTGGCGAAGGTGCCGAAAATGACCGGCGCGCCCTTGCGGCAGAGCTGGGCAAAGGCCATGCCGACCGAGGCTTCGGCCAGGATCTGGGTCAGCGTCCCGATCACCGTCACCGCCGACATGGCGCCGGAGAGAATGAAGGGCGAGATGATCGTCCCCTGGTTGGCGCGGGCATAGACCTTGAGGGCGCCGACCATCGTCGCATCGAACACGAGCGGCGAGTTGGCGTTGATGAGATTGACCAGCACGCAGTTCTCGTCGACGAATTTGTCGCCGAACAGGATGCGGGCCATCGCCACCGAGTCCTCGGCCCGCTCCGGCGCCGTCACCGAGCCCATGAACGGCTTGTCGGAATAGCGGATATGGCTGTAGACCATGTCGAGGTGGCGCTTGGCGACGGGGATGTCGACAGGCTCGCAGACCGTTCCGCCGGAATGGTGGAGCGGCGGCGCGAGATAGGCGAGCTTCACGAAATTGCGGAAGTCCTCGATCGTCGCATAACGCCGCCCCTCATCGAGATTGCGAATGAAGGGCGGGCCGTAGACCGGCGCGAAGACCAGGTTGCGGCCGCCGATCTCGACGTTCCTTGCCGGGTTCCTGGCGCGCTGGGTGAAGGTGCTCGGCGCCGTCTTGATCAGCGCGCGCACGAGCCCTCGGGGAAAGCGCACGCGCTCGCCTTTGACCTCGGCGCCGGCCCCGCGCCACAAGTCGAGCGCTTCCGGATCGTCGCGGAAGTCGATGCCGATCTCCTGAAGGATGGTCTCGGCATTGTTCTCGATGAGGGTCAGGCCTTCCTCGGTCAGGACCTCATAGAGCGGGATCTGCCGCTTGATATAGGTGAGCTGCGGGCCCGGTCCGGCACCTGAGCGTTGGGCCCGCCGCGCCTCGGCGCCGCCGCCGGATCTTCGCGGGCGTCGTGAGCCGGCATCTGCTGAAGCTTCGGGGTCGGACATCGGGACGGTCCTCGAGGACATTGAGCGATTGCCGAGCGATAGAGCAAGCAAAAGGGCTCGGCCCCGGTCCAAACGTCCAGAATCCGATCAGATGCGACAACCTCGAAGCGCAAAAGCGCGCCGGCAAACGCTATTTCTTCATTTCCGCGAAGAGCTTGCCGAAATCGCCGTTGTTCTTGTCGAGAATGCCGGTGAGATTGGTGCGCAGGAGCTGGGCAAGCCACACGTTCTGGACATTGACGTCGGCAACCTTCGAACCCTTGATCCGCCAGATCACCGGCTGGTTGCCCTTGCCGCCGAGGAAAAAGATGACGCTCTCGATGGTGTCGCCGGAGCAGTCCCTGACGGAAATGGACTCGGCACGGAATTTCAGCCGGAAGTCGTTCAGCGTGCGCGATACATAGTCGGTCGTCAGGGCGACGAATTCAGCCTGTTTGCCGGGCGGCAGGTTCTTGCGGTATTTGCCAAGCGCGAACATGGCGATCGAGCCCATGTCCGCGTAGTTCCGCAATGCCCCGGAGAAAGCTGCCGGGGAGCCTGATTTTGCCGCCACAATCATCGCGTTCCCGGCCCGCTCGACGAGGCCGGACTGCGGGCAGGTCGCCGCAGATGACGGCGTGATCAGTGGAGGGGCCATGAAGCCAGCCGCAAGCGCGACCGCAGGTAGTCGTCTGATTGCAACGCGCGAGATGACCCTTTTTCGATCCATTTCCCACCTCTTGTTGAAAGCCGATCGGTCGCATTTCGACCCATGGTGGTCGGCCGCGACGGCGTGACATATACGCATGACACATATAAAGCTGCATTCGAACAATGACCACGTCAAGACGAGCCGGCCCGATGGCGCAGCTGACAATTCTCTACTGGCGCGACATTCCTTCCCAGGTGATCGTGAAGGCGGGGCGGTCGAGTGAAAAGCGCCTTCTTCCTGCCGTTTTTCAGGAAGCCATCGACATGGCGGCGATGCGGAGCGGTAGTGCTGCCACCGACGATTACCTTGAGGAATGGCGGCGCGAGGGTCCGACAGAGGTCTCCGACGACCTTGCCAAGGAGGCTGAGCAGGCCGAGCGCGCCCTTTGCGATCGCTATGATCGGGATCGTTTGAAGCTGCTCATCGCCAATGGTGGCTGGGCGGAACCGAAATCAGGAAGGGGGAGACCATCATGACGCATACGCTGGTTGCATCCGCGCGGAAGCAGGTGATCATCGGCTTCGACAAGCCGTTCACCATCATCGGGGAGCGGATCAACCCGACCGGACGCAAGAAGCTTGCCGCCGAGATGATCGCCGGCAATTTCGAGACGATCAGAGCCGATGCGCTGGCCCAAGCCAGGGCCGGTGCCCATATTCTCGACGTCAATGCCGGCGTCACCGCGGTCAATCCCAATGAAAGCGAGCCGCCGCTGCTGAAACAGACGCTCGAGATCGTGCAAGAGACCGTCGACATCCCGATCTGCATCGACTCCTCCGTTCCGGCGGCGCTCAAGGTCGGGCTGGAGACGGTCAAGGGCCGGCCGCTCGTCAACTCGGTGACCGGCGAGGAAGACCGGCTCGAGACCATTCTGCCGCTGATCGCCAAGTACAACGTGCCGGTGGTCGCGATCTCCAATGACGAGACCGGCATCAGCGAGGACCCGGATGTGCGCTTCGCGGTCGCCAAGAAGATCGTCGAGCGCGCCGCCGATTACGGCATCAAGCCGCATGACATCGTCGTCGATCCGCTGGTCATGCCGATCGGCGCCATGGGCACCGCCGGACAGCAGGTTTTCCGGCTGGTGCGCCGCTTGCGCGAAGAGCTCAAGGTCAACACCACCTGCGGCGCCTCCAACGTCTCCTTCGGCATGCCCAACCGGCGGGCCCTCACCGGCTATTTCCTGGCGATGGCCGCATCGCACGGGATGACCTCGGCGATCATGAACCCGCTGCATGATGAAGACATGCATGCGATCATGGGTGCCAATGTGCTGAACGGCGTCGATGCCAACTGCCTCGGCTGGATTCGCAAGTTCCGCGAACCGGTGGGTGGCGCAGCGGCGGCGAGTGGGGCGCCGGCCGGCGCGGGCGACAGCTGCCAGCCGAGCGCCAGCGAGAGCGATATCGAAGCCCGGCGGCGCGAACGCGAGGAGCGCCGTCGTCGGCGCGGCTGACTGATCTCATGGCCGGAACCGGTCGCGATGCACTGATCGTCTTCACGCCCTCCGGCAAACGGGGACGTTTCGAAATCGGCACGCCGGTGCTCCAGGCGGCGCGCTCGCTCGGCGTCGACATCGACAGCGTGTGCGGCGGCCGCGCCATTTGCGGGCGCTGCCAGGTGACGCTGTCGGAGGGCGAGTTCGCCAAGCACGGCATCGTGTCGCGCCCCGATCACCTCAGCCCGGTCAATCGCGTCGAGCTGCGCTACGAGGAGAAGCGTGGGCTGCGCCCCGGCCGCCGCCTGTCGTGCCAGGCGCAGCTTCTCGGCGATGTGGTGATCGACGTGCCGGCCGACTCGCAGGTGCACAAGCAGGTCGTCCGCAAGCGTGCCGATGCGCGCGTCATCGCGATGAATCCGGCGACCAGGCTCTATTATGTCGAGGTCGACGAGCCCGACATGCACCATCCTTCCTCCGATCTCGAGCGGGTCCATGCGGCGCTCAAGAGCCAATGGGGACTCGCGGGGCTGACCACGGATCTCGCGATCATCCGCGATCTCCAGAAGGTGTTGCGCCAGGGCGAGTGGAAGATCACCTGCGCCGTCCACCATCGCCTGCCCGGTGGCGGTGCCGGCATCACCGCCATCTGGCCTGGCTTCCATGACCGCATCCATGGCCTCGCCATCGACATCGGCTCCACCACGGTCGCGGCGCATCTCTGCTCGTTGTCCACCGGCGAGGTGCTTGCCTCGGCCGGGGTGATGAATCCGCAGATCCGCTTCGGCGAGGACCTGATGAGCCGGGTCTCCTATGTGATGATGAACCCGGGCGGCGACCGCGAGATGACCAGCGCCATCCGCGAGGCCATCAACACCCTCGCCCGCGATGTCGCGGCGCTGGCCGAAACCGAAGTGACCGACATTCTCGAGCTCGCAGTGGTCGGCAACCCGGTGATGCATCACCTGTTCCTCGGCATCGATCCGACCGAGCTTGGCGGTGCGCCCTTCGCGCTCGCCACCGGCCTGGCGATCACCACCCGCGCCAGCGAGCTCGATCTCAAGCTCAATCCCGGAGCGCGGCTCTACATGCTGCCGTGCATCGCCGGCCATGTCGGCGCCGACAGCGCCGGGGTGGTGCTTTCAGAGTCGCCTCATCTGTCGGACGAGCTGATGCTGCTCGTCGATGTCGGCACCAATGCCGAGATCGTCCTTGGCAATCGCCAGCGGCTGCTCGCCTGCTCCTCACCCACCGGGCCCGCTTTCGAGGGGGCGCAGATCTCCTGCGGCCAGCGGGCAGCGCCGGGCGCCATCGAGCGGGTGCGGATCGATCGCGACACGCTCGAGCCGCGCTACAAGGTGATCGGCAGCGATCTGTGGTCGAACGAGCCGGGCTTCGAGGAAGCGGTCGCGGCAACCGGCGTCACCGGCATATGCGGCTCCGGCATTATCGAGGTCATCGCCGAGATGTTTCTGAGCGGGATCATCAATCAGGACGGGCTGATCGACGGCTCGCAAATGGCGCGCTCATCGCGGATCCGGCCGAGCGGCCGGACCTTCTCCTACGCCATTCGCGACGGCGAGCCGGCAATCGCCATCACCCAGAACGATGTCCGCGCCATTCAGCTCGCCAAGGCGGCCCTTTATGCCGGCACCCGCCTGCTGATGGACAAGCTCGGGGTCGACGCGGTCGACACGATCCGGCTGGCCGGGGCGTTCGGCAGCCATATCGACACCACCTATGCCATGGTCCTCGGGCTGATCCCGGACTGCCCGCTCGACAGGGTGCAGTCGGCCGGAAATGCCGCCGGAACGGGCGCCCGCATCGCCCTGCTGAACACTGAGGGCCGCGACGAGATCGAGCAGGTGGTGCGCCGCATCGAGAAGATCGAGACCGCCGTCGAGCCGCTGTTCCAGCATCATTTCGTCGAGGCCATGGCGATCCCGCACAAGAGCGCTGCCTATCCCAATCTCTCCAAGGCGATCACGCTCCCTACGCCGAAGCCGGTGCAGGCCCCCGAGAACGGGAGCGAACGTCGGCGCCGACGCCGCAGCTGAGATCGGCTAGCGGGTCAGGCGCGGTGCCGCAGTCAGCATCTGCAGCAGCGCCTTGACCGCGAGCGCGCTGGCGCTGAGATCGCC
>Ga0075421_100004107_pt1 | contig 17539 bp, 14 predicted proteins | sample SoiMetdeltSBSDD5_FD_75292 | JGI IMG/M metagenome (GOLD analysis project Ga0075421, IMG submission 75292) | Bulk soil microbial communities from a Populus tree surrounding site in Tennessee, USA - Soil MetaG P. deltoides SBSDD5 | ecosystem: Environmental > Terrestrial > Soil > Tree plantation...
CGCGGCTCGCGCAAGGGGACGCCGTTCGCGGCGCAGCAGGCGGCGGCGAAGGCGGCGGGCGTGGCGCGCGACAGCGGCATGCGGTCGTGCGAGGTGCGCGTCAAGGGGCCGGGGTCGGGGCGCGAGTCGGCGATCCGCGCGATCCAGTCGGCGGGGATCGACGTCAAGGTGATCCGCGACGTGACCCCGATCCCGCACAACGGCTGCCGCCCGCCGAAGCGGCGTCGCGTCTAGCTCTCAGCCCTCAGCTCTCAGCCAGAAGGGAACGTCTGGTTTGGCTGAAGGCTGACTGCTGAAAGCTGAAAGCTAACGGAGGAAGATTTGGCAAGAGATCGAGGCAAGCAATGTCGTCTGTGTCGGCGCGAGGGGATGAAGCTCTTCCTCAAGGGGGAGAAGTGCTACAAGCCGTCCTGCCCGATTGAGAAGCGCGGGACGCAGCCACCCGGGCAGCACGGCCACACCATGCGCCGCGGCAAGCTCCAGGGGTACGGCGAGCAGCTCCGCGAGAAGCAGCGCGTCAAGCGCATCTACAACCTCCTCGAGCGGCAGTTCCGCAACTACTTCGAAAAGGCCGTGAGCCAGAAGGGGGTCACCGGCGAGATTCTCCTCGGCATGCTCGAGCGGCGGCTCGACAACGTCGTCTACCGGCTCGGCTTCGCTATGTCGCGGCGGCAGGCGCGGCAGCTGGTGCGCCACGGGCACGTGAGCGTTAACGGGCGGAAGGTCGACATCCCGTCCTTCCAGGTCAAGGTCGGGGACGAGGTGGCAGTGCGCGACAAGAGTTTGAGCAACGTGCACATCCAGGGCGCCTTCCAGACCTCGGGCGGGCGGGGCCGGCCGGGCTGGCTCGAGGTGGCCAGCCCCGAGCGGCTCGTCGGGCGCGTCGTCGCGCAGCCGCGCCGCGAGGACATCGACCAGAACATCAACGAACAGCTCATCGTCGAACTGTACAGCAAGTAGCTGGAAGGAAGAGAAGAGACTGATGGAAGGCACCATGTGGACCGGGTTCCAGAAGCCGAAGCGTTTATCCTACGACCCCGAGACCATGACCGAGCGCTACGGGCGGTTCTACGCCCAGCCGTTCGAGCGCGGTTTCGGCACGACCATCGGGAACAGCCTGCGGCGGGCGCTGCTCTCCTCGATCGAGGGCGCGGCGATCACCGCCGTCCGGATTGACGGGGTGCTCCACGAATTCTCCTCGATCCCGGGGGTGGTTGAGGACGCGACCGACATCATCCTCAACCTCAAGCAGATCCCCTTCAAGCTGCACACCTCAGAGCCGAAGACGCTGCGCGTCTCGCGCGCTGAGCCGGGCGAGCTGCGCTCGGGCGACATCGAGCTCGACGGCGAGGTCGAGGTCCTCGACCCGAACATCCACATCGCGACCGTGAGCGAGGGCGGGATGCTGAACATCGAGATGCGCCTCAAGAAGGGGCGCGGCTATGTCCCGGCCGACCGCAACTTCGACGACGACCTGCCGGTCGGCTATATCCCGGTCGACTCGGTCCACTCGCCGGTCAAGAAGGTCAACTTCAACGTCGAGGCGGCGCGCCTGGGTCAGGACACCGACTACGACAAGCTCTCGCTCGAAGTCTGGACCAACGGGAGCATCACGCCGGAGCACGCCATCGGCCTGGCGGCGAAGCTGATCAAAGACCACATGTCGATCTTCATCAATTTTGAAGAGGACGTGCAGGAGCAGGCCGAGCCGATCCAGCGGCCGACCTCGGCGACGGTCAACGAGAACCTCGACCGCTCGGTCGACGAGCTCGAGCTCTCGGTGCGCTCCTACAACTGCCTGAAGAATTCCGACATCAAGACGATCCGCGACCTGGTCCAGAAGTCCGAGAGCGAGATGCTCAAGACGAAGAACTTCGGCCGCAAGTCGCTCAACGAGATCAAAGACATCCTCAACTCCATGGGGCTCAGCCTCGGCATGAAGCTCGACGAGAGCGGCAACGTGATCAAGGTTGCCGGGCAGGAGTGAGGGTCGCGAATTTGGAGTTGGTGGGGGGAGAGTAATGAGACACCTTGTCGCACACCGGAAACTGGGCCGCACCTCGTCGCACCGCCGCGCGCTGCTGCGCAATTTGTGCACCTCGTTCGTCATCCACGAGCGGATCGTGACGACGCTCCCCAAGGCCAAGGAGCTGCGCCCCTTCGCGGAGCGCGCGGTGACCCTCGGGCGGCGCGCGCGGGCGGCGCGGGCGGCGGAGCGGCCCGAGGCGGCGCTCCACGCGACGCGGCTCGCGGCCGGCTACTTCTTCGCCGGCAACTCCGGCGCCGAGAGCAAGCAGCACTCCCAGGCCGCCGAGCGGACGGCCGGCGTGGCCGCCCTCAAGAAGCTCACGGGCGAGCTCGCCGAGCGCTTCTCCGAGCGCCCGGGCGGCTACACGCGCATCCTCAAGCTCGGCCGCCGCAAGGGCGACGGCGCCGAGATGGCGCTCATCGAGTTCGTCGGCAGCGAGAGCAAGAAAGCCGTCGCCGAGCCGAAGGCGGGCGAGAAGACCAAGCCGAAGGCCGAGAAGAAGAAGGAAGGGAAGAAGTAATCGAGCCGGCGCCGGGATTCGCTCTCCGCCACCTCGCTCCAAGCCTCAATCGCGTAGGCGGCATGCGGTTGAGGCTTTCACTTTGCCCATGGCCATGAAAAAGACAGAGCGCAGACCGAGAGCGGCCGCCGCGGCGCCGGGGGAGGCCGGCGAGTCGATGAGCCTGGACGAGATCAAAGAGCTGATTGAGCTGGTCGCAGCCAAGCAGTTCACCGAATTCGAGCTGTCGCGCGGCGACTTCCGCCTCCGGCTGCAGCGCGGGGGGGCGCCGCGGCCCGCCGTCGCCCCGGCCGGCGCAGGCGTGTCGGCCGACGCCGTAACGGAGGAGCAGGGGCCCCCCCCCACGGAGGCCCCCGACGAGGCGCTCCATTACATCACTTCGCCGATCGTCGGGACTTTCTTCCGCGCGCCCTCGCCGACGGCCGAGCCGTTCGTCACGATCGGCGACGAGATCGAAGCCGGGGCGAAGCTCTGCATCATCGAGGCGATGAAGCTCATGAATGAGATCACCTCGGAGGTCGGCGGCACCGTCGCCAAGGTCTTCGCCGAGAACGGCCAGCCGGTCGAGTACGGGCAGCGGCTGTTCGGGATTAAGGTATAGCGGTCAGCCATCAGCCTTCAGCTCTCAGCCACAGGCTCCGGCTGAGAGCTGAAAGCTGACGGCTGAAAGCTGCGACATGATCAAGAAGATCCTCATCGCCAACCGCGGCGAAATCGCCTGCCGGATCATCTGGGCCTGCAAGGAACTCGACATCAGGACGGTAGCGGTCCACTCCGAGGCCGACCGCGAGGCCCTGCACGTGCGCTTCGCCGACGAGGCCATCTGCATCGGCCCGCCGCCCTCGGCGCAGAGCTACCTCAACATCCCGCAGATCATCGCCGCCGCCGAGATCACCAACTCCGACGCGATCCACCCGGGGTATGGCTTCCTCTCCGAGAACCCGTACTTCGCCGAGGTCTGCGAGGCGTGCAACATCACCTTCATCGGGCCGTCGCCGCAGGTCATCCGGGTCATGGGCGATAAGGCGACCGCGCGCCGGACGATGCGCGCCGCCGGCCTCCCGGTGACGCCGGGGAGCGAGGGCCTCATCGAGGATGAGGAGGCGGCGCTCGTCGAGGCCGAGCGGATCGGCTACCCGGTGCTCGTCAAGGCGACGGCGGGCGGCGGCGGGCGGGGGATGCGCGTGGCGCAGACGCGCGCGGACCTCGGCCCGGCCTTCCAGGCGGCGCGGGCCGAGGCCGAGGCGACCTTCAAAAACGGCGGCGTCTACCTCGAGCGCTACATCGAGCGGCCGCGTCACATCGAGATTCAGGTGCTCGCCGACAACCACGGGGAGATCATCCACCTCGGCGAGCGCGAGTGCTCGATCCAGCGCCGCCACCAGAAGCTGATCGAGGAGTCGCCCTCGCCGGCCGTGAGCTACGAGCTGCGCGAGGAGATCGGCCGCCTCGCGGTCCGGGCCTGCCGCGAGGTCGGCTACACCAACGCCGGGACGATCGAGTTTCTCCTCGACGAGCGCGACAACTTCTACTTCATGGAGATGAACACGCGCATCCAGGTCGAGCACCCGGTGACCGAGATGGTGACGATCACGGACCTAGTCTCGGCGCAGATTCGGATCGCGACCGGCGAGCGGCTGAACTTCACGCAGGACGAGCTGATCTTCGTCGGCCACGCGATCGAGTGCCGGATCAACGCCGAGAACCCGGAGACGTTTGCGCCCTCGCCGGGCCGGATCACGACGGTCAACCTGCCGAGCGGGCCGGGCGTGCGCGTCGACACGGCGATCTACGCCGGCTACTTCGTCCCGCCCTACTACGACTCGCTGATCGCCAAGCTCATCGTCCACAGTCGGACGCGCGAGCGGGCGATCGCGCGCATGCGGCGCGCGCTCGAGGGGACGGTCATCGAGGGGATCAAGACAACGATCCCGCTCCACCTCAAGATTCTCCGCGACCCCGACTTCATGGCCGGCGACATCTCGACCAGATTCATGGAGCGCTTCGCCGAGCGCGGGTGACACAGGTTCTGAAACGTCGGACGAGGAGTCCCGCAGGGACGGCGGAAATTAGCCGGTGGTTGCGCAGTTTTCAATTGAGTCTACGGGTCAGCATGTAGGGGCAGGGCTCGTCCCTGCCCGTTGTGCAGCGAGCCCATCAGGGGCAGGGACAAGCCCCTGCATTCAATCACAATCCGCTCTGGTGTCTGTTGCCTTGCCGCCGCCCGTGTGGCACACTGCGCCACGGCTATGGACCTCTCACATCTTTTCCGGAAGAAATCGGTCGAGCAGATTCAGGGTGACGCGGCGCAGGGCCAGGACGAGGGGCACGGGCCGCGGCTGCGCCGGACGCTCGGGGTGATCGACCTGACCTCGCTCGGGATCGCGGCGGTCATCGGCGCAGGCATCTTCTCGACGATCGGCAACGCGGCCTTCAACGGCGGGCCGGCGGTGGCCTTCCTCTTCATCTTCACGGCAGTGGCCTGCGCCTTCGCCGCCCTCTGCTACGCCGAGTTCGCCTCGATGATCCCGGTCGCCGGCTCGGCCTACACTTACGCCTACGCCTCGTTCGGCGAGCTGGTCGCCTGGATCATCGGCTGGGATCTACTCATGGAGTACGCGATCGGCAACATCGCCGTCGCGATCTCGTGGAGCGATTACTTCACCGGCCTGCTCGCCGGCTACGGGCTGGACGTCCCCGAGTACCTGACCATGGACTTCCTCTCGGCCTCGCGCGGCTTCGGCGCGGTGAGCGAGCGGCTCGCCGCGGGGGAGACGCTCGAGCAGATCCGCGGGCTGCCGGGGATGGGGGGCGCGGTCGGCGGATACCTGGCGTGGTCGGCGGCGCCGGCCCTCGGCGGCCTGCGGCTGGTCTGCGACCTGCCGGCGCTCGTCATCGTGGTGATCATCACGGCGCTGGTCTTCGTCGGGATTCAGGAGTCGAAGCGCGCCTCGAACGTCATGGTCGCGATCAAGCTGAGCGTCATCTTCCTGGTGATCGTGCTCGGCTCCTTCTATGTCAACCCGCAGAACTGGAGCCCGTTCGCGCCGAACGGGGCGGGGGGCGTGCTCAAGGGGGTCTCGGCGGTCTTCTTCGCCTATATCGGCTTCGACGCCATCTCGACGACGGCCGAGGAGTGCCGTGACCCGCAGCGCGATCTGCCGCGTGGGATGATCTACTCGCTCGTCATCTGCACCGTGCTCTACGTGCTCATCTCGCTCGTCCTCACCGGCATGGTCAATTACCAGCGGCTGGCCGTCGGCGACCCGCTCGCCTTCGTCTTCGGGGCTGAAGGGGCCAACCTGCCGTGGGTCTCGGGGATCATCGCGGTGAGCGCGGTGGTCGCCATGGCGACCGTGCTCCTCGTCTTCCAGCTCGGGCAGCCGCGCATCTGGATGGCCATGAGCCGCGACGGGCTGCTCCCGCCGATTTTCGCGGCGATCCACCCGCGGTTCAAGACGCCGTGGTTCTCGACGCTCCTCACGGGGCTCCTCGTCGCCGTCCCGTCGCTGTTCATGAACCTGACGGAGGTCACCGACCTGACGAGCATCGGGACTCTCTTCGCCTTCGTCCTCGTCTGCGGCGGCATCCTCATCCTTGACCGGTCGGGGCAGAAGATCGAGCGGCGCTTCCGGGCGCCGTACCTCAACTCGAAGTACGTCGCGCCGCTGCTCTTCGCGCTCGTCTGGGGGGGGCTGCTGCTGCTCAGGCCGGAGGCGGTTGCCGGCTTCTTCAGCCTGAGCGATCCGGCCGACCCGGGGCTCGGGGCCTGGGAGGTGACGCGGCACAAGATCCCGCTCCTCGTCTACATCGTCGCCTCGGCGGTGGTCGTCTACTACTGCTTCAGGAAAGAGCTGTCGCTGATCCCGGTGCTCGGGCTGCTCAGCTGTGGCTACCTCATGACCGAACTCGGGATCACTAACTGGCTGCGCTTCTCGGTCTGGCTCGTGGCCGGGCTGGTCCTCTACTTCCTTTACGGCTTCCGCCACAGCAAGCTTGGGGAGGCAGCCAAGAGCGTCAAGTCCTGAGGGTCGCATGCTGAGAGCGTGAGTTCGCAGTTCAGTTCGGAGCCCCGGAGGGGCGAAATAGACGCCACGGTTATTGCGCCCCTGCGGGGCTCAGAGTCAAACTTTCAAGACGCGCTCCGAGTCGGGGCCTGGACCCAGGATTCGGGGCTCTGCCGGGTAGTAATGGCTGAGTCGCAACAAGTCCGGTGGGGGGTGCTCGGGGCGGCGCGGATCAACGAGCGCATGCTGCCGGCGATGGCGCGGGCGGGGAACGCGCGCCTGGCCGCCGTCGCCAGCCGCCGTCCTGAAGCTGCGGCCGCCCTCGCGGCGGGCCACCCCGGGGCGCGGGCCTGCGCGGGCTACGAGGAGTTACTCGCCGACCCCGAGATCGACGCTGTCTACCTGCCGCTGCCCAATCACCTCCACGCCGAGTGGGCGGTGCGCGCCGCCGAGCGCGGCAAGCACGTGCTCTGCGAGAAGCCGCTCGCGCTGACGGTCGCCGAGGCCGAAGCCGTCGCGGCCGCGGCGCGGGCGCGGGGCGTGCACGTCATGGAAGGCTTCATGTACCGCTTCCACCCACAGCACGAGCGGGTCTGGGAGCTGATCCGCTCGGGCGTCATCGGGGAAGTGCGAGTGGTCCGCGCGAGCTACTCGTTTTTGATGGGCGAGGCGCGGAGGCAGCGCGCGGCAGTCGATGTCGAGCAGGGCGGCGGGGCAATGTGGGACATCGGCAGTTATGCGGTGAGCACGCTGCGCTGGCTCTTCGGGGCTGAGCCGCAGGCGGCCTCGGCCCGGGCGCGCTACGCCGCGACGGGGGCCGACCTGACGACGGGCGGGGTGCTCGACTTCGGCGGCGGGCGGCTGGGGATCTTCGACGCGAGTTTCGAGTGTGCCCGGCGCTCGGAGTATGAAGTCACGGGGACGCGCGGCGGAGTGCGCTGCCACCGCGTCTGGCAGCACGAGGGCGACGTGCCGGAGGTCAGTTGGTGGACCGACGACGGGGGCGGGGCGCACGAGCGGCTGGCGGCGGCCGACCACTTCGTGCTCGAAATCGAAGAATTCAGCGCCGCGCTCCTGGCCGGGCGCGCCCCGCGGTTCGGCCCGGAAGACGCGGCGGCCCAGGTGCGCGCTCTCCGCGCCTGCCTGCGCGCGGCGCGCGAGGGGGTGGCGGCGGTCGCCTGACCCCGGCCCAGAAAATTTTGATTGCGCTCGCCACCCGCCTTGAGTATTATTTGGCCCGAGCTTCGGGTGGGATAAGTACTGAGTTCCCTCTAGTTATCCTACCCGACGGTGACGCCACTCTCCCGACCTCACTGACATGGCTCAACCGTTCGCTTGGTCGCTGGGAATCCTCCCCGCGACCGGCTTTCTTCCCGTGCGCTCGATCTTTTGTTGAGGAGGTAGCCATGGTGTCGCTTTCGACGAACCGAACTCTGAGTCTCATTTGCTTAGCCGTCTGCCTCACCGTGTTGGCATGGCGGATGCCGCGCGCTGTCGCGCAGATGAACGTCACGCCGGTGCAGGCCTGCGGCGCGGTGACGGCATTCACGGCGGCGACCGGGAGCGCCGCCGGCTTGCTCGCGCTCGGGGGGCAGACCTACCCGATCGCCCCGGGGACGACGCTCATCGGGCAGTCCGCGATCGCCGTCGGCAAGAACATCTGCTTGAGCGGCAAGCTCAACGCCAGCGGGCAGCTCGTCGAACCGAGTTCGGTGACGGTTAACCCGGGCACGACCGTGAGCGTGTGCGGGCCGATCACGGCCTATGTCGCGGCGACTGATACGACGGCCGGGACGATCACGATCGGCGGCGTCACGTTCGTGGTCACGCCGGGCGTGCCGCTCAACGGGGCCGCGATCGGCACGAACTTCTGCCTCAACGCGACCGTCAATCCGGCCGGGCAGGTCATTCTACCGAGCGTCTTGACCCTCAACTCGAATAACACGGCCGCCACCTGCGGCACGGTGACCGCCTTTACGGCGGCGACGGCGGGGGCAGCCGGCTCCCTGACGCTCGGCGGGGTCGTCTTCCCGATCGCCCCCGGGGCGACGCTCGGGGGCGCAAACCTGCTCAGCGCCGGCGCCAGCCTCTGTCTCGCTCCCGTCTTCAACGCTTCGAACCAGCTGACATCCGCGAGCGTCCTCAGCACGCCGACGCCCGGCGAGGTGGCCGGCTGCCCGCAAATCACAGTCAACGGGGTCGTCCGCGGGACGTCGTCGAGCCCGGCCGGGCTGTCTCAACCCTTCTACCTGACTACCGTCTCAAGGCTCGAGTCGAGCGGCTTCGTGACCTTCAACGTCAACCCCTCAACTTTCGGCAGCACCCCGGAAGAGATCGGCGCGCCGCCGGGCAATTCCGCCGAGGGCTTCGCCTTCTCGCTCCCCGGCAGCACATACACGGCCGTGTCCTGCCTGGACAGCGTCTGGGACGTCGGGTTCTCGGTCGCTGGCCTGGGCGAGGTTGAGGGGGACGAGGTGACCATCTTCCGCCAGAACCCCGACGGGACGAATCAGACGGTGATCGCCACTCTCCGGGGCGAGTCGAACGGCCTGCGGGTGACGAGGCTCAACCCCTGGGTCGGGTTCCACCGGAGTAGTGGCGGGGTGGTGAGCGAGATTCTGCGGGAGAACTCATTCATCCCGGTGACCAACTACGCGGGGGCGGCGGGGAGCCGCAGCGACCGGCTGTTCATCCCGTTCCCGATGGACCTGGCCGCCCCCTTCAACGACTGCGCGCAGATCGGCGTCACGATCAGGCGCGGCAACGGCCAGGGGACAACTTCGGTGGTCGTCACCGACGCCCTGCTGATGCGCAACCAGCCGGGCAACGCCCGCCCCTGCGCCACGCTCTGCACGAGCTGCACGCTGCCGGGCCTGGCGACGAGCCGCGCCCTGGCGGCCTCGCCGTCGCCCCTCCTGCGCGGGGTAAGGTAGGGCTGGCGCCGGGCGCGCGGGATGGGCGGCTTCCACTGCCGCCCATCCCGCGTGCCCGGCGCCATCAGTTCGGCGCGAGCCCGATGCGGCGGAGCAGCTCGGCGAAGCGCGGGTCCGAGTGGAGGCCGTCGAAGATCGGGTTGACCTTGAGGTAGGACATCCAGCCGGAGCGCTCCTCGTAAGCCTGATCGAGGAAGGCGAAGGCCTGGTCGCGCTCGCCGAGCGCCGCGTGGATCGTGGCGATGTCGTAGGGCGAGACGTAGCGGCCGCGGGCGGCTTCCTGCAGCTCGGCGAGGATTTTGCGCGCCTCCGCAGTGCGCCCGGCCATGGCGTAGGCGTGCGCCAGCGTTGCCTTCATCTGCGGGCTGCCGTCCGAGAGTTTGACCGCCTTGTGCAGCTCGGCGATCGCCTCCGCATACATTCCTTTCTCCTCATAGGCCAGCCCCAGGTAGCGGTAGGCGGGGAAGAAGTTCGGGTCGAGCTCGAGCGTCCGGCGGAGCTGCTCGATCGCCTGGTCGGGCTGGCGCGCGAGGTAGTAGTTCCAGGCGAGGTCCGCGTTGATGATCGCCGAGAGCGGCTCGAGCTTCTGCGTCCGCTGCGCCTCCTCGATCGCCTCGGCCGGGCGCCCTACCGTCGCCAGGAAGCTGGCGTAGAACTGGCGGGCCAGGGCATAGCCGGGGTTGAGCTCGATGGCGCGCTTGAAGTCCCGCTCCGCCCCCTCCCAGTCCCAATCGTACTTCCACTTCGCGTACGCCAGTGAGGTGTGCGCCTCGGCCAGTCTCTCGTCGATCGAGAGCGCCTTCTCGGCCGCCGCCTTCGCCTCGGGGAAGGCCGTCTTCGGCGGGAGTGCGTTGTAGACGACGAGCATGTTGTAGCAGTCGGCCAGGCCGGCGTACGCCGGGGCGTAGGAGGCATCGGCGGCGACCGCCTCCTGGAATTTCTTGAGCGCCTCCTGCATCCCCTCGCGCGTCCGCTTGCTCCACTGGGCGCGGCCCTGAAGGTAAAGCTGGTAGGCCTCGAGCCGCTGCCGCTCCGCCCCGCTCAGGCGCAGGCGCAGCTTCTCGGAGATCTCCCGCGAGATCTCCTCCTGCACGGCTGCGATGTCGGCGAGCTTGAGCTTGTACTGCTCGCTCCAGAGGACGCTGTTGTGAGGGACGTCGATCAGCTCGAGGTTGATCGAGAGCCCTTCGCCGCGCTGGCTGACACTCCCGGTGAGCACGCTGTGAACGTTGAGCTCGCGCCCGACGGCCTCCGGGTCCGTCTCGCGCCCGCGGTAGCGCAGGACGGCGCTGCGCGACTTGAGCTTGAGGTTGGGCACCTGCGAGAGCGTGTTAAAGATGCTGTCGGTGATGTTGTCGCTCAGTTCGGCCGCGCTCGGGTCGGAGCTGGCGTTGTGCAGCGGCAGGACGGCGACCGAGTCGATCGCGTCGCCGCCCGTCAGCAGGTAGGCGGCCGCAGCAGCCGCCGAGAGCACAAACGCGGCGAGCAGCAGGAACCGGCCCCGGTGGCGCTTGAACTCGGTGACCAGGTACTCCGCGCTCGAAGTCGTGCGCGCCGCCGCGATCGGGAGCGTCAGCGCCTCGGGCTGCGGCGCCGTGTCCGCCCGCGCCAGCCTGCCGTTGGTCAGCGTCGCGGCCCCGGCCCTGAACTCCAGGTCCTGCTTGAGGTGCTTCAGGTCGCGGAGAAGGTCGCCCGCCGTCAGGTAACGCGCGTCGCGGTCCTTGCGCAGCGCCCGGCCGAGGATGCGCTCGAACTCGGCGGGGAGCCCAGGGGCGTAGCGCGCCAGGGGCGGGGGTTCCTCCCCGACGATCGCCAGGATGACGTCGGTCGTCGTCTTGCCGTCGAAGGGCAGGCAGCCCGCGACCAGTTCGTAGAGGACCACGCCGAGGCTGAAGATGTCGGTTCGGCCGTCGACGTCGATCCCGCGCGCCTGCTCCGGCGACATGTAGGTCACCGTGCCCATGACCGTTCCCGGGTCGGTCTGGACCTTGAACGCGGCCTCGGTCCCCGCGGCGTGGCGCTCGGTCAGCTTGGCGAGCCCGAAGTCGAGGACTTTGACCACCCCGTCGGGCCGGACCATGATGTTTTCGGGCTTGATGTCGCGGTGGACGATCCCGGCCTCGTGCGCCGCGGCGAGCGCCCCCGAGGCCTGGATGGCGACCTCGAGGACGGCGCCGAGCGACATGGCCCGGCTCTCGATCTTCCGGCGCAGCGTCTCGCCGCTGATGAACTCGGTGGCGATGAAGTGCGCCCCGTCGATCTGGCCGACCTCGTGGATGGTGATGATGTTCGGGTGGTTGAGCGCCGATGCTGCCTGCGCCTCCTGCTCGAAGCGGCGCACCCGCTCCTCGTCCTCGGTGAACCTCGCCGGGAGCAGCTTGAGCGCGATCTTCCGCTTGAGGCGCGTGTCGCGCGCGAGATAGATCTCCCCCATCCCGCCCGAGCCGAGCGGGGAGAGAATCTCGTAGCGGTCGAGACGCGTGCCGGTCGCAATGTTCATCGGGGACGGCCTCAGTCGAACGTCGGCAGGGACAGTTTACCTCAGACGCGTTCGCCATTCCACGCCCGCCACGCGCCCCGGCGAGGTCAAGGCTTGGCGGCGAGCCGGGAGGGTGCCCGAGCCGACAACCTGGCGAGGAGACGGTAGCCGAGCAGGGCGGCGAGAATCACCCCGTAGATCACCGGCTGCGTTATGTCGGCCTTGACCAGCCAGAGGTAGTGGATCACGCCGCAGATCGCGCTCAGGTAGACGAGCCGGTGAAGCATCTGCCAGCGCCGGCCGGTGAGCCAGCGCACCGCTGCCTTGGTCGAGGTCAGCGCCAGCGGGACAAGCAGGACGAAGCCGATGAAGCCGACGGTGATGAACGGGCGCTTGACGATGTCCGGCGGAATCTCCGGCCAGATGAGCTCCCGGTCGAGCCAGACGTAGGTCGTGAAATGCAGGCAGGCGTAGGTGAAGGCCCAGAGTCCGAGCAGCCGCCGCAGCCGGATCAGCCAGTGCAGCCGCGGGAGCCGCCGCAGCGGCGCGACGCCGAGCGTGACGAGCAGGAAGACGAGCGTCCAGGTGCCGGTCGAGCGCGTGATGACTTCGATCGGGTTGGCCCCGAGGTCATTGTGGTAGGCGCCGTAGAGCAGCCGCGCGAGCGGCAGGAGGCACGCGAGATGGACGAGGACTTTAACGGCGACGATGTATCTGTGACTCACGGCGGGGAGCGGTCGGCAGTCAGCTTTCAGCAGTCAGCTTTCAGCAATCAGCCAGAAAGGCAACCCCGGTCTGGCTAAGAGCTGAAAGCTGACCGCTGACCGCGATTCAATAATTCTTCTTCAGATCCATGCCCTGGTAGAGTTGCGCCACCTGGTCGCCGTAGCCGTTGAAGATGAGCGTCGGGCGCTTGCTGAACTCGCCGATCCGGCGCTCGCGGGCCTGGCTCCAGCGCGGGTGGTCGACGTTCGGGTTGACGTTCGAATAGAAGCCATATTCCTGCGGGGCCGACCTGGTCCAGGCACTCGTCGGCTGCCGCTCGACGAAGCGGATGCGGACGATCGACTTGATGCTCTTGAAGCCGTACTTCCACGGCACCACGAGCCGGATCGGCGCGCCGTTCTGGTTGGGCAGCAGCTGGCCGTAAAGCCCGACGGCCAGAATCGTCAGCGGGTGCATGGCCTCGTCCAGCCGCAGGCCCTCGACGTAGGGCCAGGCGAGGACGCCGCTCCGCTGCCCGGGCATCTGCTTCGGGTCGAGGAGCGTGACGAACTCGACGAACTTGGCGCGCGAGGTCGGCTCGACCTGCTTGATCAGCGCCCCCAGCGGGAAGCCGGCCCACGGGATGACCATCGACCAGCCCTCGACGCAGCGCAGGCGGTAGACGCGCTCCTCGAGCGGGGCAATCTTCGTCAGCTCGTCAATGTCGTAGGTCTTCGCCCGCTTGACCTCGCCCTCGACCGAGACGGCCCAGGGGCGCGGCTTGAGGCTGCCGGCGAGCTTCGCCGGGGAATACTTGTCGGTGCCGAACTCGTAAAAATTGTTGTAGCTCGCCACGTCCTTGAACGGCGTCTGCGGCTCGTCGGTGCTGAGTGGACTCTTGACCAGCCCCTGAATCGTCGGCTCCAGCGGAGGCTCGGGCGCGGAGGCCAGGAGCCCCGGCAAAGTTAGCCCCGCCGCGCCGGCGGTGCCCGCGCCAACTGCCGCGAGGATGAACTTGCGGCGGTTGCGGTAGACCTTCTCGTCGGTGATTTCGGAAGATTTGATGTCGCTCGGCTTCTTGATCAGCATCGGTCGCTCCTGGTCAGGTCTGGCCCTCGCTAATTCTCCTGTCCCGCGACCGTGATGTCAACTGAGGTGAACGAGGCGATGGTCCGCGGACGACACCGGTGCGTGTCGCCCGCGGACCATCTCAATGGCGCCGTAGGCCCGGCCGAGTCTAGCGATTGCCGCCGATCGCCTCGCCCACATCTTCGATCGCCTCGCCGACCTTGCGACGGGCTTTGCCAAAGCCCTGCTGCACATCCCCCTCGGCGTGCTCGGCCTCGCCCTCGGCCTCGAGATCCGGATTGCCGATGACCTCGCCGGCCTTATCTTTTATATTCCCCTTGATCTGCTTGCCCTTGCCCTCAACCTCGTCTTTATTCCACATAATCTTCCCTCCTGGTTTCACGACTCAAACACGATGAAGTAGAGGGCAAACTTCGTGCCGGGGCATATGGCCGGCCGGAGGCCATCACATGTATTCTTTCAGGTCGTGCTTTTTGATCATGCTGTACAGGCGTGGACGGTAGATGCCGAGCATGTTGGCGGCGGCCTGTTTGTTGCCGCGCGTGCGTTCGAGAGCCTGTCTGACGAGCCGGCCTTCGATCTGCGCGAGCAGCCCTTCGGGCTCGAGTCCCTCCTCGCGGTCGAGCGCCTTGCGGACGATCAGATTCTCGAGCTGGTCGATGTTCATCGGCGCCGGGGCGAAGCTCGCCGCGGGATCCATGGTCGCCGCGGCGCCGGTCGCCGCGGCGGCCGCGGCCGCCGGCACGGCCGACTGCTCGAAGGGGAGGTCGCCGGTCTCGATCGTGTCGCCCCTGGCGAGCAACACGGCACGCTCGATGACGTTGCGCAGCTCGCGGACATTGCCCGGCCAGGTGTGGGCGAACATGCGCGCGTAGGCGCCCTGTGAGATCGAGCGGGCCGGGCGCCCGTACTTCTCCGCGACCTCGCGCAGAAAGTGGTCGGTGAGGTACTGGATGTCCTCGGAGCGCTCGCGCAGCGGCGGGACGTGAATCTCGATGGTGTTAATCCGGTAGTAGAGGTCCTCGCGCAGCATCCCCTTGCTGATCGCGTCCTGTGGGTCGCGGTTGGTCGCCGAGATGAGGCGGAAGTCGACCTCGTGCGTCTTCTCGCTGCCAAGGCGGTAGTAGATGCGCTCCTGGAGCACGCGCAGGAGCTTCGGCTGGAGCTCGAGTGGCATCTCGGCGATCTCGTCCATGAGCAGGCTGCCGCCGTTGGCCTGGCCGATGAGCCCGACCTTGTCCATGGTCGCGCCGGTGAAGGCGCCCTTGATGTGGCCGAAGAGCTCGCTCTCGATGAGCTCCTTGGGGAGCGCGGCGCAGTTGACTTTGACGAACGGCTTCTTGGCGCGCAGGCTCTGGTAGTGGATGGCGTTGGCGATGAGCTCCTTGCCCGTCCCCGACTCGCCGACGATCAGAATGTTGGCGTCGGACTTGGCGACGCGGTCGATGACTTCGTAGATGTCCTGCATCGCCTTGCTGCCGCCGATGATATTGTGGTAGGAGGCGCGGTTGGAGAGATGGCCGCGCAGTTCCTTGGTCTCCGCCACCAGCCCGCGCCGCTCGATCGCCTTCTCGATCAGGATGAGCAACTGCTCGAAGTCGAACGGCTTCTCGACGAAGTAAAAGGCCCCGGCCTTGGTCGCCTCGACCGCATTGGAGACCGAGCCGTAGCCGGTGATGACGATGACCTCGATATCCGGCGCGATCTCCTTGAGCTGCCTGAGCACTCCAATCCCGTCCAGGTCGGGGAGCTGCAGATCCGTCAACGCAATGTCGAAATGGCTGCTCTCTGCGAGTTTCAGTCCCTGCTCCGCCGTCTCGGCCGTCGAGACGTCATAGCCATGAGACTGCAGGTTGAGTCGCAAACTGTCGAGCATCGCCGGCTCGTCGTCAATTACCAGGGCTTTGGCTTTGGTCACAGCAGTCGTTTCCTCCTCAGGCGGTCAGCGGTCAGCTTTACAGCCGTGAAGCCAAACCGGGGTCTCTTTCTGGCTGCCCTTTCTGGCTGATTGCTGAAAGCTGACCGCTGATCGCTTTATAATTGTGTCTGATTTGGGGCGCCTATTCTAGCATGCTCTGTACGGGCGCCATACACCGGGACAGCGTTTAGACCCGGAACTGATGCGGAAGCATCCGGCGTACCACGCGGCACCCCGCTTGCCTTGGCGGGCCCCGGAGGAAAAACGATGGATAAGAAACTGGAAGATGAAAAACTAACGCTCAATCAAGGTTTCATCAAAGATGCGGATCTGGAGCCAGGGGGCGAAAAGTTAAATGTCCTCCCCCCGGGCGAGATTGACCGTTTGGCCGAAGAGGCTCGGAGGCAGATCGCGGGCGAGGGCGGGGTGTTGCAGGGCGAGGGTAATTACGAGGCGGCAGAAAGCTATAATGAAGCGGCCACCGACTTTGCGCAGCGCCAGGAGGGAAAGAAGTAGGGGCAGGACTGGTCCCTGCCCGGCATTCGCCGCGGGGCACTGGCGAGGACGAGCCCCGTCCTTACACCACGCGCAAATATTCGACTGCCCGGCCGATGTCGCCGTGCCAGGAGCCGGTGAAGTTCTTGATCAGGATATCAGCCGGGCAAATCTCTTCGCGCAGCACGAGCTGCTCGACCGGGGCCAGGTATTTCACTTCGTCCGGGGCGATCGCTTTGAGGCCGGTGGTGGAGATCTCCATCACCGCCTGCGCCAGCGTGAGCACGCGTAAGTCGTCGAGCCGCGCGGAGAGTCCGTCACGGGCGACATTCGCCTGCAGCGCCCGGAAACGCCGGCCGTCGAGCCGCGGGGCGAGCCGGAGCGCCTCGTCGAGCGCGGGCGGGTGGTAGAGCAGCCCTTTCCAGAAAGCCTGGACCGCGAGCGCCTGCTCGGCCCCGCCGCCGTCGGCGCTGCGCAGCTCGATGATCTGCTTGAGCCGCGCCTCGGTAAAAATCGTCGTCAGGTGGTCGAGAAAGTCCTGGCGGATCGGCCGCACCCCGTTGGCGTAGGTCAGATAGGCCCCGAAAGGCAGCCCCGCGAAATCGAGGTACTCCTGCCCGCGCCTGACGAAGAGCATGGGAACCGCAAGCAGATAATCGAGGAAGCGGTCGAGCGAGAAGTCGCCGTCGAGCGCGGCCGGCGAGACGCCGCACCGGTCCGGGTCAGTCGCCAGCCAAGTGGCAACGCGCTCGCTCTTGAGACCCGAAAGGCGGCCCTCTCTGAATGGCGAATGCGCAAAGATCGCGCTGGCGACCGGTGCGAGCAGGTTGCCCGCGACGAACTTCCGAGCGAGGTCGGCCTCGGAGTCGTAATCGAGATTCGCCTGGACCGCAGCGGTGCGGCACATCATGTCCCAGGCGCGCGCGCCGCGGGCGCGCAAGTAGGGGCGCATGATCCGGTAGCGGCGCTTCATCACCCAGCGCTGCTCCTCGGGCGTGCGCAGCGGGTCGAACCCGACTCCGAGAAAGATCAGGCCGCGCCCGGCGGCGGCTTCGGCGAGCCAGGCGAGGTAGCCGCGCAGCTCGGCGTCGAGGGTGACCAGCGAGCGGAGGGGGCGGCTGGAGAATTCGAATTGCCCGCCGGGCTCCAGGCTCAGCTCGCCCGCCGCGGCGCGCGCGCCAACCGCGAGACCGTCCTCGCGGACGCGCTCGCTCTCGGCCGCGGCGTAGGCCGAGATGACCTCCGCGAGGTCATCGGGCTCGGCTCGCTCCCATCCCTCGCGCGTGAAGCCGAAGAATTCGACCTCGAGCCCGGTGCGCCACTCGCGCGCGGGCTTGCGCCCTTCCAGAAAATGGCGCGCAAAG
>Ga0075421_100004111_pt1 | contig 17530 bp, 20 predicted proteins | sample SoiMetdeltSBSDD5_FD_75292 | JGI IMG/M metagenome (GOLD analysis project Ga0075421, IMG submission 75292) | Bulk soil microbial communities from a Populus tree surrounding site in Tennessee, USA - Soil MetaG P. deltoides SBSDD5 | ecosystem: Environmental > Terrestrial > Soil > Tree plantation...
GCGCGGGCGTGACTCGTGGCGATATGTACCGCTTCGCACAAACGTTCGGGAAGGCCCGCCACGCGATCGTCGTCTGGAGCATGGGCGTGACGCAGCATCGCTACGGGACCGACAACGTGAAGGCGATCGTGAACCTCCAACTCGCACGCGGCAATGTAGGCCGGCCTCACACAGGGCTCATGCCGATCCGCGGGCATAGTGGCGTCCAGGGTGGCGCCGAAATGGGCGCGATGCCGAGCGCCTACTCCATGGACTATCCGGTCAACGACGTGAACGCGGCGCTGTTCGCCATGCCGGAATTCTGGGGTTTTCGTCCGCCTGTGTGGAAAGGCTTGGGGGCAGCCCACATGATCCTGGCGGCAGAGCGCGGCGAGATTGACGTCCTCTGGCAGAGCGGCGGCAATTTCCTGGAAACGTTGCCCGAACCGGACCTGGTAAGGCGTGCCTTGGGCAAGATCGGTCTCCGTGTCCACCAGGACATCGTCGTGAGTTCCACTATGCTGGAGGATCCGGCGGACCTTGTCATCCTGCTGCCCTCGCGCACGCGATACGAACAACGGGGCGGCGGCACCGAAACGAGCACGGAGCGGCGGATCATCTATAGCCCGGAGATACCGGGGCCTCGCCCGGGCGAAGCAGGGGACGAGTGGGAAATTCCGGTTCTGGTTGCGCGCCGGTTTGATCCGGAGCGAGCCGCGAAGATCTTTCCATGGCGCGACACACACGATATCAGGCGGGAGATCGAGCGGGTCTGCCCAACCTACAAGGGAATCGGCAGCCTCCATAAAAAAGGGGATCAGGTTAAGTATGGAGGTCCGCTCCTGCTGGCGGGTCGGTTTGGAACAGCAGACGGCAAAGGCCACTTTACCCCGATTGACCTGCCTGAAGAGACCACTCCGGCCGGCCGCTTCTTCTTGACTACCAGGCGTGGCAAGCAGTTCAACAGTATGGTCGGAGCGGAAATAGATCCCTTGATCGGCGCTGCCCGCGATTCGGTTCTGATGGCGGCAGAAGATGCAGCCAGCCTGAAGGTTGCGGCAGGTGATCTCGTCATCTTGCGCAACGAACTCGGAGAATATCGCGGCAAGGTTCTCATTGGCCGTGTGAAACCTGGGTCCGTGCAAGTCTATTGGCCTGAAGCGAACGCCATCATTCCGGCTGGGCGCTTCGACCCCTGCGGCATCCCGGACTACAACGCCACCGTCGAGATTGTTCCCGCGCACGGTTGAGGAGCCGTGAGGCGGCAGGCGTGAGGGGTGAGGCAATAATCAAAAATGAGAACGACTGGAAAGCGTTCGAGTAAACCACGTTCGGCCGCGCCCCCGAAGAGCAAGCCTCCCCCTGCTCCCATCCCTCCACGTCCCGTGGAAATCACCGGTGTGACCGAATGGCAGGATGGCAAGGTCGCTCGGTTCGAGGATTACCTGGTCGGCGAAGAACCGCTTGAAATTCGCATCGGCAATCGTCCGATCAGCGTGACGATGCGCACGCCGGGACACGATCTCGAATTGGCTTCTGGATTTCTGCTGACCGAAGGAGTGATCAAGGCGGTCGAACAGATAGCCAATCTCCGCCAGGTCATCACACGAGAGAACAAACGCAATGTTGTCCGCGTGGATCTTGCTCGCGGAACCACGATCAAGCCGGCCCTGCTGCAAAGGAACTTTGTGGTGTCGTCGAGTTGCGGGCTCTGTGGAAAAGCCTCAATCGACGCGGTGCGGGTGCGTGGCATCCTACGGCCCAATCCAGATCTGCATATCTCACCGGATGTCCTCTGCCTTCTTCCGGATGCTCTACGGTCCGCTCAGCCCGTCTTCGGCCGAACCGGCGGGCTGCACGCGGCTGGTTTGTTTGACCAGACCGGCAAACTGATTGCGCTACGGGAAGATGTAGGTCGTCACAATGCGGTGGATAAGCTGATCGGTTGGGCCCTGCTGGAGAAACGGCTTCCGCTCAGGGAATCGATCTTGCTCGTGAGTGGGCGCGGGAGTTTTGAAATCATCCAGAAAGCCCTGGTCGCCGGCATTCCCTTCGTAGCATGCGTCTCAGCGGCCTCCAGCCTGGCCGTCCAGCTCGCCTGGGAATTCGGTCTCACACTCGTCGGCTTCCTCCGGGGCGAACGGTTCGTGGTCTATACGGGGGAAGAGCGCGTGGAGCTTTCTACCCGCTGAAAACGGAGGTCAGACTTGCTTTCCGAGAATCTCAGCTGACGAACGGCACGCGATTCGGTTTTCCACATCTCGTAATCGGTTGCCGGTGGACGGACGTTGCTCATCGCCTTTTCATCACGTCGCAAGTCCTACCGACTTCAAAAACGCATTCGTGAATATTTCCCTGACCTTGGCATTCTCCAGGAGTGTTTCCCTGCTCGCGAGCCACTTGTCGACATTGTCGCCGTACATCTCACGCACGCGGGTCTTGTTGAGAAATGAGTTGAACTTGCCCCAGTGCATGGTGAAGGGGATGTCCGCGTCTTCGAGAGCGGTCCATAATCTCTGCGCGAACTGCCGCGCCTTCGGGGAGTTGAGGGCATCCACCTCCATCACACAGGTCGGCTCAAACCTCGTAAACCCCAGCAGCGCCTTGGTTCCCTTCACGAAGCGCAGGGTAAGGAGAACCGGAAGCAACGAGCCGAACTTGTGATAGGTATTGAACGCGATCCCCACGGCCTCCAACGCGCGGTCCATCGGCAAGCCGACGCCGGACGCGAACACCGGCCCCTTGGTATTCTCACCGCTGAATATGTCCTTGATCGGCGCGGTGACCTCAAACGGAGCCAGGTGATTTCTGACCTGCTGGTTGAGCAACGGTTGCACCGCCTTGCCCAACTGTTTCGGGATCAGGTCATAGAGGGCGGCAATCACTTCCAATCCTGACGCCCCTGGACCCGAATCAGCGTCATCCCATTGCGGCGGCTGATAGTTGTCGGTCCAGGGCTCCTCGAACATAGTGTAGACGGCCGCCTCCTTCGGTGGATTCCCTTCATTCGGGTTCAAGGTGACCTGGAAGTGATACAGCCGATCGGCTGGTTGTGCGTGCAGGTCAATACCGGAGAAATCGAGCGTCGAAATAGCGGACCGCAAGGCGTCATTGAACGGCTGGAACGACCGGAAGGCATGCAGCAGAAACAATTCCCTGGCCTCGATCATCAGCCCATGAATGATCCCGAAGGATCCAAAACTCACGAGCGCCGCGTTGAACAGCGTATCGTCACGGATCAATTCGGCGCCAAGCATGTCCGCGAAGCTGTCCTGGACCACGGGATAGGAGGCACGCTCCAGATAGACTTGCTTGGACGGTCCCGTGATGAGATGAATCCCCACGACGAAGTCCGGGGTGGCCCCGAAGCGGAAGGCGGATCCGTGCGTATTGGTCGAAATCACGCCGGGCAACGTCTGGCCGTTGTTCGACCCTGACGCCTTGAGCGACAGGTTGTCTCTGAAGAGAATATTATTGATCTCGGCGATAGACAGGCCGCATTCCAGGAAACGGAGTCTCTCGCGATTTCCCGTATACCCGGGCGATGTTTGACTGGCCGGAATCGTGAACCCGATGCGCAGCGGCTTGGTATTGATGAGCTCATGGTCGGTCACGGCCACCTTGCTCAAAGACCACGAGCTCCCCTGCGCCCGAAGCGTTTTCTTCCTTTTCACGGCTTGCGCGATAATCTCCTGCAATTCCGTGGTCACGTCGTTGTAGGCCTGGAGTCTGGCGGCGGGACTGTCCGTCGGAGGGATCACCCTGAAATCATGCTGTCCCTCGATTGACTGCTTGAAGGAATTGTGCCGATTGACCCAGGAATCCAGGGGCACAAAAAATGCTCGCTTCGCCATAGCAAATCTCCTTTACCGGCGGGGCTCTGGTGTGGTTGTGTTACGGGTTGCGCCGTGGGGCTTCGGGAAAACTACCGATATCCGCCGCCGGCGCCTTGCAACGATAGTCGACTTTCGTCGGCATCCAGAGGCCGAATGTAAAAACGCCGGCCAGGTCGTGAAGGTAGTTGCGTTTCAGCACCACGTCGTTGAGTGCTCGACTCTCGCATCGCGCCATTAAGACTTGCGGGTCATACCACATACCCCACACATAGGCGTTCATGGTCGCGCTCTGGTATTGCTCATTGATCGGGTCCGAGTCCGGCATACGCACCTGATAGTCGGCACAGCCTTGCATGCAGAACAGGGCCAGGATCAGGGTGCCTATAGCCGACACTCGTTTCACGGACCGAACTGATGACAAAATACGTGTCATACCGCATCCCTCCGCGTAAACATCTGGGTTGAGAACAGGGCTGCCGATTTCCATGCTTGCCTCAGCCGAGGAAAACCGTCTCAAAAAAACAAACGGCACACTACCCGCTTCTCGATTCGAGGGCGCATCCAGACGATTTTCGAGATCCATTGGAGGCCGGGGCATGCGATAGCGCGATCAGCGGATGACAAATCCCGGCATGATTTTGCGGGTCGCCATCCGGAGCACTACATACTCCGTTTCAAATCAAGAAGCAAACACTAAGTCAGCGTAAATGCAACCGTTTCAGAATTGACACAACTTGACCTGCAGGTCGGGAAGGTAGTGCTTGGAGCACGGAGAAGCAGGAATGACGCTCGGAGCGTCGCCTCTTCAGCAGAAATCATTTCACTGGTGGGAGATGAACCTGGTTTCGCGACTTCCGCATCTGATTATGTATTGTTTCTCTACATAATACCGGCTGGAGGGGATGGCCACGACGATTCGCGCCAGAGCGTCGGGCTCATTCAATGAGCAGAAAGGATACCGCCTGCGACGGCATTGCGACCCTTGCGATAATGTTCTGCCAAACTATCATCCATGTGTGAGAGGTGAGGCCCTGCAACGCGACTTGCGCGGAGGCGATGAAATCGCACTTGGCGAGCGGCTGTGTTCCGCAAATGCGGACGGCGAGGGCGCACGATGCAACGACTAAGGAGCATTAAGTCTGTGCGCGCCGCTGAGCCGGTGAGGTGGCCGGAATCGTTCGCAGTTTCGTGCAGCGCAGCTATGCATGAAACAAGGTCCGCAGGCGAACAGACGCGACGCTTAGTGCGATAGCGTCGCAGCGCGGAGCGATCAGGGATTCACCTCTCGCCGATCCTTACTTCCCACAATTTCGTATACACCGACCCGGTCGGGCGCAGCTCGCTTTTCATGAGGACGATGGCCTCGACGGGCAATGCACCAGTCATTACCGGTCGATCCATCACTCCAGTCTGAACCAATACCTGCCCGACGTGCCGCTCCCCGTCCTTGATTCGTGCGAGTGTGAGATGCGGGCTCAAGGGTTTGCCCTCAGGTGCAAATCCGAATGACCGGCAGCATTCTTCTATTGCCCGATGCAGCGCGGTCAGACGTTGTGACGCTTCGCCCTGTTCCCATTCTTCAGTCGGTCCTATCCAGAGCACCCTGGGCTGTTGAAGGCGTGGAAATACTCCGAGTCGTTCGAGCGGGATATGGATAGCGTGATGCGCGGCACTACAGAGGCTGATTGCCTCCCGTAGAGGCTCAACCGTGCGTTCGTCCGTATTACCCAGAAATTTGAGCGTCAGATGAATATTGGAAGGCTGGACCCATTGAATGCGTGAATGACGAGCCGGATCATTGGATAATTGCTCTTTCACCTGCTGTTGAAGGCGAGCCACTTCTCGGCGCAAGTCCTCGCCTATTTCACTGGCCAGAAAAGACCGGATCATGTGTGCCCGCTGGTGATCAACCACCTTCGCAACAGATCCAGCGCGGCTTGCGAAGAACGAAGTTTAATGGTCGAACGGTCCCCATGGAAATGGAACTCTTGCGTTTTGTTGCCGCCTGTGCCGGTATCCAATCCCACATACACGAGCCCGACCGGCTTGGTTGCGGTCGCGCCGCCCGGCCCAGCGATTCCGGTCACACTCAGTCCGATGGAGACCAGGCCGCGTTCACGAATCCCCTTGGCCATTGCCGATGCAACTTCTGCGCTGACGGCCCCATACCTGGCCAGCATCTTCTCGGACACGCCCAGCATATCCATCTTGGATTGATTGCTATAACACACCACCCCGCGGTCCAGGTAGACGGATGAACCGGGGACCTGCGTCAAACGGTGACTGATGAGACCACCGGTGCATGATTCCGCAACAGCCAGCGTGAGACCTCTGGTAGAGAGTGTTCGCCCGACGACCTCCTCCAACGTATCAGCGCCCTCGCCAAAGAGCCAGTCACCCAATCGCGCGCGAATTTCTCGCGCGAACGGCAGCAACGCATCTTCCGCCATCGCTCCATGCCCAGCCTTCCTGTGTTTCGGCGCGCCCGTCCCCCTGGTGGTCAATGAAACCATGACCTCCATCGGCGATGCCAACAGACCGAGATCGATCTTTACTCCTCCAGGCAGCAACCCTCTAAGCTTGGCATCCACGTCGGATTCCGGCAGTCCGAAGGTGTGGAAGACTTGGCGGATGATTGGAGTTGTGGACGTACGCCTGTGGTCACTCAACCATGCCTGTAGCCGCGGGACAACTTCATGCACCACCATCGGCTCCATTTCACGCGGAACTCCCGGCAGGACGAATAGCAGAGTTTTCTTCCAGATGAGAGAGAATCCCGGCGCGGACCCGATCGGATTGTTGAGCACCGTCGCTCCCGTCGGAATCATGGCTTGTCTTAATTGTGTAGGCGACGGAGTCCGGCCCCATTGGGCAAGACGAGTGGTCATCATGTCCAGCGCTTCTCGTCTACGCGTCAGGCGATAACCGGTCGCGGAAGCCACCGCTTCCCTCGTGCAGTCATCCACGGTAGGACCAAGACCGCCGGTCATCAGCACCACATCGGCTCGGCGGACGGCGACCCGGATGGCATGTGCGATATCCTGCTTCTGGTCGCCCACAATCGATTTGAATCGGAGGACGATCCCAACGCTGGCCAGTTTATCGGCTATAAAGACCGAATTCGTATCGACCCGTCCTCCAACCAGGAGTTCGGACCCGATGGCAATCGTTTCAGCAAAGAAAGATGTTTTGGTCTTCACGGGGAGAGCTGCATCGAAGATGAGCGTTGCTCGCGAGCTGCAAACGGCTTACTCGATGGCGGCGAAATCCAGGTCAAAACTGACTTCGCCGCCGCCTGAGGGGAAGACCGACAGTTTGGTTTTTGCCTGCGGATCGAAATCGGCATAGGCAAAGAGCGCGACGACTTTGGCCCGGTAGGCCGGACTTTGCGGCCACACCGAACTTCGCTCTGCCCTGGCATCGAAACGCACGTTGACAGGTTTCACGGTCTGCCTGCCCTGCTCCAGCACGACATAACTATCCAGGGCAAAATTCGGTCGATCGCCGAAGATCACCACATTCACGAGTAGGTTCCTATCGTCCAACACCTGCGCAACATCCTGCTCGCTCGGGGTGAGCGCGCGCAATGCCAGGTGGCTGGCCATCACGAGCACCCCTCCCAGCTTCGTCATCAGGAAGCCGCGCGGCATGAGATCGTCAGTCGATCCGAATGAGGTGTATAACTGATCGGGTGAGCGCCGTTGCTCGGCAGCCGCTTTTCCACGTTGGATCGCCGCTTGAATCTGATCGGGAGTGGGGCTCGATTCGATTGCAACAGCCTGATTCGCTGCCAATACACACCCCCAGAGGAGCGCTGCTGGCGCAATCTGAACAGAGGGCTTCATCATGATGTTTTCTAAAGAAGGTTCAGCATGAGCACGTATCAGATCAATCCGGGTCTGTCAATATTTGGAGAAGGCGCAGGCCCTTCGGTTGACAAATCAAAACTCGAAGTGCTAAAGAAATTAGTCCCTTATTACTCCATCGTATCACCTACGTTTTGCCGGAGGAATCAGCATGTCGAGCCCAGAAACGGCGCCGAAACGCCAGTTTGTCAACTTTGCATACTATAAGGTGGATCCTGCCTGGCGCCGCCTGCCCGAGGATGAACGCACCCGCGGCAAACAGGAGTTTATCCGGGCTATTGAGGAATATAGCGGAAAAGTGCTCGTCATCGCGTACACCACCGTGGGCATTCGTGGCGACTGCGACTTCATGCTGTGGCGAATCAGCTACGAACTGGAGCTGTTTCAGGAAATGGGGACGAAAATTCTTGCCTCCGGTCTCGGCAAATATTTATCCGTGCCCTACTCCTATTTGGCCATGACCAAGCGTTCGATCTACGTGGATCATCACACGCATGAAAATCAGGAAAGCAAGCGATTGACCATTGTTCCCGGTAAGAGCAAGTATATGTTCGTCTACCCATTTGTGAAAACACGCGACTGGTTCCTGCTCACGAAAGCGGCCCGCCAGGGTATGATGGATGAGCACATTGAAGTCGGCCATCGCTTCCCGTCCGTCAAACTGAATACCACCTATTCCTTCGGACTGGATGATCAGGAATGGGTGGTCGCGTTCGAAACCGACAAACCGGAAGACTTCCTCGACCTGGTCATGGCCCTGCGCGAGACCGAGGGCAGCCGGTACACGCTCCGCGATACTCCGATCTTTACGTGTCTCCGCAAGAGCCTGAAAGAAACTGTGGACACGCTTGGCGGTTAGATCGTTCGCGTTGATCGATCTTGTGCGATAACGAGCGGCCTTCGATGTGACACATCGAAGGCCGCTTCTTTTTTGGGGTCACACGGTCGTTGTATGCCTACTGTTTCCTTGGGAACGGCCCATCCCGACCGCCGCGCCGCCGCTCTCTCGGCTCTAGTCCCCGGAGCGGGCCAGATGGTTCAAGGCCGTACACGCCCCGGCCTGATCGCGTTTGCGACATGCCTCACCCTCACTCTCCTTGCCATAACCATCGGGCGTAGCGCTGGTCCTGGTGCCGAGTTCCTCGCCATCCTGCTTTTCGTCGTTCCCTGTTGGGTCTTTCAAAGCTACGATGCCTACCTGGCCAATGAACCGGCGCCGGCCACCCTTCGCAGGACCGCCGATATTATCCGGCAACGTGGTCACGATATTCGCTACCTTGGGGCACTGTTCCTCATGAGTGCGATCATGGACCTCTACATAATCGTGGCCCAGCCACAGTATGCGCTGGCGGTATTCTGCACCAAGCCGGAAGGGTGGCTGGGCCTTCTCTTCAAGGCGCAATCCCCTACCATTCACATAGGAATCGGGTACGGATTTCTGTTACGACGCCGGTGGGCACTCCTCCTGTATTTGCTGTACGCCGGGTTCGGTCTGATCAATGCGTTGGTCAATCTGGGCTGCTTTGGATACGGCCGGGTCCGCACGGTTTTTTTGATCAGCCTGCTCGCTTTTACCGCGTATGTGCTGGTCCGCAGACGCGCCTTTCAGTAATGAACAAGGTGGGTTTCGGCAGAGTATCTGGCACTTTGACACCCCCAAGCGGCGTATGTTAGACATGCCAGATGTCTCATGTGGTGGCCTAAGGGACAAGGGAATGTCCGACAATAATGCGCTCTATGCCATCCGCTTTCCCGATGGCTCCGTGAGTCTCTATATAGATGAAGAATATGCGATCGAACGAGGCGTAGACCCGGCCAAGCTGGTTCGCGTTGAAATACCACGGGATTTATTTATCAGCGGCACGGTTCAACAGATTCGGGAATACGTCGCAGTGTACCTGGAATCCAACCGTCAGGGAACCGCCTGAACCGCGCGGAGGACATTTCTACATGACAGCCCCTATCACCTACGATGCTATACAGTCCGTTATCGAGGACATGCCGATTCAAGGCCGGATCATGTTGAAGCTCATGCTGCTGCAGCACTTCGACGTCGACCAGCAGGAAGTCGAATACATCGCAGCCGACCGTCCCGACCCTCGATGCGTAGCCGGCACTAAACCACTCCATAAGGTGACCCACGACGCCATCGATACGGTCCTCCAGCGACGCGACCAATATCTAAGACAGGTACGGCTGCGCCGCGAACGCGTGTGGCTGCAAATGGAATGCATGCGCAAGTTGATCCACATCGATGACGCGATTTGCGCCACGGCCCGGCGTCTCCTGCTGACAACATTCGGCATGACCTCGACCGCCGTCGACGAATTGACCCGGCAGGCCCGTGCGGCCGTTCCAAAACCGGCAATTCGGGCCTTGGATCGTCGATGGGATGCCAATGACATCAGTGCGGACGACTACCAAAAGGAACGACTCGGGATTGAACTCCAGACGCAAATGCGCCTGGCTGAAAAGCATCATAAGCGCCTGGATTTGGCGGAACGAGAATGGACGACAGCCCATGCCGGCCCCTTGCAGGATCATGAAATAGGACATATCTGGGGCATCCCCGCCGGAAGCCTTCTTGCCCGGAAGGTCAAATACCTGCACCAGTATATTCAAACCCAGCACGCACGCATGCGATCCGCAAATCCCTCGACAGAGGAGGTTACGTCAGCACCGCTTGATATCTGGGCAGAAACCTTAGCCGTTCTTGCAAAGCAACCAGTCGAACGGTCGGTGGCCACTTATGACGGTCTGGAGAAGACTGAGGAAGCCCTGATAGAAAAGTTGCAGGCATTCGTCACCAGCTCCCTGCCGGAAGAGACTGAGGGCAAATTTTGGCTCTCTCTGGTTCACGGGGCCAGCTCGAATGCCGTTCATTCTGAAACCACACGAACAGTGTTTGGACTGCAGCGCCTGATCGCCATTCTCGGTGATTTTGACAGTAGTGACGAGGCGTTAGAGCACCACCTGCTGGCCAAGACGGCGCCGATATCCAAAGAGGGTCCAGCCATGCTGGACACTTCGCTCGACCCGTCAAAAGAGGAGCTTTCAGAATTACAGGAGCATATCTTGCGCAGCTTTGTGGGCGAGCAACATCGACATCTTACTTAGCTGATGGTCGTCGGTATGGGGTATCCGGCAATCACATGCCGATAGAAGGACGGGTATTTTTTTCAGGGTTCTTTTCTGACAGGCGTGAGTTCTGTATAATGCTGACAATATGTCTTCCTGTATCTTGCCTCTTCTAGCTCGAACGATTTCACGGATGGCCTGCGTTGTTGTGCCTTTCATCATAATAGGGGCCCTGGGGTGGGAGCTGTTGAGCGCGACGGTGGCCGCATCCGTACTGATCGAAGTTACGGAGTTACTCGCTCATCCGGATCAATATGACCATCAAGTCGTGACGGTAAGCGGAAAGGTCACCAATTTTCAGTTGGCAACAAATCGCGAGGGCCGCCCTGCCTATGGGTTCTTGCTCCAAGCGACGGCTGGAACGGTGAAGGTCGTCGGATTGGGGAAAGCGGAAGTGCGGGAAGGCGACTATGTCATCGTCGAAGGCATATTCAGCCGTTTGCGTCAGGCGGGTCGAACCATCGTCTACAATGAAATCAAAGCCACCTCCGTGCAATCAATGGCCCGGATGAATCCCGATCTCGTCGGTTAACCCTCTCCGCGTCGCAACCGTTCATCAATAGTCTCTGGTGACCATTTGCCGGTTCCTCGTGGCAAAAATGGCGACCTTTCTCCTGCCGTCAAGAAGAATGGTCCGCTGGATCCTTGATCGTAAGCACCCTTACTTCAAAGTGCAGTTTCTGACCTGCCAGAGGATGATTGAGATTCAATACGACAGTGTCGGCTTTGATTTCGGCCACATAGGGAAAAACAGGCGTACCATCCGGAGCCTGAGTCTCCAGTTTCGTGCCGATCTGCAATGCCTCTGCGGGAATTCTGTCACGGCTGACTTCGAATAAACCTTCCTGATGTATTTCTCCATAGCCGTCGGGCGGCATGACAATGACCGTCCTGTTCTCTCCAATTGTCATCCCTTCGAGACTTTTTTCGAGTCCGGATAGAATTTCTTCCTGACCATGGGTATAGGTCAGTGGGTCATCTCCCACATTGCTCTCAAACACTTCTTGATTGTCGAGTCTCAACGTATACTCAACGGAAACCACACTGCCTTTGGAAACCATCATTGGTTTCAGCTCCTCTCGTTCGCTTCCCAGGATAGGACCCACAGGGATCGATACGAATCACCGTACCACAGGAGAGACGTTCCGTCATCTGAAATGCCTGGACGGATAGTACCGATGAACGATGAGGAGGAGAGAGAGAGGGACGTTTTCAACACCGGCCGGCGTGTCCATTCCGATTCAAGGAGGGGCGAACGGCTCATCTCCGCCTCTTGGCTGCACTGGTCCATCGTACACTCCTGCGCATGGTAAGATGTGGTAACGGCTTGGCCTGTGAGCGGTCGTTTCTTGATGCATATGAATCCTTATCGGATTCCGAGTCTCTTACATGTAGAAAGATTCAACGCCTTGGGGCGGCTGGATTGCTAGGCGGTAATATGATCCACACTCACCATAGCCGGTTCAATTTCGTTTTGGCCTGCTTCGTCACCGTCACGGTCGTCACCTTATCGATTTTCGCCGCGGTCGGTCCCGCTGCAGCCGGGTTAACGGGCCGCGCGTTGGTGGCCGGATATGGGCCTGAACTCCCGCTCTTACAGGACCTGGGAAAGGCTTTTGAGAAAGCTTATCCTGGGACCGCCATTGACTTTGAATGGGACAAAAACGTGAAAGTTGTCGATCTTGTTCAGTCAGGGACCGCTGACATTGCGGTCACCGACCACCTTGTGACCGGGTTACATGCCTCCCAGATTGCGTGGGATGGGGTTGCGGTGATCGTCAACTTCGCAAACCCCATTCGAGAACTGACGAGTCGTCAATTGAAAGCCATTTTTGGCGGGCAGATGATGCGTTGGTCGGAAGTAGACGGCGCCAATGAGAAGATCGAGATTTTGGATCGGGCTCCGGAGGACAATGTCAAAGCAGGGTTCGAGGCATCTCTCGGAATCACAAATCAGATTCCTCCGTCGGCAATAGTCGTACGAACTGATCAGAAAGCCCTTCGCGCTGTTTCGGGGAAACGTTCTGCCATCACGTATCTCTCACTCGCAGCGGCGCTCAGAGCACAAGAGGATGGAATTCCCATTCAAGTGTTGACCCTCGATGGAGTCGAGCCAGGTCAACCTACCTTGCAAAACGGCACGTACGGGTTACGCCGTCCAATTTACCTCTTGAGCCAGGAGAAGCCAGGATCCGTGGCGGAATCCTTTCTTGCCTTCGCCCAATCTGCCGAAGCAGAGCAGTACATGAAAAGCGTCTACATTCCTACCGGAAACCCTTCAGATCTCGGTCGTCTTGACCATGTCCAGCCGCTCACGGGTAAGCAGTCCTGAGGATGCGGAAACAACCCGCCAAGCTGAAGGACGCAAAACGCGCTCATCGCTTCCTTTTCGTGCTCTATGCCGCAGCCATTAGCTCTATAGCTGCCCGCCATTAGTTCTGATCCTCCGAAGTCACGACACCCTCACCGCATCGGAGACACGGTCCAACCCGTACTGCCGGATCCTTCGATATAACGTCGATCGGCTGATTCCCAATTCTAGAGCCGCACGACTCAGATTCCCGTGTGACAGCGTGAATGCCTTCATGATGAGGTCGGTCTCAATGCGCTGCTGGTTTACTTTCAAAGAAATGCTCGTGTCTGCAAGCGGCTGGTCTTTCTGGATGATGTCGAGGTCTTCCGGTCCGATTTGCATGGCGTCGACAACGAGTACCGCCCGTCGGATTTTGCTTGCCAGCTCCTGCACATTCCCTGGCCAGGGATACGCGCGAATCGCTTCAACGGCATCTTTTGTCAGGCCATGTATCCGTTTCTGGTATTGGGCAGCAGCTTGCCGTAGAAAAATGATCGCCATGAGAACGACATCTTCTCCCCGCTCACGCAATGGCGGTAGGTGCACCCGCACGGCGGCAAGACGGCGGGAGAGATCCTCCCTGAAACGACCCGCTCGCACCAGCTCATTGATATTTGCAGACGTTGATGCGAGGACTCGGACATTGAATGCCGACGGTCGTCGCCGCGCCCCTCCATCGTCAACCTGCTCATCGAGCACACGAAGAAGTTTGGCCTGCGAATCCAGAGAAAGCCTGCACACGTCTTCAAGAAACAGGGTCCCTCCACGTGCTGATTCCAGCTTGCTCTTGGTGGCAGCGTCGGGAACGCCTTGCTGGCTGAACCCGAACAATTCGGCATCGAGAAGGGCCGCGGGAAGAATGCCGCAGTCGACCGTCACAAACGGCTCTGTTCTGCGGAGACTTCGTTCGTGAATGGCGCGAGCGGTCAATTCCTTTCCTGTTCCGTTCTCTCCCGTGACGAGGACCGACGCCTCCGTCGGGCCGATATGATTGACCACATCGCAGATTCGAATCATCGCAGGGCACGTGCCGATCATCTGTTCAAAGGCATCTGCCGTTACCGGAAGCGAGCCAAAGGATTGCTGCGCCTCCATCTCCAGTTCGGCAATCCAACCGGATCTCCGCAGAATGCTTTTCAGGAGCACGAGATCGAGTGGCTTGTACAACACATCCCGAGCTCCGTAGCCTATGGCAAGGACGGCCAGCGACCGTTCGCTATAACCGGTACACACGATCGTCTTGTGGTGGCCACCGGCTTGTTTGAGCTCTCGAAGGAATCGCAGGCCTTCCTCGGGAGAGGACTTCGGGGGCAGACCAAGGTCGAGCAACACGACGTGGGGCTTATGCTCACGGACGGCGTTCAACCCTTCTGCAGCATCGCGGGCTACCACGATTTCAAATTCATCATCGAGTGTCGAACGCAACAACGTGACGATCCCTTCGTAGTCTTCAACAATCAACAACTTGATCTTGGGCACAAATCCCTCCTTCTTCGTATCAGCACAATGTCCGAGAGCGTCGGCCAACAAGAACCGGTCTCTACACGTATTGGTCGGAACACCTATTGATCGGAATCCGCTGCCTCGCAGACAAATACGCCGGCCCCGAGCATGGTCTTGCACTGATTCATTGCACGGGATTCGTGATCTGGTCTCCCGATATGCGTCACGGCGATAATCGGGACGGTCGGACAGACGGCTTGAAGACGAAGCAATGCATCAGACGTAGTGGTGAGAGCGGGGTGACAATCCACGACAATGACATCCGGGCGTATATCGCCAAGGTGAGGTCCTATATCGTCGATTGTCCGTGTCAGAATGGCCTGATATCCATGGTCGGCGAACCAATCTGCCAGCTTAAATCCGGCGGTTGGATCCTTATGAAGGACGAGAGCTTTCTTTCGCTTGGTCAGTGGGGTTTGCAGGAAGGTGTCCATCTCAGGGCGTTTGGGCACGTCGGTCTGAAGAATACGCACCTCCGTCTTGGGGCCAGTCCCGCAACCGGCGTTCCATGAGGGGTCCCCACCACGGCAAATCTTGCAGCAGAGCCACCTCCATCCCACGGAGGCGACTGAGCGCTTCAGGCCACGAGGGGCCCACGGACGGGACACCCTTCTGGGCAGCTCGAATGAAATTGGTTTCAGCGAAGGAACCGCCGTTCAGTTCGCGGAGCACTTGCAGAAGAGGGACTGTGCTGGAGTCCCATAATCCTTGCATCACGAAGCATGATAGTCGCTTGATTCAGAAGGGAGTATCGGCCATTATTCGATTATTGTGTCACGATGAAACAGATCCTGTCGTCATAGTTCTAACGACACCGGAAATCACACACGCTATGACGACACTTCATAGAACCAAAGCATGTTGGATGGCATAGCGCGTCAACTCGGCGTTGTTTTTAAGACTCATCTTTTCGAGAATTCGAGCACGGTAGGTGCTGATTGTTGTGACACTCAAATTGACATCTTCCGCAATCTCGCTTACGGTCTTTCCGGAAGCGATCAAACAGAGAACCTCATACTCCCGATCGGATAGCCGTTCATGAGGAAGCTTCTCGATCCCACTGCGGACGGTCAGCGCCAGAGCCTCTCCCACGGACGCGCTCACATACTGTCCACCGGCTAATACTTTTTTTGCGGCTTGCACCAATTCTTCCGGTGCGCTGGACTTTGTCAGATATCCCGCCGCGCCGGCCTTGAACATTCTGATGGCATATTGATCCTCGGGGTGCATGCTCAGGATCAATACGGGCACAGTGGAATTCAAGCCTTTCAACTCCTTCAACACTTCGGGTCCGCTGCGTCCCGGCATGCTGATATCCATAACCACAAGATCGAATGCATGGAGTCGCACCTGGTCGAGCATTTCTTGGGCATTGCCGCACTCCGAAAAACCTGCGCCCTTGAATCCCTCGACCAAAATATCCTTCACGCCTCTGCGAAAAGAAGGATGGTCGTCAACGATCAAAAATCTCAGCATGGTGCCGCTCTCCCCGATCCGTACGCCTCTGACGTCCGCGGAAGTCGAAGTGAGATGATCGTGCCGCCTGCAGATCCCGCCTCGATGGCGACCTCACCGCCCAATAGTCCCGCGCGCTCTCTCATCCCCAGCAATCCGAAAGATTTCGAGTCAGACAATTTTTCTTCGGAAATACCTTGCCCGTTGTCCTGGACGCGCAGATGGATGATTCCGTCTCCCTCTTCCAAACGAACATCCACTGCATTTGCGCGAGCGTGCCGGGCGACATTCGTGAGGGCTTCCTGGCAGATGCGAAAGACGGCCGTCGCCTGTTCAGGTTCAAGTTTCAGATCTTCATGGCTGACGATACAGCGGCACGTAATGCCGGTCCGTCGCTGAAAATCCCGGCATTGCCATTCGATCGCCGCCACGAGGCCGAGATCGTCAAGGACTCCTGGTCGCAATTCAGCCACGATGCGCTGCACGGATGCGATGGTCGCATCGACTTGTTCCTTCATCGAACGAATGCGTTCCTCCGCTCCAAGTCGCTCTCGCGCGCTCAATTTGTCGGCCAGGAGTCCGCCAAGCCGTGAGAGATCGATTTTCAGACACGTCATCCCCACCCCTAATTCATCATGAAGCTCCCGCGCAATGCGCGTCCGCTCTTCCTCACGGATTCCTTCCATCCGCCGCGATAATGTCCGGAGTCGTTTTAAAGAGTCCTGCAGTTGATCGTCCGCCCGCTTCCGTTCGGTCGTATCTTTGAAAATAACGACCCCGCCGACCACATCGCCGCGCTCGCGAATCGGGGTGCTCACATACTCGACTGGAAACTTCGTTCCGTCTTTCCGCCAGAAGACATCGCTATCGACGTGAACCAACTCTCCGGTGGAAAACCCCTTGATGATCGGGCAGGATTCCTTGGGATGCGGCGCATCGTTCGGATAGGTACAATGCACCAATCCATGCATGTCATGTCCGATGAGATCGCCGACTTCCCAACCGAGCATTTTGGCTGCGGCCGGATTGACGAAGGTCGTTCGTCCTTCTCGATCGAGACCATAAATGCCTTCACCAGCGGAATTTAAGACGAGTTGGTTGTGTCGGTTGAGTCGCTCCAGTTCTTCTTCCGCGTGCCGGCGCGCGGTAATATCGCGGATGATCAATGTAAAAAACAGATCCGTCTTCCCTTTCCATGCTGCAAAGCTGAGTTCCATCAAAAACTCGGATCCGTCTTTTCTTACGCCCACCAATTCCAACGTGCTGCTCGTCGTGATGACACGCTCCACGAGCCGGGCCTGCTGAAAATGATGCTGGAGCAATTCGTGATATCGCGCTGGAAGAATCGACGAGATGGGCTCTCCGATGATGTCCTGCGCCGCATATCCGAATGCCGCCTC
>Ga0075421_100004112_pt1 | contig 17530 bp, 13 predicted proteins | sample SoiMetdeltSBSDD5_FD_75292 | JGI IMG/M metagenome (GOLD analysis project Ga0075421, IMG submission 75292) | Bulk soil microbial communities from a Populus tree surrounding site in Tennessee, USA - Soil MetaG P. deltoides SBSDD5 | ecosystem: Environmental > Terrestrial > Soil > Tree plantation...
TGTTTCGGCCCCAGCAGAACAGCTGCCCGAAGGTCGTTTTTGCACAGCTGTGTACTGCACCGGCTGTCACGGTGGTGACAGTGCCGTCGATATACACGCGCGCGGGCTGGACTCGATCACCTTGCCCGGTCGCGAGCTGGCCGTAGTTGTTGCGTCCCCAGCAGTACACGTCCCCGCCGGTCGACACCGCGCACGTGTGCTGATTCCCGGCCGCGACCGACATGAAGCGCGAACCCGCCCCTACGTGGGTTGGCGCGCGGCGGTCGTCCCGGGTGCCGTCGCCAAGTTGTCCACCGTTGTTCGACCCCCAGCAGTACAGGTCGCCGCCTACGGTGATGGCGCAGGTGTGATTCCAACCGACAGCCAGCGCGCCGAAACGCAGCCCACCCACGATCTCGGCCGGCCGCGCGCTCGTTAGCCCGGCGCCGGTCCCCAGCTGACCGTACGAGTTGGAGCCCCAGCAGAAGACTGCTCCGTTCTTCGCCAGGGCGCATGAGTGACTGAAGCCGGCGTGCACGGACCTGAACGGCCCCGCCGCGCTGACACGGACTGGCGTGTCACGCTCCAGCGTTGTGGCGTCGCCAAGCTGCCCGCGTTCGTTGTTGCCCCAGCAGTATGCGTCGCCGTCGCGCGAGACCCCGCAGGTGTGCGTTGCGCCCGCGCTGAGCTGGGAGAAACTCAGGTCACCCGAGACCGACGCGGGGTCGGCGTGGTCATCGCGCGTCCCATCACCGAGTTGGCCCTGATCGTTGGCGCCCCAGCAAAATGCGGAGCCGTTCGGCTCGAGCGCGCACGAGTGTCGCCCACCCGCCGCAACGATGCCACGTTCGGCGGGGAACGAGACGGCTGCGGCGCCGCCCGCGGCTGCCGGGCTGGCTCCCCCGACGTCGCCAGCGCTCGGCGATGGCGCGGCCGGCTTGGCAAGCGCAAGCGAAGGCACTGATGGAACGGGATCCGGTGGTAACTGCACCCGATTCTGAGCCGACCGACTGACGTCACCCGAGCTGGCCGCGGCGCGCGGCGCCGTTCGGCCGGTCGACGAAGGAGACGACGACGCGACCGTGCTCTCGCGTGGCGGTGCGGCCGCGGGCGCTGGCGCCGCCGTCCGTGCCGACTGGCCTGCAGTACTCGCCGCGGCCGACACGCTGTCGCCGGGGGCCGCGGCGGTGTCGCGGGCCGCGTTTGGTGTCGCTGTGTCCGGTACTGCCGTGCCGGTGGGCAGGGCGTTAGGCGCCGCGGGCTGTCGCGCGATGGGCACCTCCACACCGCCATTGTCGGCGAACGTCGTCGCTGGCGTGGCGTCGCGTGCCGGGCTGGTGCGACCACGCATCACGCGCATGCTCCCGGCGATTCCGGCAGCGACGATTGCGATCACGACGACGACGCTCAGCATCGAGCGGCGCGGCGGCACGTCGGAAACCTCGGTCTCCGCGTCGGAGGCAAGGCGCGACAGGGCGTCGCGACCAGCATCGTACGACATGGACTCTCGCGCGATTATGTCCGGGAGCGCCACCGGCGCGACGAATCCAGGACTCGACCCACCGCGGCGGAATCGCACCGTCTCGAGCGCCGCGGAAAGGATCGAATCGCCGCGGTCACGGGCCGCGCTGTAGACCATGGAGCGCCGTCTCTTGCGACGCTCCGAATGCCAGCGCGCCCACCCGCCCTCGGGAACGATCGTCGACGCCTGCGCGAGCATCTCCGCCGCGTTCGCCCATCGCTCGGCGGGATTCTTCCGAATCGCGCCTTCGATCAGGTAGATGAGACGGTCGGGCGTGTCGGACCGAAGCTCGTCAACCGGTGGAAGCTCTTCGCGCTTCTGCTTGTAGATGACGCTGTACAGCCCCTCGCCTTCCCACGGCCGCCGGCCGGTGAGCATTTCCCAGCCGACCAGACCGAGGCTGTACAAATCGCTCCGGCCGTCGAACTCGGTTCCGTCGATCTGCTCCGGCGACATGTACGAGGGGGTCCCGATCGCGGTCCCCGTCGCCGTCAACTGGGAATCGGGCTCCAGCGACCGAGCGACACCGAAGTCGGACAGGAGCGCCTGGCCGGTCGACTCATCGATGAAAATGTTCTCGGGCTTGACGTCGCGGTGGACGAACCCTCGCTGGTGGGCGTGCGCCAGCGCGGCGGCCACGTCGCGAAGAACGCGATCCGCGCGCTCGAACGTACAGGCACCACGACTATTGAGTATCTCGCGCAGCGTGCGACCCGGCACGAGCTGCATAACGAGCGCGAGGCTGCCGTCGCGGACTCGGCGCACCGCATACAGGGTGACGATGTTGGGATGCTGCAGCTGCGCGACCGTCCGGGCTTCCCGAGCGAGCCGTGCTACGGTCTCATCATCGTCCGCGTATTTCGGGCGGATGACCTTGATCGCGACCTCGCGCCCGAGCTCCCGGTCGCGCGCGCGATACACGACCGCGGTCGCACCACGGCCAAGCTCGCCCAGAATCTCGTAGTCGCTCTCGAGATCGGTTGTCGCGATGTTCGTTTCGGTATCGCCAAGCATCAGCCAGCTCGAAATATCAACTTGAGTGGAACACGATCCGATCGACCCGGAACAGCCATCGCCTTCAAAGCTCTACCGTTCGCGAAAGACGAAGGCGACTTCCCCCATCTCAATGCGATCGCCTTCCGACAGCATGACCGACGCCATCGAACCACCCTTTGGATCGAGTGACCGGCCATTGACCACAACCGGATTGGTCGACGAGAGATTCTCGAGGCGCCACCGCGCTGGTTGTGCCGTCGCATCACGCGACCCGCCACCCGTCTGCTCGAGCACCATTCGCGCGTGAGACCTGCTCACTGTCGGCTCTCGGAGCTGGACATGTCGATACGGTGGACCGTCCGCGCGACCAAACGTTATGCAGGTCCCGTCGGGGCCGCCGGTCCGAACGAAACGGATCTCCTGGCCGGCATCGCGGCCAGCGGCGATCTCCAATCGTCCGGGAAGGAATTGCAGCGTGCCGTCCGCGGGCCGCCAAAACCGTATCGAGGCGCCGTCTACGGCCTCACCCATCTCGTCGTCGATCGAGACCGGGACGTCGCTTCGGGGTGGTCGAGCCAGCGTTGATACCGCCCCATCTCGCGTGCGGATCGCGGGGGTCGGCGGTACGAGCCGACCGTCGCGATCCACTGATCCGGCTCTCGCCGGCATTGGCGGAGAGTCGTACGTCGATGTCGCCCTGACGCCAGCGGGGGCGGTGCTGGGGCGAGGCAATCCCGGGAGCTGGGAGACCGGAATCGTGAACAGCGGAATCTCCTCGCGGTTGCGCAGCGCAGCCGCGCGCTTTCTGCGGCGCGATACGACCCAGCCCGCGACAACGGATATCGTGAGCAGCGACAATAGGGTGATTGTGATCACGACGCTGCCTCCAAATCGATCCATGAATTACCCGGCTCTCGAGACGTTGGTGGTCTACCGGCAAAACCCGTCGCGGGCGTGTGTGGACCGGGGGCCGACATACAAATATGCGTAGACCGCAGCGCGGTCGGTCGCGGCAAGCTCAAAACCACCAAGCGGGCAATTTCTGTTCCCTGTATGGTTGGGCTCACTTGATTCCCGGCGTTGCGTCGGTTGACTTAACTCCCACGCGCAGCTAGCTTTCGGCCTCTTCCGGGGCCTGTAGCTCAGGTGGTTAGAGCGCACGCCTGATAAGCGTGAGGTCGGTAGTTCAACTCTACCCAGGCCCATTACAAACTCATTGAGAGCCCCGGCGACTGAATATCTCGCCGGGGCTCTCGCTTTCTACACCTGAAGGTGTGATAAGGAGCGGGGTCTCGCCAGGCCGAGCCTGCCGGTGAGGCCTGCTTAGTGACAGTTAGGTGTCATCACCGACCGCCCCGCGAGGTCAGTCACCGGCATGACGCGACGCCGACTCGTACAGGTCTCGCAGCGCGTTCCGATCACCGGCGGAGATGTCGGTGACCCAGACCTGGGGGTACATGATCGAGTCGCGATGGCTCACGTGCTCGAGCCCAAGCAGGTGACCGATCTCATGGAGAGCGGCCCCACGCTGCATCTCGGCGGTCAGCACCCGACCGCGGTGGTCGTGCAGAGCCAGCGTGATGCGGGCTGTCGTAATCTCCGACCCCACGTCCTCGCGCCAAGTCTTACCGATAGTCGTTCCGGGCAGCCCTGCGACCCATTCGACGACGACGTCCGCAGCCGAGCGCGATGTCACGCGCGCGAAGCGCACCGGCACGCCATCCGTGGACCACCGGCTGAAGCCCGACCAGACGGCGTCGATCAGCTCCGGACGCCATCCGGAAATCGACCGGCCGGGCTGGATGTACACGTGCACGGGGCGATCGGCACGGTGCTCCCACCGGGCGCGCGCGGGCCGGGCGACCGTTGTCATGTCGGCCGCGGCGGCTACCGGAGTGGTCAGACGCGTCGTCCCCTTCGCGCCGATGAGGGCGGCGCTGAGGTACATCGGGACGAGCAGCGAAATGGATCGACGCATCGGCCGTAACACCAGCGGTCAGCGGGGCGGGTGAGCGAACACGCTTCGGGCGGCATGACCGGAGACGGTCGATACCGCAGAACGAACCACGTTAGGCACCCAGGATCTGCGGGTGCTTCTGCTCTCGTACGACGCCGTCATGCCGTCGGTGTCAGCGAGGGCATGCGTGGCGCTCGCGGTGCCGGCCGGGTTTCCTTCTGGGCTTTCTTGTCGGCCGCACGCCTCGGGCGTCGGCCGCCGGGAAGAATACCACGCAGCGCGTCGAGGAGCGCCAGGAAAGCGGCCCACATCACCAAAAGAACGCCACGCAGGAGTGGCAGGCGCGACTTGGGCAGCGCTGGATATGGATGGGCTCCCGTGAACCGGCGTCGGCGTCCGGTATTGGAGGGCGGCGTAGGCGCCGGATTTCTAGGCTCGCTCATTGATCCTGCCTCGAGGACAACGGGCGGCCCGCGAGTGCGTCGGTCCTTCATGCGGGCCACGGCAATTGACGACCCGAGTCGATGGAAGGGCACGACGCGCCGGCGAGTGCGGCTCAGTCGTACACGGCGGCGGCCAGCATTGCACTCATCTCCCGCGCGTTCGTGGTGCCGTAGTTCGCGTAGCAGTTATTGAAGACGATGTGCGTCTCCTCGGCCTTCTCCGCGACGTCAAGGACGCGAGGAACCCAGCTCGCCAGCTCATCTCTGTCGTAGAGATACCGATACTTGTCCGCGACGCTCACGCCGCGCCGGTTCCACACGTCGTCGCGGCGGCCATGGAACCGCACGATCGCGAGTGCGGGAGCAGTGACCGCGGCGATCGGCGGGACGCTGTTAGGCAGTCCTTGCGGCTCATCGACGATCACGTAGGGCAGCGCGTGATCGGAGAGAAACCCGAGAGTGCGGTCCCGGCTGCGGGATTCGAACCAGCCTCGGTTTCGAAACTCGATAGTGCAGGAGATGTCACCGAGACGATCGCGAGCCTCGAGCAGCGCATTACGCGCGGCGTTCCCCGGCATGAACCACTGTGGGTACTGCAGGAGCACCGATCCGAGCCTTCCCGCATCGACGAGCGGTTGAATGGCGTCTCGGAAAATGGACCACACTTCGTCGTAGATCTCGGGTGGCAGGTCGCGCGGATACACGCGTCTCTGCGCCGCGACCGACGCCGGCAGCGCCTCGCGCAACGCGCGGGGTAGTCGCGCCACCTCGGTCGGGTGACCAGTCATGAGGGCGTAGGCCTTGATGTCGAACCTGAAGCCGTCGGGTGTGCGCGCGGCCCACAGTTCCGAGTTGCGCCGCACCGGCAGTCCGTAATACGACGAGTCGATCTCCACGAGCGGGAACTGACTCGCGTAGTACCTCAGCCGATCCTCGGCTGTCTCGACACCGCCGGGGTAGAAGAGGCCTGCCGGGAGCAGAGTCCGATCGGTCCAGCCCGCGGTCCCGATACGAATGCGGTGACCGTTTCGCAGGGATATATGTCTGGCGGGTGCGTCCGTCACCGCCGCGGCACGTTCGGACGCCGATTGCGTACCCGGATCGTGGTGTGCCGACCGCGACTCGGTCACGGTATCCGCCGGCGCGATCTGATGAAACCGCCGCCGAGGGCCACGCCGTAGGGTGACACATTCACCATCCCGACCCGAGGTATGCCGATGTGGACTTTGATCAAGAGCCTGTTGCTCAAATGGGCGCTCCTCAAATGGTTGCTCAAGAGCCTGGGCTCGCTCGGGATTCTGGTCCCCATTGCCTTCCTGTTGAAGATGGTCGGGCTGCCGCTGCTCATGGTGCTCGCGGTGCTGGCCCTGCCGATCCTCCTCATGTTGGCGCTCTTCGGAATGCCTTTCATTCTGGTGTTCTTGATTGGCGGAGCGCTACTGGCGATCCTCTCGGCGGTCCTGTCGTTCGGGCTGATGGCGCTCAAGATCGTCCTTCCGATCATTCTCGTCGTGTGGCTCCTTCGGTGGCTGCTGGGTTGGAATGGGTCGAGGCCCGATGCGCCGCCACCGCCACCACCGCCGCCGCCAGCTACGGGGCCGATCAGCGACCTGTAAGTCGGGAATAGGCGGGTTCCCGTCATTCCCGATGACCTTGATCGCCGGCGACCGGCCGCGGCATCCTTCGCCGGATGGCGAACCTCACTGAGCGCGCGGTAGGGCGTAGCGTCGCGCGGAAGGACGGCATAGGGAAGGCGACGGGCAAGGCCGTCTACGCCGACGACCTCGTGTTTCCTGGCATGTTGCATGGGCGCACGATCCGATCGACGATTCCGAGAGGCCGCGTGCGCGCGATCCGGCGGAACTTCGACCCCGAGGGCTTCACGGTCGTCGATTTCCGCGACATTCCCGGCAAGAACGTCATCGCGCTGATCGACGAAGACCAGCCGTGCCTCGTGGAGAGAGAGGTCAGGCACGTCGCCGAGCCGATCCTCCTGCTGGCTCACGCCGACCGTGAACGGCTGCTCGGGGCCGACGTGGCCCTCGAGTACGAGCGCGACGTTCCCGTCCTCGAGCCCGCGGCGTCCACCGTCGTGTTCAAGCAGATCCACATCGAGAAGGGCGACGTGGACGCCAACCTGGCGTCGGCCGACGTCGTGATCGAGGGAACCTACCGAACGGGGGCGCAGGAGCACGTCTACATCGAGCCTAACGGCGTTGTCGCGGTCCAGGAGGAAGGCGGCCTGGCGGTATACGGCTCGATCCAATGCCCGTTCTACGTTCACAAGGCGCTCGTCGCCTTGTTAGGCGACGCCGTGACGCACGTTCGGGTCGTCCAGACCGAAACGGGAGGCGGGTTCGGCGGCAAGGAGGAGTTTCCATCGGTCATTGCCGCACACGCCGCGTTGCTGGCGCTCAAGTCCGGTCGCCCGGTCAAGATCATCTACGACCGCGCCGAGGACATGGTGGCGACGACGAAGCGACATCCGTCGGTCGTGCGCCATCGCACCGGCGTCAGTCGGGATGGCCGGATTGTCACCATGGACATCGACGTGCTCATGGATGGCGGCGCCTACGTGACCCTGAGTCCGGTCGTGCTTTCCCGGGGGGCGATTCATGCCGCCGGCCCATACCGCTGCGATCATACCCGAATCGTCGGACGCGTCGCGATGACCAACACGCCGCCTAACGGCGCGTTCCGCGGGTTCGGGGCGCCGCAAACGCAATTCGCGATGGAGGTCCACATGGACCGCGTCGCGGAGGCGTTAGGACTCGACCCGGTGCAGCTGCGGGAGATCAACGCGCTGCGCCCCGGTGACACGACCGCGACCGGCCAGACCCTCGGCAGTGACTGCAGCGCGCTCGAGACGCTGCAGCGCGCTGTGGCGAAGTCCGGGTACGCGGAGAAGCGCGCCAGGGCCCGCGACGCTCAGCATGGCGTAGGCGTTTCGCTCTTCTATCACGGCTCGGGATTCACTGGGAGCGGCGAGCTGCGCCTCGCCTCCCGTGCGGCAATCGAAGTGACGGAGCGAGGCGTGCGGGTCCTCACGTCGAGCACCGAGATCGGGCAGGGGACGCGCACAATGCACGCGCAGATCGTCGCCGATGCACTCGGGGTGCCATACGAGTCGGTCGAGGTCGCACAACCGGACACGTCGCGGGTGCCCGACAGTGGGCCGACGGTTGCGTCGCGGACATGCATGGTGGTCGGCGGGATCCTACAGCGTGCGGCGACGGAGATGCGTCGGCGGATCGGCGACGCGTCGCCGGCAGAATACTTCCGCGCGCACGGCGCCCTCCGAGTGGAGGCCGAGTACGAGCAACCCGACTGGATTCGGTGGGATGACGAGACGTACCGCGGCGACGCGTACGCGACGTTCGGGTGGGGGTGCAACGTTGCCGAGGTGGAGCTCGACCCCGTCACGTTCGAGGTGCGACCGGTCAGGCTCACGGCCGTCGTTGACGTCGGCAAGGCCATTCATCCCGCACTGGCGATCGGACAGATCGAGGGAGGATCGGCGCAGGCCGTCGGGTACGCACTTCTCGAGCACGTCGTCATGCGCGATGGGGCGATGGCGAACGGACAGCTCACGAACTACGTGATCCCGACCACGCTCGACACGCCGCCGATCGACGTCGAGCTGGTGGAGAACCCGTATCCGGGTGGCCCGTTCGGCGCGAAAGGGCTGGGCGAGCTTCCGATGGACGGGCCGGCGCCCGCGATCGTGAACGCGATTCGAAGTCTCGGGATCGACGTTCGCGAGGTTCCCGCTCTTCCCGAGGTGCTCCTTCGCGATTCGTTAGGTCGTCGCGGCTTGCATTCCGCACGGGACCGCGAATCGATCACCGCGGCAGGACGTTAGGCATGCAATTCACGCTCAACGGCCGCGCGGTCGACGTGGACGCGCACCCCATGCGCCGATTGCTCGACGTGCTCCGCGAAGACTGCGCGCTCACGGGAACCAAGGAAGGGTGCGGAGAAGGCGAATGCGGGGCGTGCACGGTGCTCGTGGACGGGCAAGGCGTCGTCTCGTGCCTCGTTCCGTTCGCCCAGGTGGAAGGGCGTGACGTCCGCACCATAGAGGGTGCCGACGCGCAGGCGCTTCAGCGTGCGTTCATGGATCACGTCGGCGCCCAGTGCGGCATCTGTACGCCCGGCATGATCATGGCTGCAATGTCACTCGGCCCGGACCCGACCCGGAGGCAGATGCAGGAAGCGTTGGCCGGGAATCTCTGCCGGTGCACGGGTTACGAGGCGATCTTCCGCGCGATCAGCGCGGCGAAACGTGCGAGCCGAAAGACGCCGTTGAGCGTGGAGGTCACGACGTGAGGTCGGCGGTGTCGACGCTCGAATTGCGCCGGCCGCGTTCGGTCCGCGAAGCGCTCACCATGCTGCGGGATGACGGGCCGCTCGTGCCGCTCGCGGGCGCGACGGACCTTTACGTCGCGCTGAACTTCGGCACGCTCACTGGCACCCGGTTTATCGACCTGTGGCCGCTGGAGCCGCTGCGACGGATCGAGATGCACGGCGAGGTGCTGTCGCTCGGGGCGCTCGTCACGTACACGGGCCTAACGCGCTCGCGTCTCGTGAAGCAACGGCTCCCCATGCTCGTGGACGCAGCACGCCTGGTGGGCGGCATCCAGATTCAGAACCGCGGTACGATTGGCGGAAACATCGCCAACGGCTCGCCGGCAGGGGACACGCTTCCCGTGTTCGCCGCCGCGGAAGCGACCGTCGTGGCTCGGAGCGCGAGCACCGAGCGCCGCATCCCGTTCGTGGATTTCTATTCCGGCTATCGGACGAGCGTGCTTCAACCGGACGAGCTCATCGTCGCCGTGGAAGTGCCGGCTGTCAGCGGACAGCAGTGGTTCCGGAAGGTCGGGACGCGCGCAGCACAGGCGATCTCGAAGGTGGTGATTGCCGCGGTTCGAGCCGATTCACCGCGCGTCGCGTTAGGCTCCGTGGGCCCGGTTGTCGTTCGGGCCCGCAAGGCGGAGCAGGCGTTGGCGACCGGGCAGGGGATCGATGCCGCCGTCACGGCGCTCGAGGCCGAGATCCAGCCGATCGACGACGTGCGATCGACGGCCGAATACCGCAGGGTCGTGGCCGGAAACCTCCTCCGGCAGTTCTGGATGCAGACGGCCGAATGAACCGATGATCCGCCGCGCGCCTGCCTAACAGTAGCTCGAGCGCAGGAGCGCGCCCACGCCCGCCGGTGACAGCGGCCGTGAAAACAGCATCCCCTGCCCGAACTCGCACTTGAGGCGCAGCAGCTCCGTTACCTGCTCCTCGGCCTCGATTCCCTCGGCAACCGTCCGCAGTCGCATCGACTTGCCGAGCGCGAGCACGACGTGCGCGATGCTCACTCTGCCACCGCTTCTCCCGACCCGGTCGACGAACGCCTTGTCGATTTTCAGGATGTCGACCGGAATCCGTGGGAGCTGGTGCAGCGCCGCCTGACGAGCCCCGAAGTCATCGATCGCAATCCGGACGCCGAGCGACTTGAGGGACTGGAGCCGCGCGAGCGCAGTCCCGGCGTCGTCGAGGAGTACGGCGTCGGACACCTCCAACACCAGACGACGGGGGTCGAGCCCGGAGGTCTCGAGCGCGTTCGCCACGTCGGCGATGAGCGACGGCTGGCGCAGTTGCGCGCGCGATACGTTGACCGTGAGCGTCAGCGCTCGCGCACTGGGTACCTGGTTCTGCCAGCTCTTGACTTGTGTACACGCCTGTTCGAGCACCCACCGACCGAGGGCGGGCGACAGCCCCATCTCATCGGCGACTGGCAGGAACGTCGACGGCGGAATGTCGCCTCGCGACGCGTGACGCCAGCGCAACAGCGCTTCGACGCCGGCGATGCGGCGGCTGTGCAAAATGACGATCGGCTGATATTCGATGTCGAACGATCGCGCGTCGACGGCCGCGCGGAGCTCAGCCTCGAGCTCGACACGGTCGATCAGAGATGTCCGAATGCGATCCGAGAACACCTCGCAGGCGCCGCGTCCGCGGCGTTTCGCCGCCGCCAGCGCCGCGTCGACGTTTTGCATCAGCGTTTCGGCGTCGTCATCCGGCGTTGCCCGGGCGATACCCGTGCAGGCCGTGATCGTGATCTCGCGCTGATCGATCGTGATCGGTCGAGCGATGGCTTCGCTGATCCGCTCGCTGATCTGAACGAAGTTGCTCTCGTCGGCCATGTCCTCGAGCAGCAGGCCGAATTCGTCAGCGCCGAGTCGAGACGCCGTGTCACCACCTCGGAGCGCGGAGTTCAACCGCGCCGCGACGGCCGCCAACACGCGATCGCCGGCAGCGAACCCGAACGCGTCGTTGATCGCGCGGAATCCGTCGATATCCAGCAGCATGACCGCGACGGGACGCTCGTGCCGGTGAGCTCGCGCCAGCGCGTGCGCTACGCGGTCGCTGAGCAAAAGGTGAGTCGGGAGCCCGGTGAGCGGATCGCGAAGATCCGGGGTAGTACTCTGGGCGGCATCGCTGCGTGGATCGAGACCGGCGTCCACTTCCGACGCCGCGGAGGCACCCTCCGTCGGCACAGACTCGGGCGCCGCCGGTTTGGGGCCCATGGAGGCCGCGGGGTTCATCGACCGGCGCGTCGCTAGCCGGATCGTGAGCGCAGAGGATGCAACGGCGTAACCGCCAAGTGCGAGGGCCACCATGCCGGACGCCGCGCCGAGGAGATACGACACGGTCGCGAGTGCAACGCCGGCGACGCCCAGGATGACTGCAACAGCTCGTGACGGACGGGATAGCGATTCGGTGACGAGAGCCACGAAAGCCGATAGCGGAGGACGAAGGGAATCCGGCAGCGGTCGCGCGCATGTATGACGCCTGCGACCCCTGCCGCGCCACGGTCAACGACACACATTTATGCCATGAGCTTCCCGCACCTCGAATTTGGTTCACCGTGGGTCCTAACGCTGCTCCTGCTGATGCCGTCGTGGTGGCTGTGGCGCCGGCGTCGCCGCCCGCCGGCCATCGTGTTTTCGCGCGTCGGCGTGTTGGCGAAGGGACCTCGTGCCGGCCGCGGCATCGCTCGGTCCCTGCACGTTGCGAGGAACCTGGTTCTCATTGGTTTGATCATCGCCCTGGCAAGACCGCGATCCGCTGGCCGGGCAGAGCAGTCGACGACCGAAGGCATCAACATCGTGATCTGTTTCGACATCTCGAGCTCGATGCTGGCGGAGGACTTCCAGCCCCAGAACCGGTTGGAGGTGGCGCGCGACAGGGTGAAGCAGTTCATCGCCATGCGAAGCAGCGACCGCATCGGCGTCGTCGCCTTCTCTGGTGAAGCGCTGACGCAGGTTCCGCTCACCACCGACTATCCTGTCGTGATGGCCGCGGTCGATAACCTTCAGCCCGGGCAGCTGGAGGATGGCACCGCGATAGGCACCGCCATCGCCACGGCCGCCAACCGGCTGCGCGACGCTCCGGGAAACTCGCGGGTGGTGGTCCTCCTGACCGACGGTGTGAACAATCGCGGGTCGATCGACCCGCGGACAGCGGCCCAGGCAGCGGCTGCGTTTGGGGTGAAGATCTACACGGTCGGCGTCGGAACCGAGGGCATGGCGCCGGTGCCTGTGGGTCGCGGAGTGTTCGGCCTGCGCTACGAAAACCGGCCGGTCGAAATCGACGACGCGTTGCTCACCGACGTGGCGAAGCGAACCGGCGGCCGCTATTTCCGCGCCCGGGACGGCATTGCGCTCCAGCGAATCACCGAAGAGATCGATCGTCTCGAACGCACGCCCGTTCGGACGCGCGTCTACACACGCTACTCCGAGCTGTATCGATGGCCGCTCGGGATCGCGTTGCTCGCACTCGCGCTCGAGCTTTCGCTGGCGGCGTGGCGCGGCCCACTGCCGTGAGCCTCCGCGACAACAACTACAGCAGCTTCTTCCGGCGGAGGACCGCGACGAGCGCCAATCCCAGCACGAGCTGAAGGACGAGCATCACCCAGAAACCGTGCGCGTAATGGGAGAGCGGGATTTCCACGAAGTTCATTCCCCACATCCCGCTGATCACGACGAACGGCACGCTGAGCGTCGCGATCACCGACAGCCCCTTCGTAATCGATCCGAGTCGGTTCGATACCTGGGTGAGGTAGCTGTCGAGGGTGCTGCTGAGGAGCTCGCGGAAGGTGTCGAGCGAGTCGTTGATCCGCAGGACGTGATCGTACACGTCGCGGAAGTACAACTGTGCCTCGGCTGGGAGCAGCGACGACGGGCGGTTGGTGAGCACGTTGAAGATCTCGCGCTGCGGAGCGAGGTAGCGTCGGAGCGACAGCACCGTCCGCTTGAGCGCGAAGATGTCGCGCAGCGCGCTTTCATCGAACCGCTCGAACACGCGAGACTCGAGACCGTCCACGAACTCGTCGACCCGATCGAGGATCGGGAAGAACGCGTCGATCGCCGTGTCGCAGATGGTGTGCGCGAGTCGTGCAGGTCCGCGCTCGAAGAGATCGGGGCTTCGTCGGATCAGGTCCCACACGGTGTCGATCGTCTGTGAAAAGCCAGCGTGCACTGTCACGACGTAGTTCGCACCGAGATAGATGTACAGGTTCTCGGTTTCGAGATCGTACGGGTCGGTGGTCGTGTCGCAGAAGCGGACCGCGCGCAGGACGATGAACAGGTATCCGTCGTACGCCTCGATCTTGACGCGACTGTTCGGGTTGAGCGTGTCCTCGATGGTGAGCGGATGAAAGTGCAGCAGCTTTTCGAGGATCGCGTGCTGATGCCGACTCGTGCTGTCGATGTCGATCCAGAGCTTGGTGGAGCTGTCAGCCAGGGCGTCGCGGATGTCGCGCGGGGGGATGTCGAACGTGATCCGCCCGCTCTCATTGCGCAGGACGCTGTGCGGCACGTGCCGGTCTACAGCCGGGACTTCGTTCGGCGTTAGGCTCGGGACGCGCGCGGGTGTGGACACGGTGGTGGCTTGACGAGTGAAAGCGTCGGAGTGTCGCGGCTGACCAGCCGGGGCCCTGCGGCCCGGCCGACGGCTATGCCTAAGCTACTGTGCCTGTGCGTCTCCGGGAGGCGTGCGACCGGTGTCAGAGGCGTGTCAGACTACTTGTTTCGCTATACTTCGCACAAGAGATAGGGTCGGCCGTGCTGTATCGACGGACGCTGCCGCATGGCCACCCGGTGGTTCCTGTTCGCCGCCGGTCGCCTGTGCTATCCTGCGATATGCCCAGCCTGCCGACACGACACGTTGCCGCACCGCGGATCACGCTGCTCGTCGGTCTCCTGTCGCTGACCGTGGTGCTCGCGGCGTCGCTCGCCTACGAGGCGCACGATGCGGCGCGGTCGCATCGCGTCACGGCGGAACGCGCGCTCCGCGACTACGCGTCTGTGGCAGCGTGGGAGTATGTGGCAAATGTCCAGGAGCGACTCGGCACGGCGGCGAGCGAGATCCTCTCGCCCGTGACGAGCGTCCGCGCGAGCTCGCCCTACGAGCTCCTCGCTTCACCCGACCTGTTGACATCGCCGTCGCGCGACGTGCTGTGGTGCCGAACGGCGGCCGGCGACTCCGGGCGCGTCCTGTTCCGCGTGGACCTGCGTGATGGGTCCGTGGCGCTCGGCGGCGCCGTGCCCGACACGCAGTTCGTCTCGTGGCTCCGCGACACCGTGGTGACGCATACACGTCTGCGGTATCGCCCCGAGACGCGCTACGCCGCGCTCGCCGATGCGGCGCACGCGCCCGGCCGGGTCGTGTTCTACGCCATCCGGTATGCGCAGCACGGGGCACCGCTCGCGGCCTACGGGTTCACGACGTGCCCGCGCGCCATCGCCGACGGTGTTCTTCGCGAAGTGATGAGTGAGCACGCCTTGCTGCCTGGCTCGGTGACAGGTGGCACTGCGAACGATTCGCTTCTCGTGGTCACGGTGAGTCAGGCCAACGGACGCGAATGGTTCCGGTCTGCGCCACCTTCCGCGGTCGGCGCCACGCCCTCGCCTTACGCGAGCGAGGTCGCGCTCGATGGCGCTGGTGTACCACTGTTCGTTCGGGCCGCGTTGCGCGCGAGCGCGCCCGAGCTGCTGCTCGTCGGGCGGCCGCCTGGATCGCGGCTTCCCATCTTGTTAGGTCTGCTGGCACTCACCGTAGCGCTGGCGGCCGTCGCGCTCATGCAGCTCCGACGCGAGCACGAGCTTGCGCGGCTTCGGGCTGACTTCACATCGAGCGTGTCGCACGAGCTTCGCACGCCGCTGGCTCAGATCCTGTTGTTCGGGGAGACACTGGAGCTTGGGCGTGTCCGCTCCGACGCGGATCGCCGCCTCGCGGTCGAGACCATCGTCCACGAGGCTCGGCGCCTCATGCGCATGGTCGACAACGTGCTGCATTTCGCACGCACGACCGAAGGTCGGCTGCAACTCGAGCGGATGCCGACGGCGCTTGGGCCGCTCGTCGAATCCATCGCGACCACCTTCGAGCCGCTCGCGGCGGAGCGAGGGTCGCACGTCGTGACCGACGTGCGCGAGTCGGTGACGGCAAATGTCGATGCAGGAGCGTTTCGACAAATCGTGCTCAACCTGCTCGACAACGCGCTCAAGTTCGGTCCTCCGGGGCAGACGGTCAGGCTCACCGTCGATCGCGTCGACGCGCGCGCACGGCTCGCCGTCGAAGACGAAGGCCCGGGTATACCGGTGGCCGATCGCAGCCGGATCTGGAGCCCGTACGTTCGACTACGACGCGACCGGAGTGCGGCGCACGAGGGAAGTGGCATCGGGCTCGCTGTCGTTCGCGAGCTGACCACCCTCCACCGCGGGGAGGCGTATGTGGAGCAGGCAGCGGATGGCGGCGCGCGAGTGGTGATCGAGCTCCCGATCGAGGCGCCGACGCACGAGACTCCAGCCACCACGACGCCGAGCGGCGCGCGCTCGCGCGATCATGCGCTGGAGCCGGTCGAGCATCGACGGTGGGCGTCCACCGCGCACTGGCGAAAGAAGGGCGGTCCGAGCTCGACCAAACGTTCGTGAGCATGCCCACGGTTCTCCTCATCGAGGACAACGACAAGCTCGCTCGAGGCCTGCAGAGCAACCTCGAGTTCGAGGGCTACGTCGTCCTGTGCGCGAGCGACGGCGCGTCGGGACTGTCGCTCGCCCGGCAGAAACGACCGGATATCATCGTGCTCGATCTGATGTTGCCGGACACGGACGGATACCGTGTGCTGCGCACGTTGCGGGACGATGGGGACACGACGCCGGTGCTGGTGCTCACGGCGCTCGGCGAGGAGGCGGACAAAGTCCGTGGGTTCCGTTTCGGAGCGGACGACTATGTCACGAAGCCGTTCGGCCTGATGGAGCTGCTGGCGAGAATCGACGCGCTACTGCGTCGCGCGGCTCGGCCTAACGGGGAGGCGCCACGCACGACGGCGGAATCTCCGTCCGGGTTTGGCGACGTGCGTGTCGACTCGTCGAGGCATACAGTCACGCGGCGCGGGTCCCCTGTGTCGCTCCGTCCGAAGGAGTACGATCTGCTCGTGGCGCTGCTCCGACGCAACGGGCAGGTGGCCACCCGGATCGAGCTCCTGAAGGAAGTGTGGGGGTACGACGACTCTGTCATGAGCCGGACGGTCGACACGCACATCGCCGAGCTGCGCCGAAAGCTCGAGAGCGACCCGGCGAATCCGCGGTATATCCTGACCGTGCTCAAGACAGGGTATCGGCTGAGTCGGGAGTAGCGGCCGCGCGCTTCGCGCGCGCCGCGGGAACGGGAACCGGGAACAGAATTCCCGGCCGACCGACGCGGTCGCGCCTAACAAGCTTCCAACACCCGCAACACGACGCTCTTACCGCGTCCGGACCAACGTTGCGCGGTTCGGCCCGAACTTGGTCAGGAGCACGGTTCCCGCTTCCCGGTTCCCGCTAAGCGCCATGTCCATCGTTACGAAGAAATCGATCACCGAGCTTCGTCTCGAGGCGGAAAAAGGCACCCTCCGCCGATCGCTCGGGCGGCTCAACCTTACCGCGTTAGGCGTCGGCTCGATCATCGGCACGGGCATCTTCGTCCTGACCGGCACGGCTGCGTCGCAGAACGCGGGCCCGGCCCTCGTGATCTCCATGGTGATCGCCGCCATCGCCTGCGCGTTCGCCGGGCTTTGCTACGCCGAGCTCGCGTCCATGATTCCGGTCGCTGGCAGCGCGTACACATACGCGTACGCCACGGTCGGCGAGGTGTTCGCCTGGATCATCGGCTGGGACCTCATCCTCGAGTACGCGCTCAGCATGTCCACCATCGCAGTCGGGTGGTCCGGCTACTTCGTAAGCCTCATGCGCGACCTCGGATGGACCGTGCCGGCGGGGCTCACCGCGTCGCCCGGTGCGCCTGTGGCACTGGCCGAAGGCGGGGTGGTCGCCGGCGTATTCAACGTCCCGGCGGCGGTGATCGTGCTGCTCGTCAGCGCGCTGCTGGTCATCGGCATTCGTGAATCGGCGAACACGAACACGCTGCTGGTCGTCATCAAGAGCGTCGTGCTGGTCATCTTCGTCGCGGTGGGCATCGCGTACGTGCGTCGCGAGAACCTCACACCGTTCGTTCCGCCGAACACCGGGGAGTTCGGGCACTTCGGGTGGAGTGGCGTGCTCCGCGGATCCGCCGTGATGTTCTTCGCGTACATCGGATTCG